>Ga0075109_1002443_pt1 | contig 10366 bp, 10 predicted proteins | sample AntAceMetag02UKD_FD_69798 | JGI IMG/M metagenome (GOLD analysis project Ga0075109, IMG submission 69798) | Saline lake microbial communities from Ace Lake, Antarctica - Antarctic Ace Lake Metagenome 02UKD | ecosystem: Environmental > Aquatic > Non-marine Saline and Alkaline > Saline | place...
TGGAGTGCAAAATGTGTAAGAGGGGGAGAAGGGGTATTTTCAAATAGATTAGATTTCCCAAAAGAATGGGCAGCACTAGAGCATGAAGAATTACAAAACGTTACAGGTGTTCCAGACGCAATATTTTGTCATAGGGGAAGATTTCTTTGTGTTGCAAAGAGTTTTGAGGGCGCACTCAAACTTGCTGAAAGTGCAATTGAAACTGATGTGGATAAGCAGTAGGAGGTATAAAGGTCTTAAACGCTATAATTATAGTTGTAGATTTTATTCCGACAAAGATAGAAATCTGTCGGCCTCGAATCTATACCGTGTACACGGTACGATTTTACGTCGTCTTTAATAAATTAATTAATTGAAATATTATATGAAAAATACTTCACGAGGTTTCACACTCATTGAGCTTCTTGTAGTGATTGCAATCATTGGTATTCTTTCATCTGTTGTTTTAGCTTCGCTAAACACAGCACGATCAAAGGGAGCTGATGCTGCTGTCAAAGCAAACCTATCTAATGCACGAGCGCAAGCTGAGTTGTTCTACGATGACAATGGTAATTCTTATGACCCAACAGATACTGATGGTAGTGTTGGAGTTTGTACAGAAACTGGAGGAATCGCAGCATCAATTGATGCAGCAGATGGTGTATGTTTCGCAAGCGAAAATGCATGGGCTGCTTCAGCACCACTAGGTAGTGGAGAAAGCTTCTGTGTTGATTCAACTGGAGCTGCAACAACAACTGCTGCTGCAACTACAAACGACTCTTGTTAGTAAGAAGTTAGTCTAGAGTAACTAGAACTAAAAGAAAAAACCTCGTACTTGTTACGAGGTTTTTTCTTTTTATTTGTTTAGTTGTATCGTACAATAATGCCACTACTATGATTTATTTTTCTACTATTGCATTACTGTTAGGGATTATCGTCGGTAGTTTTTTGAATGTTGTTATATTGAGATACAACACTGGAAAAGGACTTAACGGCAGGTCTGAATGTTTATCGTGCCAAAAGAAGCTGTCATGGAAAGAGCTAGTTCCTGTGCTTTCTTTTTTTATACAAAAGCGCAGGTGTGCTGGTTGCGACAGTGTTTTACGATGGCAATATCCATTAGTTGAATTAGTAACTGGATTATTATTTTTATGTACATATATAAAGCTCGAGATATTACTTTACGAAAACCTACCTTTATTTCTTATTCTTCTGACACTTAATTTAATTATATGGAGTGTGCTGGTTGTTATTTTTGTATACGATTTGTATCACACAATAATTCCAAATATTTTTGTATATATTTTTATTATATGTGCGGGATGCATTGCTTTGATTGATTTCAATGCATATCATCTTGTTCTTTCAGGGGTTGATGTTTTATCAGTTCTTGATTTGGTTGCTGGTCCACTGTTATTGCTTCCTTTTTTTATGCTGTGGGATATTTCTGATGGAAGGTGGATAGGATTAGGTGATGGAAAGCTGGCAATTGGTATTGGATTATTACTGGGGTTTGTCGCAGGAATTTCTGCAATAATTCTTTCGTTCTGGATTGGGGCTGCGTTTTCAGTCGCATACTTACTGTACATGGTTTTCGTTAAGAAAAAGAAACGCTCTGAGATTACTCGGCAAATTCCATTCGCACCCTTTATGATCGTGGCGCTTATTATAATGTACTTTTTTCCAGTAGATATTCTTAATATTGGAATTTTCTTTTTACAGTAATTATCACAATGAATTCAACAAATGATGATGTATACTATACATATATAACTTTCTTTGCATGCACCGTCTTTCTATAAAGAAACAAATTAGTAGAGGTTTTACTATCGCAGAAATGGGTATTGTGGTTATTATTTTTATAATTTTGACGTCAGTAATTATTTTTCGATATGGAGATTTTAATTCATCTATTCTAGTTTCAAATATGGCATATGAAGTTGCAATTACCACACGACAGGCACAAGTGTTTGGTTTGGGTGCACGAGGGTATCAGGGTGGAAGTGGGTCAGAATTCTCGTATCCGTATGGTCTATTCATTAACATGAATGATAATGAAGGTGCTGACGAAGGAACAACGAAAAAATTTGCACTGTTTATAGATAGGAGTGAACAGGGGGATGCTGGTTATGGACAATGTAATATGGCAAATGATACTGGTGCTTGTAGTTGTTTACCAGGTGATGAATGTCAGGAGATGTATCGAATGCAACGAGATATAGCTGTTTCAGATATTAAAGTAAAAGCTCGTAACTTTGATGGGTGTGAGGCTGATACGGTTGATAGGCTGGCAGTTACATTTAAGCGGCCTAATCCTGAAGCATTAATTACATGGCAGACTGTTGGTTTGTCTGGATATGATTTTGTACAAATTGAGGTTTCTGATCGTTCACAGCAGAATATAGCTTACGTGCTAATTAGAGAGTCAGGACAAATTTCAGTTTCAAAAGATAATATTTGTGACAATTTTGGAGGTGGTGGTGGTAATTCAGGTGATGGTGGTGGTAATTCAGGTGATGCATAATAAGACAGTATGAACATAACTACTAAGTATTCAACAAAAAAAGGATTTACATTGATTGAACTTATGATTTCAGTTTCTATTTTTGCTATCGTCTTGCTTGTTGCAATGGGTTCTATTTTGACAATCGTTGATTCAAACAGAAAAGCTCGGACGTTAACAGAGGTGATGAATAACCTTAATTTCACACTTGAAAGTATGACTCGTACAATTAAGACAGGTGCTGATCCGCAGTATGATGCAGGTGAAGGAATCCTTTCTATTGTTGGTATTGATTTATCTGCTAATTCATTTGCACGTCAAACTATATATTATCGTCGAAATGTTGTTGATGGTATAGGTTATATTGAAAAACGAGTTGGAACAGGTTCATGGAGTCCAATTACTTCAGACCAAATTAATGTAACTGGGCTGGTAATGGGAGTTTCGCCAAGTAATGCTACAGGTGGAGTGGATGATTTTAATCAACCTCGAACATTATTGACTGTTGAGGGTGAAGTGAGGATTAATGAAAAAATATCTTCAACATTCGCAATTCAAACAACAGTATCACAGCGTAAACTTAACTTGGGTGATAGTGAGCAATAAATACATATGCATACTAAAATATATAAAGAAAAAAAGACAACTACTTCACAAAGTGGTTTTACTATTCTTGAAACAATGGTTGCGGTATTTATTCTTGTACTCTCAATTACTGGTCCGATGGTGTTTGCATCTTCGAGTTTACGATCTGCTTTTTTAGCACGTGATCAAATTACTGCGTTTTATTTAGCGCAAGATATTATTGAGACAGTTAAAAATATTCGTGATGATAATGGAATTAATGAGCGAGATTGGCTAACAGATATTGATGTGTGTGGAGGTGTTGCGGGAGAAGCATGTACAATTCTTATTGATACAACGTTAAATAATCCTGTAGCTGAAACTTGCCCGGTTGATGTTTGTGAGCCGCTTACTCGTTCTGCGGGAGGAGAGTTTAATTATAACGATACTGCAGAATCTCGTTTTACACGAACTACATATGTTCAGGAAATTATTGAGAATCAAGAGGCGCGTATTGTTGTTGAGGTGAAATGGCAGTCTAATGTTCGAATTGGTACAGCACGAATTCTTGTTCAAGAAAATATTATGAATTGGATTCCTGTTAGTACAACTGAAGAGGACGATTAATACTAATTTGTATGAATAGTAAAAATTATTTACAAAAGAATAAGAAAGCGCTCAATAATAAAAAAGGATTTACCTTACTTTTTGCAGTTTTGGTTTCAGTGATGGTGCTTGCCGTGGGAACATCAATGATTAATATCGCTGTTAAGCAAACTATTCTTTCTGGTTCTGGAAGAGAGTCTCAGTTTGCATTCTACGCTGCTAACACTGGCGTTGAATGTGCATTGTATTGGGATATTAATGGAACAGTTATTGATGAAGGGCAAATTTTATATGTATTTCCACCACCAAATAGTGACAGGCTTGAGTCTGAAGATCTTGCAAATATCACATGTTCAGGAGGAAACATCACAACAGGAGTTTTTCCTAAATTAAATGACGATTTAGATGATCAAAATTTTACTGGTGTGTGGAATATTTCAGATCCATTAAGAACAGTATTTCAGATTGCTATTACAAACGACATAAACGACAACACAAATGCCGTACAATATTGTGCTGAAGTCGTTGTTCAAAAAGAAACAGTAGGAGACGATGTTATTACTACAATTACATCCCAAGGTTTAAATACATGTGACCCCGAGAATGATCCTCGAGCAGTGCAACGTGGACTGGTTCTGCAATATGAGTCATAGTAGTGGTTATGGTAGGTATGACAAAGAAAGAGGTACAGAAAAAAATCACAGCTTTGCGAAACACTATTACTCATCATCGTGCACTGTATTATGAACAAGATAATCCTGAAATATCAGACGAAGCGTACGATGCATTTGAACGTGAATTACTAAAACTCGAAACAAATTTCCCTGAATTCAAAATTAAGAATTCACCTTTAGAGCAAGTTGGAGGGGTTCCAGCAAAAGGATTTTCAAAAATTACACACACTATTTCTCAATGGTCGTTTAATGATGTTTTTACTGCTGATGAGTTTTTAAAATTTGATGAAAGAATAAGAAAAGAAGTTACAAAACATTTTAACGCAGAAAAGAAATATACCTACACGTGTGAACTAAAAATAGATGGGTTAAAAATAGTTTTAACGTATGAGGATGGTGTGTTGGTTACTGCAGCAACTCGTGGAGATGGGAAGGTTGGAGAAGATGTAACAGTAAATGCAAAAACAATTATAACTATTCCTCACACCATTCCACAAAAAGGTGAAGTTATAGCCGAAGGAGAAATTTATTTACCTGAAAAAGAATTTTCAAAAATAAATGCAGCATTACACAAGAAAGGAGAAAAAGTGTATGCAAACCCCAGAAACCTTGCCGCAGGAACTATGCGCCAGCTCGACCCAGAGGTCGTACGAGAAAGAAAATTAGCAGCATTTATATACGATATTGCACAAGCGCCAAACGAACCTGCTACACAAAAAGAAGAGTTGAAGTGGCTTGCCACACAGGGCTTTGTTGTTGAACCTCATTTTCTATTAGCTAAAACTCCAGCCGATGTAATTTCATATTGGAATACATGGACTACAAAGAAAGGGAAACAACCATTTTTAATAGATGGAGTGGTTGTGAAAGTAAATGAAAAAGAGATTCAAGAAAAACTTGGATATACAGGTAAAGCTCCTCGTTTTGCAATTGCGTTTAAATTTCCTGCAGAACAAACAACAACAAAAATTATAGCTATCACATTTCAGGTTGGAAGAACTGGTCGAGTCACCCCCGTAGCAGAGCTTGAGCCAGTAGTAGTTGCTGGTACAACAGTATCTCGAGCAACATTGCATAATGAAGACGAAATTGCACGATTAGGGGTTCGGGTTGGAGATACTGTAATTATTCAAAAAGCAGGAGACATTATTCCGCAAGTTGTTTCTGTTGTGAAAGAACTGCGTCCAGAAAAAAGTAAACAGTTTAGTTTCCCCAAAAAGATTACTGCATGTGGAGGAGATGGAAGTATTGAGCGAATTCCTGGTGAAGCTTCACATAGGTGTGTCGATAAAAATTCATATGAAATGCAAAAGCGTAAGTTGTATTACTTCGTTTCAAAACATGCATTTGATATTGATGGGCTAGGTCCGAAGCAAATTGATCAACTGTATGATGCAGGTTTGGTGCAAAGAGCTGCAGATATTTTTAGGTTACAAGAAGGAGATTTGTTAACTCTAGAGCGTTTTGGTGAGCTCTCTGTAAAAAATTTATTAGCAGCTATTAAGCAACGTACAGTTATTTCACTCGAGAGATTTGTTATCGGACTTTCAATAGATGGAGTGGGAGAGGAAACAGCAGAACTTATTACTGCGCATTTCTCTTCATTAAAGAAAGTTCAGAGTGCTACAGCGCAAGAGCTTGAAAGTATAGATGGAATTGGACCTGTTGTGGCAGACAATATAGTGAATTGGTTTAAGTATAAGCAGAACAAAGAAAATATTGAGGCACTTTTGCAGCATGTAAACATAGAAGAAAATAATCGAAACGAAGTTGGTAAGAAAAAATTATTTACAGGTAAGACTTTTGTTCTTACAGGCTCATTACAAAATATGACGCGTGATGAAGCAAAAAGTTTAATTAAAAGTAAGGGGGGAAGTGTGTCTTCTTCTGTATCAAAAAATACAAACTATGTGGTTGCAGGAGAAAATGCTGGTTCAAAATTACTAAAAGCGGAAGAGTTAGGGGCGAACATTTTATCTGAAGAAGAGTTTTCAAAAATGCTTAAATAAGCTACTATCATCTCCATGACACATGTAGACATCAAACATCTCGCAAACCTAGCCCGATTAGAACTTACTGAAGAGGAGGTTGCCGTATATGAATCTGAATTTGAAGAAATTTTAAAATATATTGATCAACTTAAAGAGGTTGAGCTTTCAGATGATGTTCGTATTGAAGGAACTGCTGCAAGGAACATTTTCCGAGAAGACGATGGTGCTGTAGAATCAGGAATTAATAAAGAAACATTACTTGCTGAAGCACCTAAAACTAGAGATGGCTACATAGAAGTACAAAAGATTTTACATACAAATACCGACTAATTCTATGGATATTACTGAACTTACAATTGAAGCGCTTCATAAAAAACTTACAGAAAAAGAGCTAACAGTTCGAGAAGTTGTTGATGTGTATTTGAAAAATATTTCTGAAAAGAATGAAGAACTTAATGTGTACCTAACTGTTTTTGAAGAAGGGTATATTGCTAAGCAGGTAGAAATTGCACAGCAAAAAATAGATGCAGGTGAAGCAACAAAACTTACAGGTATCCCACTCTCAATGAAAGATGTTATTTGCATGAAAGGTTTACGGGCAACTGGTGGTTCGAAAATTCTTGAAAACTATAAAGCAACATATGACGCTACAGTAATTACAAAATTAACCGAACACGCACCTGTATTCATTGGTAAAACTAACACTGATGAGTTTGCACAAGGGGCTTCAACAGAGAATAGTGCATACGGGGTGACAAAAAACCCTCATGATACTACTAGAGTTGCAGGAGGAAGTTCAGGTGGGGCAACAGCTTCTGTGGCGGCGAGTATGGCAGTGGCAGGACTTGGTTCTGATACCGGTGGTTCAATTCGAGAACCAGCAAGTTTTTGTGGTGTGGTTGGATTTAAACCAACATATGGTGCAGTTTCTCGGTATGGATTAATGGCAATGGCAAGTTCATTTGATGTCATTTCTCCGACAAGTAAAACTGTTGCTGATGCTGAGATTTTATTTAATGCAATTAAAGGAAAAGATTCATTTGATGCAACGTCACATGATATTTCAAATGAAGCAAAAGAAGTGAATAAAATTGGTGTTCCATATTCTTTTCTGCAAGAAGGAATTGATGAAGATGTGAAAAAAGCTTTTGATGCAAACATTGAGTCACTCAAAAAAGCTGGATATGAAATTGTAGATATTTCTATTCCAATGATTGAAAAAGCTCTAGCTGTATATTATGTTCTTGTTCCTGCTGAAGTTTCGTCAAACATGTCTCGATACGACGGTGTTAAGTTCGGAGAAAAAATTGAAGGGAAAGACTTAGAAGATACATACAAGAAAACACGAGGTCAGTTGCTTGGGAAAGAAGTAAAGCGAAGAATTATGTTGGGAACATACGTGTTATCTGCTGGGTATGCAGATGAGTTTTACCGAAACGCTTGGAAAGTTCGAACTAAAATTCGGGAAAATATCGCAACAGTGTTTAATGAGGTAGATGTTATTGCTACACCAGTGGCGCCAACACCTGCATTCAAAATTGGAGAAAAATCAAATGACCCTATGCAAATGTACTTAAATGACATTTTTACAGTTGTTGCAAATGTTGCAGGAATCCCGGCAATTTCTGTACCAGCTGGAACAGTGGTTCGAGATGAAAAAGAGCTCCCTGTTGGATTGCAGTTTATGGCTGCTCATGGTGCAGATGCATCACTCTTTGAAATTGGTAAAAAGTTTGAGTCTACACAGTAAGTGCAGTGATTGTTGTGTAATCTGAATCTTCTTTGCTGTATACTAATTCTTATATGGCAGAATCTGAAGAACCAAATGACAGCTTATTGTGGAGTGTAATTGGCTTCATCTTTGTAATGCTTGTTATTGGTACATATATGGGGAAGTACAATGATGGCTCATTGGCTGGAAATGGTGCTCCTGCAGGGACAGGGTCTACAGCATCACAACAAATTAACACTCCAAAAACCGGAGGACTATTTGGACGTTTTCTTTCTGCAAAACCAATAGTTGAAGGTGGGCGAGTGGTTAATGCTGCAATAGTTCGAGTTCGACAAACGCCCGGTGGTGCAATTATTGGTGAACAAGAAAAACGTGCCTTAGCTGATGTTGTTGAGGGTCCTGTAACTGCATTTGGAGATGTTTGGTATAAATTAAATTATAAAAAAGCTCCAGATGGATGGGTTAGCGATAGTGAAGTAACTGCTAATGTTGGAACATTTCGTGCCTTAAATATTATTCCAATTGTATTTAGCATTTTACGTCCTATTGGATTACTACTTACAATTATTTTCTTAATTATACTAATTATGATTGTTGTTCGACAACGAAAAACAGTCGCACTTATTCATAAAAAGAAAATTCTTGAAAAAGAAACGGAAGGTTCAAACGCGTTTGCGAAGCGTATTTCACGAGGTACTGCAAATGAGGTCCGAGTTGAAAATAGCACAAAAACAGAAGCAAACATTTTCCAAGCAACTGCACCTCCTGTAAATCACACAGCTACGAGCACATCACAAATTCCTACTGATGCAGTAAAAGAGACGGCTCCAACAAACTTACCTACAGGAGATATAAGTGGGTTATTGTTTAAAAAATCAGGAACCAAGTTGGATGAAAAAACCGGAGGGCCAAAAAATACTAAATGGGAACGAGTACAACGATTACTTAATTCGTATAACACTAACGATTGGAAGCAATCTATTATGGAGGCGGATATTATGCTTGAAGAGATGTTAAACAAGATGGGCTATAAAGGAAATGGGATTGGTGAAATGTTGAAGCAAATTGAAGAAAGTGATTTTATCACCCTAAATAAAGCGTGGGAGGCACACAAGGTTAGAAATAATATCGCCCACAGAGGAGGAGATCAGGTGTTATCTAAAGACGAGGCAGAACGAGTTGTAGGTTTGTATAAAAAAGTTTTTGAGGAATTTTATTACATATAGTTTCAGTTGAAAACTATATATTTTTTTTAACTAAAAAGGTATAATAAAAGGTAATCATGAAAATAAATAAATTGAATACATATATTGTAGTTTTATTAATGGGTATTTTTATTAGTTCTACCGCTGTGTTTGCTCAAGAGGGTGGAGAGGATTCATTAGCAAGTCAATTTGATTTGATACGACAGGAGATTCAAGAGCAAGGCCAGCCAGTAAGTGGCTTAGATATTGCATATCTTGAAGCGCAAAGTTTGAATTTAACAGATAGTGTATATCGACCTGGCGATACTGTTGAAGGTTCTGTTGTTGTAAGGAATGGTGGTTCAATAGCTGCCGAAAGAATTCTTCCTGCAATTTCACTTGTTGGAAATTTTGATGGATTTATTCCAACTGCAGAGTACGATATCGATAATTCTCAAGAAAGTTTTAGTTTAGTGCCTGGTGAGAAAAAAACATTATACTTTTCATATAAACTTCCTGAAGTGTTTTTAAGTTCAGATTTAGGAATTAAAGTTGAGTTCCATACAGACACAGGTTTACGACAAGATTCTATCGTGCAGCCATTTAGTGCTCGTGGAGACATCAATGCTACAGAAATTACACAAGCAGCATTGGTACTTCGAGATAGGCAGTATGGATTACGCTCAACTCCAACAGTGTATCCAGAAAATGAACTTGCATTAGAGGTTGCTATCTCTACTGCAGTTGCAAAAACATTCACTCCTACAATTTCAATTTATGATTTCAGTTCAGTAACAGGAGATCTTGTTGCGTCTACAGAGAATGAAACCCAAACACTTGCTGTGGGTGATTCTGTGATTACACTACCCGTAACTTCTGGAATTCCTGATGGAATGTTTGAAGCAGTTGTTGAGTTTAAGGATGATACAGGAACTAAAGTAGTGCCAGATGTATTATTCTTATTTATGAGGGTGAGTGGAGATATGTCACCATTTCGTCTTCGGAACATTACTGTTGCAGATAGTATAAGTAATCAAGAGATTAAGAACTTCAGGGTTTCATATACTGGAGGAGCACCAGATATAGATATTTTTTTAGATAATCCTAATCAAACTGCTGACTTAGATGATGCT
>Ga0075109_1002446_pt1 | contig 10356 bp, 6 predicted proteins | sample AntAceMetag02UKD_FD_69798 | JGI IMG/M metagenome (GOLD analysis project Ga0075109, IMG submission 69798) | Saline lake microbial communities from Ace Lake, Antarctica - Antarctic Ace Lake Metagenome 02UKD | ecosystem: Environmental > Aquatic > Non-marine Saline and Alkaline > Saline | place...
AGGCGGACAACGGCGCGAGGAACGCGTCCGACTTAACGGTAGCGTCGGGTGCGGCGGCACGGGCGCGCTGCGCGGCAGCTTGCATTCTCTCCTGATAAAACCTGGCCAAGAGCAGGATCGCCTGATCGTCCCGTGCCCACGCCGCGATCTCCGAGCGATGAGTGCGCGCACGTCCGGCGGCTTGACGGGATAGGTCGGCAGCTTGTTGCGCAGCCTTGACCTGTAGATCGATAAAATCGAGCGGCGTGGGACGAGCGGGTTCGCGACCGGCGCGGAGCGCATCGAGGTAATCGGGAATGCGCTCTGCCACGCCGGGCATATCGAGAAAAGGAATGCCAGTGGCCGTTTCGAGCTGAGATAAAAGAATGCCGGCGCTAAGCACACTGTGATTGCTCTCGCCGAGCCAGATCAGCCGCTGGAGAGCGGGCAGCACATCGGCCCCGGTTTTCCACGCGGAAAGGAGTTCACGGGCGGCCTGAAGGTCGCCGAACCGCGTAGTGAGTTGGTCAAGCCACCAGGTTTGCTCGGCGGCGGAGTCGCGGTGGGGGTTCCAACTGTAGCGTCCCCACGCAGCATACCACGACCAGTCGCGCGCCCATTGGAGCAGGGGTTGCGCCGGTTCGGAGCCTCGCGGCCAGCGCCAGAATTTGCGTGGATAGAGATGCAGGCCGATCGCGCCGGTATCGATCGCGCTGAGCACGCAGTCGCGGATATAGTCGGGCGGGCTCCAGCGAAACGGTTCCAAATTCGAGGCCATGTGGATGTTGACGATGTAGCCTCCGGTGAGTTTAGCCCAATCGCGGTTTTCCGGGTTGGCCCGGGTGTCTGCGATCATCTCGACATTAAATTTACGCTCAAAGGAAACCTCCGGGTGGGCCGCCGCGATCTTCTTCGCGTGCGGCAGATCCGTGAACCACGCACGCACCCACACGGGTGCGCGCAGGCCGCCGCGTTTCATCGCGGGCAGGAGCACGTCGCTCACCCAAGTGCTGGTGTATTCCCGGTCAATGGCCTCACCGGGTGTGATGTGGTAGCCGATCTCAGGGAACTCGCGCACGAACTTCTCCACGGTGTAGGCCGTATAGTCGCGCAGCAGGGGCGTGGGCACGCTGTTTCCTTCGGGCAGCTCGTGTGCGCGTTGGAAATAGACCGAGGTGTGGATGTTGTAGAACTCGAAAATTAGGCGAATATTGCGGCGACCGGCTTCATCGACGAGCCAGCGCAACATGGCGTGGTTGCGTTCGATGAGGTCAGGCGGCATCCCCTCCTGAGCTTCGGTGAAGCGGTCGAACTTTACGAAATAGTCGAAGGGGTGGCCGTTCCACAGGTCGATGAAGTTGAACCGCTGCTCGGCCATGAAATCCAGACACTTGATCCACTGCTCGCGATCATAGAAAAAAGGAAACTCTTCTGGTGTGACGGCGTAATTGTAGCTGCCGAGCTTCATCAGCGAAATGCCGGAGCCGCGCAGCAACAGAGCCGGAGCCTCGGTCGATTCAAGGCCAGCATCGAGTTCGCCGTTCTGTTTGATGTTGGCGGCCACTTCGAGGCAACCGTAGAGCACGCCGGCAGCATCGAAACCGGTTACGATCACGCGGTTGGTTTCGGTTTTCAGATGAAACCCTTCGGCGTGCCGGGCCGATGGGGGCAGCGCCGGGGATTGCGGAGCGATGCTGGTTTCAATCGCCACGGAACCGGCGATGTAACCGGCGGAGGACAGCGCCTGCTCCACGCGTTCGCGGCCCCAGGTAACGCGAGGATCAACTGGGGCATCTGCCGCCATCAAGATGCGTGCGCCCAATAAAAATGCGATGACCGCGAACACGCCGCGACGAGTGAGTGTGGAGAAATATAGGGCAAGTTGAGGACGGGATAACATAATTGGGAGCGGGTTAAGATTGAGTCGAATCAGCGCAAGGCGCGGGCGTTGTCGCGTTGCTGTTGGCGGGTGTGCCACAACCAGTTTGCGGGCACGGGTTGCCACTCGCCCTGACCTTTGCGCCAGAGGAGTCGCAGGGTGCTGGTGTAGTCGTCCGGATTGGTTTCCCGTCGCGGCTGCACAAACCGGATTGCGCATGGCACGGCATGACCGGCTTGCAAGTAGATCACCGTAGTAGCGCGGGGATTCTTGGCATCGGCGCGCGCCGCCTCGCGATCGTTAAGCATGAGTGTGGCCTCTTCGCTGGTTTCCAAGGCGAGGTTTATTTCGCCCGTGACGTCGGGCACGAGAAATCCAGACCACTGTGCGGCCCAATCGCCGCCGCGACCATCACGCTTGGTATTCCAATTCACGTCGCTGCCAGGAAGTTTATCGACGGTCTGTGGATTTTGGAATCTCGGGCTATTGTATAAAAGTCCGATTAGTCCCGGTTGAGTCGGGGCCAGATCACCAGGAACTATCGGGGCGTTGTGATCTCCATCGAGACCGAGCTCCGAAACGGGACTGGGCTGCGTGAGTTTCGAGCCGAGCGCGGTGGCGAGATCGGGTAGATCGTAGGTGCGCAACGCGCCATGCACAACTTGCATGAATTGGCCATAGGTGCGGTCTGCGCGGACGACGCCGTCCCAAGATTTAATCATACCTTCGAGGATCACTTGATGAAAACAATCGGGCTCCGCGAACGCGACATGCAGGGCGGGCACGCCGACATCGCCAAAGGTCATGAGATCAATCGGGTCATTATCGTTGCGACGCTGAAGCTCGAGGACGGCGGTGAGAATATCTCCGGCCTGCATCCCCGTGTAAGTGCGCCCGAGCATGTAGGCGCTGTAGAGATCCCAGTAATCACGACCGACCGCAGCGGTCAGTCCGGCTTGATTATTTTGCCGAGTCTCGCCGGTGCCACGCACATCGATGGCAAGGATGCGACGGCCCGTGCGCGCCAGCCCATCCAAATGCCCACCCGGGGTCATTTCGGCCTGAATACCTTGGGATGATAGAAATAAAATGGCAGGCTGATTGCTGAATTGCGCTGGTTCAATCCAGAGCGCCGGAATGGCTAGAGCGCCGTCCGCCGTGCGCACACGCCAGGCGGTGAGATGACTCTGATTCGGCCCGAGCCGCTCCCAAACCTTCGTCCAATTGTCGGGTGGCAAGGCGCCGAGCGCGGGGAATCCCGCGATGTGGCGAACGGCGGCGTGGCGTTCCGTCGACGACATCTCGGCCCAACGATGTTTGCGTGTGACGGCGGCCTGATCGGCCGACTCGCGCAACAGATCGTGGATCGAGCGTGCGCCGGGTATCAGCATGACCTGACCGCGCGGCGTGCAGCGCATTTCCTCTTCGGTAAAAAGCTTGAGTGGCGGTTCCGAGATGGGCTCGTCGTTACCCAGTAACCAACGGGCGAGCCAGCGCGCCGCGCCTTCGCGCTGGGTGCGGTTGTAGTTGTGCCCGGCATCGTTTTCGAGAATGGCCGCTCGCTCCGAATATCCGAGGCTCGTGTAGGCCCGCTTGATATAGCGAAAAGTTTCCCACGTTGCGTTGATGTTGAAAAAATCGTGGGTTGCGGCGAGCAGTTTGACTGGGGCCGGAGCGCGCATGAGGATGAAATCGGCGTGGTCGAGACCGAAGGCGAGTTCGCCAAAGATGTTCTGCTCACCCTCGCCCATGGAGCTGCGAATTTGCGCCGCGAGGTTTTGGATGTAGCAACTCAGGGCCGCGACTTTGATGCGGTCATCAAGCGCGAACAGATAAGCGGCCTGTGTGCCGCCGCCGCTGTTGCCCGTGATGCCAATGCGCGACGAATCGACCTCGGGGCGCGTCTGCAAATAGTCGATGCCGCGCATGCCGTCCCAAATAAAATATCGGGCGACGCTTTGGCCGAGCGGGATGGCTTGAATGTCGTCCAACGCGTGCGAGCTTGTGCCCCAGAAACGGGAGTGTCCGGAAGCATCGACGGATTGGAGACGCTCGTCCTGTTCGATCGGATCGAAGACCAGGGCCACCATGCCGTTGAGCGCGAGGAGCGCGCCCATCGATTGATATTCATCGTGCGACTTGGTCGGGGCGTAATGGCCGCAGGACACGAGCACACCAGGACGAGAGCCGGGAAATTTTTCCGGATCAGGGAGAAAAAGCGCGGCAGTCACGTAAAAGCGCGGTTGGCTTTCAAAGATCACCTTCTCCACGATAAAGCCCGGGCGTTGAAGCGTGCCGGTGACGTGGGCATTGAGAGGTGTGCGTTCAGGCAATCCGCCGATTGAAGCTAGAAATTTTTCCCGCAGTTCCTTTTCGTGCACGAGGATCGACTGGGGATCGGTGAGGCGTTCTTCGAAAGCGGTTTTCCAGCGTCCCCAAGCCGCATCTGCTTCGTCTAGCAGGTAGTGACGCATTTGATCCGCCGGGACGACCGATGACGTGAGGCCGGAGGTCAGAATGGGCGGCAGGTCTTTGATCGTATCCTCGTCAGCCTTGATTTGAGGGATGAGCAATAAGGCGATCCCGAGAAATACGAATAGATGGAGACGTGGGCTTGGCACGGCGAGTTGGGGTTGGTTGGAAAACTTATCTGAAATGAAGTTGTATGGGGTGATTCTCAGACGGAACCGCTAATCGGAATTACTAATTTGCAACTATCCTATTCAAAACTAGATATGATAAGAATCGTCGAGCGATCCGATTAATTGATTCATGAAATAGTAGAATATGTTTGCTATTTCAACCAAGCTAAAGCATGTGAGATTCTCACGGTCAATGAGAAAGGCCAGACAGGGTATTCACCTGAACCTCCGTCTTCGCTTCGTCTTCAATCAATACCCCATCATGAAGAACCTGCATAAATTCATCATGCCGATCGCGGCGTCATTGATTTGGATCACATCGGCGGTGGCACAATCTCCGAACGAGGGATCGACCTCGGGACATTTGCGGGTGGCGGTGGCGCAGTTTCGTTCGAGCACAGATTTGCAGGACAATGTCACGCGGATGAAGGCGCGCATCGCGGAGGCGGCCAAGCACGGTGCACAGGTCGTGGTTTTTCCGGAGTGCTCGTTATCCAGCTACTTTGCCGAGACGGTGGCTAAACTGACGGAGGCCGAATTGTCGGCGGCCGAACAGGCGGTCATCGAGGCCTGTCAGGAACACAAAATCGAAGCGGTGATCGGCACGCCACATTACCGCGACGACGGCAAAATCTACAATTGCGCGCTGATCGTCAGCCCGGAGGGGAAGGTCGTGGCGCGACACAACAAAGTTCACCTGGTAGGAGGCGATACCAAATGGAATTGCCAAAGCGGTGGTGAGCCTCCGCCGGTATTCAAGGTGGGCGACGCTTGGTGCACGGTGTTAATTTGCCACGACAGTCGCTACCCGGAGCTGACCCGGTTGCCGGTGCTGGCGGGAGCGCGCGTAGTGTTTTATATTTCGCACGAGTCAAATGTGTCCCGTGAATCCAAGCTCGGACCCTATCGTGCGCAAGTGCAGGCGCGCGCGGTGGAAAACAGTGTCTATCTGGTTCACGCCAACGCGCCGGCCGACGACGCGGAACGCGGTTCGCACGGGCAGAGCCGCATTGTCTCGCCCGATGGCAACCTGATCAGTGAGGCATCAATCTTCCAGGATGAGATCTTGTATGCCGATCTCGATTTGGCGGAAGCCGATGGCGGCAACGCGCTGAATTCGCTCAAGGTCGAACCGCTGTCCGACTGGTGGCGCGAAGGGCTGAAGCATGTTCGGGTGATCCAATAAAGTGAAGCAAAAGAGGAGTAAACAAACCACGAATTCAAACCTGCCACCCTTTGGGAATACTGCAGCCGCACCGCTCGCCGCTTCTCCATACAGGTCGATAAAAACATGATCCACTTCGCTTAACTTTATGGCCCATTCCCCGACGCATACTTCGTTCATCGCCACAACGTGGCTGGACGTAACCGGTGAACTGATCGCCCGCGAGAATCCCAGCCACTCTTCGGAGACCGCCGCGCTCTGGTGCGCGGCCTCAACCGTGGAAGCCCAGACCGCCGTCGATTCCGCCGCCGCCGCGTTTCCCGTTTGGGCCGCGACGCCACTCGCTGATCGCATCGCGCTGCTCACGCAATTGCTCGATCACGTCGAAGCCCAAGCGGATGCTTTTGCAGAACGCATCACCGCCGAAAACGGCAAGCCCCTCGCCGACGCGCATGCCGAAATCGTAGGCGGTTTAGCTGACGCGCGTTTCGCCGTCAACGAAGCCGGGCGTCTAGGAATGACAGAACCCGTTTCACCGTCGGGCGCGCCCGTGCGAAGTGAACTGCGGCTCGAACCACTTGGCGTCTGCCTGCTGTTCACCCCGTGGAATTTCCCGCTCGCGACGATCCTGCGCAAACTCGTGCCCGCCCTGCTCTACGGCAACCCCGCCATCGTCAAACCCTCCGAGCTAACCCCAGGCCCCGCCGCGTTGCTCTTCAAACTCATCGCCGATCTGCCCTTTCCAACCGGCACGGTTTCGCTGGTGCTCGGAGCCGGTCGCGAAATCGGTCCGGTTCTCGCCGGACATTCCGCCGTGCGCGCGATCTCCTTCACCGGCTCGACGGCGGCGGGTCTGAGCATCGCCCAACTGACCGCTGGTCGCGACGTGCGCCTGCAATTGGAAATGGGCGGAAAAAATTCCCTCGTCGTCTTGGCCGACGCCGATCTCGCCGCCGCCGTGGACGCCGCCATCACCGGCGGATTCAGTTGCGCGGGCCAATGGTGCACCGGCACCGGTCGCGTCATCGTGGAGCAATTGCTGCACGACGAATTCGTTGATCGCCTCACCGCGCGCACCCAAGCCCTGCGCATCGGCCCCGTCATCTCAGCCGAACGGCTAGCCTTCGCGCAATCCGCCCTCGCAGCCGCCATCGCCGCAAAAGCTCGGTTGCGTTGTGGCGGCGAAACGCTTGCCGACGGATATTTCCTCACGCCCACGGTGCTGGATCGCGTCACCGAAACCATGCCGGTGTTTACCGATGAATTGTTTGTGCCAATCCTTCCCGTGATTGCCGCGCGCGATGCCGAAGATGCCGTGTGGCTCGCCAACAGCGGCCCTTACGGATTGTCGGCCAGCGTGTTTTCGCAAGACATCGCCAAGGCCTCCGCTCTAGCCCGGCGCATCGAAGCGGGCATCGTGCACGTCAACCTCCATACTGCCTTCCGTGAACCCGCGCTACCGGTCGCCGGTTGGCGCGATTCCGGCCGCGGCCTGCCCGAATGCGGTCGCTTCGCCCGCGACTTCTTCACCCGCCCCCGCGCCTTTTACGTTCGCTCATCATGAGAGTCACCCAAATCACGGCCCGCACCGTTCCGCTGCGCTCCAACATCCGCAACGCGCTCGTCAGCTTTGCCGAAATGACCGGCACCATCGTGCGAGTGGAATCAGACGTGATTAGCCACGGCAAACCCATCACTGGGCTCGGTTTCGGCTCCATCGGGCGCTACGCCTCCACCGCCATCGTCAACGAACGGCTCACGCCGCGCCTGCTCGCAGCCACGCCCACCGACTATCAAACGGAATCCGCCGACAACATCGACCCGCTCCGCGTCTGGCGCATGGTCATGCGCAACGAAAAGCCCGGCGGCCATGGTGAACGCAGCACCGCTGTCGGCGCGCTCGACATGGCCTTGTGGGATCTCGCCGCCAAGATCGCCGACGTGCCGCTTTGGCGGTTGCTCTCCGACCGCTTCAACAACGGGCAATACGACGAATCAATCGCGGTTTACGCCGCGGGCGGTTATTATCATGAAAACGGTGGAGCTGATGCGCTGCGCCGTGAAATCGAAGGCTACCTCGCCACCGGTTACGACGCCGTCAAAATGAAAATCGGCGCCGCGCCACTTACGGAGGATCTCGCACGCATCGATCAAGTAGCCGCCATCGTGGGCGACGCCTCCCGCGTCGCTGTCGATGCCAACGGCCGCTTCGATCTCGCGACCGCCCGCGCCTACGCCGCTGAACTCTCGCCGCGTGGAATCCGCTGGTTTGAGGAACCGGGAGACCCGCTCGATTACGCCCTCCAAGCGGAATTGAGCGCGGAGTTTCCGACGCTCGCCTTCGCCACCGGAGAGAATCTTTTCTCGCATCAGGACGTGCGCAATCTCGCGCGCCACGCCGGGCTCAACCCCCAACGCGACACCCTACAAATGGATCCCGCGCTTTCTTACGGCCTCCCTGAATACCGGCGGATACTGGACGTGCTCGCGGATGACGGTTGGTCGCCACGCCGCTGCATTCCCCACGGCGGGCACCAGTTTTCCCTCCACCTCGCCGCCGGCCTCCAACTCGGCGGCAACGAAGCCTACCCAGGCGTCTTCCAACCCTTCGGCGGCTTCGCCGACAACACCGTCGTCACGCACGGAACCGTTCGTTTGCCCGACGCCCCCGGTATCGGGATCGAACTAAAACGCGATTTGTGGCAACTGTTTCAGGTCTGAAGTGAATGGGTATTCGTGCAGAGGTCGGCGCACGCGCCCAGCGCATTCCGCTTCGTTGAGTGGCCGTCATCGGGTCGAAGAAAGCCTCCCTTTTCATTGCCTGTTCCGTAGCCAACACACATGCCTTGAGGGACATGCCCAACGCACAGCGACAGTCCGGCAACGACCTATCCACCGGGAGGATTCTTCTCATGGCTTTCGCCTGTGGTGCGATGGTGGCCAATCTCTATTACGCCCAAACGTTGGTCGGAGAGATCGGGCCGGAAGTCGGGCTTTCCACCGGGGTTGCGGGATTGATCGTCACGTTAACTCAGCTCGGTTATGGCATCGGACTTTTCCTAATCGTGCAACTTGGCGATTTGTTCGAAAACCGGCGGCTAACAGTGCTCCTGACTTACTGCACATTTATCGGCTGCCTTGGGATCGCGCTGTCGCAAGGCCCGGTCACGTTTCTCATTGCCTCGCTCGTGACCGGCATCTGCACAACCGGAGCACAAGTGCTCTTGCCAATGGCCTCACACTTTAGTCCGCCCGGTCGGCAGGGCCGCACCATTGGTCAAATCATGAGCGGGTTACTGGCAGGCATCATGCTGGCCCGGCCGTTGGCCAGCTTCATCACGGAGCATTTAGGCTGGCGCGCGGTGTTCTGGTTTTCAGCGGAACTGATGGTGTTGATCGGCACCGCGCTCAACTTCGCCCTGCCGCGCCGTGTCCCCCCATCGCGGCGAAGGTATTGGCGCGACCCTCGCCTCAATGGTCTCGCTGGCACGCCAGCATCGGCCGTTGCGGATGCGCGCACTATACCAGTCCGCGCTCTTTGCCGCCTTCAATTTATTTTGGACGGCCGCGCCGCTGGTTCTGGTGCGCCAGTTTAAATTCAGTCAGGATCAAGTGGCGCTCTTTGCACTCGCCGGCGCGGGCGGCGTGCTAGTCGCACCCATCGCCGGTGCGCTCGCTGATCGTGGACTGACCCGTCGAGCCACCTGGCTGGCGCATGGTTTGCTCGTGCTGTGTTTTCTCGCCACCGGGCCGGCGGTCATGGCCGGTAGTGTGATTGCTTTCACCGTCACGGCACTTCTGATCGATGCCGCCATTCAACTCAACCAGATCACCAGTCAAAAAATCATCTTCGATCTTTCCACCGATGCGCGCGGCCGGGTCAACGCCATTTACATGACTTCGATGCTGGTGATCGGGGCCAGCGGTTCGCTCATTGGGTCGGCCAGTTATTCCGCTGGGGGCTGGCTGCTTGCCGCCGCTATCGGCGCGGGAATCGGCGGGCTGTCCCTGCTGGTTTTTCTGTTCTTTGATCGTGAATAAAGAATCAGAACACGGTCTTCTTTTGAAATCGCCTAGCAGCCTGTCGGACTTAGGCGATTTCTTTGCTTAAAATAACATATACAATTGACAGATAACGGGATAACGCGATACCTGTTTCATGGCTACCCGTTATGTGAACATCGACCGCGACACGCCGTTATTGCTTCCGCCAGATCTGCGGGACTGGGTGCCGGCGGATCATCTGGTGCATTTTGTGATCGATGCGATGGCGGCGATCAACGTGAGCGCGGCCCCCGTAAATGATCGCGGCACCGGTAGCCCGCAATACCCGCCATCGCTGCTGCTTGGCCTGCTTGTTTACAGCTACGCGACCGGCGTGTTTTCGAGCCGGCAGATCGAGCGCACCACTTACGAGAACGTCGCGGTGCGTTTGCTGTGCGCCGACACGCATCCCGACCACGACACCCTGTGCACCTTCCGACGCACGAACGGCGCGCTGCTGCAACACGCCTTCGCCCAAGTGCTGGAACTGGCCGCCCGTTGCGGCGTTTTGAAAGTCGGCGGCGTCGCCGTGGCCATCGACGGCACCAAGGTTCTGGCTAACGCCAGCAAGCACGCGGCGGTGAGCTACGCGCACGCCGAGCGCACGATGCAGACCCTCGATCAAGAAATCGCCACGCTGCTGGCCA
>Ga0075109_1002447_pt1 | contig 10351 bp, 9 predicted proteins | sample AntAceMetag02UKD_FD_69798 | JGI IMG/M metagenome (GOLD analysis project Ga0075109, IMG submission 69798) | Saline lake microbial communities from Ace Lake, Antarctica - Antarctic Ace Lake Metagenome 02UKD | ecosystem: Environmental > Aquatic > Non-marine Saline and Alkaline > Saline | place...
GGGGGACAAAAAGGCTTGGTGTACCGGTACAAAAGTAAGAAAAGGCAACGGTTTCAAAACTCGGGTTGAACGTTGAAGTCCATATAACCATCATAAACTCGTTCTCTCGCCCCGCCGTGGACAGCGCCAGACCAAGACGCACAATGACCGTCTCAGGAGTGGCCCTGGGGCTCAACGGCGGCTGCTGCTTCGCGTACGCCGTGCTCTTCGGCTTCATGCAGACTAAGCTCCTGGAAATGTACGGGGTCCAGGTGAGGCGTGCGTACAAGCTGAGCGACGTGGTGGCCATTCGTTTAAGCCCCCCCCCACGCATCTTGCTTCACGCGAGTCGCGTCCGCCTCCTGTTCCTCGACTTTGCTCACCTCTCCGCAACCCCGTCATGATCGTGACCCTGTGCTCGGGCTGACATCGCGCAGTGGAAGAGTTCCGACGCGTGGGATGTGATGGTGCAAGGTGTGGTGCGGGCCCCAATCTCGTCGTCCCAACTGTGTGCCCCGAACAACAACGCCACCAGATCTCAAGACTGTGCTTCCAAACGTTTGAGAAGGTTTAGAGCTCAAGTGGGTTAGTGGGTATGTGAGGATGTACAACGAATGCGTGGTTGCGACCTTCCGTCTCGTGATGCGCATCGTGGGCGTCTTCGAGTTCCTCCTCGCCTTCCTCTACTTCCACTACATCGATTTTCCCGACAAGCACAAAGTTGGACTGCGCCTCGGGGTGATGCAATACACTCTCCTGGCCCTCGTCTCAGCGTACCGCGTGTTCGGAGAAGAGACCAGCGACAAGAACAAGACCGTCGCCATGCATTCTCTGATCATCCAAGGCGTGTTCCTCGTCATCAGCGTGGTAGGAATGACAGCTGCTCCCTCGCCGCCCAAGAGGAAGACCAACTGAGCGGTGCGGCGCCAGCTGGCGGCAGGAGAGGCTGTAATAAAATGTACAACAATGCGCTGGCTCTGGATGAAATGGACAACTGGGAGTTCCTCAAAACTTGGGGGCGTTGCGATACACTGTAGTGGGATACTGTACCTCCTGTGAGGCACGAGAGCTGCAGGCCGCGGCGCTCCATTAAAACCATGTAAGACACACAGTGGCTCAGTCAAACGCACCTCAGCTCACCTATAACAGCCACTCGTACTGTCTGACTGTATCGACGTATAAATATAAGACAACGTGTGTTGAGATTAAAAGAAAAACCACGACTTTCTCCGATCCCTCGCTTGCCCTGATTGACCTTCCCTGAGAGGCATCCATCACAAGAAACCCATGGCACTTTGTGTCAGAACTATCCATCTGTATCTCTCGCAACAACGGCGACATCTTTTTCCCCCCTGCGCACATCGCACTCACTCACTCCGAGTACACACGGGCAGGGGCCCGACCGCCTGCCTGTGGCCGGGACAGGCACGGCACATGTAAAAGGGAGGCCCCGGCGCCGCATGTATGCCGCTGCCTGCGTCCCCGCCGCCGGCGAGCGTCGCCATCATTTAAATCCACCAACCCCCGTACCGTTTAAAGCAACCCAGCGAGCCCGGTGTCTACTTTTGCCAACTCCATGAGCAACACGTCGTCGAAGAATTTGTTGACACTCACATCCTCACTCATCCCCTTCCGACGCCTGGTCTTCACCATGAACTCGCGCGCCAGATGCTGCACCGGACTGGGCTCCAACGGCCGCAGCTGGATTGTTCGGTCAAGGGGGTCCCCGGGAACCACCGCCCAGTGATCGAAGTAGCTCTGGCAGAACGCCTGGCCCTGGGTGTGGTACCGCAGGTCCGTCTCAAACCCGAAGGATTCGATGGCGGGGAGCAGGGCTCGGAGGGTATACACCGGGGTGCCGGGCTTGGGCGCGTCAGCGATGACGTGCCCACGGCGCTTGGAGAGCACGGTGTAGATGGCAGACATGCAGTCCGCCGGCGTCTGTACCTCCACGGCGTACACCGGCTCCATGAGGCGCGGGGAGGCCATGAGGAACGCCGAGTACGCCACCCGGCGCGCGGTGGGAATCATCTGCCCGCCGCCGCGGTGCAGGGGTTGCTCGGCGATGGTGGCGTCCAGGATCTTGAATTTGACGTTGCGGATGGGCTCGTCGCACAGCGGGCCCTCGCGGGTGCCCCACTGGAACCCCTGCACCACGCTCTCGCGCACCGCGCTCATCAGGCTCTTGTCCACCTCTGTGGGCAGGGTGTCGTCCAGCAGCGCGTTGGGCCCCCGCGAGTCGGGACCGAACGCCCACACCGAGCGCGCTGCGAGGACGTCCCAGTCGTAGTTGTTCTGGAAAAAATCACCCAGCTTTTTGCGCGGCCACTGCAGGTTCACTGCGCCGGTTTCGATGTCGCGTGCCAGCCCCTTATCCAGGGGCTCGGCGATCATAGTGAGCTTGTTGCGCTTGTTGGGCGTCTCCGCGAAGCACTTGAGGCTGGACGTTTCCACCACCGTCTCGCAGAAGGTCACCACCGGGTCTGCTACCTTGACCTCCACCTCGGAGTACAAGTCCCGCAAGTCCTTCATCACCGAGTCCAGGAAGATCTCCCCTGTGCCCATGATCGTGTGCTCGCCGCTCTCCTCCACCTTGGTCACCGCCAGCGGGTAGCTCTTGTTGATCTTGCGCAGGCCCTCCACCATCTTCGGCAGGTCGCTGGGGTTGAGAGGCTCGGTGGCGATCTTTACCACCGACTGGTTGTCGAACACCAGCGGGGAAAACACGTGGCACTCCTCGTCGGTGAACTCGGGCACCAGCGTCGCCGTCTTGCTGATGGACGCGTCCACGCCCTCGATGAGAATCCAGTTGCCGGCGGTGGCCTCCGTCACGGGGATGCGGTAGCGCGCCTGGTACACCCACAGCTCCGTCACCGTCTTCACCGCGCAGTCCTCCTCGTCGTCAGGCGAGTACGCCTCGCCCAGCACGCGAACCGTTTGCCCCTTTTTCAGCGTTCCGCTCATCACGCGCCCCAGCGCGTCAAACGAGGAGCAGTCATTCTTGGGATAGAGTTTGGCGATCATCACCTGCAGAGGGCCGGAGGCGTCGCACGCGCTCATGGCGCTCACCGCGCTTTGGTCGCCGTCGGACGCTATGGGGCCGCTGTAGGTGCGGCTCACCTTGCCCGGCGCTCCTTCCTTGGCCGTAGGAAGATGCGTCGCCATCATGTCCACCAGCCCCGAGGCGTCACCGAAGACGCGTTTGCAGGCCAGCTTGATGAGGGGCTTGGTATTCATGCGGTAGTCCTTGGGCTTGAGCGTGACGCCGAACTCGGCCAGCACGCGTGTGAACGACGCGGGGTGCTCCCCCACGGCTTGCGAGTATATTTTGTACAGCGGCTCCAGGATGAACTGCACAAAGGAGCGCTCGCCGCCGCCCGGGGGGGGCTTGCGGCGGAACACGCGCTTGTCCTCGTGAAAATACGTGTCTCCCCACAACCGCCGCGCAAACTGCTTCGTGTCCATCTCCACCCCCTGCACCTCGGCGTACAGCCTGGCGAACGACTCAAGCGTGAATGACCAGCCGTACAGCGCCGAACCGAAACACACGGTGCCTTTGACAGGATCCGCAAACGGGCAGTCCTTGTCTCCGCCATACGCCGCCTCGATCACGGCGTTGACCTCCTCCAGGGTGTGTCGCAGCTTGTGGTAGGCATCCGCCGGGGGCAGCTTGAGCTCGAGAATGAGGCGGTCGATTTTGTTGATGAAGACGCAGATGGGCAGGCGCTGCGAGGCGGCGTGCTTGATGAGGCGCTCGGTGTTGCACATGACGCCCTCCACCGCGTCCACCACCAGCAACACGCCGTCGGACAGGCGGTACGACGCGGTGACCTCGTCGCTGAAGTTGACGTGCCCCGGCGTGTCCATCATGTTAAACAGCAAGTGCTTTCCTGTGCTGGACGGCATGACCAGCGACAGCGGCACCGCCTTGATGGACACCTCGCGCTCCTGCTCGTCAAGCCGCGTGTCGGTGTAGCGTAGCTGCTTGTCGTTGCTGAACCACTCGAATTTAACGTCGTGTGTCTGCTCCAAGAGCATGTCCATTAGCGTGGTCTTCCCATGGTGCAGGTGCCCCGCCACGGCGACATTGCGCACCAGGTTAGAGTTACCCATGAGCCCCACCAGGAACTCCTCGCTCACCTTCATATGCAGCGCATCCTTCTCGGCAACCTCCACCTGCTTGAGCTTGACAGGCGCGATGATGGGCTCCTCAAGGGCCTGCCCGTCCTCGTCCATGACCAGCGTCTCGGTTCCCTCACCGTAAACCTCCTCGGCGGACGGGTAGTACTTTTTATCCTCCGCGAGCACGATGGCTGTCTCCGGGTTGTCGTCGTCGTCGCCCCCGTCGTCCGCGTCCATGCCCTCCCCGCCGTCCCGCGCCACCGCGGCGCGCTCGGCCTGATCCATCCACTCGTCCTCATCCTGTTCGTGCGCATTAGCGGGCAGGAGAGAGTGAGGAAACAGGCGAGGGACGAAAGCAAGGGTGAGGCAGCGCGTGCGTGAGGTGTACTCAAGGGGGAACGCGACGGGCCTGTCGCGGGAAAGGCCCAGGACGCAGGGGGCCTCGGGTGATCACGCTCGAAAGAACTTCGGGGAATGGTGAGAGACGCTTAGCAAGGAAAAAGCCCTCAGATCGGTAAAAATAATCGCGCTTGACGCCGCGTGTTTTCATCAGGTGTTATCGCGTGAGCATGTGTCCGTAGGGTCTGTGACGATGGAGCGGGAACGCACGTCGTCAGGTTCCTCGCCCTCCGCGCCGTCGCTGTCATCGTCTTCCAGCTCGGGCCCGACGTAGTTGCCGAACTCATCGTACATTTGATCCATACTGCCACGCCACTGCTGAAAGCCAACCCTAAAAGATTACACCACACCTAGGTCACTCAAGGTGAACGCGAGGTGTGTGGCCTTGGAGTGCCGACGGATCTCCCCCGATGCACCGCTCAGTCCCAGCCTACCGTCTGGACGCCGCGATTTGCACTGCGGGCGGACCGGACGCTGCGCCTCAGAGGGTGGCTTTCCCCAACTACAGATCGAGGAGAGTGTCGCGCGACAAAACGTGGTGCGGCGCGTGGCGCGAGGCGCGAGGCGCTACGGGATTTTTTTAAAGGGGACACATAGCCATACCCGTCGAGGAAGTTCCCGATACCAAGCAAAGTATAGGCGATTTTTTCCCGATACCAGCAAAAAAGAAGGACAATTTTTCTATTTTTGCCACTTTTTCGCCACTCCCGAACACCCGCACGTGCCCTCTTCCAACGTTGTTAATCGGTCCCTAGACATTCGCAATTGGCGCCTCTCCCACCGCTGCCGCTATCCTCCTCATGCACCGCTGAGCGGGCGACGACGCACACCCGCACCTTTGCGTCCGTACGATACCAGTTTCCCACCCCCGAAACGACTCCTTTCTTTTTCCGTGAGGAACGATATAGGTTGGTTTTGAGAAACGGACAACGCCCCGAGTGTACAGGATCGGGTCGCCTTGCCAGTAAACACCCTTACCCTAGCCCAGGATGAGCGCGCAATGCGAGCTGTCCGGTCCCTTCGGGTATGCCCGAGACCATGAACTTTCAACACTAACGAAAACCTTTGGTCTTGATCCTAAACCTCAAACCCTAAACCCCAATTCTGAAAGGATGTTTCCAAACTGCGATAGCATTGGCGCTTCGCTGTTTCTCAACGTCGTGTACGGCGTCGGGCTCCTCCAAGCCGCGAACCTCATCGCCGACGGCTCCGAGCTGCTGCTGGAGATTCTATCTCCGGGCTTGGTGGGCGGCCTACTGCTGCCCATCCTCGGCGCCGTGCCCGATGCCGCGGTCATTGTCGCGTCGGGGTTCGGTGCGAGCAAGGCCGAGGCGCAGGAGCAGGTGGCGGTGGGGATGGGGACCCTGGCGGGCTCCACAGTAATGCTGCTGACAATCGCCTGGGCGGGGTCGCTGTGGGTCGGGCGGTGCGACCTCAACGAGCGCGGCGTCGCTATAGCGCGAACTCTCACACACGGCCCCGTGGCAGGCCTCGGGAAGACGGGCGTCACCGTGGACAACGACACCAAGCTGAACGCCATGGTGATGATGTCGTCCTGCTTGGTGTTCCTCGTGGTGCTGGTGCCGGCGGGCATGGGCATCTTCCACGACATGCGCGTCGACCTCGCCACGGCTGTCATGGCGCTCGTTGGGCTCGCAGCGTACTGCGCCTATCAGGTGCTCTACCCAGAGCTACAGCGGCGAAAGATCAGCGCAGCGCGCGCCCGCCATGCCCGGAAGTACGGCGCCGAGCTCGCGCTGTCGTTCGGCGCCTCAGTCGGCGGCATCTTGGTTGATGGCGAGATCAACGTCGCGGCACTCAACACTTTGTTCGACCAGTTCGACGCCGACGGCAACGGACAGGTGAAATCTTGATTCCTACCACCAAACCCTGAACCCTGCTACTCAACCCATGAACCCTTTGCCCAGAACCGCGCGCCCTGAACCCTTGACCCTACTCCCTAAACCCCGAACCCTAAACCCTGAACCCTTCCCCTTATAAACCCTGAACCCTGAACCCTGCACAGGTGGACACCCACGAGCTCAAGGGCTCGCTCACGGCCATGTCGCTGACTCTGCGGGACCGCGTAGTCACGGACGCGGACGTCAACGTGTGGATCCTCGAGTTCGACAAGGACGGCGACGGGCTCATCTCGCGCCCTGAGTTCTGCGCGGGGATGGCGCACTGGGTGCTGGAGCTCACGCGCGCGCCCGGGTTCGGCGCACGCACGCCCCCGCTGGGTCGGCGGACATCCACGCACGTCGAACCAGTCACGGGCCTCGTGTCAAGGCGCTCGGAGCGCCGCCAGAGCATCAGCGGACTGGAGCCGCTGCTGGGTGCCACGACTGCGGACTCGGAGGTGTTGCGGCGCGCGGAAGAGGCGGCGGCAGAGGAGGAGGAGGACGATGACGACGAGGCAGACGAGGCTGACGAAGGCAAGTCCCCGACCAAGGCGCAGATCATCCGCAAGTCTGCTGTGCTTCTCGGCGGGGGCATGGCGCTCATCGCGCTGTTCGCGGACCCCATGGTGGGCGCGGTGACTTCCCTGAGCAAATCCCTTGGGCTCCCGTCGCCGTTCTTCGCATCCTTCGTCCTCACCCCCTTCGCCTCCAATGCCTCGGAGCTGGTGAGCTCGCTGTACTTCGCCTCCAAGAAGCGCAAGAAGAACATCTCGCTGACGTACAGCCAGGTGTACGGCGCGGTCACCATGAACAACACCATGTGCCTCGGCCTGTTCATGGTGGTCATGTACTCCCAGGGCTTAGAGTGGACCTTCACCTCGGAGACGCTCACCATCTTGCTCGTCACTCTGGTGGTGGGGGGGGGCGCACACCCAAAGACCAAAGCCAAGCCCGAAGCCCAAAGTCTTTCAATCAACCAGCTACCCCACGCAGTGTGTCGGCTGGAAAGCGCCTGCCGCTGCCATCCCGTGCACCTACAAGCGCAGTGAACCGGCACCAAGGCCTTGCTTTCGACCACCTCACCACAACCTGCTTACCGCAACTCTGAATCCATAGCTGACCTCAAGGCTTTGCGTTAACCCCGTGAACTGGTATGGAGGTCTCGTTTCCGACCCGCTCACACCAGCCGTTTAACGCACCCGGTGAAATGTGCGCTGCGCCATCTACCCTATTTTGCGGTGGGATGCGTGGGGGCGTCAGGTAAGACGTTCAAGACGTGGCTCGTTTTTCCGGTGCTCGCGATGTATCCGCTCTCCCTTGCCTTCGTGTGCTTCCTCGACTTTTTCGTCGGCCTCAAGTGATGCGGCGGGCCACACCACAGCGAGCGCCTGGTTCCAGTTGCGCGACATCTGTTTGCTTTCCTCCATCCCCTCCCCGTGCTGCCTGCCTGTGAGCGTGATCTGCTGCTAGTGTTCTATGTATTCTCGCGAGACTATCACACGCTATCACGTGCTGCTAGTGCTAATGTTACAGTATTTATTTGATTTATGGGTCGCCACATTCCAAAGATACTTCCAAAGATACTCTGCAGATCGGCCACCATCCAATACGGCCCCGCACGCGTTGCCCTGCCGAGCTCGAGCTCTCGCTCTCGTTGCGCCGTCATTCGAGTGCAAACACCACCTACACCTTTGCGCGCGTCGCGACGCCAGGTCATCAGCACGCGTCATGACCACGTGCATCCGAACGGCATCGTCGAGGTGCGTCGTCAGACCGCGCCTTCAAACCGCGTGATCAACGGGCGTGATCAAACCAACCTCACACACTCCCGGTTTGTGCGCGATTATCCTCGCCGCCGTCCCAAAAGTGTAACGCGTGACGTCCACCCTCGCCGCCCCGCAGTCCCGCAGCATGTTCGCCACCCGCTGCGGCGGCACCGTGGCACGGATGCTGGCGCTGAGGTACCGATACGCCTTGTCGTCCCGCGTGAAGCACCTCGCCACGTGCGGCATCACCAGCTCCAGCCACACCCACAGCACGCCGCTCAGGAGAGACGCCGACCGCCCGCCGCACATGCCAGCATTGTCATCACCGTCACTGCGTGTCAACAATAATCAGCCAATCACGGGTCGAGGCGTGTGAATCGAAGCGGGAGAGACGGTGAGCGTCGTCGTATCTGGCGTGTGTGGCCGGCGCGTGCCCCCACCCCGCATCAGCGCGTTCTGCGCGGGAAAGGCGTCGAGGATGACGACGACCCCGCCGGGCTTCGTCACGCGGTACATTTCACGCACGCCCCGCTCCAGGTCCGGGAAGTTGCGCAGGGTGTACACCGTGGTGACCGCATCGAACGCGCCGTCCTCGTGGCGCAGCGCGCACACGTCGCCCAACGTGAAGGAGGAGCCCGGAACGATCCGGCGCGCCTCCGCCAGCATCACTGGGCTGCAGTCCATTCCCTCCACGTCCAACTGCAGCTTGCGGTATCTGCGCCGGTGGTGCGCACACAGGGCAGGGCGTAGCGGGCTCAGGGTATTGGGTCGGAGGTTTAGGGTTTAGGGATACGAGTCTTAGGGTTGGGAGTTCAGAGATCAGGGGGTCAGGGCTCAGGGTTCAGGGTTTAGGGTTTAGGGTTTAGGGTTTAGGTTTGAGGTTTGCAGTTTGGGGCCCGGGGTGTAGGGTTTAGGGTAAAGGATTTGGGGTGTAGGGTGTAGGGTGTAGGGTATAAGTTGTAAGGTGTTGGGTGTATGGTGTAGAGTAGGAATCTGGACTTTTGGTGTAGGGTACAAGGTTAAGAGTACGGAGGTAAAAGTTTTAAGGGTACGGGATTTAGGGTTTTAGGGTTAAGGGTTTAGAGTTTGGGGATTAGGGTTTAGGGTTGAGGGTTAAGGGTTTAGAGTGTAGGGTTTACGGTTTACGGTTTAGGGTTTAGGTTCCAGGGTTTAGGGTTTAGGGTTTGGGGTTTGGGGTTTGGTACTAAGGGTTTAGAATGTAGGGTTTAGGTTTTGGGTTTAAGGTTTCGGGTTTAGGGTATAGGATTTAGGGTCTAAGGTCTAGGGTCTAGGATCGAGGTTTGATGGTTTTAGGGTTTAGGGTTTAGGGCTTAGGACTTAGGTTGCAGGGTTTAGGATTTAGGATTTGGGGTCTAGGATTGAGGGTTTATGGTTCAGCTTTCAAGGTTTACGGTTTCAGGTTTAGGGGTTAAGGTTTATGGGTTAGGGTATAGAATTTAGGGTTTAGAGTTTAGGGTATAGAGTTCAGGGTTTAGAGTTTAGGAGTTCAGGGTATAGAGTTCAGGGTATAGAGTTCAGGGTTTAGAGTTCAGGGTATAGAGTTCAGGGTTTAGAGTTCAGGGTATAGAGTTCAGGGTTTAGAGGTTTTATGATTGAGGTTCTATGTTGTGGGGTATAGGATGCGGGTTCAAAACCGTGAAGGTTTCAGAGTTTAAGGGTTAGGGTTTAGGACTCAGGATTTAGGGTTTTGGGATCTAGAGTTTATGGTGTAGGGCTTAGGATTTATAGATTAGGATTTAGGTACTGTGGTTTAGTGTTCAGGGTGCAGGCAGGGTTCAAAGTTCAAGATTTAGGGTTACAGTTTTAGGGTGTAGGTATGGTATGGAGTTTAGGGTTTCGGGTTTTGGGTATGGAGCTAAGGACTTATGGTTTAGGATGTAGGGGTTTAGGATTTAGGGTTTGGGGTTTAAGGTTTAGGGTGTAGGGTGGAGGATTTAGGGTGAAGGGTTTAGGGTGAAGGGTGGAGGGTTTAGGGTGTAGGGTTTAGGTTATAGGGTTTTGGGTGTAGGGTATAGTATATAGGGCATAGGGTTTGGGCTTAGGGTTTAGGGTTAAGGGTTAAGGGTTTAGGGTTCAGGGTTCAGGGTTTAGGGTTTGGGGTTTAGGGTTTAGGGTTTAGGGTTTAGGGTTTAGGGTTTAGGGTTTAGGGTTTAGGGTTTAGGG
>Ga0075109_1002451_pt1 | contig 10333 bp, 1 predicted proteins | sample AntAceMetag02UKD_FD_69798 | JGI IMG/M metagenome (GOLD analysis project Ga0075109, IMG submission 69798) | Saline lake microbial communities from Ace Lake, Antarctica - Antarctic Ace Lake Metagenome 02UKD | ecosystem: Environmental > Aquatic > Non-marine Saline and Alkaline > Saline | place...
ATGGTCTCGAACCGTAATGTGCTCTCTGTTCCAATTTCAATATGGCTTTCATCCTTCAATGCTGCGACAGCGATGTGCCCAAGGACTTGTTTTCAAGCCTTTGCTCTTTCACGCTTCAACGTCACAACGCCCACCATGTACTGTGGTCACTACAACGAGGTTCATCATCCTGCTGATACCCAAAATTATCATCAAGATCATCGAGGTCATCCTAACGATAGCTGAAATCGCCCTTAAACTTGCCGAGATGGCGGTCAAGATTGCCTTGTGCCTCGCGCTGTCACCCATTGGCGACCCCATGCTCGTGCTTAACCACAAACACCACATCAGCCTCCCGAAGCTTGCCAAGTGGCTCGCCAATGTGAAGATCCTTCGCGTTTACGAGATAGTTGTCGCGGGCAAGTTCGAGCAGGGCGCGCTGAGCCTCATGGCCCGAGCCGACTTTGTGTTTCTCAGCAGGCACTTGGATTTGGGCATCACGTTCTCCCTCGACTTCAAGGACCTCGTCGCCGGCTTTGCCGAGACGTTGAAAGATTTAGTGATTGCCATGGCAGAGCTGTTTGGTGACACTGTCGAGTGCGTCGCCACCCTGATGGCCAACTCCAAGCCCCTCGTAAGCCTTGGCTGGAGTGAGACGCCCCACCCACCAGAGCAGCAACAGCGGATCGCAGAGGATGGAACTTTGGAGCGGGCACCCAAGCTCAGTATGGGCCACGACGGCCAGGTTGTCCACGAAGTTCACGTGGATAATGTCGTGGCTAACTTTGCCAAGCGCCACGCCGCCAAACTCGGTCCCCGCGCCCGCCTTTCGTGGGTGGCGGGAACCCCCGGGAGCCAAGGGAAGTCAGTGCGTGCGGTGTTGGGTGTGATGCCCGTGTTGGCAGAGCGCGTCGAGGCGACCACCTTTGAAGGTGATATCACAGACGTGGAGGAGACCGAGCTTGGCGTCGCTCTGCGCTGGGAGCACGAGGCACATGTCACTGCCGTCGCAGCGGCGGCTGCAGCGCTGAAGGCTGGCGGCGAGGGACCCGCGGCTGCCGTGGCGGCGCACGCCCTCGGCGTCGCCCTAGACTCGTACGGCCACCTCCACATCGCACCCGAGTGGCGTGACGCGTGCGTTGCGTCCAACGACAGCGTGGCGCTCGATGCTGTCGATCACTGCGGCGCGACGGCGTACGCGGCGGCTGTGTCGTGCTCGGGCGTCGAGGCGTCCAAGCCGGCGGCACGTGCGTGCGCGGCTGCACTCAGTTCCCTCGCGTCCAAGCACTGCGCTGGAACGACCATCTCCACGACGTGCGTGGCGAAGACTGCCGACGCCCTCTCGTGTTCAGCCACGTGCAGCGCCGCCGTCATCGAAGTCTCCAACCGCTGTGGTGGGTTCATGCTCCGCGGCGAGCACGGCGACCATGCCGCGGTGTCCTCCGAGGAGTGCTCACACGCCGTTCGCGCCGCACAATCCAGATGCTCGGCCTCAGAAGCAGAAAATTCAGTATGCATCTCGTTGCTCGAGGCGGTGCCCGCGGAGGAGCACGCTACCGTCCACGCCGACGCTGCCGACGACGTTCGCGCCCACGCCCATCACCGCCAGGCCACGCTCTGGAGGGAGCAACACGCTCGTGGCGTGATTCCCACGAAGCATCTCTGCGGCGGTGCGGGACATCTCGACCTTCGCGATAACGTTCTCTTGGGCTCAGTCCCCGCCTGTGCTTGGATGCTCGAATCAGGTCGCAGCTCGCTCCTTCTCAGTCGCAATATGCTTTCTGGTAACATTGGCAAGCTTGGCGCACACGTGACAGCCGTCCACGTCAACGAAAATAAATTCACGGGGAGCCTGGACGACGCGTTCAGCGGCGCGCGGGACTTGGAGATTTTCGACGTCGCGCACAATCGTCTCAGCGGAGACCTTGGTGACGCGCTTAGTGGCATCAAATACGTCTCCTCCTCGGATGATGCTGCTCCCCTGTCTAAGCTGAGAATGCTGCACGTGGAGGGTAACGCGCTGACGGACACTAAATCGCGCCCTGTGGTGCACACCATGCTGTCCAAGATCCAGTCGCTAAAATCGTATGACATCTCGGGAAATAATTTTACCGTTCCCTCACGACTACCCCCGGCACAAGAGCCCGTTGCCGTGCATGCCGTACTTCACATCGACGCGGACACGCGCCATCTTTGCCCGGGTGTCCCCTTCGAGGGTTTCGCGCTCAACTGCGGGGAGATGCTTGCTGACGTCGACCAGACCAACATTGGCGCGCTTGACTGCGCCGTGCAAGCTGCTGCCGAGGCTGCCTTACCTGACAACGGCGACTTCCGTATCTCACTGCGACGCGAGCGCGTGATGCCGTTTAAGAGCGAGGGCACCATCATCTCCTTCACCATTCACGTGGCGCGAACAGGCACCAGCACGTACGCCCACCGCTTCAAGAAGACGGCCACGGAGGCTGTCGCGAGCGTCCGCGACGCCATCGCGAAACTCTCTGAGTCCAAGAACGCGCTGCGCATGGCTGCAACAGCCGGCGGATGCCCCCTCGACCGCCTCCCCTATCTCTCTGCGTTTCCAGTCAAGACGGTGGATGCCCGCCTTGGCTGCGCCCCTGGTCTCCATGGCGCCAGCTGCCGCTACGCGTGTATGGGACGCTGGGACCGCCACGATGAAACTACCCCCGCACCCCACGACTACTACGCCGAGGGTGCGGAAATTGAGGTGGGCTACGTCTCCCGCGCCTTCACCACGGAGGAGCTCATTACCAACTCTGAGAGGGCGACGGCAGTGGCTGTGCCCAGGCATACGGCGGCTGGGCTGGGCGAAGAGGAAGGTGGGCCCGTTACGGTGCATCGCCGCCACTTGGTGCATCACTGGGAGGGTGAGGAACACGAGAAGCATTTGCGCGCCGTTTCTTTGAGGGAGTGCACTGTCTCGTGCCGCGGCCATGCGAACAGAGCTCTGGGCCTGTGCCACCAGTGGCTCGATAACCGTGGTGACGTGCGGATGCGACGACAGTGCTCAAGTAATCTCAAGGACATGGGGGAGATGTGCGGCGTCACGCTCCGCGGCGCCACGTTGCAGTGCGGCTCTTACGTTAAACCCTTCGACCAGGCAGATGTGCACGACTGCCAGGTGTGCGGCATTCACCGCTTCTTTGAGCAGCACGGCGCGTACGGCGGAGGACAGTCGCACTTCACCACGTACGACCTCTCCGTCAACTCCAACGGCCGTTACACCCACAACGCGGTGCATCTCAGCGACCCCAAGCGTAAGGCAAAGGCTATCGCGCAGGAGGAGGCTGCGAAATCCGCAGCGCTGGGACTAACACCACAAGCACTCGCCGAGCCTTCAAGGAGCCACCTGGCCGGAGCCGCGGAGGAGTATGTGCGCTCGCAGTTTGCGGAACACGCCCCGCGCGAAGCCATCAGTCGCGCGGTAAACGACGGCACTTCCAACGCGTACGACGCCGTCGATGGCGAGGACGACGCCTCGCATCTCGCCGAGCTCCACGATCAGATATTTGGAGGCATGACTGTACGCACCGCCATGAACTCGCAGTTCGCGAGCTGCCGCGGCGACGAGAGATGCTCCGAAGCGTGCGTGCTCTCCACTCGCTCCGCGACAGACACGTGTATAGAGTGGCTTCACGCCGCCGACGCCGACAGCGCTGAGTGCTCCAAGTCCATTGACGCCGCCCGCGTCCGGTGCTCGCCAGAGGAACGCATCCGCTGCTTGGAGCCCCTCGCCGCTGGATTTCACGCGCTTGGCGTGCCCGGCGGCGAGATGGCTGAGACGATTACTGACCCTCTTGACGATGAGGACGTCGGCAGACACTCGCGATCGCTTCTGAACGCCGCAGAAAGAATCGCGGGAGAGATCGTGATGGGTGGGTTCCCGGCAGCCAAGAAACAATCCGCCTCGTACCCGGGCGACGAGAGCTCGTGGCCGAGTCCAGAATTTCCCGTCAGACTGATGACAAAGGGTAAGCGTAACTTCGACCTCGTGTCCTCTGTGTGCCGTCCGGCTGGGATCACCGAGCAGGAGATTGCGATGGTGTGCATGAAGCACGCCAAGTGGGTCGACGGTGGTATCACGCGAGTGGCTTTGGGCTGGGACGACGCCAAGTCGCCGCAAGAAAAAGACGAGGCCAAGATTACTCACGAGCTCATGGACGAGTCCGACGCGCCCAACTTTGATTGCAACATCCCGTACCTCGGCCTTGACTACAACAGCTCACTGGAAGTCGAGCTCGAGGTCATCGGAGGGCACGTGCAGTGTGGCGCAGAAATGCAGGATGGGCAGAAAGTCATTTACGATTTCTATGTTGAGGCTCGCATGAAGCCAGAGAGCGCGACGTACAGCGCCATTTATCCCAGAGGGATCGGTCCTTATAGGGTTGGCGACGTGAGAGTGAGATATCACGCCTACGGTAAAACGCAAAAGGATATCGAGATGTCGCATCACCTTAAACCCGAAAAGGTAGCTGCCTCCTTGGTGCAGAAGGATTTCGCATCTGCCGGGTACAGCGCCGAGGCTGAATTCCACGTATTGCCCGACGTGAAGCTGACGGCGGCGTACAACGTGCCGTCTCGGGACTGGGTCATGCTGAATACCGTCACCGTTGAGTTTGACGGTCCCGCTCACGCCCTCGCGCCGCGCGTCTCGAGGACGACGGCGACACTCCAAGTCACTTTCGAGGCTGGCGGGTTCAACTTTTCGGGCGTGGGACAGCTGCCTTTCCCTCTCACTGGTGATCGTCCGCTCGTGGCTCGCGTCACGTCTGTCGAGTCGGGCCTCAGGGTCGATGGAACCATCATCGTCTACCCCAACGCTGAGGATGGTGCCTCGTACGCCACGCTCCGTACGTTCATCAACAACACCTACACCAACAGCTCCAATTCCAATGATGTCATTGCGCTCGCTCTTGACTTCAAGAGAGTGTACGAGTCTCAGATTGTCTACTCGGGTATGACGACGACTTGGGATACCGCAAACGAAAACGCAGAGACTGTCATGTACGTCGATGGAACCCCGGCGAGCAACGACACGACGAGAGGGGATGCCTTTGTTTACATCCCCGGGGGGGAGCCTGCCTCTAGCGGCAAGCCTGACTCTGTTATCGAGCCCGATACCATCATCTCCGTGGCGTCTAATAAAAGGAAAGCAGAGGGTTGCCGCAGTGTGCTAGGAGGTGTTCGTATGAAGATCGGTGCTATCAATCCGGGCCGGGGGGGACACGGTATGCTTCCCAACCCTCTTCGGGCGCCTGTGTGGGGTACCATGAGCTGTAAGGGGATCAAATCAGATCCCGACCTGGTGCTCACGGTGGTCGCTAGCCGTTATGCGCCGTGGCCAGATGACCCCGCGTTTGTACTTTTCGACGTCGTGATCAAACTCTCTGTCACGATGGTCGCCCTGGAGGTCGAAGAATCCGCTCTTGGTCAATCTGAAGCAGAGGGAAGGGTTCCACATCTCAACGACGGTAACCTCGTGGGCACCCTTCAGGCATCCATGGACATGTCCTCACAGTCTGCGCACGGCTTGCCGCCCCTTGGAGGATGGGCCAAGGCTGCCATGACATTTTACGCATCGGGTGGTGACCTCAGGGAGGCGTATCGGTCGAGCTCGTGGTCGGTGAGCGGCGTCTTGGATTCCAGATTGGGCGACGTCGACAGACCTTACGCCCGAATCGTCGCGCCCTTTGAAACCGAGCTGCCGTGCGAGGGGGTGATTCGAACTGTTGGCTCCGTCTTCGCCAACGTAAACGGCGTTTTCAGGCTGCAGGCTGAGAACGTTCCTATGAATATATCCTGCGGCGGTGATGAAGAGAGCCGGGCTGGTGAACCCACTCCAAGCCTGATGGTGTCCGTTGAACTCGATCTGCTCATATTACCTCCCGATGCGTACAACAAGATTTCAACAGCAACCACGTCGGCCACGAACCGCGACGACGGTGGGGGAATAGAAGTTCCCTTCATGAAGACGATGATGGTGACGGTGCGGCACGTCCGTGGGCCGGTGTGGTATTGGGACGGGGACCTCGTGGCTCAGATCGGAGGAAAGACCAGCGCGCTGAAGATCGGTGCCAACGCCACATTTCAAACCAAGAATGGCTTCCCCCCTGATGCATTGGTAGGCATGTCCATCTCTTACGAGCACGAGACGTTCGATATTTTCGCTGCCGCATCGTTCCCCATGGGCGCATGCTACGACCCTTACAGATACTACGGCTTGGTTAACATCCACCCCACCTCGGGGGGAAGTATGAGCAACGTCTCCCTCAACGCCTCACTGACGCAGTACTGCCAGAGGGGCGACGGCACCACTGAATACTTCTTCACCGCGCAAATTACCGACTGGGACGTTGTTCCTGGCACCTTTGGCATTCTGCACGGCCTCGTGGAGGGCACCTTGATTAGGGCGGGTAATGCCGGTCGCTTCAAGTACTGGTCTATTCGCCTCGAGGGCACTATCGGTCTGCTGGGTGCCTCTGACGGCAATATGCCCGACTTTGGCCACGGCGTTGTCCTTTCCATGAACACCCAATTCGGAAGCTTGAAAGACGAGTTCAGGATTGAGCTAAAGGGCGCATTCCAGATTGAAGGCAAAAGCTCATCGTCTTACTTTAAGATTGTTGGCACCGCAGAGTTTACATATCCCTGCGTGCTCGGTGAACGTATCGGGGCCTTGGTCGACGTCGTCGTAGACGTGGGAGATATGAACATCCCTGGCATCTCTGGCTCAGTCTTCTTCCATTGCAAAGTGAACGGGCCCGATTCTCCGGTACTGGAGGCTGAGGTGAGGACACACGGCGTCGTCCAGTTCGTCAAGGGCTACAACCTCGATGACTTTGTGCTCTTGTTCAACGCGTTCAAAGACCTCGATGCCAAGGGAAAAGAGGAGTGGCTCTTCGCCGGTTCCGTCTCCGCGACAATGGCTTTTGGCGATAGGCACGGCGCCTCTATCGACTTTATGTTCGACACGCGCCACAACACGTGGGGAGTCGCCGTAGGATATGAGATGACTAGCCCGAATATAAACATGACACTCAAGGCAGGCGTCGGTACCCATTGCACCCCCGCCGGCCAATTCCTCAAGGGTGCGGTCTCGATCAACATTGGGGAAGAGGGTCGCTTGTATGGGTCCGCACGCGGTGCCAAGCACTGTGGCGATTACCGCCTTACAAAGGGTGTCATCAACGTGAGGGCAGCCGTGGACGAGGCGATGATCAAGACCGATGGCATGCTCCTGTACCTCGAAAACATCGAACTGAGGGTGAGAGGAGACACTCGCGATGTTCTCATCGCTGCCGAAGGTTTCATGGAGGCACAGGCCGAGTTGCCGGTTTCGGATGAAAATCCGTACTTGGTTCCGGAACCTGGATACGGGCGGCGACTGCTCGCGGTACCTGGCGAAATCGATCCTCGAATAACCATGAACTACCGCACTAACTGCTTCCAGGCTGACACGTACAACGAGATTGATCCGCTACATGTCTTCACGACGATGAATAACGAGACCTCTTCTCAAACAGCACTCGATGCCACAATCATCTCGTGGACACAGTCGTCGCGGACGAAGATACCGTCGGTTGCCTGCCAGGAGGATTCCGGAGACGCAAAGGCGGTTGGGCGGCATCTCCGAGGTGTCGAGCTCACAGACACACTCTGCGCTGCTGGCGAGGCGGTTGAAAACGACGCGTCGCATCCCGTTTGCCCAGATGACTTGTTGATGTCCGCTTTTATGTTTACGAGGGACGACTATCCTGGTTGCAAATGCGCGCAATGCTATGATAGTTGGCAGCGCATTCCACCCTACTTGCGACCCCCCAGGGATACGAGGAATGTGGGAAACAAGTTTGCCATTGCTTACAACTGTGTGAAGCAACCGATCTATGCGGTACCCATCGGCGAGTGTAGGACAGAATACGAACCCATGATGCCCATCAAACAGGGCGGCGGTAAGCCCACTGATCTCAAGCTTCTCGAAGCGTTCACCGTTTCGTGCGGCGCCGACTCCGCGTTTAGGAGCTTCCAGACGACGACACATACACACGACAAACACAAAATTGGATGGAAGTCCACCTGCTGCAAACTACCACCGGACGCCGGCCCCCTCGTCAAACGGAATGGCACGTGTTTCTACACCGCTCTGCCAGATGAGGATCGATGGAGGCAAACACCTGATGAACAAATCATGCTGAACCATCTCATGCGCGACAAGGGAGTGGCTTGTGGTCCTGGTGAAGCGTTGACTGCCTGGACACTTGAGACGTGCGAAGAGGTTCCGAACCGTGGAACTGATGGCGAATTCATGTCACGGTTCGTCTGGACCTGCCGATACGTGGGCGGCATCCACAGCCCCCCACCCTTTGCTCCTCCCCCGCCCGTCGATGACAGCATCGAAAATCTAGATTGGAGCGGCGACTTCTCGGGTAGGGTTCACCCTTTACCCCTTACATCCTTACACCCCAACAATCCTAAATCCTAAACCCTAAACCCGAAACCCGAACCCTTTAACCCGAACCTCAAACATTAAACCTTAAATCCCGAACCCTAAAACCTAAATCCAAAACTCTAGACGCCGGACCCTACATTTTGAACCCTAAACCCTAAACCCTACCCTAAAACCTAGACCCTAAACCCTAAACTCTCAACCCTAAACTCTAAACCCTAAACTCCAAACCCTAAACTCTAAGCCCTAAACCATAAACCCTAAGCCCTAAACCCTTAGACCCTTAACCCTTGAATTCCAGACCATTTAAACCCTTAAATTACACAATGTAGTCTTACACCTCAACACATAAACTCATAAACACATCTACATATCTACACATCAACATATGAACCCTAGACCCTAGATGCTTGACCTTCACACAACTCTAAACCCTACAACCCCTGAATCCTCAAAACCCTGAATCCCAAAACCTTATACCCTAAACCCTAAACCCTAAACGTGGGCAACGCCAAAATCGCGTTTGGCGCCGATTTGGACGACGCAATGCTCGACAAGTTGCTCGGCATTATCAAAATCAACGCCTCGTTCTCCGTCGTCGAGGGTAACTTCAAGCTCGACAGACTCTTGATTTCCGCCGCTGTCTCGTACCTCGTCCCCGCCAAAACAGGCAGCTGGCAGGCTGCGCAGGGTCTGAACGAAATAGAAATTGCGGGATTCGCGAAACTGAATTATCCTTGCCAGTCGATCATGGACCCCTTCACCAATCAGCCAAGATCTCTCCCTCTGTTGTACGGCGAGGTGAGCGCCAAGATGGCCATGGGGTCCGAGAGCGACCCCGTGATCATTGGCAGTGCGAGTGGCTCACGAAAGGCCATTGTTCAGTATCATTGCCATGGTGGCCAGAAACTGATGGTATACCTGGAAGTGCACAAGCTGAAGTTGGAAAGCAGCACCCTTATAGACATCAAAATCAATCTCACCCTCTCCGAGAACATTGGCACAGGCAGCAACAAGTGGAACGTAGCGGGCTCGATGGAGGGAGCAATTGACATGAACAGCGGGAGTTCTGATAAGGCAAACAAGGTGTCCATGTCCGGGGCTACAGCGGTTTTCATTTTCGACACGTCCGCACCACGGCCCTTCTTTGACGTCGCTGTCAAGCTGGAGTTTGGGCCGTTCGACAGCTTCTATATGTCGCTGATGGTGCGCGTCACCCGAGGGAGATGCAGCAGGCAGGGTAACTATGTCAAGGGCGTCATCAGAGCGAGCGGCGACGATTGGAAGCTTGCTGGATCGCTTTTCGGCAACAGGCTCTGTGTCCTCCCTGACAACCCGGACGCGGTTAGATACAACCTCTCCCTCGCCATCGATGAGATTGTATTCGCCGACGGCCTCCTGAACATCTCCAACGCCAAAGTCGAAGCCATCGCCCGCGGGCCTTACCGCGGCGAGGATGACCACGATCTTACCATCCTCGACTGGACGATCTCGGTCAAGGCGGAACTGGCCTATAGCATAGACACGGACGATTTCTCTTTGGCTTTGAACGCAGTCGGTGAATTCATCCTCGAGAGCGACGCCATCAACCCAGCGGAATCGAACTCAACAGAGACTTCGCTGATTGGAAAACCTGGTGCAATTGAGATCGTAAAGACTCGCATGGAGGCCATCGTTGACGTCTCGTACGGACAACCCGGAGACCACTTCGCCATGAACCTCACCGCTCATAGTAGGTTTTCGTGGCCTTGCATCTCCTTCTTGTCCTTGGTTGGTTCCCTCGATATTGTCATGGGAGATGGTGCTGTCGACTTGAGCAAGATGTCTGCAGGCTTCACCGTACACTGCCATGACCCCGACGCCTACGCCGCAAATTCGGTCTACGCCATTGAA
>Ga0075109_1002453_pt1 | contig 10327 bp, 7 predicted proteins | sample AntAceMetag02UKD_FD_69798 | JGI IMG/M metagenome (GOLD analysis project Ga0075109, IMG submission 69798) | Saline lake microbial communities from Ace Lake, Antarctica - Antarctic Ace Lake Metagenome 02UKD | ecosystem: Environmental > Aquatic > Non-marine Saline and Alkaline > Saline | place...
TCGCTTTCAAACACCCAATTGCGATGGTTTCCACGATTGATGACGTGATATAGCCCGCCTTCGGATTCAAATCTCAGTTTTCTTGCCACGGCCTTTCTTCAACCTAACTTACCCAGAAATGTCAAACAGTATGGATTGACCCTTTTGCCCGTCCCCTTTTGCCCGTCCCCCCTTTTGCCCGTCCCCACCAAAGGCGAAGGCTCGATCCACCAAAAGATGGTCGAGGACGATCTCGTCGAAATCACCCCCACAGTTCAAACCAGTCTCGCCGCATGAAAAAAACACCTCAGCAAACGCGACATCCGTAATCGCGCGAGTCAAACTCCCTCCCGAGACGCAAACTGCATCAACAATGAATCCTTCCTGTCCTCACTTTCCCCAATTTACAAGAATTCCTGAATCACCCAAAAAATGACTAGCACCCAACAATTTGACGAACTGAAACGACGCATCTGGCAGATTGCCAATGACGTGCGCGGCACGGTGGACGGATGGGACTTCAAGCAATATGTGCTGGGAGCCCTTTTCTACCGCTTCATCAGCGAGAACTTTGCTCGCTACATCGAAGGCGGCGACGAGAGCATCCACTACGCTGAGCTGGATGATGATGTCATCACGGATGAGATCAAAGACGATGCCATTAAGACCAAGGGCTACTTCATCTACCCCAGCCAGCTCTTTGAAAACGTCGTCGGCAGGGCGAATGACAACGAAGACCTCAACACCGATCTCAAGGCGATCTTCACCGCTATTGAGAGTTCGGCCATGGGTTACGCCTCTGAGGAGGACATCAAAGGGCTGTTTGATGATTTCGACACCACGAGCAACCGCTTGGGTAGAACGGTCAAAGACAAGAACAGTCGTCTCGCCGCTGTGCTAAAAGGCGTGAATGAACTCGATTTTGGACACTTTGAGGACAATGAGATCGACCTCTTCGGGGATGCCTACGAATACCTGATCGGCAACTACGCGGCCAACGCGGGGAAGTCGGGTGGTGAGTTCTTCACGCCCCAGCATGTTTCCAAGCTCATTGCCCAGCTCGCCATCCACGGGCAGAAGAGCGTGAACAAAGTTTACGACCCCGCCGCGGGTTCCGGCTCCCTTCTCCTACAGGCGAAGAAGCACATGGCTGACCACTTGATTGAAGAGGGTTTCTTTGGTCAGGAGATCAACCACACGACTTACAACCTCGCGCGGATGAACATGTTCCTGCACAATGTGAACTACGATAAGTTCAATATGCAGTTGGGCAACACCCTGACCGAGCCCCACTTCCGCGAGGACAAGCCCTTCGATGCCATCGTCTCCAATCCACCCTACTCGGTGAAATGGATCGGCAGCGATGATCCCACCCTCATCAATGACGAGCGCTTCGCTCCCGCCAGTGTGCTGGCACCCAAGTCCAAGGCAGACTTCGGCTTCGTCATGCACTGCCTCAATTACCTCTCTCCCAAGGGCCGAGCGGCCATCGTCTGCTTTCCGGGGATTTTCTACCGGGGTGGAGCCGAGCAAAAAATCCGCCAATACCTGGTGGAGAACAACTTTGTGGAGACCGTCATTTCACTGGCTCCGAACCTGTTCTACGGCACCACCATTGCCGTGAATATCCTGGTGCTCTCCAAGCACAAGACCGACACCAAAGTTCAGTTCATCGATGCCTCGGGGGAGAAATTCTTCAAGAAAAGCACCAACAACAACCTGATGACCGATGCCCACCTCGCAGCGATCATGAAGCTCTTCGACCGCAAGGAGGATGTCGCCCATGTCGCCTTGTCCGTGCGCATGGAGAAGATCGCGGAGAATGACTACAACCTCTCGGTCAGCTCCTATGTGGAAGCCAAGGACACCCGCGAGGTGGTTAACATCACCGAGCTGAATCAGGAGATCGAAACCACCGTCAGCAAGATCAACGGGCTTCGCAAGGACATCGACACCATCGTCGCGGAAATCGAAGGGAGCGAAGCATGAGTAAAAAGAAAGAAAATGCGCTATCCATCCGATCTTCTGCTGCTGAATACCTGACCTTCATCGCAGCAAGTGGAGAGGGAGGCGTGGAAGCCGTCTATGCCGCTGAGGATGTCTGGTTGAGCCAAAAAATGATGGGGGTGCTCTACGCAGTCGAAACGCAGACGATCAACTACCACCTGAAGAAAATCTTTTCAGATTGTGAGCTCGAAGAAGATTCAGTTATTCGAAAATTTCGAATAACTGCCCAAGACGGGAAAAACTACAACACGAGCCACTACAATCTCTCCGCCATCATCGCCGTTGGCTACAAAGTCAATTCCGAGCGCGCCGTGCAGTTTCGCAAATGGGCGACGGGGATCATCAAGGAATACACCATTAAAGGTTTCGCCATGGATGATGAACGCCTCAAAAACGATGGCACCGTCCTTGGCAAAAAATACTTTGAAGAACAGCTCCAGCGCATCCGCGAGATCCGACTCAGTGAGCGGAAATTCTACCAAAAGATCACCGACATCTACGCCACCGCCCTCGATTACGATGGCACCGCTCAAGTGACCCAACGCTTCTTCGCCACTGTGCAGAACAAGCTCCACTGGGCGATTCACGGCCAGACCGCCGCCGAAGTCATCCAGACCCGCGCCGCTGCCGAGAAAACCAATATGGGGCTCACCACCTGGAAAGACGCCCCCAGTGGCAAGATCCAGAAGTTCGATGTTAATATCGCCAAAAACTACCTCTCTGACAGCGAGCTCGCCCAACTGCAGCGACTCGTCAACGCCTACCTCGACATCGCGGAAGACATGGCACTGCGCAACATTCCCATGACCATGGCAGACTGGGAAGAACGCCTCAACCGCTTCATCGCCGCCACTGATCGCGAAATCCTCCAAGATGCCGGCAAAGTCACCGCCGAAATCGCCAAAGCCCATGCCGAAAGCGAGTTTGAGAAATACCGCATCGTTCAGGATCGGCTTTATCAGTCGGACTTTGATAAGCAGGCCTTGGCGTTAGGTGACATTGAGAAGCAGCTCAAACAGGAAGGCGGTGAGGCATGAGTGACATGAAGCAAGGAAAACCACAGAGGGACACAACCGTAGGCGAAGCCGGAGATGGACGGCCACGTGGCTTATCAAAAATGCCGTCAAATGGACACGGATGTGATTTTCTGGAAAAGCTGCTCGATGGCGCGGAGGTGGAATGGGTGGCTTTGGCGCAAGGTGAGGACAAATTAACTGAGCTGAGACGTGGAAGAGTAATGTCCAAAGGATATCTCGTTGAGAATTCAGGCGATTATCCAGTATATAGCTCTCAAACAGCAAAAAATGGTCAGATTGGGAAAATCAAGACCTTCGATTTTGACGGTGAATCAATTACGTGGACGACTGATGGCGCAAACGCTGGAACCGTTTTTCATCGCACAGGAAAATTCTCAATTACCAACGTCTGTGGAATTATCAGAATCTGTGACGTCAATAGATTAAACTATCGTTACTTGTTTCACTATTTGTCATTCAATACCCAAAGGCATGTATATGCGGGAATGGGAAACCCCAAGCTAATGAGTAATCAAATGGCTAAGATTCAAATCCCCATTCCCTGCCCGGAGAACCCTGAGAAATCGCTGGCCATCCAAGCGGAAATCGTCCGCATCTTGGACACCTTCACCGAGCTTACAACCGAGCTTACAACCGAGCTTACAGCCCGAAAAAAGCAATACAACTACTACCGCGACCAGCTCCTCAACTTTGAGGACGGTGAAAAGGAGTGGATGCCATTGGGAGAGATCGGTCAGCCCCGAATGTGTAAACGAATACTAAAACATCAGACATCTCCTGAAGGTGAGATTCCATTCTACAAGATCGGGACTTTCGGGAAGGAACCAGATTCATTTATCCCAAAAGAGATTTTTAAAGACTACCGAGAGCGATACAATTACCCGAGCATTGGTGAAATCCTTATCTCCGCCAGTGGAACAATTGGCAGAACGGTGGTCTTTGATGGGGAAATTGCTTACTTTCAGGACAGTAATATCGTTTGGATTGAGAACGATGAGCGTTTAGTCCTGAACAAGTATTTGTTCTACTTTTATCAAATCATAAAGTGGCACATTGCTGATGGCGGCGTGATTAAACGTCTCTATAACGACAACATAAGGAAGTCAGAGATACTTGTTCCCTACCCAAACGACCCCGAGAAATCCCTCGCCGAACAAGCCCGCATAGTTGCCATCCTCGACAAGTTCGACACGCTGACCCACTCCATCAGCGAAGGTCTCCCACGGGAAATCGAACTGCGCCAGAAGCAATACGAGTATTACCGCGATTTGCTGCTGAACTTTCCAAAACCCAGTCACCAAGAATGAAAACAAGTTCGTTCACATCCACCGGTCTTTCAGACCTCGCGACCCTGGTTTTCTGGTTTCATAGCCCTGCGCTGCGCTTCGGGCTATGCTGGTATCGAATTGGTCTTTCAGACCTTGTTTGCGGCATGAATCAGCCAGCTCCGAAGGAGCGCTTTGATACCAGCATAGCCCGCCAGAGCTATGAACCTCGCATCGGGCTTTCAGCCCTTGATTGCAGCATAGATCAGCCAGCTCCGAAGGAGCGTTCCGATACCAGCATAGCCCGCCAGGGCTATGACCACGCCCGCCCCCACACCCCTAGGTCTGAAAGACCGTTGGATCTTCCCCGGCGCTCGAACACCCAGCCCTTATCCGACGGTCTTTCAGACCTTACTATCGTGACGTTCTGGTTTCATAGCCCTGCGCTGCGCTTCGGGCTATGCTGGTATCGTTCTGGTCTTTCAGACCTTGCGAGTGTCGTTCCACTGGTGCGACAATTGAAGCTATGCTGGTATCGCCCCGGTCTTTCAGACCTTGATTGCCGCATGGATCAGTTAGCTCCGAAGGAGCGCTTTGATACCAGCATAGCCCGGCAGGGCTATGGACAGAACCACCCCGAATTCTTAGGTCTGAAAGACCGTTGGATAATCCCGCCGTTGGCCGCGTCCGCCCGGTTCGCCCCCAACCTAATCTGACACGATGCCGCAATCATTATCCATCAATCTCGTGCACATCATTTTCAGCACGAAAAACCGCGAACCTTTTCTGGACAAAGACACACGAGATCGGCTCTTCCCTTACATGGCGGAACTCATCCGCGACAAAGGCTCCGAATGCTACCGAATAGGTGGCGTGGAAGACCATGTCCATCTGGCAATCAGGCTCTCCAAAACCGCGACTTTATCAAAAACCATTTCCGAGGCGAAAACAGGCAGCTCTCGCTGGTTAAAAGAAGTTTCACCCAAGCTATCTGACTTCTCATGGCAAGAGGGCTACGGCGCATTCTCTGTCAGTCCAAAGGACTTGGATTCAGTGATTGGGTATATTAACCGACAGGAGGAACATCATAAAAAAGTGACATTTCAAGATGAGTTCCGTAAATTCCTAAAAAAATATAAGGTCGATTATGATGAAGAATATGTCTGGGGGTAACCCTATCCATCGGTCTTTCAGACCTGAACATTTGCGAACATGGATTCATAGCCCTGCGCTGCGCTTCGGACTATGCTGGTATCGTTTTGGTCTTTCAGACCTCGATTTCACCATGGAACCACCAGTTCCGAAGGAGCGCCTTGATACCCGCATAGCCTTCGGACTATGCTGGTATCGTTTTGGTCTTTCAGACCTCGATTTCACCATGGAACCACCAGTTCCGAAGGAGCGCCTTGATACCAGCATAGCCCGCCAGGGCTATGACCACCGGCACACCGCATTTCAAGGTCTGAAAGACCGTTGGATATCAGCACTGAAGGTGCGTCCCCATACCAGCACCTTTCCGATTTCCAATTGTGTCGCCGCTGGTGTCACAATCTGGCTGCCATGCTTTCCAAACGTCCCGTTTTAAACACTCATGACTGATTACAACACCATTGCCGAGACCAAGAACTTCATCGTCCTCGACCGCTATCAGCGGGATCTTGTGCTCGCCGAAGACTACCAGAGCGAGGATGCTTTAGAGCGGGAATTTATAGGCGATCTGGAAAACCAGGGCTACACCTACGCCACGGAAATCCGCACGCCCGAGGCAATGTTGGTCAATGTGCGTGTCCAGCTTGAGGAGCTGAATGACGTGCGATTCACGGAGGATGAATGGCAGCGATTTGTAGAGAAGTATCTCGACCCAGCCAGCGAGAACAGCACGGACAAGGCCCGAAAACTCCATGAGGACTACATCCATGACTTTGTCTTCGATGACGGCCACATCGAGAACATTTACCTGCTGGATAAGAAGAATGTGCTCAATAACAAGCTGCAAGTCATCAAGCAGTTTGAGCAAGCTGGCAGCCACGCCAACCGCTACGATGTCACCATCCTGGTGAACGGACTGCCGCTTGTCCAAGTGGAGCTGAAGAAACGCGGGGTGGCCATCCGTGAAGCCTTTAACCAGGTGCATCGCTACAGCAAGGAGAGCTTCAATTCGGACAACTCTCTCTACAAGTTTTTGCAACTGTTCGTGATCTCGAATGGCACGGACAGCCGCTACTTTGCCAATACGACGAAGCGAGATAAGAACAGCTTCGACTTCACCATGAACTGGGCGAAGGCGGACAACTCGCTGATCAAAGACCTGAAGGACTTTACTGCGACTTTTTTCCAGAAACACACCCTGCTGGAAGTGCTCTTGAAGTATTCCGTCTTCGGTGCGGACAACACGCTGCTGGTGATGCGGCCCTATCAGATTGCGGCGACCGAACGCATCCTCTGGAAGATCAAGAGTGCTTACCATGCGAAGCATTGGAGCAACATCGAGGGGGGAGGCTTCATCTGGCACACCACCGGATCAGGCAAGACTCTGACCAGCTTCAAGGCGGCGCGTTTGACCACTGAGCTGGAGTTTGTCGACAAGGTGTTCTTCGTGGTGGATCGCAAAGACCTCGATTACCAGACGATGAAGGAATACCAACGCTTCTCGCCTGATAGCGTCAACGGCTCCGAGAACACGGCGGGGCTGAAGCGGAACATGGAAAAGGACGATAACAAAATTATCGTCACCACCATCCAGAAGCTCAACAATCTGATGCGGGGAGATGGCGACCTGCCCATCTACCATAAGCAAGTGGTCTTCATCTTCGATGAGTGCCACCGCAGCCAATTCGGGGAGGCTCAGAAGAACCTGCAAAAGAAGTTCAAGCGCTATTATCAATTTGGCTTCACCGGCACTCCTATCTTTCCAGAAAACGCCTTGGGCGCAGAAACGACGCAGAGCGTCTTCGGACGCGAGCTGCATTCCTATGTTATCACGGATGCGATACGCGATGAAAAGGTGCTGAAATTCAAGGTGGACTACAACGATGTGCGTCCCCAGTTCCAAGCCATCGAGACCGAGCAGGATGAGAAAAAGCTCAGCGCAGCAGAAAACAAACAGGCCCTACTCCACCCGGATCGGATTCGTGAGATCTCAGGCTACATCCTCAAGAATTTCCCCCTGAAGACGCATCGAGCGCACATGGGAGCCCGGACAAAAGGAGGCTTCAATGCCATGTTTGCGGTGAGCAGTGTGGATGCCGCCAAGGCGTATTATGAAGCCTTCAGCGAGCTGCAAAAAGACGTGGAGGAAAAGAAACGTCTCAAGGTCGCCACGATTTTCTCTTTTGCTGCCAACGAGGAGCAGGATGCGGTGGGCGACATTCCCGACGAGAGCTTCGAGGTGTCGGCCATGAATAGCAGTGCCAAGGAATTCCTCAGTGCTGCCATTGGCGACTACAATGCGGCGTTCGGCTCGAACCACGGCGTCGATAGCAAGGGCTTCCAAAACTACTACCGCGATCTGGCTCAAAGGGTAAAGAAGCAGGAGGTGGACTTACTGATCGTGGTGGGAATGTTCCTAACTGGCTTCGATGCGCCGACTCTTAACACGCTTTTTGTGGATAAGAACCTGCGTTACCACGGACTCTTGCAGGCGTTTTCGCGCACCAACCGGATTTACGACGCTACGAAGACCTTTGGTAACATCGTGACTTTCCGTGATCTGGAGCAGAGCACGATTGATTCGATCACTCTCTTCGGTAATGCGAACACCAAGAACGTGGTGCTGGAAAAGAGCTACAAGGAATACATGGAGGGCTTTACCGACATCGTCACCGGAAGGGCTTGCCGTGGCTATGTAGAGGTGGTGAACGAGCTGCAAAACCGTTTCCCTGATCCGGGTGAGTTCGCGAAAGAGCAGGACAAGAAGGATTTCGTGAAACTGTTCGGAGAATACCTGCGGGTGGAGAACATTCTCCGCAACTACGACGAGTTTACCGGGCTGAAAGCTTTGCAGGAGGTGGATCCGGAAGATGCGGAAGCGGTCGATGAATTCAAAGCGAAGCACTACCTAAGCGACGACGATCTGAAGGCGATGCAGAAAATCGATGTGCCTCCCGAGCGGTTAGTCCAAGATTACCGATCTACCTACAATGACACTCGCGACTGGTTGCGGCGTCAGAAGGATGGAGAGCAGCAGGACGAATCGACCGTTGATTGGGATGATGTGGTCTTCGAGGTGGATCTACTAAAGTCACAGGAGATCAATCTCGATTACATTCTGGAACTCATCTTTGAGAACAACAAGAAGACCAAGAACAAAGACGACCTCATCGATGAAGTGAGACGAGTGATCCGAGCCAGCATAGGAAGCCGGGCAAAAGAGAGCCTGGTTGTTGACTTCATCAATCAAACGAACCTCGACGACATCGGAGACAAGGCGGACGTCATTGACGCGTTCTTCAAGTATGCCCAAGCGGAACAAAAGCGCGAAGCCGAGGAGCTAATCCAGTCCGAGGCGCTGAATCAGGAGGCGGCAAGACGTTACATCAAGGCATCTTTAAAGCGCGAATATGCTACCGAAAACGGCACGGCACTCAATGCCACACTGCCCAAGATGAGCCCACTCAATCCGCAATACAAATCAAAGAAGCAAACCGTGTTTGAAAAGATCTCGGCTTTTGTGGAGAAGTTCAAAGGGGTTGGTGGGCAGATATAAGCACTCGGCGCGCTCAAGGATGAGTTTGAATGTCTAATCTGAACGACTCTACGGTATATAGAACAGCAACGACGCCTTGTAGTATTCAAGCAGGGCGTGCTCTTTGCCCAGAGGGCTCGGTCCGGGACCGGCTCGGCGGTCTCGGACCGAGCCCTCTGGTTGCTTTTGATGATGCGCCCGCCCAAGCCAAACCGATGACGCACACGGTTTTGAGTTTGTCGGAACGCATTGAGATCCAAGTTGGATTGTTCACCGGGCTCTCCCAATGCGCCGTGGCGCAGCGGTTGGGGCGCTCGCCTGGCACGATCAGCACCGAGTTGAAGCGCAACGGTGGGGGCCAAACCTACTGTGCCCAATCCGCGCATCTTGCGGCCACTCAGCGCAAGGCGAGGGTGCGCCGAGGCTACTGTAAAATTGACCAGACCGCGCCGTTGCGCGACGCGGTGCATGCCTACCTCAGCCGAGGCTGGTCGCCGGAGGAAATCGCGGGCACGCTCAAGCGCCAATATCCTAAGATCCCCCACATGCACACCTCTCACGAATCGATCTACCGCTACGTTTACTTGGTCGCCCGCGGCGAACTGAAACGCGAACTGGCCAAATGCCTGCGGCGAGCCCACCGCACGCGCAAGGTGCGGCGACGGGGCACCACCTCCACTCAGGGTAAGATCGCGGACATGGTGCTCGTCGATGAACGCCCCGCCGAGGTCGAAGATCGCCTCATTGCCGGACACTACGAGGGCGACTTGATTTTGGGCGCGGGCAATCGCTCTGCGGTCGGCGTGCTCGTGGAGCGCACGACGCGTTTCACCATGTTGTGCCACCTGCCCGAAAAGGACGCCACCAGCGTGCGCGAAGCCTTCACCCGCCGCCTGGCTCTCATCCCGATGGCCCTGCGTCACAGCCTCACTTATGATCAGGGCAAAGAGATGACCCAACACAAAGTCCTCGCCGCTGACCTCGGCCTCAAGGTCTTCTTCTGCCACCCCCACAGCCCGTGGGAACGCGGCACGTGCGAGAGCCAAAACGGCCGCATCCGCCATTACCTGCCCAAAGGCACCGACCTCGCCAAAGTCTCTTACCAGCAACTCACCGCTTATCAGGAAATGCTCAACGAGCGCCCCAGAAAAATCCTCGGCTGGAAATCGCCCGCCCAGTGCTTCCGGGAATTGCTTATACATAATAAACATTCAAACTAATCATTGAATCTGCCGTTTTGGCGTCCAGCATCATCCCTGTGAACTACCGTAAAATCATCCTTTTCATGCTCGTCACGACTGCAGCATCTGCCACGGCTCCCGCAGGACGTCAGATCACAAAATCCGCCGAAGGTC
>Ga0075109_1002462_pt1 | contig 10304 bp, 1 predicted proteins | sample AntAceMetag02UKD_FD_69798 | JGI IMG/M metagenome (GOLD analysis project Ga0075109, IMG submission 69798) | Saline lake microbial communities from Ace Lake, Antarctica - Antarctic Ace Lake Metagenome 02UKD | ecosystem: Environmental > Aquatic > Non-marine Saline and Alkaline > Saline | place...
TGGGGTGTCGCCGATCAACGAGGCGCTGCAAACCAGGATGGACAGGAGGAAGAAAGCCGCGGCGAAGAAGACGACTCGGTTGGAGGAATCCGCCGAATCGATCGAGTCCATGAAGAGGTGCGCGCACAGCAGGTGGTGAAACACCACCACCGCCACCTTGACCACGAGCCCATAGCCTAGCACCACGTAGTGCCTCTGCACCACGGTGAGGTTGGGCACGAGGCGGACGCACATGTTGAGCACGCGCCGGGGCCACAGGAAGGAAGGGGAGGTGGCCCAGTAGTAAATGACGGAAAGCAGGATGCCGGCGATGCCGGCGGTGAGGATGATGATGGAGCGCAGCGTGGGCTTGGTCATAATGTCGTCCACCCTGAGGGCGGCGCACGAGGCGAAGAGCAGCATGAGGGGGATAGGCACCAGCCGGTACACGATGTAGTCAAACTTGGCGTGGACGGGCATAGTCCGAAGCGACCGGAGGCGCTCGTTGTTCCAAAAAGACCACGACCCCAGGCGCTGGGTGTTGGGAACTCCCGTGCGGCTCTGCTCCTCCCGGCGATCGATCCCGAAGTCGATCCAGCACGCCCATTCCACGAACCCCTGCCACACCATCCCCTCCTTGAAAGACTGCGGGTGGAAGAACCACGGTGAGAGGGTCAGGCAGAAGATGGCGAACCAGACGTGCCAGGTAGTCATGAGGAAGACGTACTGCGGGCCGTATCGGCTGAGCAAGGTGAGCAGCGTCGTGTGCATGGCCATCTCCATGGACGGCGTGATGTGGCTCGAGGCGTATCGGGTGTACAAGCTCACGAAGGAGGATCTCATCTGCATCCCGCGGCGGGTCGAGCGGTACAGTACCTGGCCGGAAAGGACGGCGTGGTCCAGGGAGTGCCCGCGGGTTTTGGCGATGAACATGTTGAAGATGTGCGAGCCGGACATAGCGTGTTGGAAGTAGCGCTGAAACATCCTGACCAGGCCGCCGTCCAGCCACCCTTCCAGCATGGACGGCCAGGCCATAACGAGCGAGGCTTGGATCATCCACTGCGAAGGGTACAGCATCTCCAGCCCAATCTCCTCGTGGAAGCCCACCGAGTCGAAGGCGTCGCCGTCGCCGAAGAAGGTCTCGATGTGAAGCATGGCAATCATGAGCTTGCACACCACAAAGGCAGAGAGCGAGGCAAAGAGCATCCACTCGGTGTAAAAGATCCCGGCGCTGGACTGGAAGAACGACATCATGCGAAACAGGTCGAGGTGCTTGGCGAGGCGGTGGAAGTCGCGGCTGATGAGCTGCATGCCGTTGCCCGAGCTGATCTTGAAATTGAACTGGTTGGTGCCGTCGAATGAAACCTCGCGCGCCTTGCCAACCATCTTGAATCCCAGGTACTTCACCCGCCCGCCCCGCAGCACCAGGTTGATGCCGCCGAAGATGTCTTCGGAAAGGTGCAGCTGCTTGGAAGCTTTGGACAGCCCCCCCTGGCCGCGCACCCACGCCAAGTCCCAGATGTCAGGGTGTCCGTAGTGAAAGCGGACGTTGAGCGGCTTGGCCATGAACCGCTGTACGATGGTGCCGAACACCTGCTCGGATAGCGCCGCAAATGACGCAACGGACCCGCTACGGTCGGTAATCATCTGCTCCGGGAAACCCACCAACCGCGTTTCCCCTTCGAACTGAGCAAGCACGTTGCGAAGCTTCAGCCCTTCCGCCAGCTGCGCATCCTGGTTCATGTCGATAGTCTGCAGGTACATCCCCGTCGCCACCGCCATGCCCAGGTTCTGGTTCTCGGGTTTACCCTCGCCAATGATTGGGTGTCCTGGAAGCCTGATCCTGTGCACGGCAGCAATGCCAGTGGGGCTGCCCTGCCGGTCGAACGTCGCTCTGCGATGCATCAGGTGGTATGTACCACGAGGGCCCTTGCTCCGTCGTGTCACGTTCCCCAGCTCCTCGCCCTCCTCGTCCTCCTCGTACTGCGCGGTGACAATGCTGAGGTGCGGGTACTGCTGCAGGAGCTTGTTCACTTGGTCGTCTTTATCCTCCATACCGTCGGTGCCGTACGCCTGCGCGCACACCACGTGGTTGAACTTGGCCGCCACCAGAGGCTCGATGTCAGCCTCGGGAACCCCCTCCAGGCGGGCCAACACTCGCGTGGCGTCGGCGTAGGAGGCGATGCCGCGCACCGTGCGCATCAGTGTCTGGCTGCGGCCGCTTGCCCATGTACAAATTTCGCGGAGCAGGCGTGCGTCTTCGTCGGTGTGGCGGCGGCGTGGCATTGCCCCGCCGGCACTACGAGTGCCGACGATGCCGTTGTGGAGCTCGTCAAGGAGGCTCTCGAAGTTCTGGTGGGGCAAGGTTAGCTTGGCGCGCTGCAGCATCGCGCTCCACTCCGTGGGCATCATACTGATGATGAAGCGCAGCATGGACACGTTTTCGCCGTCCACGGCCTGGCGCAGGTCCTCACCCGAGTACGACACGTCCTCCCGGTACACCGGCGTGAGCGTCACCATCGACGGCATGCGCGCCGCGGGGGCGCCCCGCGTCAGCTGCGGGTCCGTGAAGGACTCGAGGAAAAAGCGAAGAACGTCGCGCGCCTCGTGGCTCGCGGGCTCCGCAGCTGGGTTGGACGTCGAGAGGAGCGTCCACGCATGGTCCACAGCGGCGCGAGCAGGGCCCGTGGCCAGCGCCGGGGCCAGCCTCCTGCGCACGTGCGCCGTGTCGTCCAGCCTGCTCAGCTGCAGCAGCTCCTCCAGCCGCGACACTAACCCACGCAGTAGCTGATTCGCGTCCCTGCCCGCGCCGTCCTCCATGGCGCGGTCGTCCGCGAACTTGGCCGTGATGAGGTGGAGCGAAGACCGAATCGCGGCCTTGACCGCAGCGGCGTGCACGTCGATTGGGGTCCCCGCGGCGGCAGCCGTGCGGGCGGCGCGGAGGGCGCCGAAGACTGCGATGGCATGCCCGCGTAAAACGAGGAGGTCGTCCGTGGCTGTGGCTTGACGGCGCACCACCGCGCACGCCACGAGGCTGAACACTGTGCGCAGCGTGTCGCACAAGGCGGTGCGGTGCGTGCTCTTGCACACCCCCAGCACTGCCACCAGCACAAACACCAACACGTCCGTCATTTGTGCCAGCACCGCTGACAGCATCGAGTATGTCATGTTGATGTTGCGGGAGGCGCCAGCTTTGGTGAAAACTGGCGCGGCGAGCATGGCTGGAAACAAGTGGTACGCCCCTGCCCCCCCGGCCTGGACAGCGCCGCCGAAGAAGGCGTCCACAGCGGGCCCTGCGAGGCGCTGGAACACCAGCAGCCGCACCTCCTCGTCGCAGAGCAGGTCGCGGTCGCGCAGCGAGCGCACCACCTCGTTCCACGCGCGCGCGAACGCGGCCCACCCCTCGGACACTGCCTCGGCACACATCACCGTCGTGGGGGATCTCTCCACCAGTGGCCTGACCCCCGTGGTGAGGATGTGCTTCTCGAAAGCGGCCACCTTCAGTGGCAGGTGCCTCACAACCTTTGACCACCCGTCCGCCACCCCTCTCCAGCGCAGACGGTCGAACGCCGAGGCGAAGCCCAGCGCGGCGAGGTAGTAGAAAAACGTGTTGCAGTAGTAGAGGAGGAGGTTGGGGAGCCAGCGCTCGAACAGCATGAGCAGCTTGTAAGCATATCGCCGGAAGAACCGCATGCCGTGGACGATAGCCACGGGAAGCACGTCAGTATAGTCGTATGAGTCGCAGTCCTGGCCGGAGAAGTTGTAGTTCCAGCAGTACAGATCGATCTGCATGATGGCGCGGCTGGGGACCACCATTGCGTGCACGATGAACACGTAATCCATGCAGAACTTCACCGCCAAGATGACGCACCAGAACGCGGTGTACTTGCGCCTGTCTGCCGGGTCGTCCACCTTCAGGTCACCCTCGCTCTTCTTGCCCAACAACTCGTGATCGCTTCTGGGCCCCCCCAGCAGGAACACCCCCCCCAGCTCCAGGCAGGTAAAGGCCAGGTACGGCGCGCAGGCTAGGCAGTACACGGTGGTGTTCAGGTACTTGGCTAGAACCGCGACAGCGCCGGCGACGACGGCGGCGCCAGCCCCCGCGCGCACCATGCTGCTACGGCGGCTCCACAGCAGCTGCTGGTTGTGGATGAACAGGCAGTGCACCTCGAGGGTGAGGTTGCAGACAGCGGCAGTGATGGCGGCGGTCAAGTACAGCGCGGGCTGTGCGATGCCTGAGAAGGCGAGCACCACCAAGAGGTGCAAGCAGAGCGAGAGAAAGGTGAACATGCGGTGAAAGTTGCAGAACACCATGCCCCAGCCCAAGTGCTCGCGGAAGGTTTTGGTGAACATGGCGGCCAGGCGTTGGTCTCGCTCCGTCGCCGCTGCTGCTGAGCGCAGGAACTGGCGAAACTTGGCGTACGTCGACGTCGCGCCGCCCATCGCCTCCATCACCAGGAACTTCTTGATGGTGTCTTTGTTCCAGAACGCCTCGTTGATGTCGTCGTAGCCTACGCGCTCGTGCAGCCTCTTAGTCAGCGTCATTGACTCGCGAATGGCGCTGTGGAAAGGAGCGATGATGCTCTCCACGAAGTCACCCGGGGGCAGCGGCAGGCCCGAGTTCTTCAGCGCCCTCGCACCGCCCCCCCCTGTGGATGGCGCCGCCACGCAGGCCGCCGCAGCATGGTACGTGAAGCTCAGCATCTCCGGAAGCAGCCGGCAGTTAGCCGCCTCGATGCACAGCATCTCGAACAAGACGATCTGGTTAAGCCTGGTGTCCGACAGGCGCGCGCCGGGCGGCTGCCTGAGCGCGGCGTCGGGCCCGTGAACGAACCCCAGCGTGGTAGCCTGCCCCCTGGGCGAAATATCTTCAAACCCGGTGTGCTTCAGCCAGCGGGTGTACCCGGCGAACGTGGTATCGTGAAGCTTGGAGATGGCGGAGTCAGCCGCGGGGCCGTCGGCGCACGCCGCCCCTTGCACCGCAGCTGGCGCGTCCGGAACCTGGGTCATGTTCCAGAGGTTCTTCGCCAGGCGATCCGCGGCGAGCTCACGTGTGGAGCCGGGCGCGTCCACCTCCTCGGCGTTGGCGCCCGCCGCCTGGAAGCCAAACATGCCGCCCAGATTGCTGGCGATGGGCGCGATGCGTCTGCGCCACGCGTCGATGCCCTTTTCAACTTCGGAGGCGCCGGTTGGCGGCGGGCCGACCCTCGACAGCCGCGGCTCGTCGCCGTCCACCGAGTCCCTGCCCAGCCCGGCGACCGGCTCCTCATACAGCTCCGCCGCGAGCGGACTCCCACGATGTATCTGCGACCTCAGCAGCTTCTCCGCCGCGGATTTAGCACCCGCCTCGTCCGGCGATGGCGCCGTGACGATGAATCGCGCCCCGGGCAGCCCCGCGCGAACCAACGAGATCATGGCGTCGCGCGCCATCCGACTCAGATGCTTGCGCTTTATCAGCAGCGCCACCACCAGGTACAGCCCACAGGCTAACAGCACCAGGGTCAAGACCTGCACTTCAAGCTTCATGGCGTCCATTTGTTCCTGCTGCGGGCAGGAGGTGTCGCCTGGCTGTCGGAACGCCAGCGACTGGCGCAAGACGTACCCCACCACATCCTCCATGACCTTGGGCGCCGGGGGGCACGTCTGGGGGCTGCGCTTGTGGATCTGCGCCTGCGCGTGGCAGGTGAGAAACGTGCTCTGTAGGTTGCTGGACACCGGGCTGATCACCCCCCTGGGGTGGTTGAGCTGCGCGGTGAAGTTCTCGAAGTGCGCAAAAATGGGCACGGGTTTGTTGGGTTCCAGCTTGATCTGGTGAAACGCCTCCGCCTCAGCCCTCATGAACGTCTCCATGGTGCGCAGAATGTAGCTCTTCATCGCCCGCCCGCAGTTCAGGTGCTCCTCCGGATCGTACGGCATCTTTGCAGGGTCTTGGCCCAGGAACGGGGTGCAGCTGCCCCCCTCGCCCCAGATGAGCTTGAGCATGAAGTACGCCGCGCGGGGGCGGAGCAGGTCCACCTTGTTGATGGAGCACCTCTGCTTCACCGCCATGATGCCGAACCACTCCTCGCTCACGTACAGGTCGGGCTGCGTGGGGGAGGCGTAGCCGCACGGGCTGTGCAGGTACTCCTTGAGAGACGGGCACACGCGGGTGATGGTGGGGATGCGCTCGTCCGTCGTGGGCACGGGAGTTACGGACTTGCCCTTCCAGTACTCGTCCACCCAGGACATGATGGCGCCGCCGCTGATGAAGCGGTTGGCGCACCCCGCCGCGCACGTCGTGGCATGCCGCTCGAGGTCCTCAACCATAGTGATGAGCCAGTCGGCCTGTGACACCTCGTCCTCGCTGCCCATGGTGTCGTACGCGTTCCACCCCTCGAGCTGTGGCGACAGGCTGAAGGCGTCCACGCCGTACTCGGAGATGATCATGGGCTTCTTGGACACCATGTGGAAGCGCTGAAACAGACCCATGGGGGAGAAGTAGCGCCGGGTGTACAGGTTCACCCCCCAGAAGTCCAGGTTGGTCATGTACCGGTCCGCCATCTTGATCCACGCCGCCGCCCCCCACAGCTGCATGCCCACGAGGTGCTGCTTGGAGACGGGCAGGTTGACGTTGGCCAGCGCGGTGCCGCACATCATGCCCTCCGCCTTGACCGCGTCGCACAGCAGGTTGATGGACTTCATCAGCTTCTCGATGGAGTTGTCGAACTGGCACCCGGAGATGCCGAAGTTCTCCGCCAGGTCCTTGTCGCACACAAAGAGGTTCCACGGCCCGTTAAGCTCGTTGCCGATGATCCAAGCCACCACCGCCGGGTGGCGCGCGGCGCGGAGCAGCGCGCGGATTCTCGTCTGCGTGTGGTACATGGTCACCTCGTCGTTGAAGAACGACTTGGTGCCGTCCTCGAAATCAAAGCCCACGATGATGCTAATGCCGTAGCGCCGGCACAGGTCGAAGAAGTGCGTGTGGCGGTGCGAGTACTTCAGAGTGTAGATACGCAGCGCGTTGACCCCGGCGGCAGCCATCAGCGGGATGTCGCGCTCGTAGATCCCGGCGTACTCCGAGGTGAAGAAGTCTCCGTAGGGCTCGAACCAGTCGGGGTCCCATCCCACGGGCACGGGCGAGTAGCACAGCGCGCGCATGAGCCACGGCTTGCCGTCGAGGTACAGCGTGCGCCCCAGGCGGCGCAGGCGGCCGGTGTCGGCGGTGTAGTTGAGCGCTGGCGGGTTCAGGAACTCCCGTACCACCTTGGCGCGCCCCGACCGCGTGCGGTACTCTGTCTCCGAGTCCACAAACGCCGGGTCGTACCACTGAAGCACGTCTGGATTGGTGCCCTCTGCCGCTCTCGAACTCTCCCGAAGCGAGTCGTCGCCCTCGCCGCCCTCGACCTTGCCGCCGCCTCCGCTCTCACCGTTAGTGACTCTCCTCCCCTTGTTCCCCTTGTCTTTCTTGCCGCTTGGGCCCCGGGCTCTCTTGACGCGAGATTCGCCTGTCGCCACGTCCTGTCCAAGCGCCGGGAGGTCTGCGCCGCCCCAGGAAAAGTCAGAGGTGATGTCGCCCTGCAGCTGCCGCTGGAGGTCGCCCACGGTCATCGCAGTGCCCGAGCCGGCGCCGCCCGAAGGTAGAGGAGCATCCCAGTCCAACCTCTTTCCTCTCTCTGGGCCTGGGCCGCGCCGCCTCTCACCCTGCGCTCGGCCGACGTCTGTCGTAGTCCTCCTTCTTGTTTGCTCCCTTTGGTGTGGCCCATCCCCAGATCCTCCGCCCGCGGCTTCAACTTCACCTCCTCGGCTTCCCGCCGACCCCTCACGCGCCGCGCCCAACTCCGCCAGGAACAGCGTCCCGCCCGACGGTCCTACCCCGTGTGACCCTTCCTCCTCGTCGAGGGTCTCACCTCCCTCGTCGGGCTCCCCCGCCGCCCCCCCATCCTCCTCCTCGTCCCCCACCCGGGACCCTCCTTCCCCATCGGGTCGAAGCTCGTCCCAGTCTATGGCGTCCACGTACGCGCGCAGCGAGTGATTTGCCATCCACGCGTACCTGCGCGCGTGCGCGTCCAGCTCCGGCCCCACCACCTTTGAGTCGTACCGGACGTCGGCGGCGTTGGAAGTCAGCATCTGCTCGTCCCCTCTAGCGAGATCTTTTGTCTCCGCTCTTCTGATTCCCCCTGAAGAGGAGGGCCTCTCCCTCTCCGTCGTCCGCCGTGACGCCCCTTCCGTGTCGAAAAATCCCGCGCCGAGCGAGGCCACCGTGTCGTCCGCACCGAAGGCGTCGTGCTCCCTCCCCTCGACCCCCCTCCGGACCTGCTCCTGCCTCGCGCGCCAGCTCTCGGTAACACCCCCGCTTAGCGCCATCGTACCCACCGCGCCCAGCAAGCCTATGATGCCCAACAGCAGCGTCAGCGCCGCGAGCGCCGTGGCGAGCAGCCTGTAGCGCCCACCTCCGTCCGCCGAGGGGACGCGCAGACCGGCCGCATCCTCCGTCCCCATCTTCCTCGCGCCCCCCACAAAGTGAAGGAGTAGAAGGAGGACCCTCCCTCGCGGAAAATAAAAGTTGAGGACGACGCTAAAAACCAAAAAACGACATTTTTATTTGGTGACAAAAAGCCAGAACCCGCCCCCGCCATTCATTGCCCCGCTGGCGCTGGCGCGTGGCGCCGGCCTTAAGATTTTGGATGGGATGCGGATCCAGTCTTCAAGTCTTCAAGTCTGTGATTGGTCACTCACTGCGGAAAAGGAGTTACGTTTTTTCAAAGAGATACCTGAGTGATACCTGTATAAAAGGTGAGTACTTTGCCGAACCATTTGACCGCCACGCCCGCCGCAAACCCTTGACTGAGAGCGCGGGAGGCACAAAGCGTCTCGCGCCACATTGTCCAAGACACGAAAGAGGAGGGAGGGAGGTCAAGCGTAGAGTTGGAATCAGCCTTTCTGCCGTGCTGGAAAGCGTCAATTCGAGCAGAAGTTCCTAAAAAAGATGGTGCTCTCTCTTGGAACCCTGGTGATGACGCTGGTGTTTGCCGTGTCCTCCGGGGTGGCGAGCGCTGTTGACACCGCCGTGTCCGGCCCGAGCGCCGTCCACGGAGGACTATCCGGGGCTCTCGAAGACCTGGCGCGCCTCGACGCGCGCGACGAAATCCCTGGCGACACCGGCCACGGTCCAGCAGCCGCAGCGGGCGATGCGGCGGAGAGCGGGAGTCGAGGGGACCCAAAGAGCGCGGGAGCACGGAGGGCTTCCGTCGAGCAACAGGTGTCGCCCGACTTCAAGGCGTTCGTCCAGAAGCACAGAAATTCGCGAGCGTACTGCCCGGGGCTGACGGAGGGCAAGCCGTGCGTCGAGGCCCTGCGCAGGTGAGGGTCACGCGATCGCCCACCCCCCGCACAGTTGGATGACATACCCGCTCTCCAACACCCCTGTGCGCATTCGCTTCCTCTCGTGTGCAAAATGAAAGCCCCTCCCTCTCTCTCTGCTCGGCCTCGGCCTCGCGCTCTCTCCCGCCCTCTCGCTCTCCCCGCCCACTCTCTCCTGCTGTCTGTCCCCTCTCCATCGCATTTCCCCTCTCACCCACGCGCACTCACCGACGTTTTCATCGCCTCATCTCTCTCCCCGCCTTCTCTCGGTCTCTCCCCTGCACCCCACCCGCCAACAGAGAGCGCTCGTTCCTGGAGAGCAAAGCCATAATCGACGCACACAACTCGCACGCGGACGCCACCTTCACCCTGGGCTTCACGCCCTTCGCCGACTACACCGGTGACGAGTTCGTCACCCAACGTCTCAACTATAAGTCGCGGCATTCGCTGCGCGAGAAGCGCATGGAGAAGCGCACGGAGAAGCAAGCGCGCCTGGCGGCGGGACGGGACGGCGTCACGGCCGTCGGCCAACTCGGGGTGGCGATCAACGCCAGCCCGGATGCTTTCCCTAGGAGTTTCGACTGGGCCGACGTGCCCGAGGTGATGGGTAAGATTCACACCCAGGAGACAAGCTGCGCCTCCTGCTGGGCCTACACTTCCACTGACACCATCGAGGCGCAGGTGGTGATCAGCGGCCGCCAAAAGACCCACGTCGAGCTCAGCGCGGAGCAGCTCATCAACTGCGACGGCTACGACAGCGGGTGCAACACGGGAAACATGTTTACGGCGTACGAGTGGATCCACGATAACGGAGGGATTGCCACGGCGCGCACCTTTCACGCCGCCGCGCAGGTGCTCTCCGCAGCGAGATCAGCGGCGTTGACCGCGATTTCGTCCGCCGCCGCCACCACCCCAAGTGAGGTCAGCGACATGCACTCCGACGGCGAGCAGCAGACGGCCGCCGCGGCGGAGGTTGGGTTTGCGTT
>Ga0075109_1002465_pt1 | contig 10295 bp, 6 predicted proteins | sample AntAceMetag02UKD_FD_69798 | JGI IMG/M metagenome (GOLD analysis project Ga0075109, IMG submission 69798) | Saline lake microbial communities from Ace Lake, Antarctica - Antarctic Ace Lake Metagenome 02UKD | ecosystem: Environmental > Aquatic > Non-marine Saline and Alkaline > Saline | place...
CCAATCTAATAGTTGTTGAAGACATTAATAAAGATGGAATAGTACAATATACGCCCAACCCTGAAACCAATGAACTTAGAATAGACAAAGATATCATGGTTTTGGCGGCTCCTGAGATTGCTAAATTGCCCAACTGGGTGGTAGGACTTGTTGCAGCCGGAGGCATGGCTGCGGCTTTATCCACTGCTGCAGGACTGTTATTGGTTATTTCCACTTCTGTTTCCAGGGACTTATTCCGAACTTTTGTGCCTTCGATGACAGAAAAAACTGAATTAATTATCGCACGGGTTGCTGCTGCGTTTGCAGTGGTTATCGCAGGGTACTTTGGTATCAACCCGCCGGGATTTGTAGCAGAAGTGGTCGCTTTTGCTTTTGGCTTAGCAGCAGCCTCCTTTTTTCCTGTAATTATTATGGGTATATTCTCTACGAGAATGAACAAAGAAGGAGCTATATCTGGAATGATTTCGGGGCTGGTTTTTACCTTGGCCTATATTACCTATTTTAAATTTATTGCACCCGAGTCTAATTCTATGGAGCATTGGTTGTTTGGTATTTCCCCTGAAGGAATTGGTACCATAGGTATGGTTATCAACTTTGTCGTCTGCTATGTTGTTTCCAAACTTACACCACCACCACCTGTAGATGTGCAGGAAATGATTCAAGATATCAGAATCCCTAGAGGAGCTGGTGACGCCCAAGAACATTAAATCAATGGACACAAAGGATTTGTGAAAAACTAAATCCTTTGTGTTTTTAATTAACTTTACGTTTAATACAACCTAAAATATCGATAATATGAGCGATAGAATTCATACGCTGAGCGGTTATTTCCACGAGTACCAAAAAAGTGTTGCAGACCCAGAAAATTTCTGGGCTAGAATTGCAGATTCTTTTCATTGGAAAAAACGCTGGGACAAGACCCTGGAGTGGAATTTTGATGAACCTGATGTTAAGTGGTTTTTAAACGGTAAGCTTAACATTACCGAAAACATCTTAGAAAGGCATCTTTACACCATGGGCGATAAGCCCGCCATCATATGGGAACCCAATGAACCCGGAGATCCAAATCGAATACTTACCTACAAGGAATTGTACGAAGAAGTATGTCGTTTTTCAAACGTCTTGGTAGAAAAAGGCGTAGAGAAAGGGGATAAAGTCATCATTTATATGCCGATGGTTCCAGAGGCAGCTATCGCAATGCTTGCCTGTGCTCGGGTGGGAGCGGTTCACTCTGTTGTTTTTGCTGGATTCTCTAGCAATGCATTGGCAGATAGAATTGAAGATTGCAAAGCCAAGGTAGTACTTACCTCAGATGGAAATTTCAGAGGCAAGAAAAAAATTCCTGTAAAGGCTCTTGTAGATGAGGCCTTGGAAAGTACGGATCTGATTGAAACGATGATCGTTTTCCAAAGGACAGATCAGGAAGTAACCATGAAGGAGGGCAGAGACTTTTGGTGGCATGAAGCCATTGAAGGAAAAAGCACCAAACATGAAGCCGTGGAAATGGACAGTGAGGATGAACTGTTCATTCTTTATACCTCTGGTTCCACTGGCAAACCTAAGGGTGTAGTCCATACTTGTGGTGGCTATATGGTTTACTCCAAGTATACCTTTGAGAACGTCTTTCAATATACTCCTGGAGATGTATACTGGTGTACCGCTGATGTAGGATGGATTACCGGGCATTCTTACATTGTATATGGCCCCTTATTGACGGGCGCCACCACCATTATGTTTGAAGGTGTTCCCACCTATCCTGATCCGGGAAGGTTCTGGGAAATTATAGACAAGTATAAAGTCAATCAATTTTACACAGCCCCTACAGCTATACGTGCATTGCAGGTACATGGTACTGAGCCGATCGCACCTTATAAGCTTGACTCTCTTAAAGTTTTGGGATCAGTAGGCGAGCCCATCAATGAAGAGGCCTGGCACTGGTACCATACCCATATTGGTAAGACAAAATGCCCTATAGTAGATACTTGGTGGCAAACCGAAACAGGTGGTATTATGATCTCTCCTTTGGCAGGAATCACCCCTAACAAGCCAGCATTTGCCACACTTCCATTGCCTGGCGTGCAGTTGGCCATAATGGATCCGGATGGTAATGAACTTAAAGGTAACTCTGTGGAAGGCAATCTTTGTATTAAATTTCCATGGCCGGGAATGATCCGTACCACTTATGGTGATCATGACCGATGTAAACAAACCTATTTTGCTGCCTATAAAGGCATGTATTTTACAGGTGATGGAGTAAAAAGAGACCACGACGGATACTACCGTATCTTAGGGCGTGTAGATGATGTAATGAACGTTTCCGGACATAGAATGGGAACGGCTGAAGTAGAAAATGCAATCAATGAACATCCTTTGGTGGTGGAATCTGCTGTAGTAGGCTACCCACACAAAGTAAAAGGACAAGGTATATATGCTTATGTCATCTGTGACATGTCTAATAGGACAGAAGCCAACCTTATCAATGAGATCAAGGAATCTGTTACCAATATGATCGGTCCGATTGCAAAACCTGATAAGATTCAGATCGTAGAGGGACTTCCTAAAACACGTTCTGGTAAAATTATGAGAAGAATCCTTAGAAAGATTGCCGAAGGCAGTGTGGATAATTTAGGTGATACCTCTACTTTGCTGGATCCTGATGTAGTAGAAAAGATCATAGCTGGGAGAAAGGAATAAATTTTTCCCTTTCCCGCGAGTCATGAAATATAATGTAAGGTATGGTTTTCCATACCTTACATTTACCTTTCCCAGACCCAATTCCCATATGAGCAATGTCATCGTAAATAGGGTTATTGATTTCCTGAAAAAATTTCCTCCCTTCAGTTTTTTGTCTTCAGAACTACTCACTCAAGTAGCGAAGGAGGTAGATCTCATTTATTTTGAAAAAGATGAGTTTCTATTTCAAAAAGGGGAACCTGCCAAAAATTATTTTTTCGTGGTCAAAGATGGAGCAGTCAAACTGACTGATTTCATTGATGGGGAGGAGCAGACGATCGAATTTTGTGATGAAGGAGATGTATTTGGGGTGCTGGCTTTGTTGGGAAAACGGCCTTATATACTGAGTGCCAAAGCCAACGAAAACACCCTTATTATGGCTGTTCCCGTTGGTATTTTTGATAAAATCCTGCAGGAAAACAGCCAAGTAAGCTTGTATTTTGCTTCAGGATTCGCTTCCGGGCAGGTAGTGGTGCGTTCAGCTCTTTCTCAAACCCAGAAAGTACGTTCCCTCCTAGGTAACAATTCTCAACAAAATGGCCTATTTCTTTTTCCGGGTCAAGCCGTCATCAATTATTCTCAGCCCGTTATCCAATGTCGTATTGGAGACACTATTTCCCATGCTGTGGGGAAAATGAGTGCCGAGAAAGTGGGATCGATCATTATTGTGGATGACAACAATCACCCACAGGGTATCATTACAGACAAAGATCTTAGGAATCGATTGATCGCTAAAGGGCTGCCTTATGAGACCCTTGTAGAAAATATCATGAGCCATCCGGTCATAACAGCGAAAAAAGACCTTGAATTTTCGCAGATTTACCTCAACATGGTTAAGAACAGGTTGCATCACCTCGTATTTACCGAGGATGGGAGCAATCAATCCAAGTTGATAGGGATTATTTCTGACCATGACATTTTACTTTCCCAGGGGAATAGTCCGGCAGTACTTATCAAAGCATTACAGGACAGTAATGACGTACATGAGATCGCCAAATTGAGAAATCAGGCAGAGGGAATGTTAATTTATTTTCTGGAAAATGAGTTGGCCATTGATTTTATAGCAGGGATCATTACGGAGATCAATGATACCATTATTCATCGGGCGATAAATATCGCTAAATCAAGGCATTCGGAGCAATTTCCGGAAGTGTGTGAGACTCCATTTTGCTTCCTGGGACTAGGATCAGAAGGCCGGGGGGAGCAGTTGTTAAGGACTGACCTGGACAATGCTATCGTCTATGAAGATGTGCCGGCCGCTCTGGAGGAAAAGACCAGAAGGTTTATGCATCTTATGGCAAGGGACATTATGGATATTCTATTTGCTTGCGGATTTCATTCCTGCCCTGCAGAGATGATGGCCAATAATCCTGAATGGTGTCAGCCCTTGTCCCAGTGGAAAAGCTATTTCAGCCACTGGATCAGTAAGCCTGACCAACAATCGCTTTTAATGGCCTCCATTTTTTTTGATTTTAGGGCCATTGCAGGGAAAGTCGCCTTGGCAGAGGCGCTGACCGAACATGTGTATAAAGAAATTGGTAAAGAGCGAATTTTCCTTAATTTCTTTGCCAAAAATGCCTTGTTAAATCCACCACCACTAGGGTTTTTTAGAAACTTTATGGTTGAGAAATCAGGAGAGCATGCCGAAAAATTTGATATTAAACTAAGGGCCATGATGCCATTGGCCGATGCGGCAAGGGTCCTTATGCTCAATCATCAAGTGGTGGGTGTCAACAATACTTTCAAACGGTATGAAAAACTTGCTGAGCTTGAACCCAACCAAGCGGAGCTTTTCAAAGATGCGGGTAAAGCCTATGAAATATTTATGAGAATTAGGGCTTTGGAAGGCTTGTCTACTTCCTCCTCAGGTAGGTTTATTCAACCAGACTCTTTAGGAAAACTCCAACGCCAGTTACTGAAAAATGCATTTTTCCCCATTGATGAAATCCAGAAGATTTTAAGAGTGAGGTTTCAACTGGATTATTTTGGTAAGTGATATGGACTGGAAATCAATTTTTGGACTTCGACCGCTGCCTAAGCCAAGCTACATCAAGGCCTACGAACAGACTTTAATAAAAAAGACGTCGAAAGAAAAACCAATCAGGGAATTGGACTTTTTGGTATTGGACACAGAAACTACCGGTTTGGATGTCAGAAAAGACTATGTGCTTTCTTATGGCGCGTTGCATGTCAGCAATTATAGAATAAGAATCTCCGGTTCGAAAGAGTTTTATGTACGTCCAAAAAAACGCAGCAAAGAAGCAGTAATAGTCCATGGATTGATTCAGGTAAGGCCCTATATCAGCAGGGAACAATTGATTAGGAGTTTTCTTGAGGATGCTTCAAATAAGATCCTGGTGGGGCATCATTTAGGCTTTGATCTTGCTATGCTAGAAAAACTGGGGAGAAACCTAGGTATGAAGAAAATCAAGCAACCTGGCCTGGATACCTATGAATTGGCTGTCAGACTGGAAAATGGGAAATACCATGACCCGCATACCATCGCTAATCAGGATTATTCGCTGGACAAACTTTGTGAGCGGTACCAAATCCCACTTGATGACCGGCATACGGCAGCTGGAGATGCCTTACTTACCTCCCAGCTTCTATTAAAACTCCTGAAAATTGCTGAGAGGAAAGGAATAAAAACTTTCGGCGACCTCATGACCTAGTACGTGTATTAGGGATTCCATTTGGCCGCTAATTTGGCCACTGTTCGAAGATATATATCCAGTCCAGTTGTGGAGGGGAATATGCCATCAATAATGATTTCGGGGGATTGTAAGGAAAGGGCAAATAAACTCAAATTCAATTGACTTTCCTTGAGCAAAGTAGTTTTTGCGTTCTCCAATTGATCTCCTACTGGAAATACTGCCTTTTTCTGAATGGCCTTAAGTACTTTTCTCCGCTTCATCCAATTTGTGGTATTTGCCAAAAAGCTTTTTGTGACGAGCTTAAAATCAACATTGTCAAGCACTATTGCTTGTAATTGTGGATCATATTCTGGTTTTCCTGCCAGGTAAAAAGTGCCATTTAAATCCTTCTTGCCAGCTCTCTTTCCGATAAATTCCATTGTTATCATCGTTCTTTCGCCAAAATGGCGCAAGCTAAATTTCTTTGGTAGTAGCTTTGTTTGCTTGTCTACAGTGATCAGGCTGTCTTTTAGTTGCTGCTCGAGGTAGGAGGCCATCTCCTCAAAACCAATGTAGATAGGTAAGGTTAGGCTGAAATCATTTCCTTCAACTTTCTCTTGGCTAACTGGTGGGAGCGCAGCCAATTGTGTGGCCAGTGGGCGGTCTATTTGCCGTAGTATTTCTCCCTCCAGGCCAATGTTCAACATTAGTTTTTGGTCCTTTGTGAATTCATCGTGAATGGCTATTTTTTCAGGATTGGTATACAAATAGCTTGCTGAAAGCCCATTGTCCAAGTACCTTGGTTTACCAAAAGTGGACCAGAAATTATTGGCGATGGTTTTAATATCCACCGATTTTAAAGAGCCAGACAACAGCTGGTCTTCCATTATGCCAATCATCTTCTTCTTCACCAGAGGTTCGAAGTCGATGTTAAAACCCAGGAAATCGTACTGTAGGGATTTGCCCCAGGACAGGATATCAAGCTCCTCTATTCCAAAACTGTAGTCCCGATTGATCTGTGGGATGAAACTTATCTGTGGCGAAAGGTTTTCCTGAAAAGGGATGGCTGAGGAGATTTTCTGTCCAAAAATCCTTTTCTCCAGCCTTACTTTGCCATCCAAAAACACGGGTAGGCCGACCAGCAATTTCCCATCATCCGTAGCCGCCAGGCTAAGCATGCCATTCTTTTGTAAATCTACATCAGCAAATAGGCCATTTCCCAGTTCCAGACCTTCCTCTTTGAATAACTTTTGATTGAGACGCTCATTTATTTTCCCTTGCAAATAAGACAATGGAATTTCGAGACCAAGGTGTATGGACATTTCTGCTTTGGGCAGTGCTGGTGGAGGGGCCTGAGCCTCTGGCCCATTCAATTTAAGACTGCTACAACTTGTGAAAGCAGCCAATAGGAATGTTACTATAAAGGGTAAATATCTTGGCATGTTGACTATAGCGTCTTAATGGAAAGACTTGGGGTGAAGCAATGGGATTTTAATGCAGAGGTAAGGGAAAAATAGCAGAAATCAAAAAAATAGCTGTCCTTTGAACTTTAAAGCCATGCATTTGGGTTATTGGTTTCAATATAAGTCGATAGAAATTATGAGTTGGATAAAATTAGAGGACGCTGCTCAGCTGAATGAGATAAAAGAGGCAAGTACGGAGAAACCAGTGGTAATTTTTAAACACTCTACGAGTTGCCCAATAAGTGGTATGGCATGGAATAGGGTGCAAAGAAGCTGGACAGCTGCGGATAGTGATAAATTTACTCCCTATGTTCTTGATCTTTTGGCCAACAGGGCATTGTCTAGCGCCATTGCCGATGAATTTGGTGTGGCGCATGCTTCGCCACAGGTGATTGTAGTGAAGGACGGGAAAGTGGTCTATAACAATAGCCATATGGGGATCAACTATAAAGAGATCGTTTCATTAGAGGTTTAAACCCGAAATATGCAATGGACTTTCTAAGGGTAAAGCATAATTCTAATGCCCTGAAAGGGCGATATACCTTAGCACAGGTTGATCGCCCTGTGCGTCTATGGGTTGAAAGTCTAAATTTTAAGCCCTGAAAGGGTGACATGAAATCAAAATCAGTCCCCTCGTTGGTGTTTGGAGATTTCACCATAGCGGTGCTAGCTAAAATCTCCAAACAGCCTGATTTTCTTACGGTTCCAACCCTTCCCCTGAGAAAGGTCAGGACAGGCTGAGAAAAGTCAGGAAATCCTATTGCATAATTCGAATTAAATTGAAGTTTTCAATACATTATATAATTTAACTTTTTGGGTAAAGGCTAGATAGGTACTGACAAAATCACAACTATCTAGCCTTACTTCTATCAAGTGCTGGTATCTTGGCGGAGGTTCAACCCCATTCGGGGTTGGGGTATAAGTTAGAAAGTCCTGGGCCGTGGGCACAACCCACGGTTATTATTGTTCAGGCCCTACAGGCCTGTGTGTATTTAGTTAATTAATGTCTGGTTTCTGATAGATAGTAGTCTGTACTTATAAAATGGAAGGGGTCAGAACAAGCCGTCAGCCAGAGTCTGTATTTGGTTTGTCAAACCTGAGCTTAAATAAGCAAAATTAAAGCTCAATAAATTGTGAATAGACGAAGAAGCCTGAAGGGCTTCAATAATAATAACCCTGGTGTGTAAACCCAGGGCTCCCAAGGCTATTCATTTTCCTCACAACCCCAAAGTGGGTTGAACATGATTTTCGCAATAACTTCTGTAAAACTACTTTAGGTTGGGTTGGTGAAATTCCTTTGGCTATTAATCCCTTAAATTTACCGTTTGATCAATGTAATTTCCTTTTAAACATTTTTGCGAGACCCATTAAACCTTTGTTAAAAGGCATGGTCTAATCCTCATGTTTAGACAGATATAATATGAGGATTTTTACTTTTCTTACCTTTTTTGCCCTGATTCTGGCTTTTACCCCACTTTTGGCGCAACAAGACCGACAAGGTTCACCTATGATTCGAGGAACTATAGTGGACAAAACTACCAAGGAACCCATGATTGGGGCCAATATATTGCTGAGGAATCAACAAGATTCGCTTATCAGCAATACCACCACAGGGTCAAATGGTAGTTTTTCCATTGCCTATCCCCGACTTCCCGTTTTCAAACTGGAAATTACTTATGTCGGATTCGAGAAAGTGACCAAGGAATTTCGTCGCGGAATGCCATTGGATCTTGGCGAAATCAGTATAAGTGAAGACAGCCAGTTGCTAGGTGAAGTGACCATAGAAGGCGAAAGTGTGGTAGGAGAAATGAGAGGAGACACCGCTGTGTTCAATGCTAGTGCCTTTAAAACAAAGGAGAATGCAATGGCAGAAGATCTTATAGGTAAACTCCCTGGTGTGACCATTGTAAATGGAAAAGTTCAGGCCCAAGGAGAGGATGTTCAAAAAATATTGGTAGATGGCAGGGAATTTTTTGGGAGTGATCCTTCCATTGCACTCAGAAATATACCCGCGGATGCGATTTCGAGCGTAGAGGTATTGGATCAGAAATCAGATCAGTCCAGATTAACAGGGCTTGACGACGGCAACTATGCCAAGACCATAAATATTATCACTAAAGGGAACATGCGGAACAGCTACTTTGGCAGGGTCTATGGAGGCTATGGAACCGATGACAGGTACTCAGCAGGAGGAAACATTAATTTTTTCAATGGCTCACGGAGAATATCGATTATCGGAATGTCAAACAATGTCAACCAACAAAATTTCTCTTCAGATGATTTGCTTGGTGTCAGCGGAGGTTTAGGCGGGGGAAGAAGAAGAGGCCGTCCTGGTGGAGGTGAAGGTGGTAACTTTGGCGTAGGTCAAAACAATGGAATAGTTAATACAAACTCCCTGGGGCTAAACTACAGTGACAAATGGGGCGAGAAAATTAATTTTACCGGAAGCTACTTTTACAATGCGACAGAAAATTCTGTTTTGGAAAACACCAACAGGCAAACCGTCATATCAGCAGATAATAGTCAGGTCTATCAGGAAAGCCAGATTAGTAATATTACCAATAATAACCACAGAGCAAATGCCAGAATAGAATACGATATCAATGAAAAAAATGCACTGATTATCAGTCCAAGTATTAATTTCCAGGACAATAGCAGCTTTAGTAACCTGGAAGGTTTGAACCTTGACCAAAACCTGGACAGCTTGAGTGATACCAGAAACCAAACAGAGAACAAGACCAACGGTTACAGCATTTCAAATAACCTGACCTACAGGTATAAATTTGATAAAAGAGGTAGAACTTTTTCAACAGATCTAAGCACTTCCTGGAACAAAAGAGACCAGCTCACAGACTTAATCTCCTCCAACAAGGATTACGTAAGAAATTCATTCGACACCCTCGTTCAACAAACAAATGCTTTGTCTGATGGCTTCAACTACAGGGCCAATTTCACCTATACTGAACCTATTAGTGAAAGATCGGTAGCAACTGCTTCTTACCAAATTGGAAACAATAAAAGTGCTGCGGACCAGAAAACTTTTCAGCTGGCCAATGAGCAGGGCATTATGGTTTTAGATACTGCCTTGAGTAATGAATTTGACAACAAATTTCTTACACAGAAAACAGGCTTGGGCTATCGTTATAATAATAAAGGGTTGAACGTCAACATGAACCTTGATTACCAGTACGCACAGCTTAACAATGTAAGCTTATACCCTACCGAAGGAATATTCAACAGGGATTTTAAGAACGTTCTGCCAACCGTGACAATGAATTACAGGAATGAAAGTGGTACCAGTTTCAGGTTCAGATACAGAACCAGAACAGACGAACCTAGTGTCAACCAGTTGCAAAATGTAATCAATAACAACAATCCTTTGAACCTATCTGTGGGTAATCCGACGCTGGGGCAAAGCTTTAACAACAGCATTTTTGCCAATGTTTCGAAGTTTGACATGGAAACC
>Ga0075109_1002466_pt1 | contig 10289 bp, 11 predicted proteins | sample AntAceMetag02UKD_FD_69798 | JGI IMG/M metagenome (GOLD analysis project Ga0075109, IMG submission 69798) | Saline lake microbial communities from Ace Lake, Antarctica - Antarctic Ace Lake Metagenome 02UKD | ecosystem: Environmental > Aquatic > Non-marine Saline and Alkaline > Saline | place...
TGGTTGGTCCACTGCATTGCTAAGAATCATGTTATCTTTTGGTTATTGGCTGCCCATTGCTGCTGTTTTGATGTTGGTCACTTTCTTTATAGCCAATCATGACCTCTTTCACTGGACACATAGTTATGTTTTCGACAAAGCAGGAGCTGAGTATGACCCAATTATCGATGGAAAAGGAAGTTTCTTTTATTGGCCAATGGAAAAAGGTACTTTCCCGATATTTTATATCTTCCGTATGGTGTTGTTTTTTGGCTTTTGGATTTTCTTTTTTAACAAACTGAGAACGCTATCTGACCAAGAGGACATTCATGGAGGCACTTCTTATTGGTACACCATAAGAAAATGGTCTGCTATATTTTTGATCTTCTTTGCTGTTTCTTCCTCTATTAGTGCTTGGGACTGGGTGATGTCTATTGATACGCACTGGTTTTCGACATTATTTGGCTGGTATGTATTTGCCTCTTGGTTTGTAGCCGGTTTGTCCGCAATTACTTTAGTTACTATATTCCTAAAAGAGCAGGGATATCTTGAAATGGTCAATCAAAATCATATCCATGATCTTGGAAAATATGTTTTTGCTTTTTCTATTTTCTGGACTTACATATGGTTCTCTCAGTTTTTACTGATCTATTATGCCAATATTCCTGAAGAATCTGTTTATTTTGTAGAGAGACTTTCGAGTGATGTGTATGGATCTTACATATATATTAACCTTTTATTAAACTTTGCCCTACCCTTTTTGGTTCTAATGACAAGGGATGCTAAAAGGCATAATATATTCCTGAAGCTTGTATGTACACTCATTATCGTTGGTCACTGGGTAGACTTCTTCTTAATGGTTCAGCCAGGTACTTTGGGCCATAATGGTGGCGTTGGTTTGATGGAAATAGGAATGTTACTGGTATATGCGTCAGCATTTGCTTTTGTAGCATTAACTAACCTAGCCAAACACAACCTTGTTCCGAAGAACCACCCGATGTTAGGGGAAAGTTATCATCATCACATTTAATTTAATTCCGAAACAGCCATAATTATGTACGGATTTCTTATTTCAATAGGTGTAATACTCCTGATCATGCTGATCTGGATGGTTTACAGAATTCAAACCTTGATTTCGGTCGCTAAAGGGTCTGATAAAAAAATTGCTACAACCAGTAATAAGGTAAACGCCATTTTGTTTATGGTATTCCTTATTGTATTCGGTGGCTGGATGGTTTGGTATTCGATTGTAGAATTTGACAATTTTCAATTGCCTATAGCCTCTGAGCACGGTATAGTTACAGACAGGTTATTTTGGATTACTACAGCCGTTACAGGTTTTATTTTCATCCTTACCCATATTCTTTTGTTCTGGTTTAGTTACCATTACCGATATAGGGAGGACCGCAGAGCAGCCTTTTATCCTGACAACAATAAGTTGGAAGTCATTTGGACACTTGTACCTGCTATAGTTCTTACGATATTGGTTATTTCAGGATGGAAAGCCTGGTCTGATATCACCAGCCCGGCTCCTGACAATGCGCATGTAGTGGAGATTATGGGATACCAATTTGCTTGGGACGTTCGATATCCAGGTGTAGATCAACAATTGGGAGGCTATGATTACCGTCTTACGACTGCTACCAATTCAAGAGGAATAGATTTTACGGACAAAAATGCTTTCGATGATTTTCCTTCGCAAAATATTGTCCTTCCTAAAGGAGAGCCTGTGTTGTTCAATATAAGGGCGAGGGATGTATTGCATTCAGTTTTTGCACCGCATATGCGATTAAAGATGGATGCTGTACCAGGTATGCCTACGAGGTTTTGGTTTGTACCTAACAAAACAACCGAAGAAATGAGGGCAGAATTGGGTGATGAAGAATTTGAATTTGAAATCGCTTGTACTGAGGTTTGCGGTATAGGTCATTTCACAATGAGAAAAGTGATCAGGGTTGTTGAACCTGAGGAGTACAGAAAGTGGTTTACAGAACAAACTCCTTTTATCAAGAGTAATCCGGATCTCATAGCCGATCTTCCTGTAGAACTAAAGGAATTGGCTAAGATTTATATAAATGAAGAATAAATTAGAGAATAAATTATAAATACCATGGCAGTAGCAAACGTTTCAGCTCATGATGCAGCATCTACACATGATGATCATGACCATGAGCACCACGATAACTTCATAACGAAGTATATATTTTCCACTGACCATAAGATGATTGCGAAGCAATATCTTGTGTCTGGTATATTCTGGGCATTTATCGGTGGTTTTCTTTCTGTATTATTTCGATTGCAGTTGGGTTTTCCTGAGATGGATATGTCCTTCCTTAAACCTATTTTAGGTGGGTGGATAAATGCTTCCGGAAAGTTGGATCCTGCCTTTTATTTGGCTTTGGTCACAATGCACGGAACCATTATGGTATTCTTTGTATTGACAGCAGGTCTTAGTGGGACTTTCTCCAACTTTCTGATTCCTTTACAGATTGGTGCTCGCGATATGGCGTCAGGTTTTATGAACATGCTATCTTACTGGTTTTTCTTTGTTTCCGGTGTGATTATGTTTATTTCCTTGTTTCTAGAAAAAGGCCCTGCTTCTGGGGGATGGGTAGTTTATCCGCCATTGTCTGCGCTTGAGCAAGCTATTCCAGGATCTGGTCTGGGAATGACTCTTTGGTTGATAGCTATGGTTTTCTTTATTGCCTCCTCATTGATGGGGGGTATAAACTATATCACTACCGTAATCAACCTTCGAACAAAAGGAATGGCTTTTTCTAGATTGCCACTAACTATCTGGGCTTTCTTCCTTACTGCAGTTATTGGATTGTTGTCTTTCCCAGTATTGTTTTCTGCGGCTTTATTGTTAGTCTTTGACAGAAGTTTTGGGACTAGTTTTTACCTTTCTGATATCTACATTAATGGAGAAGCCTTGCCGAATACAGGTGGAAGTGCTGTATTGTACCAGCATTTGTTCTGGTTCCTAGGCCATCCTGAAGTGTATATTGTGCTATTGCCTGCATTAGGGATTACTTCTGAGGTTATTGCAACCAATTCAAGGAAACCGATTTTTGGCTATAAAGCTATGATTATATCTATGCTTGGTATTACCATCTTGTCTTTTGTGGTATGGGCGCATCACATGTTTGTGTCAGGTTTGAATCCATTCCTAGGCTCAATCTTCATGTTCCTTACCTTGATTATAGCCGTTCCTTCCGCTGTAAAAGTATTTAATTACTTAACTACTTTATGGAGAGGTAACTTGAGATTTACCCCTGCTATGTTATTTTCTATTGGCTTGGTATCTTTCTTTATATCGGGTGGTTTGACAGGTATTTTCTTGGGTAATTCCGCAATTGATATTCAATTACACGATACTTATTTTGTGGTAGCTCACTTTCATTTAGTAATGGGAGCAGCTTCATTCTTTGGAATGATGGCAGGAGTATATCATTGGTTCCCTAAAATGTTTGGTAGGATGCTGGATGAAAAATTAGGTTATATCCATTTTTGGCTAACCTTTGTTGGGGTTTACCTTGTATTCTTCCCTATGCACTATATCGGGATCGCAGGATTCCCGCGAAGGTATTACAGTTGGACCAACTTCTCCTTTGCAGACATGTATACAGATTTGAATATGTTCGTTTCTGTGGCGGCGATAATAACTTTCTTTGCCCAGTTTATCTTCATATTTAATTTCTTCTATAGTATGTACAAAGGAAGAAAGGCCAGCGCCAATCCATGGCAGTCAAACACTTTAGAATGGACCACACCAATACATCCTGGGCACGGAAACTGGGTGGGAGAAATTCCATCAGTTTACAGATGGCCTTACGATTATAGCAAACCTGGATCAAAAGAAGATTTTATTCCTCAAACAGTTCCGCTTTCTGCAACTCCTGAATCTAATCTTCCTCATGAGGCGAAACTTGTTCAATTGGAAAAAGAAATAATGGCTGAAGAAGGAGAAGAGTTGGTAACCAATGAATCAAAAGAATCTTAATAATATCAATAGTTTCCGTAGTGTTTGTTTTATCACTACGGTTGCTGTTTTCCTACTTATTTTGATTGGTGGGGTAGTTAGAAGTACGGGTGCTGGAATGGGTTGCCCTGACTGGCCGAAATGTTTTGACAGTTGGGTGCCTCCAACATCAGAAGATCAACTTCCAACCAACTATCCTGAAATTTATGTAACCAAAAGAGTTGAAAAGAATGAGCGTTTCGCTTCTCTTTTAACCACTTTTGGATTTGACCATTTGGCTGAAGAAATAAGGAACGATAAAAGTATTCTTGTTCAAGAACCCTTTAATGCTACTAAAACCTGGATTGAATATTTAAATAGACTTGCAGGAGCGATTATCGGATTGCTTATCCTATTGACTTTGATATATTCCCTAAGGTTAAAATCGGTTGATCCAAAAATAATAAGCCTTTCATTTCTTTCACTGATACTGGTGTTGTTTCAAGGTTGGTTGGGCTCGATAGTAGTTTCTACAAACCTTCTTCAATGGATGATAAGTGTCCATATGATAGTAGCTCTTTTTATGGTTTGCCTGCTTCTGTATATTTATCACTTATCAGGTAGGTACGCAAGCAAAACAGAACGAGCTGATTTACCAATTGAAATTTCAAATAAGTATCGTTGGATTCTTGGTTTTGGTATATTGTTAATGGTTGTTCAAATAATCCTTGGTACCCAAGTAAGGGAACAGATTGATACAATAGCTAGTAATTCGGCTTATTTGAATAGGTCATCATGGATAGGGAAATTAGGACTTATTTATTATATTCATAGGACCTATTCCTTGGTTATATTAGGCCTACATTTATTTATTGGTTACAAGTTATTCCCTTACAGGGATCAAGATATAAAAATGACTAACCATTATGTATTACTGATGTCATTGTTTGTAACGGTCATTCTTTCCGGTGCAATTATGGCTTATTTTGGAATACCAGCATTCATACAACCTTTGCACTTATTCTTGGGTTCGTTGATTATTGGGTTTCAATATTTTATTTGGCTTGAATTAGGGCAAAGCGAAAAAGCCCCTATAAATATTGCTTTATCATGAGTACGCTAGGTTTATCAGAAAAATTATTGTGGGAATGTGTTACCGTGAGGTTTAAAGCCTATTTGGAGTTAATTAAATTCAGATTGTCTGCTTTAGTTACCTTCTCCGCTGTCTTTGGTTTCATTTTGGGACACCATGGTCAGAGTTTCTCTTGGAGTGGTTTCATAGGATTTGTTATAGGTGGTTTCCTAATTAGTGGAGCATCCGGGGCAGCCAATGAAATAAAAGAGAGAGATTTTGATAAATTAATGAATAGGACCAAAACACGTCCTCTTCCAATGGAAATTATTTCCGTAAAGGAGGCTTATTGGTTTGCGGTTATTACTGCTGTTTTAGGCATTTTTCTCTTGGCTTATTTCACCAATATGTTAACCACCGGATTAGGTATCCTAAGTATGGTGTTGTATGTATTTGTGTACACGCCACTCAAGAGGGTAGGGCCTATTGCTGTGCTAGTGGGCGCTATTCCAGGCGCAATGCCCCCTTTACTTGGTTGGACAGCTGTAACAGGAAGTATTTCCTATGAAGCTTTGATTATTTTCGGAATTCAATTCATCTGGCAATTTCCTCATTTTTGGGCAATAGCTTGGGTAAGTGATGAAGATTATAAAAAAGCAGGTTTTAAATTGCTTCCTTCTGGTGGTCAGAAAGACCTTAATACTGCTATACAGATTATGATTTACACCCTATTCTTGTTGCCTCTTGGACTTTTACCTACCTATTTTGGGTTGACGGGTATAAAATCCGGTATTGTGGCCACTATTTGTGGGGTACTATTTTTGGCACAGACCTTTTCTTTAATGAAAGATTGTTCTAGAAAATCTGCACTGAAAATAATGTTCGGTTCATTTCTGTACCTTCCCATAACACAAATTGCGTACTTATTAGATAAAGTGTAACATGGAAGAAAATTTATCATTTATCGAAGGGGCAGAACAGCCTCTAGCGATGCATCCAAAGAAATTTGCACTTTGGTTGTTCATTGTGAGTGTGGTGATGGTTTTTGCGGGGATGACAAGTGCTTATATCGTCAGACAAGGCGAAGGCAATTGGCTTGAATTTGACCTTCCAAATGTCTTCTGGTATACTTCTGGTATAATTATATTATCAAGCTTAAGTTTACAATGGGCCTATTCCTCAGCCAAAAAGGATAACTTTAATAATATTAAGATAGGTCTTCTTATTACCGTTATTTTAGGAATAGCCTTTTTAGTTGGACAATGGTTCAGTTGGGAAGCCCTTGTGGCAGAAGATGTGTATTTTGTGGGCAATCCTTCCGGTTCTTTCATGTATGTTTTTACTGGCTTGCATGCTGTACATCTTATTAGTGGTGTGATATTTCTAATAATTGTATTAATTTCGGCTTTAAGGAATAAAATACACTCCCAAAAACTAGCACAACTTGAAATGTGTGTGACCTATTGGCATTTTTTGGGAGGTCTTTGGCTTTACCTGTTTATGTTTTTGCTTCTAAATCATTAAAATATAAGTTAATTTATTAATTATGTCTTCGACTGCTATTGAAATTCAACCAAAAAGAGGCGTTTGGGATGGAGGAAACGAACCACTAAAAGCGAGCTATGGTAAGCTCATGATGTGGTTTTTTCTCCTCTCAGATATTTTTTCCTTTACAGCCTTTCTTATTGCTTATGGTGCCATTCGGATAAGTTATCCTGCTTACGCTGGAGAAGTTGCTGATTTTGTGAGCTCTAATGAACATTGGCCCATTCCTGAAATGATATTTGATGCCGTACCTTTTGTTCATGGTGGGCACTTCCCTCTTATTTTTGTTGGATTGATGACCTTTATCTTGATTATGAGCTCCGTGACAATGGTTCTTGCAGTTGAAGCTGGACATCGGAATGACAGAAATGATGTAGTTAAATGGATGCTGTGGACGCTACTGGGAGGCATGACTTTCCTTGGTTGTCAAGCTTGGGAATGGACTCACTTTATTCATGGTACAGATGAAGGTGTTATTTTGACTTATGTCAACTCATTCAATAATGTAGTATCTGAAGCTGTATATGGCGCCAATTTGCTTGTCAATGAATATGGCCCTGCACCTTTTGCTCAGTTGTTTTTCTTTATTACTGGTTTTCATGGTTTTCATGTTACCATAGGTGTTTTCTTGCTGTTTTTAGCTTTTTATCAGGCGGCTGTTGGTGTTTACGAAGACAGAGGGCATTACGAAATGGTAGAGAAAATAGGCTTATACTGGCACTTTGTAGATCTAGTATGGGTATTTGTATTTACCTTTTTCTATTTGATCTAAAAATATAAACTTATATTATAATGGAACACGTTAATAAAAATAGTAGGGAAGTAATTCCAAGAGATCCTGCCAAAATTAAAAAAATCTGGCTTACCGCATTGATTTTGTTAGTAATTACTTCTGTGGAATTTGTATTGGCATTTACCATGGAGAGAGGTTTGTTATTGTACTTCATTTTCATCGCTCTGACTATTGTTAAAGCCAAGTATATTATGTTGGAGTTTATGCACTTGGGTGAAGAAGCTAAACCATTGTTTTATGCGATTATCGTACCCCTTATTTTCTTGGTTTGGCTGATTATAGCCTTAATGAAAGAAGGTGTTGAGATTTTTGGAGTGCGATGGTAATATTATTTAAGAAATATTAAAAACAAAATGGTTGAAGGGGAATCTTCAACCATTTTGTTTGTTGTAGTACTATATGAAAATGTTGCGAGTTATTCAGGTGCTGGTATTGGTCTGTGTATTGATGCTACCGGTTTTAATAATCCTTTTTTTAAGGGGATTCTCTACAAATCAATATGATATTCCAATCTTGTATCAAAATGGTGTTGAAGATCCCTTTGGACAATGTGATTTCAAGGATAGTACCCAGCATTACATCCCTAATTTCACCTTTACAGATCAGCTAGGAAGAAGAGTAGGTAAGGATGAAATGATGGGGAAAATCACTGTTGTAGATTTTTTCTTTACCAGTTGCCCCAGTATCTGTCCGGTTATGTCCTCTGAGATGGAAAGGGTACAGGATGTATTTCGAAACGAGAACAACGTACAGATATACTCAATTAGCATAGACCCTGAATATGATAGCAAGGAAGTTTTATTAGATTATGCCAATGAACATTCAGCAAAAAAGGACAAATGGTTTTTTTTGAATGGGCCAATCGATGAAACTTATGACTTGGCCAGGTGTGGTTTTATCCTTCCTACCATAAGTGGTGGAGCTGTACCTGAAGATTTTGTACATAGCGATAAATTTGTTCTTGTAGATGAACTTGGACGAATTCGAGGCTATTACAGTGGTTCCAAAAGGGAAGGCGTGGATCAATTGATTTTAGAAATAAAAATACTGCTTCATGACAAAGAATAGTTTAAAAATGGAAAGTAACGAAAAAGCTATTTATAAATGGATAACCGGCATTTCTATATTGGTGCCAATAGCTGTTGCTGTACTTTTGTTTATGCCTTCAAAGGTCAATATTGAACAAGAATGGGTTTATTTTCTACCTCATTTGAATGCAGTAATGAATTCATTTGCCTCTGTTATGCTACTTTTGGGACTTTATTTCATAAAAAATGGCAAAATAAGATGGCATAAAATGTCTATGTCCGTTGCTTTTGGGCTCGGTGCAATTTTCCTTATTAGCTATATTATTTATCATTCTACAGCTGAAAGTGCTTCTTTTGGTGGAGAAGGCTGGATAAGGTTGGTTTATTATCCCCTTCTTATTTCGCATATAATTTTGGCCGCGGTGGCTTTATTCCCTATTCTACTTGCCTATTATTACGGAATGACTGGAAAGTATGACAAACACCGTTCAGTGGTCCGATATGCTTTTCCAATATGGCTATATGTCACTATATCAGGTGTAATCGTGTATTTGATGATTAGTCCGTATTATACGCATTAACGAGCAAATGTCCTTAACTTTGTCTATATTTAAACAAAGGTTGAACCAAACCGTTTACATTTAAAATGAAAAATTCTTTCAAAATTCTTTTGGGTGTTTTCCTCATGTTAGTGGTTTCCATGCAAACCACTTTAGCTCAATGCGCCATGTGTAGAGCTACAATTGAAAACAATGTTAGCAATGGTGATACCACGGTAGGAGCCACACTAAACATCGGAATTCTTTATCTTTTTGTTGCACCCTATGTATTGCTTAGTGTATTAGGTTATTTTTGGTATAAAAATGCCCAAAGAAAGAAAAGGTTTTCCTTGTAGACGGTTTTTTTAAATCGTTGACTTGTTTTCGAGAATTATCATGGTAACTGTATTGATTTTTTGCAAAACCATTTTTTGAGATTATCTTAAACTCTGGTAATGCAATAAGATTCAAAGAAGCCTGACCCAATCCTTTATTGGGAAGTGATTTCAGCAAGTAATAGATTGTCTGCAGCATAATTCAGCTATAACGCACAGAGAGCTACTAATCACGCAAGATTAATTGCAATGTTAAGAAGAAGAAGGCTACTACTGGTTTTGTCCATTGTTCTCTTGGGAATAGTATTGTCCCTGAATTTTTTTATGGAGGGCAAATACCATGTTGATCATGGGGAATATAAAGCACGACTTGAAAGCCGATTAACAGCCGTGATCCATGGCTTTGATGATGATTACAGTCAAATTTTGGGAAGCGTCCAAAACGATAAACTTGTCACTTTCAAAAGTCTCAATATTGACCATCAATTTCACTTTTATTTATTTTCTCAAGAAGGTGAATTGACTTATTGGTCTGACATAGACATGGTACCTGAATTCAATGACTTTTCTACCTCAAAAAACTATCAACTTCTCGATAATAATAGAGGGATTTATTTTACTAAGCTAAGGAAACTTACCCGTAACAATAAGAATTATTGGGTGTTGCAAGTTCATCCATTTTTTGATAAGGTAGAGATAGACAATGAATACCTTGAAAGTGGATACAATCCGGATACCTTTGGTAATGATAGGTTTTTATTGTCAGGTGAGCCCAAAGAGAGCTACCAAAAATTATATTTTGATGGCGATTACCTTTTTTCAGTATTTTTTAGAGTTGGCTATGATGCTCCTGGAAAATCAATTAATCACATCTTGTTAATATTTTTCTTTTCGTTACTAGGCTTGGTGTTGCTTATTGGTGGTGGTTTTGTATATACTTTGTGGTCAAAAGGACAAAAAATCCTGGCAACCATTTACACTTTTCTAATTCTTCTTTGTGTGAGGGTCATTATGCTTGCCTTTCATTTTCCTAATGC
>Ga0075109_1002470_pt1 | contig 10284 bp, 9 predicted proteins | sample AntAceMetag02UKD_FD_69798 | JGI IMG/M metagenome (GOLD analysis project Ga0075109, IMG submission 69798) | Saline lake microbial communities from Ace Lake, Antarctica - Antarctic Ace Lake Metagenome 02UKD | ecosystem: Environmental > Aquatic > Non-marine Saline and Alkaline > Saline | place...
GTTCCCATCTGCAGTCGATCCGTAAGCCAGTTAGAATTTGCGGCCAACTCGTCCTTCAAAACCTTAGCGATCGCTAGCTTCCATTCCGGGAACTTCGACCCGCCCGTGAGATCATCTTCGCTTCGATTTACCTCATGCAACAGCTCGACCAAACGAGCTTCCCACTGCGCCTCCCGGAGGCCTTTACGCTGCGCGTGGGTCAGCGCTGCATAACCGGTCTTTGCCCCATACGATCTCGCCAAATTGCGCCGCCACGCTTGAGAGCCCACCGCCCAGGTATTTCTGACCACCCCATCCTCATCGGTTCCGCAGACATCTCCCAAGTGCAGGATGTATTTACGCCAACCTTTCACCGTCTTCTTCAATCCCAACGCCTCCATCCAGACCCTGGAATCGAGACCCCTTATCCCCGTTTTCTGCGTCAAGCGACTCAAACTACTCAACCGAAAATCTCCGACCTTTTTTATCGAAATCACCTTAGCGCGCACCGGATTCAAATGAATGTAATCCACCACCCGACCAACGGCATGATCATCCTCGAGCACCGCAGAGGTGAATCGACCTTGAAACAAATGTCCCCGCTCACCACGGAAACGATTAAACCGAGTCGAAAACGTCGACTGCAGCCAATGCATACCCCCACTCAAGTTTCCCCGCGGAGTCTCAATCGCCAAATGGTAATGATTTCGCATCAGCACATACCCGAAGAGAATCCACCCATACTTTTCGACCGCCTCTTCCAACGTTTTCAAGAATGAGTCCGCTGCCCCCGACGACTTAAAAACATCCGAGCGATAGTTCCCTCGATTGATCACATGATAACGAGCGCCCTCGAACTCAATTCTCAGCTTACGCACCATGGCAGCAGACTGGTCCCATCTGCCATAAACCTTCAATCACGAATTAACAAGTAACAGCCTGACCCCGTCGGACTGCCGACCCCGTCGGACTGCCACCCCGTCGGACTGCCCCTGACGTCTTTTTAGTGCCCTCAAAAATAGTCTTTGCCTGCCCCTGTGTTTCCGTGCCTCTCTGCGTCCCATGGCTATCTACGATTCCGGCATCCTTGAATCCCATTTCCTCCCGGAGGAGATCAGCCAACGCAATTTCAGCGCGGGAGAGACTGTCTTCCATCAAGGCGCCGTCGCCCAAATGATCTACTTCGTGGTCTCCGGTGAAGTGCGGGTGGAAACCTATCTCGAAGACGGACGCAGTATCGTATTTTATCGAGCTCGAGCAGGAGCCGCACTGTGCGAGGAAAACCTGCTCCTGCCACAAAGCCTCTACACCGGTCTAGCCTCCGTGGATAGTGTCCTCCGAGGAGTAAGCCGGACGACCATGATCGTTAAAATGCGCCAGAGTTGGGAATTCGCTCAAGCCCTCAACCAGTGCCTGGCCCAACGTTACGCCAGTGCCTTGATGGCCCGGGAATTGATTGCCGTAAAGTCGGCTGAAGATCGGCTGCTTATGTGGCTGCACTGGCAGAGCACTTGGGGAGCCACCCCCGTCGACTTGGAGGGTCGCATGGGCAGCATCGGCCCAGACCTGTCACTTTCCCGAGAGTCAATCTACCGAGCATTCGCCCGTCTCGAACAAGAAGGGAAAATCCGCAGAGAAGGCGGTCATATCATCTTGCTTGGCGTGAAAAAAAGCACCGCCGAGTAATCAAGGTAGCCCACCGCTCTTCGAACCGGATTCGGGGCGTGTGATCCTGATCATATCTTCTGCCCCGCCGGTGTGGCATTATGGACGGTATGAACTGGAAAACCGTCCGCCATTGCTCGACCTACCTACTGATCGGAGCACTGGGATTGCCTCTGATCGGAGCGCAAGATTCCCCACCCGCCAGCCTGTCACCTTGGGTTAATACCGGGGGCGACATCTCTTTGCCCACCGACATCCGCGCGGACTGGGTTCACCTCGGTTCCTGGTCACTCGTCGATGGCATGCACGATGTCTACCTCTACCCAAAATCCGCCCTGGCCTCTTATCGCGAAACCGGCGCATTCGCCCCGGGGACTGTATTGGTCAAAGAAGTCCGAGGAGCTCACACCGGAACCAAAACCACGGGCGAAGCCCAATGGGCCGGCGACATCATTCAGTGGTTTGTCATGGTGAAGGACGGAGAGGATCGGTTCCCCGACAATCCGATCTGGGGAGACGGTTGGGGCTGGGCGTTGTTCAAGCCCGACGATCCCACCAAACAACTCGCGACCAGCTACCTCACCGACTGCATGGGATGCCATATCCCGGCCGCCAAGACCGATCGAGTCTACGTCGAAGGTTACCCGACTCTCGCCTCATTTCGCTAATCTACCCGCAGCCTGAACCCCGTCACCCATTTACTCATTTCCAAACTATGAAAACCACCACCCATTCACCCACCTTTGCTGGCATCGGGGCGTCCTTTATCGGAGCCAGTATCGCCGCCACGCTCCTTTTCTTCCTCTCCACCAGTTGGCTGTCAGCCGCCGAGACTTCGGCTCCCGTCTCGTGGAATGATGCGGGTGAGCTCATCCGCCCCACCGACTATCGGGAGTGGATTTTTGTGGGAACGCCCCTCACCCCCAACGACATGAATGACGGCAAGGCTGCCTTCCCGGAATTTCACAACGTCTACATCGATCCTGCCTCCTACGCCGCCTACCAAAAGACGGGGGAATTTCCCGACGGCACTGTTCTGATCAAAGAGCTCGTCAGCGTCGGCTCGAAGGCCGCCGTCAGTGGCGTGGGCTATTTTCAGGGCGAGTTCATCGGCCTCGAGGCCGCGATCAAAAGCAAGGCTCACCACGCGAAGGAACCCGGCTATTGGGCCTACTACAGTTTCACGGCTCCCGCCGGTGAAATCTTGCGTAAAACCTCCACCCAGTTCCAGACCGCGCAATGCAATACCTGCCACCAGGTGAGTGCGGAAGACGATTGGGTGTTTACCCAATACTATCCCGTTTTGCGGGCGGCCAAAGGAGGCAACTCCAAGTAAGCGCGACGCGATAGCCTCAACTCAGTTCATCACCCAAACCCTCCCGGCTGCCTCAACGCACCGGGAGTTTTTTTGTATATTCAACCGGCGAATCTTAACCTTTGGCATTCGCTCCATTTCCCCTGCTCAGGGGTTGGGATGGGGTCAGGCGTTGTAGTTTGTAGTCCTGAAATCCGAGGCCTGCTTGCACGGATGCACGACAAACTCGGTACCGAAGCGTAGGTTGGTTGGACGGATGGCCTTCATGGGTAGGGGTGGAAAAATACGAAAACGCCCCGATGTGCATCAGAGGCCAGTCCAATGCGAGGCGATTGGCCGATAGCTGAACAAATCAGTCATTTGTTAGCGAGCAAATAATTTGCGTATGTCTTTTGCCCGTGGGGTGTTATCCCTATCTTGCTTCGTGGGACAGCAAAAAGGGGACATTGCTTGATTCTTGACTGATCTGACAACGGTGCGCTCCAAACAGCCTCGATACTTACCGTTCTTTCCCTTCGACTAACCCCAACGTGATGACCGACTCCGCTGAATGATGAGGGGCCTCTAAAGGACAACCACTCATGTTGATTTCAAGCGTTTGCCCCCCTTTTTTAGACTTCTAATTTAGACTGGATGCATACCGGGTGCGGCGGCCCGAAGTGGTGCGGTTAAATCTGGCCGACATCGACCGGGCGCTCGGCACGGTGTGGGTGCGCTAGGACAAAGGCGGCAAGGACCACTCGGCAGCCACACGGCTCACTGGTTCGAACGGTAACCTAGCCGAATGCCGTCCGCGCTGGGAAACAGGTGCGCGAGAACAGGCGGTGTTTTTGACTGGTTACTGCGACCGCTCTAGTCTTGGCGCGCCGGGCACCACCGGCATCGAGCGGCCCGGGACGTGTTAATTGCTGCGCCACTCGTGCGCGACGCACATGCTCGAAAACGGCGCGGATATCCGCTTCGTCCAGCAATTGCTCGGGCACGCACGCCTGAACACGACTCCGATCTACTCCGAAGTTTCGATCCGCCAACTGCGCGACGTGCACACCCGGTGCCATCCGCAGGAATCGCGGTCGGGCGATGCATCGACAGGCCACGCCGAAGGACGGACAAGCTTGCCGAACGGCACGGACACGACAATGTAGGAGACCATGCCGATGACCCTTGATCAAATCGTCGAAGAATCCTGTCAGTTACCGCAGGACGTGCGCACCGAATTGGTAGAGCGCATCCTGCTCGCGGCGCATGGGGGGATCGCACCCGATATCGAGGAAGCATGGAAACAGGAAACGCGTCGTCGCGTGGCTGAAATCCAAAGCGGTCAGGCTCAAGGCATCCCGCTCGATGAGGCCTTGGCCGAAGCCCGCGAACGCGCCGGCCTTTGAACCGTGTCATCCACGCAGAAGCCCGGAGCGAATTGCTCGCGGGCATCGATTATTACAAGCAGATCAGCCCCGAATTGGGTGCACGGTTTTATATCGAAATGGAACGGCTCATCACGGAGGTCTGCAAACATCCACAGACCTTCCGCCTGTTTGATCCCCCGGCCCGCAGACACTTTACCGACCGCTTCCCGTATGGTGTCATTTACTTGGTCGAGGCGGATCACGCTTGGATCGTGGCAGTGATGCACCTAAACTGGGCACCCGGTTATTGGCGCGAGCGTCTTGGGTAGATCGAGCTTCCGTTGAGCGCGAGTTGATGCGTGTGCTGCCTGAGCGACTCGATTATCTGTAATTCCTCGGTTACGGCTTGGATGACAAAATCCCCAACCACGGTGCGCTATCCAAGGCCCGCCAGCGCTGGGGCCCGAAAGGAAATCCGTTAGGGGAAATCCGATAGGGTCAGGGAAATCCGATAGGGTCAGGCTGCTACTCGTTAATTCTCTCGGATCCCGAAGGCGACCCGCGGTGTGAATAGGAGAGGCGCGATAAGTGGCAATCCGATGGGACGTGCATACAGGGACCCACACGGTAACGCTCCACTCTCCAAGCTCCTGGGCTAAACCCGTGGTCTCCCAGATAGAAACCCCATCAGATTGCCGACAAGATTGGGTTCTCGACCCAACCGGTTGGAGGATTAACCTGACGGACCGAATTCGATTCGATTCTGATGCCCCCACCGTTTAGATTTATGTTCCGATACAATATATCGTTTGTCGCGATTCTCTCGCCGATTTTTTGTGCGGTCGCACTTGCGGAGGAGACCATCGATTTCAATCGCGATATTCGTCCGATTCTTTCGGAGAATTGTATCCTTTGTCATGGTCCTGATCCGAGCGAACGCAAAGGGGGACGCCGAAATTCGGGAGGCCTCCGGCTTGATACGGAAGCGGGAGCAAAAAGGGATTGGGATGGTTATGCGGCTCTCATCCCGGGCGACCCGAAAGAAAGCGAATTGTTCTTTCTCATCACCTCGGACGATGAAGAGGAGCGCATGCCTCCGGCGAAGCATGCAGATCCGCTAGATGAACACGAGATTGCCTTGCTCGAGCAATGGATCATCGAAGGAGGGAATTACGATCGCCATTGGTCTTACAAAAAACCGGAGCGGCCTGATCTTCCAGAGATAGATGATGCGAAGTTCGACCTTCGGAATCCAATCGATCATTTCGCGGCGCGTCGCCTGGTATACGAAGACCTGACTCAAAGTCCCTCAGCGGATCGATATGCTTTGGCCAGACGCGTGTCGCTTGACTTGACCGGACTACCGGCGTCGTTCGAGGAAGTGAACGCTTTTGTCTCTGACCAGCGTCCCGATGCCTACGAGCGTTTTGTGCAGCATCAGTTGAGTAAGCCGAGTTATGGGGAGCATTGGGCGCGCATGTGGCTGGACCTGGCCCGGTATGCGGATTCCGCGGGATACGCCGATGATCCTCCGCGCGAGATTTGGGGATTTCGGGATTACGTCATCCAATCGTTTAATGAGAACAAACCCTTCGACGAATTTACCATCGAGCAGATCGCAGGCGACCTGTTGGAGGACGCGTCACGGGACCAACGCGTCGCCACGGCATTTCATCGGAATACGATGACCAACAGCGAGGGTGGCACGGACGATGAGGAGTTTCGCAACGAAGCGATTATAGACCGCGTCAATACCACCATGAGCGTCTGGATGGGCACCACCATGGCGTGCGCTCAATGCCACACTCACAAATACGATCCCATCACCCAGGAGGAGTATTTTAAGGTGTTTGCGATCTTCAATAGCAGCTTGGACGAAGACCGCAAGGATGAGGCTCCCTTGCTATCCCTATTTACGGAGGAACAGGAGGCCGAACGAGGCCATGCCAGCGCTGAGATCGTTACGCTGACGAAAGCGCTTGCAGCGGATCTATCAGCAAGAACTCATCGAAAGCGTCGGGCCGCATGGGAGGAGCGTTTGAAAGCCGGCGAAGGGTGGCGCGTCATGGAACCATTGGCCGAGGAACTGAAAGTGAAATCTGAAGCACCCGTTGTCGTCCAAGCGGACGGAACCATTGAGATTAGTAAGAACATCGCTCCTCAGGATAACTATACGATTACGACCGCAGCTCCCGATGGAGTGCGTTCGATCACGGGGATTAAGCTAGAAGTGCTTCCTAGTGATCGCGATGACTTGGCCTGGGTGCTCAATGAGTTGGAGGTAAGAGTAAAGCTGCCAAAAACGACCCCGGAGAATTCGGAAGTTGAATCGGACGAAGAGAAGGAAACGACCGAAAAGAAAAAGGCCGACAAGGCGCTCGGCTTGAAGAATGCCAGCGTCACGTTTGAGGAAGCTGCTTATGCGGTAGTCGGAGCATTCGATAGAGATCGGAATGACCGCTTCTCAGGCTGGGCGGTCGATGGAAATCTCAGTGAGACGAACGAAGCTGTTTTTGAGTTCACGGAAGCCGTTGCATTACCCGAGGGAGCACAACTTGAAGTGAAACTTTATCATAACTTCCCGAATCGGAAATTCCATAAGTTCAGGCTTTCCGTGAGCGACGAAGTTAAGCCGATGCCGGCTGTTTCTCTGCAGCTCGCGACTGCGCTGACCAAAAAGGTTCGGGCTCGAAGCAAATCGGAGAAAAATGATTTGTTAGCGTTCTTTGCCCGATACGATCCGGAGTCAGTCGGTGCCCATTTGGAGATCGAGAGGTCTCAGATGGCCTACGACGCGATCAAGCCTCTTACGACCGTTCCGGTCATGGCTGAAGTGCCCGCAAGCAGACACCGAAAATCGCATATCCAAATTCGCGGTAGTTTTATGGACAAGGACAAGGAGGTCACTCCGGGAGTGCCGGCAACGTTCCAGCCCTTGCCCAAAGGAACTGAGCCGAACCGCCTCGGACTCGCCCAGTGGCTGGTCGATAGCGAAAATCCTTTGACCGCTCGAGTCGTGGCCAATCGTTATTGGGAAGCGCTGTTTGGAGTTGGGATCGTGTTGACGAGCGAAGATTTCGGTTCGCAAGGCGATCTTCCGACTCATCCCGAGCTGCTAGATTGGCTTGCCGTCGAGCTGATCGAAAGCGGTTGGGACGTGAAGCATCTTCTAAAGACGATCGTTACGTCGGCAACCTATCGCCAGTCGTCGAAAGTGACTCCGGAGTCGTTCGATCGCGACCCGGTAAATCGTCTCTTCGCCCGGGGTCCTCGCTTCCGGATATCCGCAGAAATGATCCGCGATCAGGCGCTGGCCGTAAGTGGGCTTTTAAGCGACAAAATGTATGGTCCTTCGGTCAATCCGCCTCAACCGGAATTCGGACTTAAAGCGGCGTTTGGGGGAGAAACCGACTGGAAGACCAGCGAAGGCGTTGATCGGTATCGACGGGGTATCTACACGTCTTGGCGTCGTTCGAATCCGTATCCATCGATGGCGACCTTCGACGCGCCTAACCGTGAAATCTGTATCGTCCGTCGCGAACGAACGAATACCCCTCTTCAGGCGTTGGTCACTTTAAACGATCCCGTTTATATTGAAACGGCCCAAGCGCTCGGTCGGCGCATGCTCGCGTTCGAGGGAGATGTCACCGCGAAGGCAACGTATGGCTTTCAGCTGTGCTTGACCCGAACGCCATCCCGCCAGGAGGTTGCCGCTTTGAGTAATTTGTTCGAATCGGTCGAGGCGCGTTATTCCAGCGACCCGGACGGAGCGATCGAAATGGCCACCAATCCTTTAGGTCCGTTGCCGGACGAGAGCGACGTATCGGTATATGCCGCCTGGACCGTTGTGGCCAACGCCATGCTTAACCTCGACGAAATGTTTTTGAAGCGATGAACCCGATACTCGAAAACATCCAGGCAGCCACCCGCCGCCATTTCCTCAAGCAGACCTTTGCGGGCATCGGAGGCTTGGCCCTCGGCTCGTTGGTCAATCCCGTGAGCGCGGCGCCAATCGTGGACCCCATGGCGCCCAAGCAGCCGCACTTCCCTGCTAAAGCGAAACGCGTTATCTATCTGCACCTAACGGGGTCGCCTCCTAATCTCGATTTGTATGACTACAAGCCGGAGTTGGTTAAGCGCGATGGACAAGAATGTCCGGCGGAATTCCTCAAAGGGAAGCGCTTCGCTTTCACTTCCGGAACGCCAAAATTGCTCGGGACGCGTCGCACCTTTAAGCAGTGCGGGAAGAGTGGTCTTTGGATGTCCGATGCGATACCGCATCTGCAAGAGGTCGCAGATGAATTGTGCATGGTCCATTCAATGAATACTGATCAGTTTAATCATGCGCCCGCGGAGTTATTGGCTCTTACCGGTTCGCCTCGTCCCGGCAGGCCATCAGTCGGGTCGTGGGCGACTTACGGGCTGGGCACTTCGAACTCAGACTTGCCGGGCTTTATCGTCCTGATTTCGAGTGGGGTTCAGCCCAATGGGGGCAAAGCGTCGTTTGGCAGCGGTTTTCTTCCTTCGGTATACCAAGGCGTTCAATGCCGCTCGGGAGGCGACCCCGTGCTCTACGTGACTGATCCAAAGGGAATGGATCGGGATACGCGGAGGTTAAGTTTGGATGCGATTCAGGAGATTAACGAACTGCACGCCGACGAGTATGGTCACCCGGAAACCCGCACGCGGATCTCTCAGTATGAATTAGCCTATCGCATGCAGGTATCCGTGCCCCAGGTGATGGATATCTCCGGTGAATCCCCCAAGACGCTAGAATCCTACGGCGCGGAACCCGGAGCTTCTAGCTTTGCCAATAACTGTCTGCTGGCTCGAAGGCTGGTGGAGAAAGGAACGCGCTTTGTTCAACTCTTCGATTGGGGATGGGATTTTCACGGCACCACCGAAGCGAATGGTATCCAAGGCGGCCTGACGGATAAGTGCGAATCGGTCGATAAACCAATCGCGGCGCTGATCAAGGATTTGCGCGAGCGTGGATTGCTCGACGACACGCTCATTGTTTGCGGCGGCGAATTTGGCCGAACGCCTTTTCGCGAGGGTCGCACTTCCGCATCGAATATCTTGGGCCGCGATCACTATCCCGACTGCTTCACCATGTGGATGGCCGGAGCCGGCATTAAAGGCGGTTTTAGTTACGGTCAGACCGACGAGCTAGGATTCTCAGTCACCGAGAACAAAGTGCACATTCATGATTTCCAGGCGACCTTGATGCACCTGATGGGCTTCGATCACGAACGCCTAACCTACCGCTTCCAAGGCCGCGATTTCCGCCTGACTGATGTTCATGGGAAAGTGGTGAACGACCTTTTAGCGTAGATGATTTTACTTGGGAAGGTCGACTGTCGCATGGGTCGCTGCCCCGTCAAAAACAAGCATGTCGCCTCAACGAGACGACCTCCAATTGATCCGCCCGAAAGGATTCGATTTACTAGGAGCTGTTCACTAATTTAGCGAGCTGGTGGTTAAGTGCTGTACTTTGTAATAAGGGCATGTCCTAGAATGGGGATGGAAAAAAACACGGTGCGCAGATGGATATCGGATGAATGCTGGGCGGTCATGGAGCCGGCGTTGGAAGCGGCCAAGAACTCCAAGGCCGGCAAACCAGCGACGCAGAGTAATCGCGATTTTTTGGAGGCGCTGATCTGGGAGGCGCGAACCGGGAGTCCATGGCGAGATCTGCCGACGCAGTTGGGCCGCTGGCATAGCGTGTATATGAGGTTTCGTCGCTGGGAAGCTGCCGGGGTGTGGCAACGCTTCTGGGCCAGCCTGCAGCAAGAGCAAGTGGACCAAGCCAGGGCACTGTTCGTGGATTCAACCACGGTGCGGGCGCATCAGCATGCGTCCGGCGCGCCAAAAAAAACGCGATCGATGCGGCGTTGGGCCGCTCGCGTGGCGGACTGACAACCAAGATACACGCCGCCACCTTGAACGAAAATCAGGCCGTTGTTGTTCAGCTTACCC
>Ga0075109_1002473_pt1 | contig 10282 bp, 8 predicted proteins | sample AntAceMetag02UKD_FD_69798 | JGI IMG/M metagenome (GOLD analysis project Ga0075109, IMG submission 69798) | Saline lake microbial communities from Ace Lake, Antarctica - Antarctic Ace Lake Metagenome 02UKD | ecosystem: Environmental > Aquatic > Non-marine Saline and Alkaline > Saline | place...
GGTGTTTTTGAAGGTAAAACAACCGGTTCTTCTATAGGTATGATAATAGAAAATCAAGATCAGAAATCAAAAGACTACAGCAAAATCAAAGACTTATTTAGACCTTCTCATGCAGATTATACATATTATCAGAAATACGGTGACAGAGACTATCGGGGCGGAGGGCGCAGCTCTGCACGGGAGACCGCAATGCGGGTGGCTGCTGGGGCGATCGCCAAAAAATATCTTAAGGAAACCGCCGGAATTACTATTTATGGGTATGTTTCCCAGTTAGGCCCCATCGTTGCTGAGCGATTTGTGAAAGATGAAATCGAAACGAATCCATTCTTTTTTCCTGATCCCGACAAGATCGAGGAGCTTGAGAGCTATATGCAAGCATTGTCAAAAGAAGGCAACTCCATCGGTGCTAAGGTAACCGTCGTCGCAGACAATATGCCGGTGGGTCTAGGTGAGCCGGTATTTGACCGACTTGATGCCGATATCGCCCATGCTCTGATGGGTATTAATGCCGTTAAGGGTGTTGAAATTGGCTCTGGTTTTGAGTCAGTTCGTCAAAAAGGTACAGAACACCGCGATGAGCTTTCGTCTGCCGGATTTTTATCTAATAATTCCGGCGGTGTGTTGGGAGGTATATCTTCAGGGCAATCCATTTTGGCCCACCTTGCACTGAAGCCAACATCGAGCATCCGCATACCAGGAAAGTCCATCGACAAGTTCGGTAATGAGGTAGAGGTAGTCACTACGGGTCGTCATGATCCCTGCGTTGGTATTCGTGCCGTTCCAATTGCTGAGGCAATGCTAGCGTTAACGTTGATGGACCATTTTTTGCGGCACCGCGCTCAGAATGCTGCGGTACAGAGTGGCTTAAAACCTATATAGGGATCATAAGATAGTTGACGATTTTGCTATGAGGCTTATAAAAGCCTGGGCAGAATTAGATAGAGTTCTCTTTTTGTGGTGAATATAGCCTAATTCTCTTTGGATATGACAGTTTTCGATTGGCATTACATGCAGATCTCGGACAAGCGTCTCGGGCAGAACACTCCAGCCAAGCCCCACCTCGACCATTGTGCTAATGGTTTCAAGGTAATTAGTCGACATGGGTGATTTTAGGCGGATGTCTTTCTCTTGAAACAGATTTTGTACGATTCGTCCGGTATAGGTGTTTAGTCCGGGCAGTATTACCGGGTAGTCAGCTAGATGGATCAGTTCCGGTGTTATTAGCTCGCTAAGCGGATGGTCTTCGGCGCAAACAAACCTTAATCGGTCGTCCCATATCTTTTTACCAGCTATATTATGACGCTCCTCGAGCGCCAATGTGATCACCGCCACCTCAGACTGGCCCAACAATACCTGCTCGTAGGCTTTCTCTGAATCCATAAATTCAATGTCTAACACTACATCAGGGTGGGCTTGGGCGTATTCTTTTAGCAAGGGTGGAAGTCGATGGAGGCCCAAGTGGTGACTGATCGCCAATCTGAGGGTTCCGGAGGTATTGCCTGAGAGGTCATTAATCGCCTGTATGGCGTCTTTGTACTCTTGAAGCATACGCTCAGCGCGCGGCAGCAGTTCTGCCCCTGCTGGGGTTAGGGACACCTGACGAGCAATTCGATCAAATAGTTTGTGCCCCATAGTTTCCTCCAAGAGGGCAATGCGCTTACTTATGGTGGACTGGGTGACATGGAGTATTTCTGCGGCATTAGAGAATGATTTAGTCTCCGAGACTGCAATAAAGGCGTTTAGATTATGTTTGTCCATCGTTAGCTTGGCCTAAGTATTCTATTATGGAATGATATAAATGAAAATTATGAATTTATTTCATCCTGAAGCAAAGCTATAATGAGGGCAATAGTTAATTTGGAGGGCATGAAATGTCGGCAAGAACACTCTACGATAAGCTTTGGGATACGCATCTAGTGACTGAGAACGATGATGGGTCCTCATTACTTTATATTGATCGGCATGTTTTGCATGAGGTGACATCACCTCAAGCATTTGAGGGCTTGCGTATAGCCGGCAGAATGCCGTGGCGACTGGATACAAATATAGCCACGCCTGATCACAATATTTCAACTGACCGTTCTGAGCGTGAGTCCGGCGTGTCAGGAATCCCAGATGAAACCTCCCGTATTCAGGTTCAGACCTTAGATGACAACTGTGACCATTTTGGTATCAAAGAATTCAAAATGAACGAGATGGGCCAGGGAATTGTTCATGTTATGGGGCCTGAGCTCGGTGCTACTATGCCCGGTATGACTGTTGTTTGTGGCGATTCGCACACGGCGACACATGGCGCCTTAGCCTGTTTGGCTCATGGAATTGGAACCTCTGAGGTTGAGCATGTGCTGGCAACACAGTGCCTAGTGACTAAGAAAATGAAGAATATGAGGATACGCGTCGAGGGTAAAATGGGTCTCGGAGTGACACCTAAAGACGTGGTTCTGGCTATTATCGGCAAAATTGGCACCGCTGGAGGCAGTGGGCATGCGATTGAGTTTGCCGGTTCGGTATTTAGGGACATGTCGATAGAAGGGCGGATGACTGTTTGTAACATGGCTATTGAGGCCGGAGCTAGCGTAGGTATGGTAGCGGTAGACGAAAAAACTATCGATTACTGCGAAGGCCGGAAATTTGTGCCTAAAGGGGACGTGTGGCATCAGGCTGTGGCGTATTGGCGGACCCTACTGAGTGATAGTGATGCCTTATTTGACACGGAGATCGAATTGCATGCCGACGATATTATTCCTCAGGTTACCTGGGGTACCTCTCCAGAGATGGTTGCACCGGTAACAGCATTAGTCCCGCGACCCGAGGATCAACCTGATAAGGAGCTTCGTAAAGGCCTTGTTCGGGCATTGGAGTATATGGGGCTCGAGGGTGGTATGCCGATTGTATCTATCAATGTAGATAGAGTTTTTATTGGCTCCTGCACCAACTCCCGCATCGAGGACATGCGTGAAGCGGCGCAAGTTGCCAAGGGCCGGCAGGTTGCAGCTTCGGTTAAACAGGTGCTCATCGTGCCAGGGTCACAGATGGTGAAGGCTCAGGCCGAAGCAGAGGGTTTGGATAAGATATTCATCGCGGCTGGAATGGAATGGCGTGAGCCGGGCTGCTCAATGTGCTTAGCGATGAATGCTGACAAACTAGGGGACGGGGAGCACTGTGCGTCGACCTCCAATAGAAATTTTGAGGGACGTCAAGGTAAGGGCGGGCGAACCCACCTGATGAGTCCAGCGATGGCTGCAGCAGCTGCTGTTGCTGGTCATATAGTCGATGTGAGGTCGTTTTTAGGTCAGACGATATCAAAGGAGATTCAGCTATGAAAGCGTTTACACAGCACCGTGGTTTGGTGGGGCCCATGGATCGAGCGAATGTCGACACCGATATGATCATTCCTAAGCAATTCCTTAAATCGATCAAACGCAGTGGTTTTGGTCCAAATTTGTTTGATGAGTTACGCTATTTAGATCATGGAGAGCCCGGGCAGGATTGTTCCAGTAGGCCACTAAATCCTGATTTTTCACTGAATCAAGAGCGCTATCAGGGAGCTTCAATCTTGCTTACGCGGAAAAATTTTGGTTGCGGCTCCAGTAGAGAGCATGCACCTTGGGCGTTGGAAGATTATGGCTTTAACGCTGTGATCGCGCCGAGTTATGCGGATATTTTCTATAATAACTGCTTTAAAAATGGCCTGTTACCGGTCATTTTACTGGAACGCGAAGTCGGCATTCTCTTTTCAGAATTGGAGGCGTCTGAGGGCTATCAGCTGGATATCGACTTGGTTAGCCAAACGGTGAGCAGTGATTCAGGACAGGTGTTTAACTTTTCTCTAGATCAATTCCGTAAACAGTGTCTATTAAATGGGCTTGATGAGATTGGGCTAACTCTCCTGCAGAGCGAAAAGATAAAGCAATACGAAATTGAACGTGAAAAGTCTCAGCCCTGGGTTTATGGAGCAATAAAATAGGCAGGGATTCCAATAAAGAGGCCAAAGAGACCCTGTATGGGATCCTTTGGTGTTTGTGTTTCATTTTTGAGATTAGGGGTAGTGAATGAAAAAGACAGGTTTTGTAGGTTGGCGTGGCATGGTTGGATCCGTTTTGATGGAGCGTATGGCAGACGAGCAAGATTTTCGGGATATTGATCCTGTATTTTTTACTACCTCCCAGGTGGGTCAGGGCGGCCCGGATATCGGCAGCGGGGCAACGATTTTAGAGGATGCCTTCAATCTTGATGCTCTTTTGGGGATGGATATTATTCTGACCTGTCAGGGCGGTGAGTATACCACCGAGATATACCCCCAATTACGCAATCGAGGTTGGACTGGCTTTTGGATAGATGCAGCGTCTACATTGCGGATGGAAAATGATTCCTTGATTGTGCTCGACCCGATAAATAGCACTGTTATTAAGCGAGGTTTAGCTAATGGGATTAAGGATTTTACCGGCGGTAACTGCACTGTTAGTCTAATGTTAATGGGCTTGGGAGGGCTCTTTAATGCTGGGCTAGTGGAGTGGGCATCGTCCATGACCTATCAGGCTGCCTCGGGAGCTGGGGCGCAAAATATGCGTGAGCTTATTTTACAGATGGGCGCTATTAAGTCAGCAGTAAACGATCAGTTAGAGGCCCCATCTTCGGCAATTCTGGATATTGACCGTGGTGTAACCGATATTTTACGAAGCGAGGCTTTTCCTGTTGATAGCTGGGGCTATCCATTAGCGGGTAGTCTTCTTCCCTATATCGATACAGAATTGGCCAACGGTCAGAGTCGCGAAGAATGGAAAAACCAAGCGGAGACAAATAAGATTCTTGCACGCGAATCAAATCCGATTCCGCTTGACGGGCTCTGCATTAGGGTCGGATCAATGCGCTGCCACAGTCAGGCCCTAACCTTAAAGTTGACTGGCAATGTACCCATGGATGAAATTGAATCTATGCTTAATGAAGCCAATCCATGGACACATGTTGTGGCTAATCACAAAGAATCATCATTGCAACAGCTAACTCCTGCAGCTGTCACTGGCACTATGGATGTACCGGTCGGACGATTACGAAAAATGAATATGGGCCCAGAGTATTTGTCGGCCTTTACTGTGGGTGATCAGCTGCTTTGGGGTGCGGCTGAGCCACTTCGAAGAATGTTGCGTATTCTGGTTGATTAGTGCGTTAAAAATTGCTCAAGTAGATTGGCTTTGACGCTTTTCATGGCCGTTTCCAAGATAAAAGCGCGGTAATAAAAAAGCCCATAGAAGTCGCGTCTTTTTCATGGATTATGTCGCCTAAACTTTGTTATCATCGCCTTAGTCTATTCGGTGTTTTTACTAGGGAAGTTTCTATGGTAGCCCATAAGGTCAAGTTCGTGATTACCCTGCTTACGGGTTTTTTTGCGGTAGTGTGTACTGGTTTTACTCTAGCTGTAGGTCCGGACAAGCTCGAGTTTGGATTGCCGGCTGATGATTTCCTAGGCCCGACTTTAGGCGACTATGAGTATAAAGTCACTGATGGCGACACGCTTTGGAACCTGTCCCAAAAAATAAGCACTAATGGCATCACAATTTGGCAAACTATGGATGCCATTTATGTTGGTAATCCATCGGCCTTTCTTGCCGCGGACGCCGGTCAGCTAATTGTTGGATCTGTTGTTGTGTTACCTACGTTCAATGAAGTCAGCCTTCAAACTGGACATTTTGTATCTGAAATACTAGGTCTGGAAATTGATGCTGATGCTGATGCTGATGCTGATACAGTTCTGTCCGACTTGGAAGAGGGTAGTTCTTTTATTGCCGGTCTTGGCGATCACCTTGTAGTAGATGGAGATTCGCTTTGGAATCTGTCGGAAAGACTAAGGCCTGAAGGTACCACTATCAGGCAAACCATGGATGCTATATTTATTATCAATCCCCATGCTTTTTTGGATGAAGATGCCAGTAAAATCATTATTAATACTCTTATCAAGTTGCCTACTTTTGAACAGACGAGTGTTCAAACTGGACGTTTAGTGTCGGACCGGCTGAACCGCTCGGTAAACATTGAGAGTCTTGACGCGGAGTCCGCTGATGACGATAGATTGCCGGTTATTGTCGTAAATCCTGAATCAACTGCAATAGCAATAGTCGATGATTCTGATCAAGAAGGTGATGTCTACATAGTTGACGAGAATCTACTGAATCCTGAAGCGTCACCGGTAATCCCTTATCGTGATGAGGTCAATGTTAGCAGTCTTATTGAGGAGGTTAGCTCCGCCTTAGAAGAGCAAACTGGGCTGCCGGAAAGGACTCAAATTGAGTTAGATAATGAGGCTTTACGCAAAGAAATTCTGCTGCTAACCGTCAAACTAGAGGAGTTATCACTGTCCGCTATGGCAAAGGCTATTGATGTTGGCCCTGCAAAATCTCAACCAGACAAATCAAATTCAGTCCTCACTTGGATCGAGCGCCAGCCTTGGTATGTCGCATCATTGCTTGCATCGCTGATTACCATGCTAGGTTTTTTTGTCTATAAGACATTGGGCACTGCTGCTTTTAAAGGCAAAGCCCCTTCGGATAAGCCCTATTCATCACCTAAGGATTCTCAATTTGAGATCAGTGAAATTGTGTTTGACGAGACTGATGGTGATATTTTCGCGGGCCCAGAAGTAGAACCTAATTTGGGCGGGTTTGATCTGATGGTTGACCCGGTATCTGAAGCCGAGGTACACCTGTCTTTGGGTCAGTCCAAAGAGGCGTTAGAGGTACTAGAGCGAGCACGGAGTGCCAATTCTCATGATATCAGTAGCCGGCTTAAGCTTTTAGAAATCTACCACAGTGAAGAATTGACTGAGTCCATAGGGGGGTTGATTGAGGAAATTAACTCTTCAGGAGATGAACTGGCGATTAGAAGGGTCGAGCTTATCCTTTCGTCAGGATCTCAACAGGGGCGGAATAGCTTGAAAGTTGATGAGCAAACATCGGTTCTTGATAATAATATTAACGCCCCCATTGCTCTGGATGACGCATTTGCAGATATTAATGAATATTTTGATGCCGATGTACTTGAGAGTATCAATGCTCTTGCGTCAGCTGAGACTGCGGAGTTATCTGATCTAGAGTATCTTGAGGAGTTTCAGGATATTAACCCTGTTGATATAAAATTAGATTTGGCGGCCACCTACGCAGATTTAGGGGACAAGGAGGGAGCTCGTGCCATTCTCGGGGAGATATTGGCTGACGCGAGTAAAAGCGATAAATCTAGAGCTCAAGCTATTCTTGATCGATTAGACCTATAACACTTCAATTGATAATAAGGTTGACGCATTGAAGACGCCCGACTGGAATTATATTCCAAATTGCCGGATTCCAGAGGGTCAGACTCTTCCTGATGGTGTAATTCGCTATGCTGCCATTGTTAGTTATGACGGCTCTACGTTTTGTGGTTTTCAGCGTCAAAAACATAGTCCTTCGGTTCAGGCTGTGCTAGAAAAAGCACTATCTTATGTTGCAGACGAACCCGTTACTGTTGCTTGTGCGGGTAGAACGGACACGGCGGTTCATGCTAGCTATCAGGTTGTGCATTTTGATTGTATGGCGAAAAGAGATGGTCGTAATTGGGTCATGGGCGCAAATAGTAAACTTCCCAATTCGGTTGCTTTGGTTTGGGCCGGACAAGTAAGTGGTGACTTCCATGCTAGGTTTAGCGCTCTTTCACGCACCTATCGCTATGTGATCGCCTCTCAAGAGTCACGCCCGGCGATTTTGTCGACTGGTGTGACTTGGGTGAAATACCCGCTTAGGCAGGATTTGATGCAGACTGCTTGTCAGTTTTTACTTGGGGAGCAAGATTTTTCAGCATTTCGAGGGGCTGGATGTCAGTCTTTATCACCCTTCCGTAACGTGTACCAGGCCTCAGTCTACCAGAGTTCTAATTTGTTGATCTTTGAGATCACCGCGAACGCTTTCGTGCTCCATATGGTTCGTAATCTTGTCGGTTCATTGATGGAAGTGGGCTTGTCTCGTAGGCCCGTGAGTTGGATTAAAGACCTCCTTGATGGTGGTGATAGGTCTAAAAGTGCCGCTACCGCGCCACCGAACGGGCTTTATCTCGTTAATGTTAGATATCCCGATACTGCAGAGATACCCGATCTCCCCAAGGGGCCGCTATTTTTGCCGGATTTAAAAGAAAGAGGCGCTTAATTCTATGGTTGTAAAGGTAAAAATCTGCGGTATTACAAATTGTCAGCAGGCGCTAATGGTTCAGGAAGCTGGAGCTGATGCGCTTGGCTTAGTATTATATCACGGCAGTAGTCGTTTCGTTAATCTTGAGCGCGCGATTGACATCCGTGGGGTTATCCGTCCCGATGTACTCTGTGTAGCCCTGCTAGTGAATGCGGCTGCAGAATTTGTAAAGCGGGTGATTGATCATTTAAAGCCGGATCTAATTCAGTTCCACGGCGACGAGACACCGGAGTTTTGCCAGCAATTTAATTTTCCCTATATCCGAGCAACTCGAATGCGAAATGATTTGGATATTTCCGCTGAAGTCCTCCGTTATTCAGATAGTAAGTGGTTTCTTTTTGATGCTTTTCATGCTGATACTTACGGCGGTACGGGTAAAAAGTTTGACTGGAATCGCCTGCCGACTCTTCGGGATTATGCGCTCATACTTGCTGGGGGTCTTACGCCAGAAAATGTTGTTACGGCAATCGAGGCTGTGTCTCCGGACATGGTTGATGTCAGCGGAGGTGTGGAGACTGGACCCGGAGTTAAAGATGAATCGAAGGTACGTCTTTTTATTCAGCGAGTTAAGTCCTGCTCATAACTTTGTCACTGTTCAGTAACCTTCAGAATTGATCTACCAATTTTTGGTAAATAATTTTCTACACATTCTATTGGTGGTAGCATTGTCATGTTAGAATACGACTTGAAATGAACTATAGAAATCTGTCTGGCCGCCTTTGGCGACTAAGAAAAGGAAGCTTATGAACTGGCTGAATCGTATTCGACCCAAGGGCCCAGCGGCAGCGACAACGGAGCGTTCTAACTCGGTTCCTGAAGGGCTCTGGAAAAAATGCCCTAAGTGCGCCTCCCCCCTGTATCGTCCCGAACTTGAACGGAACTTAGATGTTTGCCCTAAATGTACCCATCATATGCGAATTGGTGCTCGTCGTCGTCTCGATATCTTTTTGGACACAGAGGGTAGGCAAGAGTTGGAAGCGGATCTTGAAGCGATAGATCGTTTGAAGTTCCGAGACGTTAAAAAATATAAGGATCGCCTGTCTGATGCTCGAAAAAAGACTGGTGAAAAAGATGCGTTAGTAGCGATGAGCGGCACTCTTAAGGGAATTCCTGTCGTGGTATGCGCTTTTGAATTTGCTTTCCACGGTGGCTCTATGGGGTATGCAGTGGGTGAAAAGTTCACGCGCGCGGCCAATTTAGCCCTTGAGCAACGTAAGCCGTTTATTTGTTTTGCGGCTACTGGCGGGGCGCGAATGCAAGAAGCCTTAATTTCGCTGATGCAAATGGCAAAGACAAGCGCGATTCTAGAGAGACTGAGGTTAAGTGGTGTTCCTTACGTTTCATTTATGACCGATCCTGTTTACGGTGGCGTGTCGGCTAGTTTGGCTATGCTAGGAGATCTGAATGTCGCTGAACCGGGTGCTAGAGCTGGCTTTGCGGGACCTAATGTTATAGAAGATACTATTCGGCAAAAATTGCCTAAGGGTTTTCAACGTAGTGAATTCTTATTGGAGCATGGACATATCGACATGATTATCAGCCGTAGCGAGATTCGCGATCGGTTAGCGAGTTCACTGTCTAAGTTTATGGGTATCGCAGAGACCAATAATGCCTAATCGTTCCCTCGCTGAGTGGTTGTCCATTTTAGAAGTAAGGCACCCTAGTTTGATAGATCTTGGTTTAGCTCGGGTCTCAGAGGTCTGGAATCAGCTGAATTCTCAGGTCAATATCACTGAAAACAGAGCCAAACCCATTACTATCACCGTTGCGGGCACCAATGGCAAGGGCTCTTGCATAGCGGCTATGCAAGCCATTTTACTGGGACAGGGGTATTCTGTTGGTGTTTTCACGTCGCCACATTTTTTAAGGTATAACGAGAGAATTTGTATCGCTGGAGTTCCAGTCCCCGATGAAATCATCGTGAATGCTTTCACTGTTATTGAGTCTGTTAGGCGGGGAGTGTCGCTTACTTATTTTGAATTCAATACTCTTGCCGCCCTAGTGATATTTGGTCAACAGGAACTCGACGTTGTTTTGTTGGAAGTAGGGCTTGGTGGTCGTTTGGATGCAAT
>Ga0075109_1002491_pt1 | contig 10246 bp, 9 predicted proteins | sample AntAceMetag02UKD_FD_69798 | JGI IMG/M metagenome (GOLD analysis project Ga0075109, IMG submission 69798) | Saline lake microbial communities from Ace Lake, Antarctica - Antarctic Ace Lake Metagenome 02UKD | ecosystem: Environmental > Aquatic > Non-marine Saline and Alkaline > Saline | place...
AAAAAAAAAAAAAAAAAAAAAAAAAAAAAATAAAAAAAAAACAAATTTTTTTAGTGGGAGAACGGGTATTTGGTACATTTTTTTTTTTTTTTTTTTTTTTCGAAGTTTTAGAAGTTATGATTTTAAGACCACAACACATCGTCGCTTGACAGGCTTGAAGGCTCTTCCTGGCTCCACCCAGAGTACTGTACCTTTCTTCCAGTCTGGTATAGTAGCGGGCCGTGGGCACCCCTCGCCTCCCATCCCACCATGAGCTTGATGAGCGTCATCAGCCGGGTGAGCGCGCTGGTTCCCCTTTATGACTTTCTCGCAGCCAAGGAGTGGGCCGAGCGCTTGTTGTACACCCAGCTCATTTTGTGTACCTTCGGCGCTATCAGGTAAACCCCCATCGCCAAATCCCAACCCCCGAACCCCAAACCCTCAATCCTACACGCTGAACCCTAAACCCTAAACCCTGACTTCTAATCCTCGAGAAGTTTAACTTATACCCTTGACCATTTACCCTTTACCCTGTATCTTTACCCTTCACCCTAAACCCTAAACCCTAAATCTTAAATCTCTCCACCCCAAACCCTAATCCCTTAGCTGGGCATTCGGGGGCGTGGTGCAGGTGTCGTTCGGATTCGCGCTGCTCGCGCTTGTGGGTTTCGAGATCGGCAGTGTGAAGCTGCTCAAGGTGCGGCGCTGTGTGCCGTGGGCTGTGGGTTGCATGCTTGGAGGAGAACGCGGGGGTTTGTACGAGTGCTGCTTTCTTTCTGCCTGCTTCGCGCTTTCACTTTCTCAGACTGACGCGACCGTCTGGGCCCACCTTCCTATTCTCCACCGCTCGCAGATCTACTCCGTCAGCTTGGTGGGCATGTGGTTCATCGACATCATCTGGCTGTCCCTTTGGGCTCACCGCATCGACCTGGGAAAGGTACCTTGGTATCGATACCTTGTCTGAAGATAATATCCGGGGCGCACCCACCTTCCCCACAAAGATAGATACAAGCACCACCCCAAAGCCAAGATAAGATGCCTGGTGCTGGTACTCGTACACGGGTGTTTCTTTCGACGCAACTCACCCCCCCCCTCCGTTATCTCCGGGCAGGACCTTGTGTTTTATCCCACCCTGGCGCACGCCACGGAGCAGACCCAGCCTTTGCACAACAAGTACACCACTGTGCCTAGATTCCTCCTCGCCATGGAGTGCCTGCTCTTCATCATGCGACCGGCGCAGATCTTGCTGTGGTGCAAGCTTTGGGAGCTTGACTTTGGCGAGATGGGCGGGTCCGACGCGTACACCAATATCGGCATCGCGCCCGGCATGGGTGCTGCGGTGCCCGTCGCGTCCTCTGTGGGACAGCACTCCCAGTTCGCGGGCGGCGGCACGCACCACGTCACGGGCGGCGGCGCCGAGCCTGGGGAGCCACGCAACGGGTATCGCCCGTTCATCGTGCCTGAGGGACCGAGCTCGCGGCAGCAGCAGCAGCAGCCGGGCGACGCGTATGTCCCGCCGTTCTCTCCGCCACTGGGTTCCACGCAGCAGAGCGAGTACGGTGAGTGAGAGACAACCTCTATGACACACGGTGTCCAACGTACGAGTACACACCTGGCAGACAAAACAGTAACAGGCGTTTGAAATCTCATCCCTTCTCTTTCAACGCCGCATCTTCAGGTGAGGGTGTGTAGGGGGAGACGAGCCATGTACCAACAACGCACGCTTCGGGGACGCTATCCGATTCACGTGGAATCTTGCCGCCACTTGAATTATGTCTCGGCTGCCTGTTAGAGGCACGCGCACCCACCTTGTATTAACGAAAGACGCAGTTTGCAAATGTGTGAGACATTATTTTGTGCGGAGAAAAATATTTCCACCGGTGCAGACGCGACGCAACCGCGTGCCCAGCCCGCCCCTCGAGTCCTCGCTCTGTTGGCCAGGGCAGAAATGTTTTGAGAGACGACGTACTGTATGATACTGTATGATTCTCAAAATTTGTAAGACATCGATACTGTACATACGGGAGCTAACGACAAAAGACATATGAAGGAAAGGTTTGGTGCTAGTCCATGCTACGTGGTCCTTTTGCCCCGAGGACCTTGTTTGGTCAAGTGTTGACAAACACTCGGCCCCCGATGCTCAGGACAGCTACTACGTTTATGTGTGTGGGTATCTAATATGTCCTCCGCCGCGCACCGCCCTCCCTCCCACCGACGGACATTCGCCGGGCGACCACCGCACCTCGCCCCCCTGCTGCTGAGCGCAGTCGTCCAACGTGCGGCGACTGGAACCACTGGGCTCCCCTCGCGCCCCTTGCTCTCGCTGGTGCCGCTCACTGCCTTCGCCAGGCCTACACACACCTCCCACCACTGGCCACCGGCCACCAATGGCGCCTTGCGTCGTGCGCGCTCACTGCTGGTTGGCCTTGTTAGCGGCATCTGTGAGGGCCGGCTGGCCGTAGTTCAGCGTACGCCTGAGCGTGCGGGGAGGGGGAGAGGAAAGAGGAACGGAGCGGGGGGAAGGTCAGCTGGGCGAGAGGGGGCTGGTGCTTTGGAGGAAGGAGGGGCTGGTGGCGAAGGCGTAGGGTGCGGGGAGGCACGAGACGGGGACCGGAACGCATCTTCGGAAGACTTGCGTCGCGGCGCACCGAACCCAACGCATCGAATGATCGGCAGCGGGTCGGTTAGAAGAGCCCGACTGAAAAGAGAGCGGAGCCCGAGGTCAAGGTCGCTGTGGGTGGGCACAAACTTTTTAGGTGGTCCTCCCCCAAACTCTCACCTGTATAGCATGATGTGGGGCTCCGGCCTGTGGATGGCGTAGTGCACCCATCCCCTCGACTGCTGCACGCCGAGGCCGCGCCACTCAGTCTACAAGGAAGGAGGTGATGGACATGATCAGGCGCTAGCATCAGGGGGGGCGCATCGGTGCGGGGCGCGGCGCGCAACGGCTGCCCAGGGGTAACCTCAAGACGGGGGGGGAGGGGGAAAAAACAGCCTCGGAAGTAAACAAAAAAGTCCCGCAGCTGCCCGGAAGAGAGGGGGTGCACAGCGCGCCGGCGACACGCGGCGTGTCAGCCCAGAGCGCACCTCCGACAGAAGGCGCCCCTTGGGCAGGAGCTTGGCGATGTCAGGCGGGAGCACGACGTGCCTGTTTCCGTGCAGCGGGAGGAGTCGGGTTAGCACACACAGAGTTTATCAATTGCGCCCGCGAACGGAGAGTTCAAAAAATTCTCCATCCCGTCTCGGTGATTGTGACCACGGGGAGAACCCGCATCTGACTGCGTCGCGATGCGCTCGAGCCGAGATTTGAACGAGGACATCCCGCACTGACCACGCAGGATGCATGCGCGTCAGCCGCTTGAGTTGCCGAAACCCCAACGTCGCCGCAGCGGGCGTGTCGCGGGGACAAACGAAAGCTCAGCAACAAAACCGCACGGAAGAGCGTCCCGACCACCATACGCATCTCTTTCGCGGCTCGTGTTTTATTCTCGGGGAACCGAGAGGAGAGGGCTCTCCGACGCACCGGTACTCGAAGATGTCGTCGTAATACTTTTCGGAGTACTGAATTTGCGGCATGGTGTCGAGAAGCTTCGGCGCGCACGTGTGTGTCGCTCGTACACAGGAAGGGAGCGCGCGACCTTGGCAAAGCGCGCGAAGGTCATTGATTTTTTCATGGGGGGGAAGAAGACAGCTTTTTCAAAATCTCACTCATGACGGGAAATTCTTTGCCTTTTCTGCGGATGTATAAAAAGGTCACTTTGGAACGGGGGGGTCTGTCTCCTGCCCGGCCATTACACGCGTCGCCTACCGATACCGTACGGCACACCACCCAACTGAGAGAAGGAGAGGAAACACACCACATTTAGCATCGGCAACGGACACCTTTAACCACGGCAACGACGAGGAGAGTTTAGCCCGGTTCCTCGTCGCAGTGTAAGCGGTCGGAGCGGAGGAGAGTCAAAGGTGCCCTTTTCGAGGAGGTCAAGACAAAAATGATGGTGCCCTCTCCCGCGACGCTGGCCATCCCGCCCGGCGTCAAGGAGGACATACAGAACAACGTGCCCATCCACCACGTTCGCCACACGGTGACCCGCCATCTTATCGTGCACGCGGGAGATAGTGACCTCGACGACGCGAGCACTGCCGAGGCGACGGTGTCTGCTTTTTCGGTCCAGATGCAATCCCGCGCGTTGAAGGCGGAAAAGGCAGCACAGCTGAGGCGCTTCCAGGTGAACCTGCGGCGTCGCGTGGCGGAGGTGGAGGCCGCCAAGTCCACCGAGGCGGACCTGCTGGCCGACGAGATGACCAATATCGAGCTCATAGTGGCCGGGGGCAGGGGCGGGGGCGCGCACAGCGGGCGCCCGTCCACGGCACCCGCGGGAGGCCGCGTCCCCCGCCCGGAGCTGCCGTCCGCGTTGGAGATGCTGCTCGCGACAAAGGCCGCGGGAGTGCAGTCCTCCCATCGCGCCCTGCTGAGCCAGGCTCACCCCGCGGCGTTTGGAGCATCGCGGCAAGCTGGCAGCGGGGTTGAGGCCATCGAGGGCCCGGGGCGCGTGCGCGCGGCGAAAGACGCGTACGCGGATAGCCAGCGGAAGAGCGTGGCGTCCATGCGCGAGAAGGAGCGACGAACGGCGAGGCGCAGGGAGGAGGCGCGCTTACAACGCGTCGCCGCGGCGGAGGCTGAAGCCTTCTCTGCCGCCCAGCGTGAAGCCGCCCTCGCCAAGGCTGACCCCGAAGTCGCCTCGCGCATTCGCGCACGAACCCACGCGAAAGCTGAGGAGGAGCGCCGCCGCGTCGAGCGTCGCATGCATGCGGAGAGAGTAGTGCAACGGGCGCGGTACGCAGAGGCCCTCCAGGACACCATCAAGGCGCAGCTAGTGAAGAAGCACATCGTTTTGCCGCCGCTGTGCGCATGCCCGCACGCAACCAAGTCACAGCCTTTCGACCTCACCGCCGTGTACAGGTGCGCGCACAACTGCCCGCTGCACAACGACGAGGCGGCGTACCACGCCGCGCTCAGCCAGATGCTCGCTGCGCACGACATACTCATCGCCCCGCCGCCGGCGCTGTGAGACGGTGGACAGTGACGGTGTCAGTGACCTGACATGCACTCGTGGGGCATCAAGTGCGCGCCGTGCGGTGCCAGGTGCCAACGCCGTGTCAAGGGGTGACACAAGCGCGCCGCAGTAATGGATGTGTGGATGTGTGCGGCAGGTGCCAAAGGGGCGAGAAACAAACCGAGGAAACTTTAAGAAACCGGAGCGCGAGCGGCGGGTGTTCGATTGTTGTACTTTATACAGTTTGGGGAGAATAAGTCAAGGGTAGGGGAAGACATAGAAACAGGCCAGCGGACATGCAGCTCAGCAGCATAACGCTCGGAATATTTATACATTAGCGTAGCGTAGGCAAGGGGGAAATACGAGATAAGGTTCACACCACAAAACTTAACGCGTCATTACAGGTATCAGCAACGAACCGCTCTGCCTACTCCCTTGCGTCACACCCACGACCGGACCCTGCCTCTATAGACGAGCCCTGATAACTCACTCGGACTTACTGGCGAGCGCCTCCATGATGGTGACACGCGCAGCGTCTAGCGCTGCATCCAGCTGTGAGGCGTCGCGACCGCCCGCCTGCGCGAACCCGGGCTTTCCCCCCCCGCCACCGCCGCACGCCTTGGCCGCCGCCCCCAACACTGAGCCCGCCTTGAGCCCGCCAGCTGTCTGCACCCCCTTGTCGAACAGCGCCACGAGCCCCACCTTACCGTCCGCGCCGCAGCTCCCTAGCACCACCGCGACCCCCGCCTCTCCTGCCTCGTCAAGCAGCACCGCCTGGAGGCTCTCCGCTGCGGATTTGAGCGCCGCCGGGTCGACGCCGTCCAGCCGCGCCACCAGCACCCGCTGCCCGCCCACCGTTGCCGCCGCCGACGACGCCAGCGCCAACGACTTCACCGCTGCCAGCTCGCCCCGGAGCGCCTCCGCTTCTTTCTGCGCGGCCCTCAAATCTTCTTGCAACGATGTGACGCGCCCCACGATCGCTTCGGAGGGCACGCGGAGGGTCCCCGCGAGTTTGCTGACGATGCGCTCGCGGTTGGTGAGCAAGTCGACGACGCCGGCCCCTGACACGGCCTCTATGCGGCGCACCCCCGCCGCCACGCCTGCCTCCGCCACGATCTTGAAGCCGCCGATTTCCGCCGTGTTCCTCACGTGCGTACCACCGCACAGTTCCATGGAGACGCCGGGGACGTCCACGACGCGGACGACGTCGCCGTATTTCTCGCCAAACATCGCCATGGCACCTTTTTCCTTGGCATCGGCGATCGGCATCTCCCCCATTGACAGGTCGATGCCGTCCCCTATCCAGCCATTCACCAGACCCTCCAGCATCGCCAGCTCATCCACCGTGGGCGCACGTGGAGAGTTAAAGTCGAAGCGCAGGCGCTCGAAGGTGACGAGGGAGCCTGCCTGGGACACCTCCTCGCCCAGGACCCGCCGCAGCGCCGACTGCAGCAGGTGTGTCGCTGTGTGATTCGCCTTGGCACGCCGCCTGGACTCAGCGTTCACCGCCGCCGTCACCGCGTCGCCCGACCGTAGCGGCGCGTCGCCTCGAACTGTACATGAGTGCACGAATAGCCGCCCGCCCGCGGCTTTGCGACAATCAGCGACCGCCAGCTGTCCCCCACCCGCCAATCGGATCTCGCCCACGTCTCCGATTTGTCCGCCCCCCTCGGCGTAGAAGGGGGTGGCGTCTAACACCACCTCCACCTCTTGGCCCGGGAGCGCCTCCTCCACGCGCTCGCCGGCGCGAATGATCGCGCGCACCCTCACCTGTTCCTAGGTGAGGCTTCCGTAGCCGGTGAAGCGCGTGGGCTCGCCCAGCTCGTCTGCGACGCGCGCCATTGTGTCACCCGCCGTGACGTCGACGGTGACGCGCGCGTCCCGGCTCAAGTTGCGCGCCCTCTCCATCGCCACCTGGAACGCATCCACGTCAACCTCAACCCCAGCCTCCGTCGCCGTGTCCGTGGTAATATCCAACGGAAAGCCGTACGTGTCGAACAGCGTGAAGGCCTGGGCGCCGCTCAGTGTGGGCGCCTCGGCGTTCGCTGCCTTGGCGGTAGCAATCATATCCGCCAACATTTCCTCCCCGCGGCCCAGCGTTGTTGCGAAGCGCATCTCCTCGCGCTCCAGTTCTTTGTACACGCGCTCCGCCGAATCTGCCACGTTGAGGTCGCACCCACCACTGAGCGCGATGACGACCTCCGCGATGGTCGGGGTAAACGCCTCGGTGCCGGGGGGAGGTTTGACCCCGAGCAGGCGCCCGCAGCGCACCACCCGCCGCAGCAGCCGCCGGACAATGTACCCGCGGCCGACGTTGGACGGGAGCACGCCGTCCGAGATGAGGTATACCACCGCACGGGTGTGGTCTCCCATAACCTTGAGCTTGAGCTTGGTGGCTTCATCGGCGCCGTCGTAGGATATTCCCGCCATGGCCGCCGCCTTGTCTATGATGGGGCGGATCAGGTCCGTCTCGTAGTTGTTGGGCTTGCCCTGCAAGATCTGCGCCATACGCTCCAAGCCCATGCCGGTGTCGATGTTCTTTCGCGCCAGGGGCGTCATGTTGCCGCCCGCGTCGCGACTCGTCTCCATGAACACGAGATTGTAAAACTCGATAAAGCGGCTGTCGTCGTCTAGGTCCGCGCCCTCGGTCCCCCGCTCAGGATGGAAGTCCCAGTACAGCTCGGAGCACGGCCCGCACGGGCCAGTAGGACCAGCGGCCCAAAAGTTGTCAGCCTCGTCCATGCGCAGGATGCGCTCCTCAGGCACCCCCACCTCGTCGCGCCATATGGCGTATGCCTCGTCGTCTTCACGGAACACACTGACCCACACGCGCGACTTGTCCAGGCCGTACTCCACAGTGGTGAGCTCCCACGCCCACGCGATGGCTTCCTTTTTGAAGTAATCGCCGAACGAGAAGTTCCCAAGCATCTCGAAGAAGGTGTGGTGGCGCGCGGTGACGCCTACATTCTCGATGTCGTTGGTGCGCACGCATTTTTGCGTGGTGGTGGCGCGTGGCACCTTGCGCTCCTCCTGGCCCATGAAGACGGGTTTGAACTGGAGCATGCCGGCAATGGTGAGGAGCACTGTGGGGTCTTCGGGGACCAGAGACGACGAGTCCAGCATCGCGTGCCCGCGAGCCTCGTAAAACGCCAGGAAGCGACTCCGGATCCCCGCGCCGGAGATGTCCCTCCCCGCGGCGTCCCGTAGGTCGAACGCCTTCTCATTATCGCCGGCGGTGGGGGCAGCGTCCCTTTCCTTCGTTGCGTCGGCCGATGCAACGGCGGCGGCGGTGATGGGGCGGACCACGCGGGCGGCACGGACCCCACACCTGCGGGGGGCGAGCGCACCGCTGCGGCGAAACCTGTTTGGATAAAATGGTGCAACGTGATTTGAGACTCGGGTGAGAAGAGAGCGCTCGAGCAGAGAGGGAACAAGGAACAACGCGCGACCGCACTCTGCTCATCGTGGGAGAGTCCAGTGTCACCGTGAAAGGGGAGCCGGGCGACGCGGGGGCGGGCCCAGGCAGGGGCGTGGAACCCAGAGGCGACACGACGCGAGACACAGGCGGTGGGCACGCTCGTCACGTGAGAATTTGTGCAAATCGTAGATCGGCTCTCACCCGTATCCGCGGCAGAGGGCTACACTGGCTGAGCGCAGCATGCTGGGTGACAGCACGCTGTTCATCGTTGTGGTCTGCAAGTGTAGAAGAGTGCGATAGGCTCTCCGTGGCGCTTTCTCCCTCGAGAAACCTTCGTGATGAACTCAACGTCGAGCCGGCGCGGTGGTTTGTATCCATTCTTCTTGTAGGCGTGGCACCGTTAAATGTAAAGCCCAGCAGCTCGAATGGTATCGGCAAAAAAAACCTCCCCATCGCATCCAAATGGCCTCCTTTCGTTTCCCATGACGCTCGATCTCCTACACAAGAGGAGGGTGCGCGTCGCAAGTAGTGAATCTCGGCACCGTATTCCTCGCGTAACCTTTACCTGCGAGGGAGAACAATTCACTCGTCCTGGGCTAGTTGGAGTCTGGTTCTAGGCGTGCCCTTTTTGCAAAGCGAGAGGTGAGATGAAGAACCTGCAAACGATCCTGGCCGTCGGGCTGGCGCTTCTGGTTGGTCCGCTGGGGAGCTTCGCTGACGACGCCGTCGCCGTGCCCGACACCTCCAAGGTGACCTGCGGGAGCACCATCAAGCTGACGCACTCCGCCACCAAGGCCAGGCTGCATAGTCACGACATCTCGTGAGTGCGCCACCCTCCCTCCTCTCCCCGCCCCCCGCAAACCAAAGATCCCTAACACCTTTCCTCTCGTCTGCACCTTTCTTTTCCACGCCGACACTCCCACGATCTGCACAAAACGAAGACCGGGTGGGGGCGCGCGCGCGCGTGCGTGCGCGTGTGTCTCTCTCCCGTTCTCTTCACCGCCCTCTCTTGACACCGTTCCGCTCCGCCCTCATCGCCCATCCTTCTCTTGTAACCGCCTGCAACGCACAGGTACGGCAGCGGCAGCGGCCAGCAGTCGGTGACGGGTTTCCCCGAGCCGAACGACGCCAACAGCTACTGGATGGTGCGGCCCGCCGTCGGCTCGAAGTGCGGGCAGGGCGAGACGCTGGCCAACGGTGCCGAGTTCAGGCTTCAGCACGCGCAGACCAAGAAGTGGCTGCACTCCCATGTCCACCAATCGCCCATGTCGCAGAACCAGGAGGTGAGCTGCTTTGGTGGCGAGGAAGAGAGCAACGAGGGTGACAACTGGAAGATCGAGCTGTCGTCGGGCGACACTGTGTGGCGCCGCGACAAGAAGGTGAGGCTCATTCACACCGTCACCAAGGTCATCCTCCACTCACACAACCACAAGTTCGGCCGCCCCATCGCCGGGCAGCACGAGGTGTGCGGCTCCAAGTCGCGGGACAACAACAACTTTTGGATCGCATCCGAAGGCATCTACCTGCCTGCTGTGGGCGCTGACGAGCTTTAAGGGGTTCGGAATCTAAACTGCGGCAGTGAGACAAGACAGCTTCGGTGCGTGCGGCAGTCTACGGTAGTGCCTTGGGTGCCCTCGCCAGTCGAGAGGGTGTGCGGGATGTGCGGGATGTTAGAAGAGAGAAAGGACGTAGTAGGACGACGAGGGTGTACGAGAGCGCTTCGTGTCGATTTAAAAATCAATTCACGGCTATACTACAGTACGCGCGCTGCTTTATATTCTTCAAGGCTGGC
>Ga0075109_1002497_pt1 | contig 10228 bp, 15 predicted proteins | sample AntAceMetag02UKD_FD_69798 | JGI IMG/M metagenome (GOLD analysis project Ga0075109, IMG submission 69798) | Saline lake microbial communities from Ace Lake, Antarctica - Antarctic Ace Lake Metagenome 02UKD | ecosystem: Environmental > Aquatic > Non-marine Saline and Alkaline > Saline | place...
ACAATCAGAATCTTACATGCTAAACTCGTCGCTGGCGGTCTGCTCGGTCTCGAACTGCGGACTTATTTACAATCAGAATCTTACATGCTAAACTCGTCGCTGGCGGTCTGCTCGGTCTCGAACTGCGGACTTATTTACAATCAGAATCTTACATGCTAAACTCGTCGCTGGCTGTGAGTCAATGGTCAAGGAGGCAGTACAAAGATCAATTCATATGTCTGCTTTTCAGCAAAAGGTATGCTCGAAGTGTGGGCTACATCCTGCCGCTGGAAACCAACTACGTCGCTATGGAAGCTGCCTTGCTGTGAAGTATTGCTCCTCTGCGTGTCAAACCGAGGACTGGGCTTCACACACGCTCGTCTGTGAAAACGTTGGCGCCGCACGCAAGGAAGAACTCATGCCGCTAATGCGTGCGTCCCATAATGGCGACGTGGCGACAGTTAAGCAGCTTCTGGAAGCTGGAGCGAAAATTGACGGAGGTAAGTTGCCGGTCACTGGTGACCAAGAAACGCTGTCTATTCGAACACCGTTGTTCATGGCTACCTTTGGTGGCCATGCGGCAGTCATAGCAGTTCTTTGAAGGCGGGTGCCAAGATAAACAGAAGATCTGCTGGCGGTTTCACGCCTTTATTTATTGCCGCGCAGGAGGACCACACGGCGGCTGTATCGGTGCTCGTTGGATCAGGCGCTGAGATTGACATTTTGACCGACGATTAGTGCACGCCGTTGCAAGTTGCCGCGCAGAACGGACACGAGGCGGTGCTGGCGGTGCTTATAAAGGCAGGTGGAGATGTCAACCGTACGAGGGATAACGGATGTTCACCTGTGTTTATGGCTGCGCAACATGATCGCCGGGCAGTACTATCAATGCTCATAAACGCAGGGGCTGATGTCAATCATGCGAAGGATAACGGATGTTCACCAGTGTTTATAGCCGCACAGAAAAACCACATGACGGTGCCAGCCACGCTTTTGAAAGCAGGGGCTGATGTCAACTCCAGAAAAGATGATGGTTGCACCCCTCTGTACATTGCCGCACACCACGGTCATGAGGGGGTGCTGGTGGCACTTTTTGAAGGAGGGGCACAGATGACGGCGATGGATGATGGCTGGACCCCGCTCATGGCTGCCACGGGCGGGGGGCACACGTCCGTAGTGGCGGTGCTGATGAAAGCAGGGGCTGATGTCAATTCCAGAACGAATGATGGTTGCACCCCTCTGTACATTGCCGCAGGGCAGGGTTATGAGGGGGTGCTGGTGGCACTTCTGGAAGCAGGGGCGCAGATGACAGCGACAGATGATGGCTGCACGCCGCTCATGGCTGTGGTGGCGTTCAAGTGCGTCCTACAGCCCGTTTTGCCCCGTTTCCCACAGAAAACGCCCTCTTCGTCTTTCACAGCTGTTACATATGGGACATTTTGATCCAAGACTTAGGGGTTAAATTTTATACGGTGTATTTTAAAACCAACAATCTTGAGTCAGAGGCCAATTATTGGAGTTTGCGAAAATAACTACGTATAAAAATAGAGGAAAGCGACGGTACTGTATATTGGGACGCTGACCTGAAAAAGGTGCATACGGAAGCGCCTTACGGCGGACTCCTGCGCGGAGGCCTGGGACTCTGCGCTGCTACTGCTCGTCGCGGTCGCGAGGGGTGAGGCGAGCAACGACAGCATCCCCGGCGGTGTCCCCTTCGTCGCGCAGACGATTCGGCACAGTCAGACTACCCGCTCGAAGTGCCAGGAGGCTTGGGCCGACGAGGGATCCGGGCTCATGCCAGCGTTTCCAGGATGCTACTGCTTCAAGGTGCGCGCCAGCAACGTCGGCAGCATGTGCACCTCTAACCCCGGCGTGGAGGGTGTCGTCATCATCCTGCCAGTTTCCAGCGTGACGCGCGCCGTGGACACCTTCGCCGGAGAGGACATGCGCAGCCTGCACCTCATGATGGCGCAGTGTCACGACAAGCGGAACTTCGAGATGCTCGCCGCTGCCGGCTTCTTCGGCCCAGACGCACAGATGCGGAGCATCTCGACGCTGACTATGGAGGCGGGCTACATCGACCAACTTCCCATGCGCGTGGTCTGGAATGCCATCTGGTGGCGTGGCATCGACGCCGGTCGTGCGTCGGACTTTCAGGCGTTAACTTGCACAGTGCTCCAATAGGGGCTGCAGCTGCACCGCCGCCCACCTGCTGTAACACGATGAAGACACTATAAGGACTGTGGGGGACGAACTGCTCGCTGCTTACCCTGGGCAAGGTGATTCGCAGCCTGGGCGAGGAGTACAAGGGTAATGGCGCACCCTTCGATATGCCGCCTAACGTTTCCACCTCTTTCGATCGGGCGACTAGACATATTACCCTTGACGGTTGGGTCGACCCGACCTTCGATCCCGATAATCATCATGTAGCTCCAGTGCCAGCATACTACTCTGGCAGCCTCTCAATGAATCCTCCCTCTACGGTCAGATGGGGGAGGCGGGATAAACCCGAGGAGGCACTGTCTGACTGTCGTCTGACTGTAGTTATCTAACTCCCGCAAACTGAAATTAGCTCCAAAAGAAGATATCATCACTAGGTGGTGGACTCGTGGGGGTGGAGGTCTCCACCCTTCAAGCTTTAGTGCGACGACGCCGTCTTGCCTTGACTCGTACCGCAGATCGAACACCGTCTCCAGCCTCGGCAGGATTCGCTACGTACCTTTTACTCCTTCGCCCCTTCTCGTGCGGCTTTGCACGCACCTACCAGCCGCTGCCGCTCACTTTCACTACGATGCCACGATCCGCTTTGCTAGGAGACGACAACAGGAAGGGCCGCAGCCTGGGAAGGGCAGCGACGCGAGAGGTGGCGACCTAGTCGTGAGGTTGTGATTGCGACTGGGTCTCGAATCCGTGTGCCGGTGAGTCTTCTTTCTTGACTTTGGAGTTACTGTGAATCAAAAGTTTGAGAAGTTGCCCGGTCAGCCGGTATGATATCAATAATCAATAAGCAAGAAATTAGAGTTGCCCACCAGCGACCCAGGTGCCAAGTGTTTTTCTTGGCGTGTGCTCACTCCTGGGCAACCCTCTTCCTAACCCTGGGCACCGCCGTCGGCGCAGGGGGGGACGCGGACGGTTTTCCTCGAGGCTTCTTTGCGCTCACTTTGGGAAATCACCGCGGGAAACCACCGTGTCGCTATTCCTCTGAACTTCTACGTAGAGCTCTACGTTTGCCAAGTGCACCTGAGGCTTCGCGAGCTGGAGGATATCGAAGGCGTACGTTGAGATATAGGCCGATAGGGTGGGGCTGGAAATGAGAAGAGGATGCGCACGGGTTGGAAGCACAGGATAAGTTTGTACAGTTAGGTACGCGTGCGCTGCGGTTATCAGGTGCATCATCGACGCTGCCGGTAAGGATCCAAACTTCGGTTGCAGCGTAGGAGGAAGCTGGCAGGAGGGGGAGACAGCTCCTTTACGCAGCCTTCCCCACGATGATTATATTTTTGATCGGGATGGGCACCTCGTACACTGTTATCGATTACGACGACAACAGTAGGAACCATAGCCCGTGGCTGGACGGATAACGAGCGCGCTGATGTGATGTGATGATACGGTAAACACCGTGTGGGAGGGGAGTTGCGGTAGAGAGCACGTAAATGTAAATGAAATCTCAAAGAACATCTTGTCCATCAGGGCAAAATATACAAAAGGTGCAACCACAGCCCGCGCCTATTGCACAGCGTTGGATAAATGCCTTTGGTGCTGTCGTCATGATGAGGTTTGGGAAGCCGCGTGTTATCAGCCTTGACAGCAAGCCTACTGCACTCGCTTTACTACTTGTCTGCTCTCGCTAATTACGAGTGTCGTCTGGACAAAGGTGAGAACTAGAGTACAAGGAAAGAAATCCACACCCTGCCGTGCCTCAGTAGAGCGTTCACTATACCCGCCATGGTGGGTAATGTAAACATATGCAGCCCCCGCAGACTCTGTTAGCAGGCGAAGACAGAATTGCCACACAAGGGCTGCTTGAGGGCTTTCCGAAGGCGCTGAGCTGAGTCGGCATTGAACAACCACTGGCGGGAATCGTTGTGATCTGACCACGGCAGGTTGACCACGATCATCACACGACCCTGGGGGGTCAGTCGCTGAATCAAGGACAGGGTCACTGCTTTAGCCTGGGTGAAATATTAGCCAGGTACCAAGCAGCAAGCTACGGAATAGACTGACTTAACACCCAGAGGGTGATCAGCCAGTCCACGAGGCGGGCCCAAGGGACGGTCCACACCCCGCGGAGCGGCCCGTGACTGCGGGCATGTTCTTACCACAAGGGATCCAATGGTTGGAATGCACCAGTTGTTGGCGATGGGAGCGGACCTGGGCCAGCCAAGCTCGGCGAACAAAGAAGAAAAGTCGGATGTGCGGCTTTTGCACTTGCACTTGCTCTTGCTTCATTCTGTCAATCCAACTGACGGACCATGCCTCTTGGCGAGGTCTTCTACTGGTCAGTCTACGGTCTACGCTTCTTAGCGCAGTGAATTTGGGCTCCAGTGTGAGTCTTGCCACACACGCGGGGATACAATAGACTGGCTGGTTTATTGCAAAGCTCGACACTTCAAACCCATGCTCCCCATTCGAGCCGGTTGGCGGCTTCACTGATTGGAGCAGACACAACAAAATCCCTTATCATAAGTTGGTGCCGGCGAGCCAAACACAAAGGGATCATCTCAAAGTCAGCGCGTTGGTGCTCAGCGCGTCGCAGCGCTCACGCAGCAATCAGGCATGGCAACCCTCAAATTTACTCTCTAGGAGATTGCGGCAAGCCGCTGGAGCGCCGCCGCCATCGCCGGGTCGCCGTCTGTCAACCCGTGCACCGCGGTGATACGCATGTATGGAACACGCGCCCAGGGGTCTCTCGGGCTGAAACGTTCGGCAGATGCATACTGCGGCTCCAGCGTTGCTTGGGGTGCACTCACCCACTTGTCTGAGGGGAAATCGGTGGGGGCAACGACGTTCGCGATCGCCGCCAAGCTGTGTATATAACCCCAGCCACTGCCCTGGGCACTGTGAGACTCATTGCTGACCCACATTGTACCGTCATCGCGGCGGTACATGAACCACTCGCCGCCGACCGCCGCCGCCCACACCGGCGAGCAGCTGACCATGCGGTCGGTGATGATAAAGCGCAAGTCTTGAAATTTATCGTTTAGGAAAGGTGTGGAGCTACCCAGCTCGAACTCGAGCACACGTGCCTGAGCCATCGCCGTCTGAAGCTCACGCTTCGTGCCAGAGAAACACGCGCGCTGCAAGAGCGATCGCCCGACTCGCTCTTGCGCAAGGTGGCGCCCAGTTTCAGGGATGTTGGAGAGCCTGTCATTTTCAGCGGAGAGCTTGTTATTTTCAGCGGAGATGGCGTTGTACATGGCCCTGAATGACTCAGCGTCTGTTGTTTGCTTCTCTCTAAGCTGGGCTACTGTCAGGGGCTTGACAATGCACGCATAACTGTCCACGTGTAAGCTGTTATAGGATCGATTGGAGGATTCACTTGGCCGGTGCGAAACAGGGGAGAGACAGGCAGACACGGGATGCAATTGCTCAAGTGGAGTCGATGAGTGTCCAGCGAACGAGTGCGTGACAGACGCCCCTACCGACTTTGTTGAGAGCTTCTCTTTTCGCAGCAACCAACTGTTGGACCGTAGCACCGATTTCCAGGGCACTCTCGCCGAGGATCTCTAGACCACCATCATCGAGGTTAGTGTCCAGGAGGTGCATCTGCAAAGTGAATGCATTCTCAATGACTGCCTTCTCCGCCTCGAACGCCGCGCGATCTTCTGTAACGCCGCGTCTCATCTCCTCCACCTGCACCTCGGCATCCTCTTTCAATTTTGCCACCACCTCCTGCGCCTCTGTGAGCAATAGTGCCCTCTCCTCTTCAGCTATCTGACGTTCTTGCTCAAGCTCTTTCAAGACCTCCTCCAAACCCTCCTTCACAGCGTCGTATCGGCCACCATTTAGCGCCGCGCCGTGTTGCTGACGGCCCGACTCCTCGCGGCGGTTCCTCTTCGGCGGCATGTCGCTGGCCATCGTGCCTTTGTTGCGCGGGCGAGGACAACGGAGCAAAGAAAAGAGACTTAAGCGAGGGAAGGGGCGGTACCGTCGTCCCTGCGGGGATAGTTGAAGCGCGTTTACTCTCCTCGAAAGCTTTGTGGAACGGAGAGGTGTGAGTCACCCGAAAAGTCGTTGCTTTTATAAAACCAGACCGAGCGAGCTTCCAAGACCTTGGGAGGGACGGGCAGATGGGGCTCCACCCGCCCAGGGTGAACCGCATCTTTGGGGGAACTTGGCGGAGAATTGGCACGTTGGTAGGAGCGAATAACGAGTCACCTGCCGCATGAACAGATGTGAGCATGAGGAGCCAACCCCTCCCACGAGGTCGAGCACCAAGGTGCACGGGATAACTGGGGCAGAAGTGGAGAGAGGGATATCTGTTGGGAGATGAAGACTTTTAAATAATTGAGGACCGAGGGATAGGAAAGCAGTGAGAGCCTGGAGGGCGGCCAACAAGAAACCCCGAGGGAGATGGAATGCGCAGGAACTAGTAAGAGCTAAGACAAGTTTGTAGCCAGGAGGACGAACCCAAGCTCTCGGCCCGGGCTTAGGCGGCCTGCCGGGTGCTGGCAGTGGACGTAAGTGTTGCCATGAGAACGGGGCGATGTGGAGGATAATTGGGAAATGGAGTCGGGATATGAAGCGGTGAATGGGGCGAAAGACTGACGGTGTGGGCAGGTAGAGGGTGATCGGGGGGTGGAAACTGTGGGGAGATGGGGAGCGGGAACAGAACGTGTGTCGGGCATCAGTGGTCGACGTGGGGTAGGTGGGAAGGTGGCACGTGGCAGGGGTGCAATCAAAATAAAACTACCAGTAAGACGTTTGTAATGAATGTGGTCAAGTGCCAAACTGCACATATAACCCTCCCTCGTATCCATCTGTGCCTACTACCCCGGTTGCCTTTTGTGGTGTCAATACCACATACAGCACGTCTGTGCTATCCAAAAAGGCACCCGAGGAAGTAGTCATAGATGGATACGAGGGAGCATTATATGTGCAGTGTGGCACTTGATGACCAGATTCATTACAACGTTCCGCGACGCGGTTCGTTAGGTGAGCCGCTGCAAAAAGCAAGGGGGGGGCAGGCTTACACCCTGCATGTAACCCTGCGATTTGACGCGCACGAGCTCATAGAATATTCAATCCTCTCCCAGAATCTGATAGGTGCCCCTAGCGGAGAAGGTCCACATGCCGGACGATGTTGAAGGCGGGACGGTGGTGGAGGATGTGTGTGTAAGCTTGCGCTGCCTTACTGGCTCGGGTCGGAGGTAGCTCGATGAGCGGCGAAGAGTAACACATGGGAGCCTCAAGAGGGGCAGAAGCGGGTCAGAGCCCTTACCGTGTTACCGATGCTGGAGTCGAAATGTTAACCTCAATCATCAAACACCTTTTAAAGATCGGGTGTGGTCGCCGGCGGAATTTGTGGACAAGATGGAGGAAAGATTTGTTTTTAAACACAGGCTGAAAAGTAATTTCTGTAATTATGATCCCCTGAAGAGTCCCCGAGGTGCCGTGCGTGTTTACCTACCCGAGTCTTAGTGTGTGCCCAAAGTACAAACGCACTCTGAAGCTAGTGAACCCACCTATCCCTCTAAGCGGCATGCCTGCACATGGCACATCCCTCTCCTGCCGCCCCGTCGGATCAATCCGGCCGGCCGGCAGCAAATAGCCTCCGCTAAAGAGATCCTCAAGGTTCCAACTTCCGAGAAAGGCAGATCTCTCTAGCTCGTGCGTGTCATCCGGGGAACGATCCAGGTCTGCATCGAGGAAGCTCCTCCCTTCGAGGACTGCGAAGCGGCCGTCGCTCTACTGGCATGAACCCTTTACTGCCAATCCGCCATAATGAATGACACCCGAGACAGGCAAAACTATCCACTGTCAACAAGCCTCACTCAGCTCCCGGGGTTGCCACTGGGTTGGGGCGACTTTAGCACCTGTCACTGTCATTCCTGTGTTTCTCCAACCCACGCACACGATGCGTCAGTCTAGGAAGCGCGCAGCCACAGTGAGATAGGATAGATATCAGAATCTTCGAAGGGCAGGAGGTTTCGGAGCACACCCTAGTCTGCCAATATATTAAAGTCAAGGTTGTGGACTGGAACTTCTAATGATGCTCCATGTCCATGCTCTCGCTCTCATCGATTGCGAGCCCCACGGTGCTTTGAAGGAAGCTGCAAGACAGCAGCAGAAGATACGCGAAAGACATCTGTCTCCAACCCCAAGTCGCTCGCGGTGCCGCGATACTGAAAGGGGTTCCCACTGCGGCACTGGAAACGCCACCACCGAGCGGGCCACCTGGCAGACGCCCTTTTCACCGCGTGGAATCGTGCGCCCTAGAATGTCCCACTACAACCAGACATACGTTTTCTTCGAAGCACCTCAGTCAGGTTCATCCGCCAAACGTCCCTCAATGTACGCTTCACCACCACGAAGCCCGGCACACCACCAGCCCCAGCACCGTTCGCAGCCTCTTCTTCTCCCTCCTTATTTCCCTGTCGTGCAGCTGCACACCCCCGTCAGCCACCACGCCCCCACGAGCTTGAAGTGCAACGGTGATTACGGCCCACAGCTCGGGGAGGGCGACGGCGCTAGAGCAAGGTGCCAAAGGAAGGTGTAGCTATAGCCCCTAAGTTCCTCGAGGTATTAAGGAGGGATGAGAGACCCACAGGCAGACAGGCAAAGGAAGAAGCTCAAAAGAAGTTTTAAAAACAGTTCCTTACTTTACTTTGGCGCCTGGCGCTGGCGCGCTTCAAATTGAAACAAGGTGGAGAACGTGTGTCGATGCGATGTCGTGCTCTTTTCCACTCCCCTCGTCCCCGTGCCCCGTCTTTCAATACGAAGGGGTGGGCGGAGTCGACGCGATGGCCGCCGACGCTGTGGCTTCGAGGGGGATGCTGAGTGCGTCGCGCGAGGCCACTCACTGCCTCCGCCGCTGGAACGTGCATTCCTCTCTGGTTGACAAAGTGCGACATACGTCTTTTTCAACTTCTGGCAGCAGGAGAACGAACAACGGGCGCGCAAGCCTCGCGAGGAGAGTGCTGCACGCTAGGCGCGGCATCCGCGTGCAGTGCGCCGCCTCTCCACCTCGAGACTTTCGTTTCTGCATCGGTGAGTGGCGATTTCCTTTTCGTTCCTTCGTTCCACAGCCGGTACAGGACAGGACTCATCTTCGTTCTCCCATCGTTCCATCCCCACAAAAACAGACCGAGGAGGCACCTTCACGGACGTCTACGCCGAGGTTCCCGGCGAGATTGGCTTCAGAACCCTCAAGCTCTTGTCCGAGGATCCGGCCAACTACGAGAGTGCGCCGCGGGAGGGTATCCGGCGCATCTTGGAGGAGGCAACGGGCCAGCGCATTCCGCGCGACGCTCCCGTTCCCACCGCGCGAATCGAGTGGATCCGCATGGGCACCACGGTAGCCACCAACGCGCTGCTGGAGCGGGGCGGGGCGCGCACTGCCCTCGTCGTCACTGAGGGGTTCGCAGACCTCCTGGCCATCGGCAATCAGGCGTGGGACGGGCTAGTCTGGACGCCCTCGCTGCCTCTCGCGTCTCCCGCTCTATAATTTGTACCCACTCGCCTCCCTGCTTCTCCTGCTGGGTCATGTGTAACCTCTTGCCGCCTCTCAGGGTCGCTTCTCCCGCTGTTTCATTGTTCCTCCCCCGCCCGCTACTGTCTACTGGCCACGCACCGCCGCACACGTGATGTCCGCCCCGTTCGCATACGCGATTGCGAGGAACTACAGGTACGCATGCTTACCAATGGAGAACGACATAGTGCCGAGCGAGGACAAACACCTTAATAAAAGTTCAAACGTGACGCTGACGTGCGGATGTGAGTTTGACGACGGACTGTGTGCACGTGCCAGCCAAGCCCCCTTACGCCCGGGCTCGGCCGGATATCTTCGACCTCAAGATTTCCCGCCCCGCACACTTGTACGAAGCCGTCGTGGAGGTGAACGAACGGGTCAGGGTGGTGGTTGAGGGGGTCGGGAGCGGGGGTGGTGGCGGTGAGGCGGAGAAGCACGGCGTGAATACTGACGATATTTCCTCGGCGGTGACTACGGTAGGCGTGACCGGGGAGGAGATAGTGGTGGAGCGCCCCGTGGACCTTGAGTCGCTGCGACCGCGGCAGGGGGGCTCCAGTG
>Ga0075109_1002500_pt1 | contig 10218 bp, 7 predicted proteins | sample AntAceMetag02UKD_FD_69798 | JGI IMG/M metagenome (GOLD analysis project Ga0075109, IMG submission 69798) | Saline lake microbial communities from Ace Lake, Antarctica - Antarctic Ace Lake Metagenome 02UKD | ecosystem: Environmental > Aquatic > Non-marine Saline and Alkaline > Saline | place...
TTTAGTGGTGTCGCGCGCAAATCTAGCACCAGATCTCGCACCCGCACCCTCACCACGCCGCGCGCCATGACGACCGTGACTTCTGGTACGAACCCGAACGAGCCCCCGCCCCGGCCGATGCCAGATTGTTTCGTGCCAAAATATTTATCGGCGTCCAAGAAAGCGTAAGCTCAACGATGCCTGTATTGGGGTGTTTGTCTCGTGTGCTCAACAGACTACCTCGGGATGTGATCATGTCGCAGGCTTCACTACCCACCCGCCCGCCACCGACGCGACGCAGTGCCAACTATCTTGCACTCCCCTTAATCACGGATCGCTCCAATGAACGTCTAACCAATATTTTCACTTTTGGTCGGGTGCGTTCGAACCCGTCCATGTCGACAATCCGCCGTACTAGTACGCGTGCAAAGTACCCTGGCCTTATATGACCTGGACCTTGAGTCTCAACCCTAAATCCTACGCCCTTCATCCAAAACCCGAAACCCTAAACCCGATACTAGTACTCCAAAACCCTAAACCTACTGGTAGTCCTCGCCCACCGATCCTGACAGCCTGTCCCCCAGTCACTCCCCCCCCTGCCGCGGTGCGACAGAAGGCCTTCCCTCCGGATGCAGCTTCACCTACTTCGACCTCCCAGCCCTGGGCGAGCCCGCTAGGCTGCTGCTCCAGCTAGGTGGGGAGCCCTGGACGGACACCAGAGTGTCATTTGCGGACTGGGGAGCCATGAAGCCCACCACCAAATGGGGCCAGCTGCCCTTCATGAAACTGCAGGATGGTACCGAGATGACGCAGACGCTGCCAATCGTGCACTTCTTGGCATCGAAGATTGCGGTGGGGGGCGGCTCCAAGATGTACCCGGGTGACGACGCGATGGCGGCATACAAGATCGACGAGATGATCGCGGCGTTCGAAGACCTGCGGCCAAAGCTCGCTGCGACATACATAATCAATCCCAAGGACAAGGAAGAGAAGGAAGCCGCGCGGGCCGCTTTGTTCGAGCCTGACGGCGCAGGCACCGCGATCATGCTCAAGCTCGAAGCCCAGTGCGCTGGAGCCGGCCGCGTGGTTGCCACCGCGGATGGCGCGTTCACCGTCGCGGATCTCTGGGCGTTTTGCTTCCTCAACTTCCTCCGGTGTGGGTTCTGGGTGGGTCTCCCCAACGACTACCTCAATGCGGCCACGTACCCCAAGCTCGTGGAAATCGTCGACGCGTTCGGGTCCATTCCCGCCGTCAGGGCGTACTATACCGAGGCAGCGGAGAAGAACAAGATGTACGCCGTGTTCGCGGCGACCGAGCTCGTGAGCGCGTAAGCGAATGCCAGCGCGGGTGCCAGGGATGGGACGGGCATACACCTCTAGAGGGACACAGTTACGTGACCTGGTTTTGGCTCGGTGTGAGGTGGATCTTGGTGTGCGAATGATGACACGAACTGCGAGACTCTTCGGAACCGACGTCGTTAGAACTCCCGCTTTGCGTCGGATGATTCGAGGGTGTCGTGCGGAAGAGAATTGCTGGAGCGGGCTCGCGTGCGTCCCCTCTGCGTGATTTTGTGAGTGCAAATGTCAATTCCACGGACGCCCAGTTGTTGTAACATTACGATATGATACGATATGAGATTGATAGTTTCAGCACGGTATAACGTACACCGTTGAAGTAACGTTTTTCATGCAGGCGTCCGCTTCAATACCTGGAGGTAGCCTCCGTTGTCTCATATAGTCGGACAGTACAAGGGCAAGTGCGCTTTGCCCACCACGTTCACATACAGGGTCCTGCTCCCGCACCCACTTCGTCTCCCGCCTCCAGATACCCATTTCTAGCTGTGAAAGCGCATGTCCTCTCGTTCTACGCGACGGGCAAGTGGGAACTTGCAGTCGCGCCCGCTTCAGAACCTCGAGGTATACATACTCTCCTTTGGCCGCGTCAGATCAGGGCATCTCGTTCCGAGCGCGGTCGTGCTCCCGCGCCCGAATCAGCACCTCCGTTGGGGGTGCCCAGCCTCCTGCATCTGCAGCCTAGGCAGCGGCGGTGGACTCTCTTGGGCGACAGCCGTTCCCAAACCCCAACGAAGCGTGGCGATGGGACTTGCCGAATGTGCTGATCGGGCGCTGTTCGAGGTCCTCATGCCCTCCGCGCGTTCTGCTCGACTTTTATAGCGCGTCCCGCTTTTATCCCTTCTTCCTTTCGTTTTTTTTTTAGGCCGACGAGGTTTTTTTGCCATTTTTTTGAAAAGCTCCGCGTTTATATCGTTACGTACGCGTCATCCTTTCGTCATCGGCCGCCGCGCCGCGCCGAGCGAGCGTAAAATTGTTTTTTTGTTGTCGGGAGCGACATCAGTTCAACGCACAGTTATCTCCACCTCCTCACGAATGACATCGGCGCCAGCCATCTCCACCTCCTCACGAACGTCGTCGGCGCTCTTCAGCATGCTTTTACGCCGCGGCGGCGCTGCCGTAGCATCGCATGCATCATCAATGTCTTTGGCAGCTCCGTCAATCACCCGTTCCATGTGCGTCACCGGCATCCCTCTTCCGTCTGCCTTTGACGCGGTGCCGAGCCAGGCCACGTCACCGCCGTCGTCGCTTTTCCCGCACGCCAGCGCGACGGCCGGGAGCCGGTGGTGGCGGCGGCAGGCTGCTCCTGCTCACGCGGCGCCCGGCAGCACAACGTCGACCACAATGGCTGCCTTGACCCGCGGCTTCAGCAGCTCGGGCGGCGGGACCATGTACGCGGGCAGCAGTGGCGACGCAGAAGGAGCGGGGAGCGGTGGCGGACCTCCCAGGGGGTTCGACCCAGATGATTTGCTGGCGCCGTTGCGAGGCAGGGAGTTCTGCGCGCCCACGGGGGGCGAAGACAGGCGGTTAACATTTGCGTTTACCACCCTTCCAGCAACTACAGGTTATCTCAGCGCGGAGTCCGTGTTTACATCTCAGCCTCCTTGACTTGCATCCCAAAACGTGCTTTGAGCTGACAACCGACATCGGCATGGAACTTGCACAATGCGCATTTCTATCCAACGCAGGGGGCCGCTCTGATTTGTACTGCTCCTGACCGCGTTTGGACCCTCACCCGAGAGAAAGTCGAGCGGGAGATGGCGGGGTTGACGGCGAAGACACCGCAGCAAGTGGCGCTGGAGAACGCGACTGCGGCGGCCAAGGACGCTAAGGAGGAGGAGGCGGAGGCCAAGCATGGCGATAACGGGGAGTGGAACGGCCCAAGAGGACCAGAGCCGACAAGGTTTGGAGACTGGGAGAAGGGAGGTCGGTGCACGGACTTTTGAGCGCCGACCACTGCACGACGACAGCTTTTATTTTACCTCCCACTGTTACCCCTCCTTCCTCTCAACGCCATCCGTGTACCGGCCACATGCCATGGTTCAGTGAATGGCAAGGCAATCTGAGCATGTAAGATGAAAGATGAACCAGCACAACGACTGAGGAAAGTTACCTGGCATAACAATCTCGTCCGATTTCGATTTTCCAGCTTAAACAAACTAGTCGAGCGGACTGCTCGGTGATGCTGGTTCCGGAGGTGGTGGCGGCTGGGGGTCGTGTGAGGAGGCGTCACATCCGGGCGAGAAACTGTCCTGCAGCGGCAGCGTGTGCACCAGCGCTGCCTACGTCGAATCCTCTGAATCGCATAGACCTGTATACGCTGAGTGACGTGACAAACATGACGCCTTAACCTCGAAGGATCTTACACTGATTAACTCCCGTTGGCCTGTCTGCCTGTCTGGTACATTTACTGTGCTCTCAGCGAGGACAAGGCGAATTCAGCGTTGATGCATCAGGAAAGAGAAATTAAGAATAATATAGTATAACTTCAGTACGAATATAATGATAAAGTGCCAATAAAGAAATAGATCCCTATATAGGTAAGTATTCTGGCGCGGATTTCAAGCAACTTATTCTTTACAGGTTAGAGCTCTTAATCTACATAGGATTTATAGTGGGGCTAATACTCGTATAAGAAATATCTTATGCGAGAAAAAATGAACACGCGCGGAAAACCTTGTGCAACTCAACGTCAAATTTTTGCCAGAATTTATCGCACGCTGTAGCTTACTGTACATCATACAGGTAACCAAAAACAAGTACCACATTGGGATAGTGCTACTCATCTGACGTGGATAAGCATAGTGCCGGGACTCAACACTTGCATGAAATCCAGAATACTCATACAAAAATACGTCCAGTCCAGTATCATCCCGCCCATCAGACCCCAGGCACTACAAATAGAACCCAGGCTCTAACCTTTATACCTCTACACTCTATGAGCCAAACTACAATCACTATCGAACCCCAAACTCTACCGCCTAACTCCTTAACCCTAAGCCCTAAACCCTGAACACAAAGCCCTAAGCCCTAAACCCATAACCCTAACCCCCAACCCCTAAACCCTAAACCATGAACCCTAAACCCTAAACCCTTAACCCTAACCCCTAAACCTCACATGTATTTCATAAAACCCTGAACCCTATTAACCCTAGAACCTAGCTAAAACCTAAACCCTGAATTTATTACCTATACCCTAAGCTCTAAACCCTAAACCCTAGACACTAAACCCAAACCCTAAACCTTAATCTCTAAACCCTAAACCCGAAACCTTTAACCAATTTTAAACCCTATACCATTAATCCATTATCCTAGACCCTGAACCCTAAATCCTGAACCCCTAGCCCTGAACCTTTAACGCTGAAATCTAAAACCTAAAACCTAAAACCTAGACCCTTAACCCTAAACCCCAAACCCTATACTTTAAACCCTAAACTCTTAACCCTAAACCCTAAACCCTAAACCCTAAACCTTAAACCTAAACCTAAACCCTAAACCCTAAGCCCTAAACCCTAAACCCTAAACCCTAAAGCTTTAAATAAAATGAAATCCCAAATCCTTAACCCTGAATCCTAAACCCTACACCCTCCTAAATCTTAAACCCTAAACCATATACCCTAAACGCTAAATCTTAAATCCTAAATTCTAAACCCTAAACCCTAAACCCTAAATTCTAAACCCTAAACCCTAGATCCTAAACCCCAAACCCTAAACCCTCAAATTTCCATCCTGAACTCTAAATCCTAAACCCTATAACCCTAAACCCTAAGTTATAATCCCTAAGCTTTAGACCCTAAACCTCAAACTCTAAACACGAAGCCCTAAATCCTAAATCCTAGACCTTTGCTTCTAATAACCCTTGACCCTTAACCCTTAAGCTCTATTCCATAACCCTTTTACCCTTAACCCTAAACCTTACTTATCCCTACACCACTTACCCTGCACCGTTGCCTAAACCCTGCACCCTGAACCCTGAACCCTGAACCCTCAGCCCTGAGCCCGTATACACCATGCACCCTAACCCCTAATCTCCGATTCCCCAAAATCCTTCAAGCCTTAAATGGAATCCTATGTATTATAACTCGTAAACGTTAAATCCTAAACTCTAAGCCCTACACTTTAAGAACCCTCAGTGAGCCCTACACACACAGCAAATACTCAACCCAAAACCCGAAATCCTGAAAACTAAATCCTGATCCCTAAAACCTAACACCAATAAGCAATAACCTAAAACCTTAACTTAAACCCTAGACCCTAGAACCTAAATTATAAACCCTGGATACTGAATCCTGAAATCTAAATCTTAAACGACTTTTGTGCACAGTATATTATAACCTCCTTCACCGCACCGCAGCCCTACTCACACACCACAATGGCTAGACGAAGGGAATTGAAACGTACCATACCAGCCTATTTTGTAGCTACACTTTGGTTTGATTGCGCGCATAGATAGAATCTGCTTTGATGCACAAGACAAGAATACCCCAGCTATGTTATTCTGTTTACATATATGCGAAAGAGTTGTTATGACCCCCTGCCCTGTCAAAGCTACACGTACAATGTGAATACAGATGAACCAAAGGAGTTGTTTATATGACCCCCTGCCAAACGAGTATTTAACTAGTTATGACTCACGACAAGAGACGAAGATGCGCGTCGAAGCTGTCGGACGCCAACGCGTACCAGTCGAGCAGCGTTATCACACCGCCGCCAGCACCTTCGCAGCCCCCGCCTTTGCCCTCGCCGCCAACGGTGTCCCCACCTCCACAATATACCTTTAGGTGTGCTGGAAGTACCACGTGTTCGGTTTCTGCCGCCAAGAACCCTCGCGATAGGATACACCCCAGCCATTCTTTCTCGAGTCGCCGTGCGCGCAGCACGTCCGGGGCGTATCCGACGCCGCGGCGTTCCGTACTCCACCGCACGCAGGCGCACGCCGACGCGGCGACAGAAAGTGCATCCAAGTCTGACAGCGCAGGCCAGCGGGTATTGCCACCGCCCACGCCCTGCCCACCGCCGTACTTTTCGAGAGCGTTCATCACATCCCACGCCGTGTTTAGCAACGAGCTGTTTCCGTCGAGGGAGGACACTGCGGATTCTCGCCGCACCGTATTACTCCCAAAGTGAAAAGATGTAACGGTGTGCTGTGGCTGTCCCTGCTTGGATATCATGACGCTCATCTCCATCTTGGCCCACAGCCGGCATAGTTCCTTGATGTCGAACGAACACACAGCGGCAGTAGCGGCAGCAGTGCTAGGCTTGATGTTAGTCTCAGTGTTGATGTTGATGTTGATGTGTAGGTTTTGATGTTTGAGAAACGAGCGGAGGTCGGCGATGGCATTGTCGACGCAAGACGCTCCGCCACTGTGTCTGTCCCTGCCAACGTCAGAACGTACCTCCTCTATCCCGCCTGCTCCCAACCAAGACACCCCCACCTCGGTCCTCGTGGCGTCGTCTTCTATAGCGTGTATAGATTCAGATGTGCACGCGTCGCATCGACAGATAAAGCCAAACTGTGCGGCAATGCGCGCCCGCCGCACGCGCACGGGCTGGCACGCCACGAGCGGGTGGACGTAAGACACAGTAAGGGATTCACCAGGGGCTACGTGCTGTGCGACGACTCGAAGCTGCATCGTGCCCCCTCCTATACCTATAGTGGCATTGCCTCCACCGACAAATCTTCCCATGCCCCTTCCCGCTCCTTCTCCTCTTTCTCCTCCTCCTCCTCGTCCTCCTCTTCCTCCGCACTCTTCTCTGCCTCCTTCTGCTCCTTTATCACCTCCAATTTCGAAGGTCCAGGCGCAGTTTGGACGACACGAGTGGTTGACCATCGACGCCTCAACGTATAGAGCGGCAGCCACCGCCCGAGGCGCGAGGGAAGAAGACGTAGAAAGACAACCGGCCAGAGAAGCCGAAGGTGACGAGGCAGCTCGATCAGTATCTCTGAGTTTCCCCCATTGCCCCAGACCACCATCGATAGTAGAGCTTCCAGCCTTGTTATCCTCCTCCACCGCCCGTTCCGTGAGACGCCCGGGCAATCGCACAACCCCGATGGCGTTATTGACAACAACACCATGTATGTGCCGCAAGGTCTTGACACTGGCAGCAGCGGCGCTCCCACTGTTCCCCCTTTTAGTCCCGCCCAGACCGCCACACATCATTCGCGCGATCTTCCCGAGGGTGTCGATTTCTCTGGCGGCGGCGTCCAGCGTCATGTTCGTCCTGGGCTCCAGGCCCCACAGCACGTCGCCCCTCTCCTCCGCAACTCTCAGCTCTTCGTCTATTTCATCTTTACCACGGCCGCCGCCGCCGCCGCCATTGCTCCTGCTGCTGCTGTTGCTGCTGCCCCCATAGCTATCGGCGCCGCCGTTGAGCTCCAACCACGCTACGGCTCGCGCCATCAACCGTGTAGTCCACACCTCGTCCACGACGAGAGCAGGGCTGATGTGGTTCATGCCGCGATTGCTTTCGTTGTTCCTCCTACTGGTGTCGTGTTGTTTATGTGCGTTCCTGTTGTTGTTGACATTGCCTTGGTTTTCGGTGGCGGCGCCTTTGCGTTCAATGTCTGCACCTGGGGACGCTCCCCGGAGCGCACATTCCAGGGCGTGTAACGGCGCGTCCTTGGCGCGACACGCGGCATCGCAGTACACCGCACTGTCGCATAGCTGGCAGCGCAACGCCCTCCCCGCGTCGTCATCGCTGATGTTGTCGTCTCTGCTCTCTTCGCTGCTGCGGTCGTCGCCACCGTCTGGGAGGCTTTGGAGGTGCGCGAGGCAACTGTGGCACGTCGTTGCGATGTGTGCGCTGTGCACGGCTATCGCGATGGGATGACTGACGAGCACCACGTCACCTCTTTCAACCACGCGCGAGGCTGTGAGATGCCGCCCCCTAGTATCGTCGCATCGAAGCTGTAGGACAGTGCAGAGGAGGGTCGATAAGCGAGGAAGGTATAACACGTGCGGAGGTCCGGCAGCGGCAGAGAGATGGGATCAGTATCGTCCTGCTGTTGCAAATCGAATCGGCGCGCGTGATGTAAGAGAAGAGGGGAAGTGTGCTTGCACGGACGAGAGGGGTGAGGCGGTGGGAAGCTCCGATTTTTAACGAGAGACGCTCAGGCCCTCAAACGCTTGGCACGCACCACGAGCAGGTTGCTCGCCTCATGGACCTCCTTCGTCAGTCTGCTGGTCAGCGCCCTGTAACCGCTGCGGCGTCTTTCGCACACTCCAGCTCCAGGTCGATCACCGCGCAGCGCCGCCCATAGGAGATGGAGACCGCAGCAGTGCTCCAGCATCCTAATCGAGGCGCTCCGTGAGGTGCGACGCAGACTTCCTCCAGCTTTCACTCATTCACTCGTGCCTCCCGTCCGCTGGTCTTGCGGTGGTTCAGATGGTCACCGCACCGACATCTGCCTGGACACGGTGCAAGCAAAGCCTACCGTAGAGCCCATAAGCATTCGAGTTCTCAAATGGGCCATTTATGTACCGGTACATTTATTCATTTTGAGACGAAAATTTCTTCCGATATCTGGTCTTTTGGACCCCCTTCGCCGAAACCCACTTTGAAATCCCCAAGAGTGTTCCAAGGGCAAAGACACAACCGAACGCAAGGGCGATCGCGTGTAACATCCGCGTGCATGGCGAAGAAAAAGAAGCGCGACGTGGAGTCGTCGAGCTCCTCCTCCTCATCATCCTCCTCTTCCTCCTCCTCCTCTTCGTCGTCGTCGTCGGGCAAGGCGAGAGCCATTAAAAAAGCGCGGCGGAAGGAAAAAGAGGCCAAAGGCAAGCAGATCAAATCGCGGAACGACGACGTCGACCAGGGCGGCGGCAGCGGCGGCGCAAAAGGAGCGACGGCGAGTGGGAAAGTCAAGGGGGAGTCGCCCGAAGGCGGGTGTGGGACAGGTTCGGGCGATGTCGAGGCGCTCACCGACGACCAGATCGCCAAACGCAAGAAGCAGCTGCGGGAGATGCTAGCGTCAAGCGCCGGGGCACAGAGGAGGCCGGGCACAACCGCCACTCTCGGCAAGCCAGCCGGCGGAAGCGCGAACCAGGCGCGGCCCAAGTTCGGGGAAGTGTACGTGGTCAAGGGCGCCGGCGGCGGGGGGGGCATCGCAAAGGTGGAGAAGGAGTACCCCAAACCCAAGGGGGCAGGGGGCGGCGACGCGGCGGGCGATGGCACCGGCGGCATATCGACGCTGAAGACAGTCGGCGACAGTGGCACAGACACAGCTGGCGGCGGTCAGGGCGGAGGTGTCGAGGCGGCGAGGGCAGCGGCTGTCAAGCCCCAGGAGCCCCCCAAGCCCGTTGAGATAAAGAGCTTCAACGAGATCATGGCGGAGAAGCGAGCTAAGCGCGAGGCGGAAGCTGCCGCGGCAGCGGGTGCGGCAGCTGCTGCGGCAGCGGGCGCGGCAGCAACGGCGGCTGGAACGTCAGGGGCAATGGCCGGGATAGCGGCAGCTGTAGGCGACGATAGGGGGAACCTCACCACCAGAGATGGGGACAGTAGTGGAGACGCGCCCGCGGTGACGGCAGCTGTTGACGCCGCCGCCACCACCGCTGCCCCCGCTCCAGTCGCCGCTGCCGCCGCCGCCGCCAAGATCCCTGCTACCACGGCACAAGTCATGGCGAGGTTGGAGCAGCGCCGCAAGAACCAGGTACAACCCTAAACCCTGAACCTTGAATCCTGAATCCTGAACCCTAAACCCTAGTTGCTAGACCCTAATCCGTAAGATCATAACTCCTGATCCCTGATCCCTGGACCCTAAACCCTAAACCTTGAACCATAAACCCTAAACCCTAAACCCTAAACCCTAAACCCTAAGCCCTAAACCCTAAATCCTAAATCCTAAACCCTAAACCCTAAACCCTAAACCCTAAACCCTAAACCCTA
>Ga0075109_1002502_pt1 | contig 10215 bp, 8 predicted proteins | sample AntAceMetag02UKD_FD_69798 | JGI IMG/M metagenome (GOLD analysis project Ga0075109, IMG submission 69798) | Saline lake microbial communities from Ace Lake, Antarctica - Antarctic Ace Lake Metagenome 02UKD | ecosystem: Environmental > Aquatic > Non-marine Saline and Alkaline > Saline | place...
TGTGACTGCTGTTTGTGGGCACAAAGCCCGTGACTAAGGAAGGATGGGACCCGGGTTGCCAGACCCCGAGCCCGTCTCACACCCAAGCCCCAAGTCGAACTAGCCGAAGGAACACCTTAACTCCCCTCTCCCTGAACCCCTCAAGACTCCCCCGGTTTTCGGCCAATGAGAGATGTCCTTTTCCACACGCCTTCTCATGTCAAAGACGCAAAAATCGGGGGGAGTCAAATATTTTAGAAATGAATTTTTCTCGATCTCCCTCTCGTCTCATTGATTTCCCTAGGGAAGAGACCTGTGTGGTGGCGTGTGGCACGCAAAACTTCTTCGCAAACGCGATTGTAACGGAAAACAGCCTCGATGCGATCGACGAAGAAAATGACAGTAAAACTTGAAAAAGTTTTGGCTGTTTGGCTGGTACCTGTACAGACACCAAATTCTCGTTTGGCCAATCGCAGCCCTGCGAACTGAGATCTCAGCCAATCAAAAAGGGGTCTTCAGCGTAACATGTTACGCGGAGACGGGGTTTAAGGTGAGCCTGAGCTTGCTCGACCAAGAACTCCAAAGAACCCCCTTTTTTAGGAAAAAAATATATTAAAATAAAAATAAAACCCCAATTTAAAAATAAAAACTAAAGAAACATGTTGGGTCTTAGTCTTCGAAGTCTGCCTCTCTAGTGCCGTACAACTTAATCTGTTAAGAACAAACTAAAGGGAAGGTGGGTGGGGAAACAAAAAATGCCAAAGACTCCGAGCTGGCGTGTGCGGGGCGTGTGCGGTGCGGACTGCGGTTGATGCTGTCGCACCCAAGTTTAGCCAGCTCTTTGCCGTGGGCGAATAAAGGCGTAGTTTCACATTTTGCTAAGGTGAGAAAGTCCAAGTTCAACAATGTCCAACCTGTAATCATGAAAGTAATGAGAGAGCCTACACAACTTACACCGTCTACAGAACAGCATCCGCAATCCTTGATGTAGCTGCGATTTCAACACCTGCACCTCTCTCCTCCAATTCTTTAACCTTTCCGTGCAGCTTCTCATTCTCTCGTCCTCGACTACATTTTTTCCCTCGTCCATTCGTGACTTCCTCGCTGCTTCATCATGTTTCTGACTCGTCTCTCGAACGTCCCCCCGTCAGTTAAAGGAGAGGACTTGTGACGGAGGCGCTCGCGCGTGGCGTCGAAGCTGGCCGTCGGGACGATTTCCGCGGACCGCATGACCCCCAACCTCGAACGGGTAGTGGCGTTGTTGGGGGCGTATCCTCGAAAGCACGAGCTCGTCGTGACGGTGATGCGTCAGCTTGGGGGTTTCGTGGCTATATAGCACCTTATGGCCTCGGTGCTCCTCGGCGAGACAACGCTTAAGCTAATGTCGGTTGAGGATCTGGCTCGCGAAGTGCCCCGGGTGGGCGCCGTGGGAGCCGTCGAGGCTTAACTGGGGGTATGCGCGCGCATCGGTCGGATCATGGATGCGCTCTTCTCGGCAAGTTGTTGTTGGACGCTTTCGGTTCACGCAGAAAAATCCGAAAAGGAGGCTGGCGCCAGAGTGCTTCTCAACGACCTTCTCGAAGTGATGGAACATTCTATGCGGTTCAGTGATGGATCGGTTACATAGAACGCGCTTTTGAAATCATGATTGATTCAAAACTTTCATTGGATTTTTTGCCACTGTGGAGCCGATTTTGGGAGTTTTGGGCTAATAATTTGAAATCGCGCCTTAGTTAAAGTGCGTACCGGTACACGAAATGCGCAGCGCTATGGTTAGAAAAATCATAACGACATCTAAGACCCCATTGCTGAACCGCATATTTAGACGATGCTTGTGCAGGGCAAGTCTCAATGCAAATGTGTAAGTGAACCCTGAGTATAAAAACCTACCTACACTCCAAATCCTGACATCTGAACGCGAATACACATCATCCTGAATATCGAAAAGAACCCTGAAACCCTAAGCCCCAAAATCCTTAAAACCCTAAATCCTAAACCCCAAACCCTGAACCATAAACCCTAAACCCTAAACCCTGAACCCTAAACCCTAAACCCTAAACCCCAAACCCTAAATCCCAAACCCTTCATGTTAAACTCTATACCCTAAATCTTAAGCTCTAAACCCTAAACCCTAAACCCTGAACCCTAAACTTTAAACCCTAAACCCTACTAAACCCTAAACCCTAAACTCGTCTTAACCCTAAATAATAAATCTTAAACCCTACCAGGAATAATCCTCACTCCCAAACCTCAACTAAACTCTGAAAAACCCTTACTTTAGCCCTTGTTTAAAACATTAGCCCTAAATCCTGCACCCGAACCCCTCAATACCCCTGCATCCTGAACCTTAAAACGATAAACCCATAAATGCTAAACTCTGGACCCAAATCAACCCAAAACAAACCTTAAATCCCCAAGCTTAAACCTTTGCAGCCTTCACACCCCGAAAACGCCCACAGCTAGCGCTTCAACTATTCGCCTCGCCACTGTGGTGGTTTTCTGGATTTCAAGCAAGTGTGGAGTCGCTCCCGAATCCACGTCGGATTAGCCCTCCACTAATCCGACGTGGCACCCATTACGCATGAACTTCCCCACCGAACTCTCGAAAATTCCTAAAAACTCTTTTAGCATCAAAAGTCCGTTGAAAAGCGATAACGAGTTTGAAATGATCGACCAGAGATCCGTTTGCAGTCATTATGCGCTTTATGCGAGCTTACACTAATCCGACGTGGCTTTAAAAAGAAACTCCACACTTGGTTGAAATCCAGAATACTTTTACTGCTGAGATGGCATCGACCCCTTACGTTGTACATTCATCTTTCTCGTATTAGTACTCGACCTGCGTATTTGTCTGAAGGCGCCGACGCGAGCAGATATCCGCACATTTTAGATGTACAGCATCACCTGGCTGCCCGCCACCGAGGCGAAGGATAGCGAGGATGCCTGAAAACTTTAGGGCACTCCCCACGAATCGTTGTGTTCCACATCTATGATGGTGAGGTCGTGGGTCGTCGTAAAGCTCACAGGTCACTTGTGCTCGGGTCCCTACATCAACACTCGACCTTCTACGCAACGGTCTTGGATGGAATCGAGCACAAGCCGAAACCCTCCTCCGTTTAACACACCTCGCTGCCTATGATTACCTGCGACGAATGATCCACACTCGCAGGGCTATAGAATCACTTACAATAGGTCCACAGGGAATAGTGACTAAACTGTTCCAAAAAGAAAAAATGCACCGCCCAGTACGAGCAGACCTCGGAGGCCCGATGGCTAAGAGCATTCAAATTCAATTTGGCGCTTTTGATTGTGGCGCTTTATTTAGGCTTGTGTGCAATAATAAAATCTCCTGTTAGTAAGCATGACCTCGAGCCTCCCTTTGAAGGGCGGATCAGTCCGCCGTGCATCCCTAGTGACGTCAGTGTGTGCGAACAATATGTCAGTGTGCAACGTTCAATCGTGGCAACCAGCTAGACTGTGCCCGATAGTTTAGGCAGAGGTGACGCTCACCTTCCGAACCGCTTTGACTTGATTTTATTCTGTTGTGTTTGCGTTGTTACGTCTTTAGAGATTGTGCGCACATCACTCGACCCCTTCGATCCACTCAGCCGTTAAATCCGTATCTAGACTTTGCGCGTTGCTGGGAGGCGTCTAGACGCCTATGTGACAATAGACCGGTGTTCTTTGATGGTTGCACGTGATATTCCGTTTCTTTTCAGTGTCTTCACCGCTGGTGATGCTCACGACCACCGTAAAGCACACTGTACTATTGTAAAATAGAAATGAATGTTATCCTAGTCTACTTGCTCATACAACTAGCCATATTTATAGTGCAGTACATTTAGTAGCTGAAAATGATGTGATGTGTTTTTGTCGTTTGTGCCCTTTACTAATAGGCGAGTGCTGCTTAAATCAAGAAAAGGCGCTTTGAAGCACGCAATATGAAAGTATGATACACACCTGCCAGAATAGTGAACTCACGGCACTTACGGCGATATGCGCTTGCAGTTCCCACGCAAGTGCATAAAGTTAAAGGACATCACAGCAACGTTAGTGCTGCCATCTAGACGAGCCCTCCACCGCATACCAAGGCCCGATCCCAAGATGACACCCTCCCTGCCGTTGAGGTGTGAGGCCTTAGTGAGTCCGGTCGGTCGAATAGTACATTCAAGATCCAATGCATGTATCACAAAGCATGCGACCTCGTTATTTGGAGCTCGACTTGGGACGGGTACAGAGTAAAATGGTGCAAATTGGCTCGGCATGCAGCCGAGCGACATCGTTCATTTCCCGATATTCGTCAGCAGCGTGCCTTCAGCCCCATGTGCATGTGATGGGTGGTGTTCCCCAATCCAAGCGAGCGCATCGGCAAGATCCTCGGCTCTCGTCGCTTTGTCAAAGCCTCGACGATTGCAATGCCACGAATGACTTTGTCGCCTTTGAAGAGGCAAATGCCACCGTCCTGCATAGGCTGCCTGCCCTGCTGTTCGAGCGTCATAAACAGCACGTATTGCTTACTTGGGCAATATGAAGAATTGCTACACGTTTGCCGGAGCCAATTTTGCGATTCGTCGTCAGGCATGCATGCAGATGGGGAGGAACTGTGGGTCCTTGACTCATCATCCCAGGAGCTGCGCGGCTTCATTTGAATTTGTATTGCTCTGCCGGCAACGTCGCTCCGGGAGACCTGAGCAAAAATTATTGGGCGACTCGCTGCGGTGCTGCCACACCAAAAGCCTTATTTGAGCGAAGAGCCCTCGCTGGCACTGCCTGGAAAAATTCGCTCATGTAACTCATTCCTTCGGCATTGTTGAAGCCGTACTTCCGACCTACCTGCATTTTTGTCGGCTCCAAATTGTTTGTGAATTGTGATCGCGAATCGGTCGATACAGGCGGTGAGGTTTCTCGGGTAACGACACCTTCACGAGCCTACGCAGGGACCCCAGCCACTCCTTCGCTGCCCACCCGAAACCCGAAACCCTACACCCTGAACTCGGAAGCCTACAGCTTAAACCCTAAATCCTAAACCCTAAACCCTTGTGCGAGTAGCCCTGCACATCCTGGTCAGACGCCACGCCCCGACGAGCCTGCTGAGCCTGGCGACAAGGGCCCACAGTTTGAGGAAAGGCGGCAGTGTGTGGTTGGCGCGCTATCTGGCTCGCGCGCTGAGAGACAAGAACGACAGGAGACGCCACGGACGTAGTGCGTGATGGCAAATGCGTCGTGGGCGGGAGCCGACAAAGAAAGACTTGGATCTCTGCTTTATTTTCGTCGAGATCGTTTTGTTTTATTATGATATTTCTTCGTGGAAAGTGAAGCTCACACTCTTTATTGTCAAACAACTATGAAGCCGCCTCGTGAGCGCATTGTTGCGAGTCATGTCGTGGGCGGCTAGAATAGAAAAAACGCACCATAGTATCGCGACGAACAAATGTCGTGTTCATGTCATGGCGATGAAGAAATGAAGATGTCATCTTCAATTGAAAGGCGCATCTACCATCACTCCCTCACAGTCAAGCCGCTTGAGGTGCTCCTCGCTTCTGGCCTCCTAATTGGAGGCCATCTGCATTGGTTAGCGGGTAGCCCCACGACTACAGCGTCGGGTCAGTGATGACACCAGCAATGCCATGGATGATGCCGTTCGATGCCATGATGTTGGGCAGGATGACTTTCTGGCCTCCAACGATCACGCCGCCGTCTCCGTTGGTGGCGATCTTGAGCATGGCGCCTCCAACAGTGGGAACGTCGATGGGGAGATCCATCGCGAGCACGTCGTCGGCGGTGAACTTACTGTGTGCAGGATGTGGTACGTTGCGATGCGGGTGAGAGAGTGGCATTGGTGTCGTACAGCAAAGCACCACGAGGCAGCATACAGTAGACAAATACATTCATCGGAAAGCACGAATCAATCGATGTGCGGCGCAGCCACTATTCGCTCTCACCCGGCGACGACGTGATTGGCGAGTGTCCCGAATAAGTCAGGCGAGGCGAGGGCCTCCTCGGCGGTGAGGTCGTTTGCCTTCAAGAAGGCTGCAAAGGCGGTGTCTACAGGAGCAAACACCATGTAGTAGGGGCGGGGACTTGTATCGCTCAAAACATTGCCACCGCCAACCCTGAGCGCATATAACTATAGCTAAAGACAGCGTAGGAAAGTGCGTGTGCCTTGCCGTGAACGGCCCCATCCCGGCGAGGGCATCAGTGAGCTCGTTTCCGTCGGGGTCGGCGGCGGCGGAGACGGCGGCGACGAGCGTGGAGAAGACGGGGTCCGCACTCAGGGTCTCGATGATGGGCTCAAGGTCACCCGTGGGCTCGGAGTCCTCCATTGGTTCGTCAAGAGTGGCTGTTTCGACTTCGGACTCGTCAGCAGCCATGGTGCTCATCTTTGGCGAGGACATCATCCCATGGGAGCCGCGGCGCTTGGAGTACATGGCGGTGTTCTCGGTGATGTGCTTGCTCAACCTGCTGATAGAGTCGGTGACATGCTTGCGTACTTTGGTAGGGATATCCTTGAAACGTGCAACCTTGTCGTTGTGCCTCTGTTTGAGGGAGCGGGCGGCGAGGAGGTGGCGGCCTGCAGTTCCAGCGGCAGAGACAGTGTCGAGGTCGACGCCGAGAGTTGAGAGGCTGCCCGCGGAGTCCGTCGCGACAAGATCGTCGTCGGAGGTGTCCGCGGTGAGGCCCATGGGCTCAATATCCTCTTCAGCGGTCGCGGCATCGTCCGTCATGGAGCCGCTGCCATAACGTGCGGAGTACTCGGCGGCCGCCATGGCGTCATGCCACTCACTAAACGCCTGAAAGGAGGGAGCAGAGCGTTGCAGGGAAACTGACACCAAAAAGTAGTAAAATATTTCATCTCTAAACAAAACGAAAAAGGAAAAAAATGCAATGCGATTGCGATTGCGCACAACGCGCACACTTTCGTCCCAGTTTTTGCTAATCTTTGCCATCACCTTTCCGACGCTTTTCGACGCTCCGACCTCCCCCCGCCCTTACCTTGAGAGCGGCGTCTACGTGAGCCTTCACAGCCTCGTTAACACCAGCGTGGTAATCCCTGATCCTGGCGTCAGTGTCAGTGAAGTGCTTAATGGCGGCGTCATGTCTAGCAGTGTGGCTGTCTCTTATCTGTTGCGTGAGGTCCTCTGCTAGAAGGCGACGGGCGGGGGAAGCAGATTTCACACCAGCAAGTCCCATTACCATCGCGACGAGGAGGGCAGCGATACGCATCGTGAGCTTGGCGGCAATTTGCTCGGACGAGTGTGTGGTTGTGGTTGTGTCACGAACAGCAAAGGCGGCTCGGAAGCTTTCTCTCGTGCGCGATATAGCTTGCGGCTGGGAGCGTTGTAAACCTACTTCTCCAAGGGCAAGGAGGTTTGTCAGCAAGCCCTGGAACGAGAGGACCATATGCTCCCGCGCCCCGGGGGTTGCCGAGCCGGACCACATTTGGTAAGGGAATGCCGGATATTCCTCTCACTTGCCCACTGACCTTCGTCTTTCTCTCGAGAGGATGTTCGGCCTGTCCAATGCAACGCCAATAGTAAAATGGATATAGATACACCGGTCGAAAACTTCCAAGAATTGTAAACAATTTTCTTTCTCTATGTAATCTTCCGAGATGAAATTGAGCCCCCTGCGAAAAGAGAAGCGCACAACGCACGAGACACATATTTGCACACCTCACGTTAGCCACCGCAAGCTTTATAGTGCGCTCGATGCCGAGGTGTCACCACTGCGCTACTAAAGAGGGACTGCAGGCTTGACGGCATCTCGATGCCTTCACGCTCACAACTATGTCCGCCTGTTATCGATGTTTCGAACGATACAAAACATAATAATGAATCGCGACTGCTCGCAAGATGCCTGCGTTTAGATCGTAATTTGTAAAAATCGTGACTATCTTGGTCTTACACTCCCCAGTCACTTTTTCATATTTCTTTACACCCTAAATACTACACCCTGACCAAGGCATCGATGCGCCACCGTGGCATCCGCCCACACATTGAGCTTCACCGTAGGGCACGATCACAACCAGCACGCATCAGAACGTAGAAATCACATATATGAGATATCTCTGGATCGTTCACAAAAGCGCGCTGTCCATCAACCGCTGCTCACTGTCGCAAGGCGAGTGTACGGTAGGCCTGCATCGGAGGCGCTGGGAAGCTCATGAGTAAAGTCATCGAGTTTCATCCACCTCTGAGCCAAGTTATGGCAGCGCAAGCTCTTGTATCCTCCACCACCGCTCCGCCTTCAACATCGTCCGGTCGGTGGAAAGGTCAGTGGGCCTTCTCCAAACACTTCTGGACTAGGTTCTGAGAGAAACAGAAGTTATCTTTAGCCCGTGCGCATCAAACTGGAGGGGTACAGGTGTGTGCCTGGCCCCCATGCTCTCTATAGCAAGATGCTCGCTGAACGAACCGCCTCGCGGAACGTCTTAGCTTTGTTTAATTTAGTTTAATTTACGGAAGCCGCTGGCAGCCACCCACCCAGCACCATCCTTACTCTGGTACATTTCAACCGATTGCAAACTAATTCGCCAGCAACACCGATACATCCAGCTGGAGCTGTGCACGTATAGGCGACCCACGAGTTATGCGTGGGTGGTAGAGGTACTCAGCGCTCGTCGTTATCGACCACAACTACTTCACACGTCGATGTGGTGGAAGCCCCGCCCCCGTATAATGGTTTGTTATGACGCTAAGGACGGCGAAGTTGCCGTCGCTCATCATGTATCCGCGGCAGGTGTGTCGCCCAGCGCTCTCACTGGGATGTGCTCTCCAGGCATATGTTTCTGGTTGCGTCCGTACTTACGCCGCCGAATGTACACAGCTGCCATCCATGCCGCCCGCACAGATGATGGAAGCGATGCGCCCGTTCGGCAACCCAGTCGCCTCGACATATCAGCCTCGCCATAGCAGTGAGTGTAGTGAGGGGAATGGCAGGCTTGCGGTTTGCACGCGCCGGTGGCTAGATATCCTAAGTGTTTCGGCATCCTGCATCGCTCCTCCAAGTAGAAGTACCAGTTCTAGCTCTCTTTCACTGTGAACGCGACTGTACCATAAACCAAAGCAGAATACCCACCGCACACCACGAGCCCCGACAAGGTCCCCAGCACTCCTTCGCCACGTCCTCTTGCGCCACTGCTCCGGTAAAATCGCGGTGAGCCCGCTGAACGCGGTAACGAAGGCCCATACCTTGGGGAGGGAGAAGGCGCGGTCGTCGTCCTACCTTGGCTTGCGCGCGATTGGTGTGAGGGAAACCATGGGACAGTGCGTGCGTTAGGTTTGTGTGTGGGACCTAAAAGCGGAAGCAAGGCTTGAAGGCTAACCAACTCTAACGGGCAGACGGGAGAGACTTCGTCATTGCGTATGCCCGGAAACCTCGAACGAGGCGAGGCGAGGAGACTTGGCGATTGATTTCTTGGACCTACCCCCTGCTTGGACTTATCTTACCGTCATACGTACCCGCACCCCACGCCCGCACCCGCCTTTTGCTTGAACGAGAGCCCTTGCTGACGTGGCCTGCGATCTTTGCGTATCTCTCTTGGTCTCGGAAAAAAAGCCCTAGTCTGGCGCGGAGTCAGCAACTTGGGCGCAGATACGATACGAGGTGCCTTTGCCAAACTGCTTCCACAAATACCGCTACCGGCGCACGCAAGCTCCGTCACCGAAAATCCGTCCCCTCGTCCACCCAACCCATCCGCACACAATGGCCGTCGGCGACAGCGACAGCGAAAAGAAGTGGTTCAAAGACAAGGAGAAGCTTGTGCCTGGACTCATTGGCGCCGCGGTGTGCTCCCCCCCCATGAGCGCTCTACCTACTCTTTAGTCTCGCTCGAAAAAACACCTCGAAAGTTTATTTTTGCGCCTCCAATTCCCCGCTTTATCTGCAACCCGAACCCCGGCGACGCCCCCCCGTTCCTTTATCACTGACTTCTTACGACCGCCCGACGCGCGCGCCTTCTCTCCCGCGCAGCTCGTTGCGGGTCTCGGCGTCATCGTATTTCTCGTTAAGAAGGAGAAGGACGCCGACAAAGCGAAGTAAAGGGAGACGAAGAGAAGCAAACGCCTCGACCCCCGCTTCCTGAACCTCCCTCCACCGCGCACGCACGTCCACTTCCACTTCCGCTTTCTGGTCGCACGAGCTCGCTCCACGTTCCGTTCCCCGCCTATGTCGCCCCACACCTCCCTTACACGCTAGACGCTCGCAACAACCGGCGACGTCTTGTGTACGGCACCC
>Ga0075109_1002505_pt1 | contig 10201 bp, 9 predicted proteins | sample AntAceMetag02UKD_FD_69798 | JGI IMG/M metagenome (GOLD analysis project Ga0075109, IMG submission 69798) | Saline lake microbial communities from Ace Lake, Antarctica - Antarctic Ace Lake Metagenome 02UKD | ecosystem: Environmental > Aquatic > Non-marine Saline and Alkaline > Saline | place...
ATCGCATCGATCACAAAATGCACCAGATGATCCGCTGGCACCCAGTCCCGCAGATCAGGCGGAAGCAATAACGGCGTGTCGCGGTCGATGTTCACATAACGGGTGGCCATGCGATAGGTATCTTGTTATCTGTCAAATATATATGTTATTTCAACCAAGGAAATATCCTAAGTCCGACAGGCTGCTAGGAACGCCGACGTCCCCGTCGGCCCTTCGACCACGTTCGCCCCTTAACCGCAAAGATTGCTTATTGACCCTTTTCGCCAGCGTTGACCCTTTTCGCCAGCGAGGCGCTCCAAAGGAATTTCCTATCAATAGCTAATACGGGATCAGAGATTCGCTGACGGTGGTCGGGGTTCGGGCGTAAAACGATTTAGGATCCACTTGCGGAGGCAAATTTGAGGCCTACGGCACCCGCGATGATCAGCAAGATGCAGAGGATGCGCAGAACTTCCCGTGATTCACCGAACAAGGCCATGCCGATAATGGCAACGCCAGCCGCACCGATTCCTGTCCACACCGCGTAGGCCGTGCCCACTGGAATTGTTTTGAGCGCGATTGAGAGGAAGGCAAAGCTCGCAACCATGGCACAAACCGTGGCCACGCTGGGTCCTAGTCGAGAAAATCCGTGTGTGTACTTCAGGCCAATCGCCCAAGCGATTTCCAGTAGACCAGCAGTTAATAAATAGAACCAAGCCATCATATCGAGTTCCTTCGCTTTTGGAAGTGATCGGAATCGTTGCCCAATATCGCCGTCGGGAGCCATCACATATTGGAATTACCCGCGCATACGGGAAAAAGCGGGATGCCGGTGTCCGCCCAAAAAGTCGGCCGTCGGCAGTTTGATAATATCAGGCATTGGGAAGCAGCTTCTATCGCAATTTCCGCGACTGTCCGTGCCGGCCGATGACTCAAGCCGGACTTTCAGGTTAGCGCATGCGTGGTTGCGCGTGCGTCGCTGATCAAATTCTACTTTTTCTGATATGAATAAGACACGCATCGGAATCGTTGGTTATGGGAATCTCGGAAAGGGTGCTGAATTGGCCGTCGCCCAGGCTGCCGATATGGATTTGGGCGCGGTGTTTAGCCGTCGACGGTTGGAGCACTCACTTTATCAACCGATCGCCGACATCGATTCGTGGCAGGACCGGCTCGATGTGTTGCTTCTCTGCGGTGGGTCAGTCAGGGACATTCCGATGCGGTTCGCCGGGTGGCCGGGGTCCGGGATGCCCGCCAATACACGATCCCGTCCGAAATCGCCCTGCAACGGGTTCGGGCCGGAGAGGTAAGTGATCTCACAACCCGTGAAAAGCATACCCGGCAATGTTTCGTGGTGCTTGCGGACGGCGCCGATGCCACCGCCGTCACCGCGAAGATCGTGAATATGCCGGACTATTTTGCTGAATACGATACGACGGTTAATTTCATCACGCAGGAAGAACTGGAGCGGGATCACGCCGGACTTCCGCATGGTGGATTCGTGCTCCACAACGGGGAAACCGGGGGAGATCACCGGCAACTGATGGAGTTTGGCCTCAAGCTAGAAAGCAATCCGGAGTTCGCCGCCAGCGTCCTGGTTGCCTGTGCTCGGGCGGGGCATCGTCTTCACCAGCGGGGCGAATCTGGGGCACGCACCGTCTTCGATCTTCCGATCGGTTTACTCTCGCCGTGTTCGCCGGAAGACCTGCGGCGAGATCGCTTGTGAGTCGGGTATCGCCTTCTATGATTCTGGCATGCGTTACACCGCTACCCTGATGTCTAGAACCTGCGAACCTGCGCTCTGGTCGCATGCCTCCTCCCGGTCCTAGCTTTTGCCGAGGAGAGCCGAAACGCTAAGCAGTCGGATCCCTCAATCTCCCAGGACCGGGGGCGAAAGGGGGTCAAACGCAAATAATAAAGATTTCATTTGGCGCCTCTGACCAATTTACTGACGGATTCGGACGGGGGACGGGAGACGCAGGGGATGGGTTACTCGCTGGAATGAGTCCCGGACTCACGGGTTGGATCAATCTTTGTCTTTTGCGTTCGACCTCTTCGGCTGCCCCTTTGTCTTTCACATTCGACCCCTTCGGTTGCCCCAAAATTTAGACAGAAGGACAATCTAAATTACTACCGATACCGCCGGAGCCAAATGGTTGGAGCGTTCGGTTAAGCGCACTTCAAAGGGCTTCCCGTCGCGTTCGCCCTCGATGAGCCACCCGCCGTCGGTCTCGCTCCAGCGTGTTGTCGCGGGTGGTGCCGCATCGGGGTGGGCCGCGCACACCGCGAGTAGGCGATGGCGTTCTGCGGCGGCCGAGATTACGGCGGCATACGGATAAACCAGCATGTCCGCCGGCAGATCCAATTTACCGGTGCGCACGGAGAGAGGTTGCACGCCTCCGACCGCGGCTGCCACACCGGCCAACGGTCGTTTGATGCGAAAGCCTTCGCCCTCGGTCATCACCTCCGCCTTGCCGTCGCGATTGAACGCTTGGAAACGGACTTCGACCGGCAACGCCGCTTCGAGGTCGACGGCATCAAACACCACCAAAATATCCGGTTTGACCAGCACGAGCGTCCGGGTCACGCGACTCACAGGATGTCCGGCTAGTCGATAAGCTTCGGTGGCGTCGCTGGTGGTGGTCATCCAATCGAGCCCGACTTGGTGGGCGACCACGTAAGCATAAGCCAACGACTTGTTGGTGCCTTCCTCGCCGCCGTGATAAATGTGCCCTCCCCCGTTGATCAGCACCGAGGTATGCGCCTCGGTTTGCCGGAGTAACCAGCCGGGGTTATCTGGGTTGTAGGAGGCCCGTATCGGGTCGTCGAAGAGCCGTTCGCCGTAGGCGGAAAATAACACGCTGTTGCGGTCGGCGTGTTCATGATTGCAGGGCTCGCCGCTGCGCAGGCTCAGCACGGTATCTCGCTCCGTCCAACCCGACCGGGAAACAACCAAACCGGGGGCGAGAGAGTAGTCCTTGGTGATGTCCACCGCGAACTTCGTCGATACGGTCGGGTCGAACCAAATGGCCGCCCAAAACAAGGTGGCTTCGTCTTGCGCCATCCCGGGGCGCAACAGCAGGTGCTGAGCGGTGGTATCGTGGAATTCGCGGGCGATCCAAGCCAAGGCAATCACCGACCCGGAATTGCTGCAGTCTCCGATGGTCAGACAATCCCGGGCATTATCGTGGGTCGGCATGGTGGCGCGCAGGAAGTAGCGCGACATGGCCGGGAAGTCAGCGATCCCGCGTTCGTCGATATCGTGGAATCGGCGGAGCAACTCCAGACAGAGACAGAAATAATTGTAGGTAAAACCCCAATACGCCGATCCTTCGGCGAAGGACCCGTCCGCCGGTTGTTGCGCGATAAACTCCCGCAGGCTCCGCAGCCCCAAATCCCGCCACTTGGTCGCATCCGGATGATCCGGGCACAGACTCGAGGCGATCATGAGGCCAGCGGTCGCGATGATCTGCAGATTCGTATTGGCCAAAACCTTGGGCCACTGACTCACGTCGTTCACGGTCAGGCCGGTGCATTCGAGATCCATAGACCAGACCGGCATCGGCACGGCGCCCAGTTCGCCATCGACGGCGCGGTAGCTCGAAGGGCCGACTTCGTTGGCCAATCTATCCAACACCCCCCGGTGGAGCGCGGGGTCGATTTCGTCGCCGAACCAATCGAGCGCACAGCCCAACAGCATGCCGACCATCGGGCCGCGCATCGCACCCACCGTGTGTACGCTGTCTTCCAAAATCCAATCCCAACGATTGAACTTGAGCGCGGTAGCAATCGCCAGTTCGCCGAGCGCCCGGTGCGGCTCGCTGGGCTCGATGAGATGAACAAAAGCCGACCGATACGCGATGTTCGCGACGGTCGCGAGATGCCGCACGCGGTTCTTCAGGTCGATCTCGACGGTGAGAAACCGGCGGTCTGCCGCCAGATCAGCGTCCCGGGACCCTTCCCAGTAAGAGGCAAAAACCGGGTTCGTAAGGCTCTGGCGGATACGCGGCAGTTCATCCCGGTTAAACAATACGCCAAACGGAAGCGAGTGATCGCCTTCAGCGAGCGCCGCCGCGCCGGCCGCCGCGCCGGCGCGGGCGGGCGGCGCGAGCACCGATAGCGCACCGAGCGAGGCACCGGCCTGAAGGAAACGACGACGAGAGACCGAGTTGGCATCAGATGGAGCGGTAGAAGCAGGCGAATCAGGCATATCAAACGGAGATTTCGGGTTGGGAAGTTGACCTAGCATCCAAGCTTGAACGGCGGGCCACCGAGGTAAAGGCGTGGTCGTCGAAACTCGACCGATTTCGACCTTCCTATGAATGAAATTTCAGACGCTTCGGCCTGTTGTTTCCGCCGAACATGCTCCCTAATGATGGACATCTCACCAACGCATCATGATCACAATCCAAGGCAGTGCGAGTAAGGGCTGGTTGCACCAAGCAGCCGGTTTCAAATTCGAGAAACGTTACTACTTCGATCCTGAGTTCCGGTGGGATCAGGATCACGCGATCGACCAGTTCCTTGATGAGCGATTCCCCGACTACCCCATCTACAACATGGAGTCCAACCTGGGGCAGATCGAATACACCCGCCGCAAGCAAATCATCGTCGGTGGTATTCAACCCAACTTGATCATCGGGCTCGTCGCCGGGGCAGACTTCTTTTGCGATCCCGACAAGGACTCCGACATCACGATGCGGCCAATGGAATCGATGCTGCTCCAGCCGGATAAGCTGCCCTCGCCGGCGTCGTTTTTGGATGCCCCGCTGATTAAGGGATTCGATGCCGAAATTCGACGACTGCAGGCGGAGAAACCGGACTACCAAGTCATCCCGCCCTATTTTTGGGACAGCTCCGGCCGGGCCACGATTCACGGGTTCATCACCACCTCCATGAAACTCTTCGGGGAGGATATCTTTCTCCTGATGATCGACGATCCCGAGCTCGTGAAACGAATCCATGGGTGGATCGCCGATGTCTACCTGACGCTGATCGAGCACTACTCCAAACTGGCGAATCTTCCGACTACGGCCCTCCACGTCGGCGAGTGCACCGGGACCATGCTGAGCCCCGACCAGTATCATGATTTCATCGTGCCCTTCGCCAACCGCATGGGCGAGCAAGTGGGCGGACTCCGTTGGCACTCCTGCGGTGATTCCAATCACCTGCTGGAACCGCTATCCGAAATCACCTCGTTAAAAATCTTGGACACCGGCTCCAACACCCGTGTAGCCAATATCCGCGAAAAATTCGGCTGCGATATCGAGATCAACATTGCCCCGCCGGTGGGCGCGTTACTCGAGCGTTCTAATCCTAAGGGCATCGAAGCCTGGCTCGATCGCACGCTGGAAAATAACGACGGCGGTGACCTCAAAATCGTGCACCATCTCGAGCCAGGCTACTCCCTCGACGCCAATCTACGGATTCATGACCTCCTCGAGCAAAAGGGCGTCGTCGCGAAGACCCGTTTGGCTAAGGTCTGAGGCAGTCGAGCTGCGCTTACGGGCTCGGTATTAGCTCTCGGAGGGCTTGCGGAATCTCCTTTTTGAAACGGAAAAACCCGTGGCTAGCCCGGGGCCACAACCGCTCATCCCACGCATGCCGCAAGGGGACTAACTCAATCCCTGCGTCCCGGCACATCGCGACCAAGTCCGGCATCAGCTCGGACCAAATACCGATTTGAGGTTCGGCCATCACCAGCACCTCGATCTTCGAGTTCTCCAGCCAATTCTTGAAATCACTTTCGGTGTCCCAGACCCCGGCACCGCCCGCGGCATCATGGGCCAGCTGCATCGCCTGGCGCCGAAATCGGACGACCGGCTCAGCGAGTCCCATCTGGGCATAAATGGCGCGGGGAAACCACGCAGCACAGGCGGCCACCTCGGCTCGCGCAGGCACCCACTCCCCCGCACTCAAATCGTCGTCGGTCAGCAACAAGCCCACCCGCCGCCCGGGGGCGATCTCCGAGGGCGGGACCAAGGGCTGGAGTGGCGGCGGTGGCGCCGCGGCCAACGCCACCGGCTCGGTGGCCAGCTTGCCGGTCACTTCGAATCGATCCCCGGTGTAGCGCCGAATATTTTCACGCGTCGCGAGGTAGGTTTTACCCACGGTTTGTAAGCCGGCTACCCACCGCCAACTCAGGGTATTAGACGCCGCATCCCCATCGAGGAGATGACGCCAAAACCAGTCGGCTCCCAGTTCCCACGGGAGCTTGAGCGTGTGAATCCAAATACTGGCCGTCCACATGCGGGCGTGGTTGTGCAGGTAACCGGTGGCAACGAGCTCCCTCGCCCATGCATCGAAACAATCGATTCCGGTTTGTCCCGCCATCGCTTGCTGGAACCCCGGCGTCTGAGCTTCGCTGCCCAGAAGTGCATGCACGCGATCCCGGTATTCACTCCAAATCGACGGACGCAGCTGTAACCAACCCTTCCAGTAAGTCCGCCAAAACACCTCATCGATAAACTTGCTGGCCGCCTCGGCGGAGTGCTGTTGCAGCACTTCCGCAATCACCTCCCACTCCGGCAGCACCCGCAGACGAATCCACGGCGACAGCGCCGAGACCGTCCTCGGCCGATCCGGCCCGTTATCGGTATTGCGCCCCTCCGCGTAATCCCGGCCGGCGTGCGGCAGAAACTCGGCCAACGCCGCCCGGTAGTCCGGGTCAAACATGGCGGACCTCCTCATCTCGTTTCGATGAGCCGGACACGACCTCTCGGCTGCTGCTAAAGGGCATCATGGGGATCACGAAACCAAATCATCGCATGATGGCGAACGACCGGCCCCGTTTTTCGGAGAGCCGAAACTCCCCGCCCCGACCCGCCCGTAAAAAAGCCTCTACCGGATCTGTAGCCGGGGTCGCCCTGTCCACCGTAGCCCGGCAAAACGGGAAGAAGGAGGATGACCTCGGTCTCTGCCTCTCGGCATCAGTGCCCCACTTCACCGCTCCGGGCTCAACGAGCCCGGCTACAACCATGCTGCTGCGAACTCCGTGAATTCGACTCGTGGACACTTAAAATCCTCTATTCTTCGAGCACCTTGACGCGCCGATCTTTGCGAGGGAATTCGAGGGTCACGACGGTGCCTACTCCGGCCTTGCTCTCCACCCCGACTTGTCCGCCGTGATCCTTCATGATGCGTTGCACGATCATCAGGCCGAGGCCATTCCCTCCCGGCTTCGTCGTATGGTAGGGCTCGAACAAGCGCAGGAGGTCTTCTTGTTTGATGCCGGTTCCATTGTCTCCAAACATCAAATACACAGCATTATCATCCGAGCGGGTTTTGAGATTAAGTTGCCCACCGGGCGCCATGGCTTCCATCGCGTTTTTGATCACGTTGAAAAACACCTGCTTGAGCTGATTACGATCCGCCATGAGCACCGGTAGATCGGGGGACGCCTCGACATCGACTTTAATTTGCCGGTCGGCCAACTCGCCCTGATGAAAGCGCAAGACCTCGTCCAGCACATCGAGTAGATGCAGCTCCGACAAATCCGGTGGCTGCGGCCGAATCGCTTCGAGGAAATGATTGATGATGCCATCCAGGCGACTGACTTCGTCCTGACAAATCCTGATCGAGTCGGTGAGCGCGGCTACCTCTTTGGCCGAGGCCCGCAGTTTCTTCAGTTTTCGCTCGATCAATTGTAAGTGAATATTGAGCGAGTTAAGCGGGTTGCCTAACTCGTGGGCGACTCCGGCGGCGAGCAACCGAATCGAGGAGGTGCGCTCGTTTTCGATGAGCTCCTCGGTCGTCGCCTTGTCCCGAGTCACGTCGGTCAAAATCACGGCATAACGACGCCCGTCCGCGGCATCTTCACTTTGGAACGGCACCATGTAGAGCCGGACCGTCCGAGGCTCCGGATAGGTCAATTCAAACTCCCGCGCGATCACCGGCAAGGCACCGTCTGCCAGCGCCGATTCCAGCGAGGGACGTAAACCCGGCACCAGTCGCCATAACATCTGACCGGAAAGTTCATCGGCGTTGAGTCCGATCAAACGATGCGCCGACTGATTCGCGTATTCGATTTCACCATCCGGGCTGATCACCAGCACGCCCTCTTGGAGGGTGTTGAAAATATCCTCAAACACCGTCCGCTCCCGGGCCAAGCGCTGCACCAGATTGGTCAGATTAACCGAATCCAACTGGTCCAAGCGGCCTAGGACACGATTGAGAGAGCTATGGTGTTTCTTTTGAGGCATTAAGGATTTTTAGAAGACTGTTATTTTAACCACGAATGGACACGAATAAACACGAGTCTGAGAGACAAATCGACGCGCTCAAAACCACCACGGCTTGTTCCATTTCGGTGCGTAGCGGTAGCGAAGCCAATTCGGGTTCATTCGTGGTTAAAAAATGCAGCCTGGTGGCGGTCCCTCAGACTGAGCTATCCATCCGTGGGTAAGAAATCCATTTGCCCGGGATCCACTCGTTCGGCCATCAGCTTGCGCAGAAACGTGGTGCGATGGAATCGGCATCTGCCCAGCCGAAGGATCGCTTCGCGATGTTCCTCGGTGCCGTAACCCTTGTGATTAGCAAAACCGTATCCCGGAAAATCGGTATCGAGTTTCACCATCAATCGATCCCGCGAAACCTTCGCCACCACCGATGCCATGGCGATGCAGAGCGACCGCGTATCCCCGCGCACCACATTGGTATGCGGGTAGGCAAAATGCTTCAGCCGCAGGCCATCGACCAATACCTTCGCTTTAACCTGCGGTTCGAAGGCGGCGATTTCTTCGGCGCTCGCGAACAAGTCCGGCTCCAATTTTTGCTCGAAGGCCGAAGGCGGATAAATGCCCTGCAACGCGCGCCGCATGGCCAGCTTCGTCGCCCCCAGAATATTGTATTTTTCGACCTCGGCCACATCCGCCATGCCCACATCGACGTGGATCTTTCGCTCCGCCATGAGCGCCTCAAAATCGAGCCACAGGGCATCTCGTTCCGCCTCCGGCAGCTGTTTGGAGTCATTGATCCGCCGCGCATTCGTCGTGACCCAGTTACTCTCCAAAAACTCCCGCGTAACCAATACCGCACCAGCCGCAACCGGTCCCGCCAACGCGCCGCGGCCGGCCTCATCGACTCCGATCAGGCCATCAAGCTCCCCCAATTGCTTGAAGTCAAAACTACGGAGCTGACGTCGTTTGGGCATGGTTTAGAGAAGAATCGGACTCACCGTTTGAAACCGACATATTCCTTGGGTTCCGGCAGGGGCAGTTCCGCCAAGCGCCCCTCTGCTTTGACGACTTCGTAAGCGGTGCGAAAATGCAGTTTGGCAAACTCACCCAACGCCCGCGCGCCATACTTGTTCATGATCTCCACCGCTTGATCCTTCACCGCCGCGCTCGCGCCTTTTTGCAGGTTTGCACCAAATTTATCGGAAAGCCGGCGCATGATGCGCACGTATTCGGCCCGCGCCGCAATCGACGCGGCGGCCACGACCGGGTCCGACTCCGCCTTCGTGCGCATGGCCAAGACGAAATCCGTAATCCCTTTTCGCTTCAGTTCGTTCTGCACCAGCGGGGTCTTGGTGAACTGATCCAGCAGCCCTCGCGGCACCCGCTGTTTCTCCAGCGCCTTGATTAGGGCGATACCATGTTGCCAAGCCAACAGCTTGTTCATATTGGCACGGGGTCGGGACATGAACTCGTTGTATTTGACCATGTCGAAAGCCGACAGCTCCACGGTGGCTCCCTTGGTTTTTCGAATCACCTGATCGAGCTTCATAATCTGGGAATCGGCGATTTTCTTGGAGTCCTTTACCCCGGCCGCCACCAACGACCGAATCGCCCCCGCATCGGCCACGACTGTCGCCGCTACCACGGGACCAAAAAAGTCTCCCTTGCCGCTTTCATCGAGCCCTGCGTGAGGTTCGAACCACTCAGGGTTGAACACCTCGTCGTAACCAAGTTTCGGTTCGCCGGTGATCTCCGGTTCTAACGTCATGGTCACAAAATTCTCCGTGCCCTTCCCAGATATTAAGACCTTCCGGCTTTCGTAACCCGTGACGTTTACATCGGGACCTTTGAAGCCGAACCGGGCATAGGGCACCTCCCTCGCCTCCCAGCCTCGGCCCGCGCACCAGTCCCGCAGTTTATCCAATTGGGCGTCGTTCAACTTCGCCGTGTAAGTGGCGAGTAGTTTGGGAGCGTCGGGATCTGCTTTTTTCTTTTTGGCCATGGAGCAACGAAACGAGACAGGCGAATTCCGCCTGATCAATTCA
>Ga0075109_1002510_pt1 | contig 10189 bp, 6 predicted proteins | sample AntAceMetag02UKD_FD_69798 | JGI IMG/M metagenome (GOLD analysis project Ga0075109, IMG submission 69798) | Saline lake microbial communities from Ace Lake, Antarctica - Antarctic Ace Lake Metagenome 02UKD | ecosystem: Environmental > Aquatic > Non-marine Saline and Alkaline > Saline | place...
GGCATTCGACAATCGCGGAGTCATGATCGATAGCGACACGATCACGGTCACCAATACAAGTCCGGTTGATCTCGCCAACGCGTCCAACACAGCCATCAGTGAGTTGCACTATCATCCTGCCGACCCCAGCGCTCCGGAAATTGCGGCGGGCTTCACCGATGCGGATCTTTTCGAATTTGTCGAACTCACCAACCTCAGTGCGACGACAACCATCGAGCTCACCCATGTTCGCTTTACCGATGGGGTCACCTTTACCTTTCCGGGTGGAACGGTCATTGCCCCGGGTGAGCGAGTCGTGGTGGTTGCCAATGTAGAGGCCTTTGAGTTTCGCTATGGCAACGGTGCCGCATCAATCGCGGGCGCTTATACCGGAAACTTTCGCAACAGCGGGGAGCAGGTCCGTCTGGAAGCGGCCGATACGAGTCTCATCGTCGAGTATGCCTACGGCGATGATTTGCCCTGGCCTACGGATGCAGATGGCGGTGGATACAGTCTGATCTTGTTGGGTTCGGATCCGACCCAAGCCCTCTCCTGGCGTTCCAGTGTGGCGGTCGGAGGTAATCCGGGAACGAGTGATTCCGCCCCCTACAGCGGTGGCGACCTTCTAGAGTATGCTCTCGTATCTGCGCCCTTTGGAGAAATTAGCGGAGACCTGTTTGTCATGAAAGTGCGTGTCAATTTGTCGTCGGACGATTGCCTGGTCAGTGTCGAATTTTCGCAAGACTTGGAAACGTGGGTTCCAGCTTTGGAGGGAAATCTGATCTCACGCGTCAACCACGGTGATGGGACAGCCACCCTCCGTTTTGGATCACCACAGCCGGTCGATGCCGAAACCAAACAGCTTGGGAGAGTCCGAGTGACTTTACCCTGACGGGGTTCCCCCAAATCATGACGCGATTCGGTGACGGTTCTTCCTTGTTACGAGGACGTGATGGTTTGGAAATACCTCGTTGTTTTTTCGGAGCCCTCTTGCCATCCCGGAAGCTTGACTGGCGTTCGTATCGGAGCTGACCGCGGCGCAGAGTTCCTTGTTGGGTTACCTGGTGACACTCCTTCCTGGGGATTCGGAGATTCAAGATATCCTACAGAAGACGAATTTGGTGCTTTGGAACAAGCGGGAGCAGTTCCAAGCGGGCACGAGTTTTCGTGCGTGGGCGTTCAAGGTGGCCTATTGGGAGGCCCGCGCCTGGATGACGAGTCGGAAGCGGGAAGCTTGGTTGCTATTCGACGAGGAACTGGTCGATGCCGTGACGGAACGCATGATCAGTCAGCCTATTGCCGAAGAGGAGGGGGCTGGGAGCGCATCCATTGCCCTGCGGAAATGCCTCGCCAAACTCGGAGGGAGCGATCGGCTGGCCGTGGTCTATTATTATCAACACGGCAAGTCACTCGCGGAATGTGAACAAATTCTCGGCCGGAGTCCAAATTCCCTCAAGGTTTCCCTCTGTCGCATTCGAGGGGCCCTTCGCCGTTGTATCAAAGCAACCCTGACCCTCCAACGTTTGCCGTCAGCATGAAAATTCAACCCAAGGAAGAACTTCTCCAGCTGTTCATCGACGGTCACCTTGACCGGGAGACGAATCGCACCTTAAAACCAGCCTGGCATGTTTTAGTTCAAGCCCTCGTCCGTTTTCTTGTTGGGCCTCGGGGCAATCGCTTCTCTCTCTCGTCGTCGGCGTTGCTAGGTAAGTAAGCGCTCAGCCTGGGGAGAGTCTCAAAATTCTGTTGATCGCGCACCTGAAGGAGCCGCGATCAACAGAATCTCCCTACACACATTTTACTTCCTGCGGTGATTGAGCGGCTGGGTGCTTCTGAGGTAGGCGAAGAAGTCGATGAGGTCTTGGTCAGTCATCCCGGTGAGCAGGCCCGGAGGCATGAGGCTGACTCCGGCTGGTTCGAGAGAAAGAAGGTGATCGGCGGCGATCGAAACCGGATTTCCTCCCGCGGGTTGTAAGACAACGTTCCTGACATCTTTGCTTTTTAAAAAGCCCGTCAGGGTCCGGCCATCGCGGGTCTTGAGGGTGTAAGTTTCAAAGCCCTCCCGAATCTCCACCGCGGGGTTCACGATGGCGGGAAGGAGCGTTTTCAGGTCATCTCGTTGATAGGAAGTGAGCATCGGACCGATCTCCCCGCCCTGCCCGTGGAGAACGTGGCAAGTGGCGCAGCGAGTGCTGAAGTGACGGTAACCTGCTTCAACATCTGCTTTCCCTTTTTGCGCAAGGAGCGTTCTGAGACGAGCGACCTCCTTCTCGACCGGATGCCTCGGGTTGGAAGGCTCGGGGAAGAGTTGCGCAAGCATGGGGAGATGTTCGGCATGCCCGTGGCCGGCAATCCGGGCGCGAAGAGAGTCGCCCAGGAGATTCTTTAAACCATCGTTGCCGGCTGCCAATTTAAGCCACTGGCTGGTCCACGATGCCCGGGAGAGCAGCAGGACTTCGGCGGCCTTCCTGAGCTCGACCGGAAAGGATGTCATCTGTGCGAGGACCGCTTTGCCGACCTCGTCCGAGTCGATTCCCTGAAGGCTGCCAAGGACCTGCTCAACGACCTTGGCATCTTTTGAAGAGAGCAGCTTGATGAGAACTGGAGTGGACTCGGGCGTCGGTTCCTCGCCAAAGAACTCGATGACCCGGAGCTGGGACTCCCGCTCTGATTTGCCTCCCTCTCCTTTCAAAATCGCAAGAGCCTTCGCTCGGACTTCCGGGAATTCTCCGGGGAGGCGCAGTTGAAGATAGAAAGGCAGATCCGCCCGCGCCATCAGCACGTTCAGAAGAGGCTCCGGGAGCTTGGGAAGCGGACGACCTTCGAAGGCCGCGTTAAATTGCGCCCAAAGGAAGTCACCTTCTTTTTCGTCGAACCCGCGGGCATCTCGCAGAAGCCGGGCACACGCATGGAGTGTCGTCTTCGTCCTTTCCTGGGCCCATCGGCGCAGGACGCGGGAAAGAAGAAAGGGCGCATTAACCTTTCCGCCATTGACTATTTTGACCGTTTCAAAAGGGTCCGTCAGGCAATGCCGCTCAAGAGCCCACCAGGTGAGGAGCTGGAGATCAGGGCTCTTTGAGAGCGCATCGTTCTTCACAAGAGAAGCGATCAAAAGATGAGCGGCGGCGTGAGGAAGACGAGCGGCGGAGGAAGCGACCTGAGCCAGCACTTCGAGATCCGTCTCTGTCATCAGCAGATCCAAGAGGATTTTCAAATGACCTTGGGAAAGGGTTTTTTCATCAGCCGCCAAGCGAATGGCCCACCGACGGACATGAGGATTTTCACTTCCCATCGCCACCCTGAAGACCGGCAGCGATAACTCATCCATCAAACTCCAGCCCCATAGTCCCTCGAGTGCCAACTGTCCTTTTTCATGCGAGATCCATCGCTCATAGGTCTGGCGAGCGAGCTCCCGATCCGCGTGATTCCGGAGCATTTCCCTCGCTTGCTCGCGCCACCATCTCTTGTCACTCTTGAGGTGTTCGAGGAGTTCAAAGACCGATGCTTTGGAGAGGTCGAAGGGTTTCTGCGGCTCACTCTGCCGAGCGCGGATTCGGAAAATTCGGCCATCATCTGCACTCAGGTTTCCCTCGGAATGACGAAGGTGATTGCACTGTTGGTCATACCAATCGCACACGTAAAGGGCGCCGTCGGGACCGGCATCGAGATAGACCGGGCAAAACCAAGGATCATCCTTTCGCACCTCGACGATCCCATTTGGAGTGACTTTGAAATTGAGACCACTCATCTCGGGACGATAAGAACCGACCCCAAGGGTGAGCGGATTGGCAAAGACCATCGCGCCATTGAAGCGGTCCGGCAATCCCCCGCCTTCGTAGATGATCACCGAATTGGTCACGCGGGAATACTTCTGATGCGCGATACCCGCGAGGTAGCCGTAGGTGTTGGGATTGGAAAGAGCACCGTGCTTGCCGAAGGTCTTTTGGTAGTAGGCCCCCTGGTGATAGTAAAATGCGGCGTCACCGGTGTTACTCCCGGAATAGAGCCTCCCCACGGAATCAAACTCACAACTGAGATTGTTCCCTCCGCCCTCCGCAAAAATCTCGAAGACCCGCCTCGTAGGATGGTAACGCCAAATGAGTTGTCCTTCCCGCGCAACGGGAGGATCGGACTTCCCTTCAACGGTCACCCGCAGCGAAGTGGTGGAACCATTCGCGCCATAGAGCCATCCGTCAGGGCCCCAACACAGGGAGTTGGAAAGGGAATGGGAGTCTTCGATTCCGAATCCCCGAAGATGAACCTTGGGCGGCCCGTCCGGCGTGTCATCGCGATCCTTGTCCTCATAAAAGAGCAAGTAAGGCGGCTGTAGGACCCAGAGCCCCTTTGAATCGTGCGCAAAGCTGGTGCAAAAACTGAGGCCATCGAGAAAGGTCGACGTTTTATCAAAGGTCCCATCGCCATTGCGATCCTCGTGAATCGTGATGCGATCTTTTCCCGCAACATAGTCCGGATGCCCGGGAGCTTGCGGAATGCGGTCGTATTCGCTGCGCCAGAAACGATCTTTCCCGACCACCTTTGAGCCTGCTGGAAAAGGATACTGCCGATACTGGGCCACCCACATCCGCCCGCGATGATCGAAGTTCAAAAAGATGGGCTGGGCCATCTCGGGTTGCTTCGCGATGAGATCGACCGTGAGGTCATCGCCCGACGGCCATGACTTTGTCTCCGCCGCCGAAAGGATGGCAGAGAAAAAAAGAAGGAAGCAGAAACGCATGACTCTCATAGAACTTCAGACTGTCAGTTTCATGAGGCCCTGGCACGGCAAAGCCTCATTAAGTGACCAGATCCTTCCAAACGTTCCCGTGCACGTCGGTGAGGCGGACGTTCCGCCCGGCGTAGAGATAGGTGAGTTTTTCGTGATCGAGACCGAGTTGGTGGAGGACGGTCGCCCAGAGATCATAGACCGATGTCGGCTTCTCAACGGCATGGTAACCGAGATCATCGGTGGCGCCATAAACAGAGCCTCCCTTGAATCCCCCACCCGCCAACCAGATAGAGTAGCCGTATGGGTTGTGGTCGCGGCCATCGCTTCCCTGTGAGAAGGGAGTCCGTCCAAATTCGCCGGCCCAAATCACGATCGTTTCATCGAGCAAACCCCGTTGCTTGAGATCCCGAAGAAGCGCGGAAATGGGCTGATCAATTTGCTGGGCCATGGCACCGTGACCTTTTTCGATGGCACCATGTTGATCCCAAGGATTGGCGGCTCCGCCAGCTCCGATTCCTACTGAGAGGCAGCTCAACTCGACGAAGCGGACACCTTTTTCAACCAGTCGACGGGCCAAGAGTGCCTGACGGGCGTAGTGCGCGGTGTTCTGATTGGCATGATTGAGGCCATACATTTCCTTGGTCGCTTCGGTCTCATCGGACAAGTCGGTGACCTCGGGAACGGCCGACTGCATGAGCGAAGCGGTTTCGTAATTCCTGACCGCGGCCTCGACCTTACGATCCTGATCCGTGACGTCTGAGAACCGTTCGTCGAGCGCACGAATGAAGTCGAGCCGCTTCCGCTGAACCAAGCGATCTTCCTGAGGAATGACATGGGGAACCGGCTCACCCGAGTCGGCCTTGATGATGGAGGCCTGGTGATGGCCGGGCAAAAAGCCATTGCTATACATTCCCACCCCGCCGTGGGGGGGCACCGCGTTGCCGCTCTGGAGGACGACGAAGGAGGGCAGGTTTCGATTTCCGCTCCCGAGTCCGTAGCTCACCCACGCACCGGCGCCGGGGTGCCCCATAAAAGGGAAGCCGGTATGGAAGGCGTAGTTTCCCTGGGCGTGTTCGTTGACCTTGGAGGTCATCGACCGCACCACCGCGAGGTCATCGGCGCACCACTTTTGAATCTCGGGAAACATCGAGCTGATCTCGAGGCCGCTTTGACCACACTTCTTAAAATCAAACGGGCTCCCGAAGATCTGCCCGTTGTTATTGAACTGGGTTCGTTCCACTTTGACCGGCATGGGCTTGCCGTGCATTTCGCGGAGCTTCGGCTTGGGGTCGAACGAGTCGACGTGGGAAACCCCGCCCGACATGTAGAGAAAGATGACATTCTTGGCCTTCTTCTTATTTCCGATGACTTTGGCTCCGGCCTGCTCGGCCATGAGGCTGGCAAGTGCGATGCTGCCAAAACCGGTCGAGGTCTGCGCGAGCATGTCGCGTCGTGTCATGTTACCGAACATAGATAAATTCCTTTGAGTTGAAGAGAGCGTGGGCAAGATCGGCGAGCGGATTCGATGGCCGTGAGCCACGATTCAAATCGCCTTCGCGATCACGGAGAGCGACAAGCCGAGCCTCCAGTTTTTGAAGTGAGGCTCGCTGGGCATCCGTGAGATTTTTCAAAACCTCCTCGCGCGACGGTGGCATTTCCATGCCGAGAGAGAGACTCACTTCTTCCTCAGTGAGCGCGCGATCGAAGAGGCGGGCTTCATCGATCTTACCGTAAAGCAGCCGACCTCCCCCGGGTTGGCCATGGCGTTTGCGCTATGCCTGGCATATATTTTGCACGGCCAAGAAAGCGAGTTTCCTTTTGAATCGACGAGAGCAACTAGTCTAACTCCAAATACAAATCTTCATTCTCAGAAACTTCGCCTAACTCTCCAGTCTCGTAATCCATTACGGAAGGATCGACACCGCCACATGGCCATTCAAACCGTTTCACCTTAACCGATTTGATCACTCTTCCATTCAAGATCCTCGGTAAACTTTTAAACTCACCCATCAACGTGAGCCAGCGCAGGTTTCCACACTGATCGAGAACATCAGCCATCGTTTCAACAGAGGTGGAATCCACTTTAATCCTCATCATATGGGGGGGCTTAGAAAAGCTCTCTTTCAATATCTCAAGAGAGCCCACATCCAAATCTGGATGGCTTTTCAAATCTCCTACCTCAAAATCTGTGGCGACACACTTCACTCTCCATCCTCGCTTAAGTAGTGACTTCACAGCTTCTCCATCCCGGCCACCAACAATAACAGCCACAGGTTTATCCCATAGTCCCAGCCGTAGTTGTTCCCAGCTTGTTTCCTCTGCTTCCCACAGATCCGCTCGCCAAACTTGACTCTGATAGTGCCAAGGCTTCGCATATTCAGACCAATGAATCAGGCCCTCCGGCACTTCGTGCTTCCACTCAAGCCCTCCCGCTTCACCATTCCCTAGATCATCAAGCTGCTTGGTCAGCTTTTCCAAATCATCCCACTGCGGAACGATATTCCACTTCTTGCCCAGCCCTCTGACTCGCCCTTCACATGCTGCAGTCAAGGAAAGTTGCTCATCATGCCCGATTTCACGATGAGCACGTAGCAATCGATCCCAGGTTCCTGACTTCCTCATTCCCTCCAGATTCATCATCGGTCCCATGAAAAAGTAGGGATACTCTTCAGCTTCCTGCCATTCCTCTGGCAGTCCCCCTCTCTGTTTCATCTGCAGTCCAAGCGTATTACCCTCACCAAACAGGCGACCCATGAGTAATTCCCCCTCAAAATCCTCTCGGAAGTACTCCGCCATGTCACAAAACACCGCCATATCATGGTCCATCACCAGACAACGGTCCCAATCCCGACAATCTTCGATCACCCGCAAACGGTTGAAAACAGCCGGAGGGACATGGCCTGGATATTTCCCCTCTGGATCATCCTCGACCTCAATGAAATCCACCCGCAACCCGTCTCGATCAATACTCGGTGGACAAAAACCCGTACACCAGTACCGCACCCAAACAGGAGCCCTTGTTCGACGCAGAATACTTCCCAACACGGTAGCCGAACGCGCAAATCCCGCCGCATCTGAAGAAAACACTAAATTTATCACAACTTTTAATTTAAAAATTCACTTCCCATCCCTCTCCTCAAAAGGAGTGCCAGCATCATGCTTCTTCCGAGCAGCTTCCGCAGCCTCAAAATCTTTTTGATACCAAACCTTATGAATTTCGCGGATGTATTTCTCCCTCATACTCTCTTTTTTAATTTGCACCGCTTCATTCCAAGCTAAGCTAGGATGTTCCGGCATGTGTTCATTTGCTCGGATTTTTTTCGCCAAGTCCCAAGCAAAACTAGTCTTCCCCTGCTTCTCAGCAAGCCCAATCCAATTCAACATTTTTGCATTATCTTTCTCGCCCCACGCCAAAAGTGCATCATACATGTCTTCGTTATATTTATTCTGGTGCACCAAAAGCGTGATTACCTCCACTGGCCTAACCTCGGCCCAGCGCTTAAAAATTGCCTTTCGACATAAAACTGCAACGTGTTGCTCCGTTTTTGGAATTCGCTCATTACAGGCCGCAAAATCTGTTTTTCCAGGTAACTCCTTGATTACTTCTGGAAACCTCTCCAAGGCCTGAAGCCCTTCCTTGAATCCCCACCCAAAGTAATCTTCAAAAGCGTGATTTGGATGCGACTTGGCTGCCTCGATACAATAACCGACCATGAAATCGATTTTTTCCGATTTTTCGTTAAACCAATTCAGAACCTCGTCCTTCTCCAGCTCCTTCTTCTTTGCAAACGCAAGCCCCATCATTTGAGCTACTTCTGCTCTCATTTTCGTATCTGGTTCATCACGATACCATTTGGGCAAACCATCCTCTCGGTATTTGATAGCAAGCCAGCCAAGGCCCCTGTTCAAATCTCTCTCAAACTCGTCATCTAATCGGAAGCGTAATTCCGTCAGTCCATGGACGAAGTCACCTAACGAAAGCTCAGTGTGAGCGCTCTCAAGAAGAACCTCGATGTCTTTCTCAATCTGCTGGCTAACTCCTAATCTTTCCCAGCTCTGATACCACCCTTTCAAATAACCCCTGACATTCTCAGAAGAATACTCAGGTTGTGGCTTAGTCTCTTCCATCGATGAGGAATCAGAATCGCAACTTGGCAGCAAGAGCCAAACCGGTCCAACGATTAAGGATAATACTAATTTTTGCATACCGTAAGTTCCCTTCCCAAATGACTGCTCCCCATCTCACTAAACCTCAACAAATCAGCTTCAAAACTCTAATTCACTGAACTCATGAAAATCCCCTCTAGTATTTTTCGCCTGAGTTCCGAAGCTCTTGCATCTTCTTTATTTTACTAGTGAGGACTTCTCGAAGCTGTGAATCATCAACCTGCTGAACAAAAGATTCAGCCATCGCAGGATACGACAGTGCTGTTTGGTTTACAAATCCACGTATCGCTTCATCACGAAAATCACCCTTTGGAATCATTAATATGAATTCATTTGCAACAATTACCTTTTCGGAATCCTCCATGTCGCGTTGTTGATGCATTTTTGCGATCACCCGCTCAGCCACCCATGTCAAAGCGCCTTTATTTGGCACATTGGTAACGATATACTGGGCGGCTTCGTTCGGATTAGAGTCGCCCCAACGAGAAAACAACCGCTTATCCAGACCTCCTCCACCGCCACTAGTATTGAGCTTGTCCTTGTCTCGCATCAACTTTTCGAGACTAACGAAGTCCGTCTCTGAGCTAAGTTTACTAATTTGATTACCAACTGCGCTCTTCATAGACCTTTCAAATGGCCCTCCATTTTCAAGAACAGCAACGCTCGAGGCAATTGCACTGACTGATTGTGCCGAATCACCCACCAGAAAAGAATTATATCCCAGAGTAGCCCATGGAGAATATGGATCTCCTTCAGATCCCATTCTCTCGACTAGCTCGATCCCAGTACCATCAGGACTGTTTTTTGAAATTTCAAAAACAATATCCTTGAAGTCAGATAGCTCAAAACCTTTCTCGGAGAAGAGACTTGATGATGCAATTCCCAAGAAATCAGCTAGATCTTTCTCACTAGGCTTTTTAGATAATTGCAGCATTGCTGACCTAATTGCCGACCTACTCTCAGACTTCCCCGTTTCGATGAGATCATTGTGAAGATCAAGTAACTCTTCACTCAAACCAAGCCGATCAATGGTTTTTTTTGCAAGATTCTCAATTTGATCCCGATTGGCGAGACCATCATCAATTTGAAACCACTGTTTCCGCAAGTCATCAATTATTTCAACTCTTTTCCTCTCAACTCCATCTTTGGATCTTCCGACTGCTACCTTAGTAACTTTTCGACTACTCAGATTAGATTCCAAGCCGTCTGAAACGTGACTTTCATCACTTGGATTGAGCTTTGAATTCTGCCAGGCGAGCACGACACACAACAACACAACGCCCCCCCCCCAAAGAATGCCCCTCTTCAACGCAATAA
>Ga0075109_1002519_pt1 | contig 10172 bp, 11 predicted proteins | sample AntAceMetag02UKD_FD_69798 | JGI IMG/M metagenome (GOLD analysis project Ga0075109, IMG submission 69798) | Saline lake microbial communities from Ace Lake, Antarctica - Antarctic Ace Lake Metagenome 02UKD | ecosystem: Environmental > Aquatic > Non-marine Saline and Alkaline > Saline | place...
TGGTCTGGCCATTACCGTGCGCTACATCATCGTGTTCTTCTTCGGTGGGGCACCAAAGAGTTTCGAGCAGTTCGCCGGTCAGGCACCCCTTCAGATTGGCCCGGTGTTCGCCACGCCCAAGGAATTGATCCTGTCCGGGCTCGCCATCGTCGTCCTCACCGGTTCAGTGCTGTGGTTGACGAATTCCCGCCTGGGCAAGGCCACCCGTGCCGTGTCGGACAACCCGGCGCTGGCATCGGCATCGGGGGTCAACGTGGAACGGGTTATCTCCGTAGTGTGGATTCTCGGCGCCGGACTGGCAGCCTTCAGCGGGGTCTTCCTAGGTCTCACCCAAAACGTCGTGTGGACCATGGGCCAGTATCTGCTGCTCACCTTCTTCGCCGCCGTCGTTCTCGGCGGCCTCGGCACCATCGGTGGTGCAATCGTCGGCTCATTCGTGGTGGGTCTCACCGTTCAGCTGTCGACTCTTTTTGTCCCCACCGAACTCAAAACAGCCGCAGCTTTGCTACTGATGATCCTGCTGCTACTCGTCAGACCCCAGGGATTACTCGGCCGACGAGAGAGGGTGGGTTAACACCATGGACTTTGGATTCATTCTTTCGCAGTCACTCACCCAAGCCATTGGCGTCACGGCCATCATCTACTGCCTCGCGGCCATCGGTCTAAATATTCAGTTCGGCTACGGCGGGCTGCTCAACTTCGGCCAGGTTGCTTTCGTGGCCGTGGGTGCCTATGCGGTAGGCGTCGTGGTGGTGGAAGTGGGCCTGAGCCTGTGGCTCGCGATCCTGATCGCCATCGTTGCCGCCACAGTGCTCGCGCTGTTACTGGGTGTACCCACCCTTCGATTACGGGCGGACTATCTGGCCATCGTGACCATCGCGGCCAGTGAGATCTTGAGATTCTTGGCAAAGTCATTCGACTTCCTAGGCGGATCACAGGGCATCACCGGCTCCATCGGTGGTGACTTTTCCGATCTCAACCCCTTGCCAGACTGGGAACGCTTCGAACTCGGTCCGATTTCTTTCACTCGCGTAGACATGTGGCTGGTACTCGCCGGTTGGTTAGTGATCGCCATCCTCACGGTGTTGACGTTCCTGCTCATGCGCAGCCCTTGGGGTCGCGTGGTCAAGGGTGTTCGAGAAGACGAGGACGCCGTTCGATCCCTCGGTAAGAACACCTACCTGTTTAAGCTGCAGATTTTGATTATCGGTGGTGTCTTCGGCTCCTTCGCCGGCATGTACTCAGCGATCGCCAAGGGTGCGGTACAGCCCGATGGCTTCGTGCCCGACTTCACGTTCTTCCTCTACGTGATGCTCATCCTTGGCGGAACAGCTCGGGTTTTGGGGCCACTACTCGGTGCGGCAATCTTTTGGTTCCTGCTCGTCTTCGTCGAGCAGTTCCTCAAAGAAGGGGTCTCCAGCGGGGTGATCACCTTCATCGGCACCACGCAGATCGGCCCGGTGCGCTTCATCCTGGTCGGCGTTGGGCTCATGGCACTCATAGTTTTCCGACCACAGGGAATCCTCGGCGATCGCAAGGAGTTGATGCTCGATGCCCGCTGAAGCAGCCATCGGCAATGCTGCCGTTGAAGCGCTCAAGAACCTCGACCCACATCCTGGCGTGGCCAAGCCCGACCCGGTTCTGGTCGCCGACGGAGTAGTGCGCCAGTTCGGTGGACTGCGCGCTGTGGACGTGTCCCACCTGGAAGTGCAGCGGGGCGCAATTACCGCACTCATCGGCCCCAACGGTGCTGGCAAGTCCACCTTCTTCAACGTCATCAGTGGCTTCGACACCGCCAATGAGGGCACCTGGAGATACAACAACCAGACCATCACTAAGACGGCACCCAATAAGTTGGCGCGCAAAGGCCTCGTCCGCACCTTTCAGCTCACCAAGAGCCTCTCGCGCCTTACCGTGCTTCAAAATATGCTCCTGGGCGCCAAAGGACAAACCGGTGAGAATCTTTTCTCGGCCATCTTTAAGTTCAGCTGGTCGGCCCAGGAACAGGCCAACACCAAACGCGCCATGGAATTGCTGGGTCGGTTCAATCTGGCCCAAAAATCAGCCGACTTTGCCGGCTCACTTTCCGGTGGCCAGCGCAAACTACTCGAAATGGCTCGAGCTTTGATGCTCAACCCCGATCTGGTGATGTTGGATGAGCCGATGGCCGGGGTGAACCCCGCACTGAAGCAGAGCCTGCTCGATCACATTCGCGATATTCGCGAAGAGGGCACCACCGTGATGTTCGTGGAGCACGATATGGACATGGTCCGCGACGTCAGCGACTGGGTCGTGGTGATGGCTCAGGGCGCCATCATTTCCGAGGGCACACCGGCATCAGTCATGCGAGATCAGCGGGTGATCGATGCCTACCTTGGTGCCCATCATGATGAAGCGCTGACCGATTCAGGGCAATCCCTCACCACAGCAGAGGAGACGGACGCATGAGCGGCTTCGACCCGAGGGCGGGTACCCCCGATAATGTTCCCGGTCCTGAGGACCTGCACGAATTTGAAACTGAACTTGACCTAGAAGCGCGCCAAGCCGTGAAAGCCCCCGCCTCAGCGGACCCAAACGCGGCTGACTACCTCATTCATGCCCAAGACCTCACCGCCGGCTACTTCCCCGGCGTGAACATCCTCAACGGCTGTAATCTCACCGCGACTGAGGGTGAGCTCGTCGGCATCATCGGCCCCAACGGAGCGGGCAAGTCCACGCTGTTGAAGGCCATGTTTGGTCTCGTTCGCATCCATGAGGGCACCGTCACACTGCGTGGCAAAGACATCACGAACCTGCGAGCGGACAAACTCGTCACCATGGGTGTGGCCTTCGTGCCGCAGAACAACAACGTGTTCCCGTCACTGACCATCGAGGAGAACCTGCAGGTGGGCTGCTATCAGCAACCCAAAAAATTCGACCAGAGTTTTGACCGTGTCGTCGACATCTTTCCCGCCCTCGGTGAACGGCGTAAACAGCGCACCGGTTCCCTGTCCGGTGGCGAACGCCAGATGGTCGCCATGGGTCGGGCGCTCATGATGGACCCCAGCGTTCTTCTCCTCGACGAACCCAGCGCCGGCCTGTCTCCGTCGCTTCAAGACGAGGTTTTCGTGCGTGTTCGCGACATTAACAAGACCGGTGTCACCGTGATTATCGTGGAGCAAAACGCTAGCCGGTGTCTACAAATTGTTGACCGCGGGTACGTGCTCGATCAAGGAAGCAACGCCTACACCGGCACCGGCCAGGAACTGGCCAACGACCCCAAGGTCGTCGAACTGTACCTGGGTACCCTCGCCAAGGCTTAAACCTGTTCTTGCACGACAGCCACCATCAACCGGATGAAACGCCACGGTTGATGGTGGCTGTTTTCGTTGATATCGAGGTGTAGCAGACCTACCCACAACGTAAAGCGTGGCCCGACCCCCGAAGGAGTCGAGCCACGCCTGTGGATTATGCAGACCCTTACGGGACCGGCACGTCCGCTGTTACCTGGTTGATCTCTTCGAACTCAGTGTTGCTGATGAACTCCACGATGGAGATCGTTGCTGCCTGGGGATCACCGAACTCGTTGAAGTCCAGCGGGCCCGTGGCGCCATCGAAGTTCGGGGTGCCACCTGCAGAGATGATCGCGTTGCACTCATCCCAGGTCTTGCAGATCTCGTTGCCCGGTGCCTCATTGGCAATGATGGGCAATGTATCTGCAATGGCACGGGCATCAGCACAGCCGGCGTACTGGGCCGCAATGGCGACCAGCATGGCGGCGTCATAGGACTGTGCACCGTAGGCGAAGTCGGTCAGATCCGGATCAACGGTGAGCAGACGCTCGTTGAATGCGTCGAAGTCGGAGCTGGGATCACCGGTGGGAACCGTGGCGATCGTGCCGTTCATCGTGCCAGCGGGGAAATCAGCGTAAGCCGTCGTGGAGATGTTGCCGTCCACGAGCAATACCTGAAGATCCTGCGGGCCGATGCCCTGCTTGATCATTTCCTGGAGCAGCTTGGTGGTCTCATCGAAGCCCACAACCTGAACGAACTCAGGGTTGCCAGCGGCGATTTCAGCTACCTCAGCCTCAAATGAGGGTGCGGCCGGGTCGTACTTCAGGTTGGAGGTGATGGTGCCACCTGCAGCCTCGAAGTCCTTCACGAACGCCTCACGAAGGCCATTGCCATAGGGATCGTCGCGGGAGATGCTTGCACCAGCGGTCAAGCCGAGGCCGATTGCCTCGTTGGCCACGACTGCACCCTGCAGCACATCGGAGGGCGCGGTACGGAAGTACAGGCCATCGTCAGGAGCAGTGGTCAGGCTAGGTGCGGTGTTTGCCGGTGAGATCACCAGCAGGCCGTTCTGCACGGTGGCCTTCTCCAAGATGGTGGAGGTCACACCCGAGGATGCCGCACCGATGACGACCTGAACACCCTTGGAGATGTGCGAGTCGATGGTCTGGCTAGCAAGGTCGGTCTTGGTGTCGCCGGAGTCACCGAACTCATTAATGATCGGCTTTCCAAGCACACCGCCGCCAGCGTCAATTTCCTGGACGGCTAGGTCGACACCGGCGTACTCGGGCGGCCCGAGGAATGCCAGGTCGCCGGTGGCCGGGAGGAGCGTGCCGATGATCAACTGATCATTTGCGCAGTCCCCGGTTGGTGATGCGGTGGCCGAGGTGGTTTCCTCGGTGGGCGAGGGAGTCGCCGACCCGCCATCGTCGCTGCTGCCACCGCAGGCGGCAAGCACGAGGCTTGCGGCGCCAACAACGGCTAGCGACCCAGCAATACGTCGCTTCATATATGAACTCCTTTTTGGGCAGGAAAGCACAAGACCTTCATGCCATCGTGGGATTACGGTGACTGCAACCTACCCTTACCGCGACCCAAATTCGGTCTCAGCGCGACCTAAACGCTCGATGGTTGCCAATCCGTGACCATTTAGGCCCACGGACGTTACCTCCTGCCCTATGAACCCCGCCCCATGAACTCGCGCGCCACGTCACCCAGGGTTGCCCGGGCATCCATGGCGCGACGGCGAAGCTCGGTGTAGGCAAGATCCTCAGTGAGACCCTCCCGCATGAGTTGCGCCTTCGCCCGGTCAACGTCTCGGCGGTCCGCGAGTCGCTGTTGGAGGTCGGCGACCTCGGCACTGAGCTGCGCCGTCATGGCCCAGCGCCCGGCGGCAATCTCAACGGCCGCCTGAACGTCACCTCGCCCCACCGGCTTCACCAGGTAACCCATGGCCCCTGCCCGAGTAGCTTCTTCGATCAAGGCCGGCTGCTCGAATGCCGTGATGACCACCACGGCGGTGCGCGCTGCCACCTGGCGGGTCACGGCAAGGCCGTCAAGTCGAGGCATAGCGATGTCCACGAGCAGAACATCAGGTCTACACGTGTCGACAAGGGCTACGGCTGCCTCGCCATCGCCCGCGCTGCCCGCGACTTCGTAGCCGGCCTCGGTCAAAATTTCGACCAGATCCATCCGGATGATCGCTTCATCCTCGGCGACGCAAACCCGGAGCACACCCGCCAGCGTAGTGCGTCCGCCTCCGCCTCTAGGCTGTGGCGCAAGCGCCCCGGTATCCCAACCGGTAGAGGAAGCGGTCTCAAACACCGTCCAGTGTGGGTTCGAATCCCACCCGGGGCACCCTAGTCAGTTAAGTCCAGGGTCGGTCGCACATCTTTTATTCGCGCCAGCAGGCCATTAATGAACGCCGGTGACTCATCAGTTGACAGTTCCTTGGCCAAGATGACTGCCTCGGCTAACACGACGGCATCGGGCACTTCATCGCCCCACAGGAGTTCGAATGTGGAGATCCGCAAAATATTGCGATCCAGGGCCGGCATTCGGGACAGGGTCCAGCCGTGGGAGTAGGTAGAAAGCAGTTCATCAATGCGTTCTTGGCGTTGGGAAACGCCGAGGACAAGTTCGCCCGTGTAGGGGTGGACCTCTGCCCCATCGTCACTGCGTCGACGAGCACCATGTTCTTGGGCCACCGTCGTCATATCGCACGCGCGAATATCGGCTTCGTATAAGACATCGAGGGCGCGTTTGCGGGCTTTGCTTCGTGCACCCACGACTAGTTGACGCGACCAAGATAGGAGCCACCATCGCGGGTGTCCACCTTCACCAAGGTGTTGGACTCAATGAACAGCGGCACTGCGATCTCCGCGCCGGTCTCCAAGGTGGCTGGTTTTGTGCCCCCCGTGGATCGATCGCCCTGCAAGCCCGGCTCGGTGTAACTGATGGTGAGTTCAACCGAGGGAGGCAATTCCACATACAGTGCTGAACCTTCATGGGTGGCCACGGTGGCGGTTTGGTTCTCCAGCAGGAATTTGGCTGCATCGCCCACCGTAGCGGCCGGGACGGGCAGCTGATCGTAGGTCTGTACGTCCATGAAGACAAAGTCCTCGCCGTCGCGATAGAGGTACTGCATCTCTCGCTTGTCCACCGTGGCCGTTTCTACTTTGATACCGGCATTGAAGGTCTTATCGACCACCTTGTGGGTGAGTACATTCTTCAGTTTGGTGCGCACGAATGCACCGCCCTTGCCGGGCTTGACGTGCTGAAACTCCACCACGCTCCACAATTGGCCATCAAGGTTGAGCACGATGCCGTTCTTGAGGTCATTGGTCGATGCCATGATGGCGATCCCTTCCCTTGTCGCGATGCACACAGCACGCGACGGCTGCTATGGAAATGCACAGTCGTGGGGTGCCTGCGTCAAAGTCTCCAGGCCATTGCGCGTCGCAACAACTAGATCCTCCCAGCGGACCCCGCCTTTCCCGGCGAGGTACACCCCGGGCTCAACCGTGACCGGAGAGTCACACAGGAGCATACCTTCGCTGGTGGCTCCCATCATCGGAGCCTCGTGTATCTCCAGCCCCACGCCATGACCGAGGCCGTGTACAAAATGTTCGCCAAACCCGGCGTCAACAATCACCTGCCGCGCCGCACGATCCACATCGCAGGTAGCCACCGGCCGGCTCACCTCCGGAAATGTTTCTGAGGCTGGCCCAGCTGAAAAATGTCGCTCCAGCAAAGCCAGCGCCGCCTGCTGGCTGGATCGCACCAGGCTCAACAGTTCCTGCTGCCAATCGTGCGCGGCACCCATCACCAACGTGCGGGTCTGGTCGCTGTGATAGCCGTTTACCTTCGCCCCCCAGTCCACGACGACGAGATCACCGGGCTGGATTGGGCGATCAGTGGGGCGGTGATGTGGTTGTGCACTGTGCTCGCCAGCAGCCACAATCGTGTCGAAGGCTGCCCCATCAGCACCGTTGTGGCGCATCTGAAATTCCAGTGCCGCTGCAAGGTCTCGCTCAGTCCAACCTGGTTGAACCCGGTCGATGACCTCCATGAACGCCGTGGAACTGATCTGACACGCGCGTCGAATATGCGCCATTTCCTCGTCGTCCTTGATGAGGCGCACAGATTCCACCGCACCCTTCAGTGGGAGCATGCGGAGGCCGTCTTCAGCGCCCAAAACTAACCATTCATCGACACTGAGATGGTCAGCCTCACACCACCATTGCTGCCTACCCAGTTGCGCCCGAACGAAATCTAGAAAGCCACTGATCACGTTGCGGGACACAACAATTTCTACATCGGGTGCTTCAACACCGGCCTGCGTCACGTAACGGCCATCGGTGATCAAGATCGCTGCCCCGTCGGTGAGAAGGAGGGCGGCGTTGCTGCCGGAGAAGCCGGTGAGGTATCGAATATGGGTGAGGGACGTGATGAGAAATCCGTCCGCATCACCAGATCCAATCCCAGCGTCACCATTGAGATGCCCCGATCGCTCGACCGCTGCCGACCAGGCTTGCGTGCGCCGGAGTGCGTGCCGACTCATCGACCCGGCAACTACTGGGCGAGCAAAGATGCGACGGCGCGAACGGCTAACGAATAGGAATCTGCCTTGAGTCCGGTGATCGTTGCATTGACCACCGGTGAGATAACCGAGGTGGCGCGAAAGTCTTCGCGGGCAGCCGGATTGGACAGGTGCACCTCAACGATGGGTCCGGGATGAGCGGCCAGGGCGTCACGAAGGGCATAGGAGTAATGGGTAAAGGCTGCTGGATTAATGATGATGGGCATGCGCGCGTCGGTGGCCTCGTGGACCCAAGAAATGAGGGTTGCCTCGTCATCGCTTTGCCGTGCATCAAGTGACAGCCCCAACGACTCAGCCGTCTGGGCACACGCATTGATCACATCGGTAAGCGTGTCGGTGCCGTAGATATGTGGCTCGCGGGTCCCCAAGCGGTTCAGATTGGGTCCGTTCAGTACCAAAATGGTGACGGGCGCGGGGCTCATGATTGACTCACCTCGGCATAGGCCGCCGCAAGGAGCACGGGGTCTGGTCCTTCGAGCAGGGCAGGTTTGCCGGGCTCATTGAGCACGATAAATCGCAGCAGGTCGCCCCGGGCTTTTTTGTCCACCTTCATGGCACCAAGAAGTTTGTCCCACTGACCCGGTGCATACGTGACTGGCAAACCCACCGAGGTCAAAATGCGTCGATGCTGTTCTACCCCGGCGTCATCAAGCTGGCCTGCGAGGCGCGCGAGTTCGGCCACGAACATCATGCCCACGCTCACCGCCGCACCATGACGCCAGCCATACCTCTCGGCCAACTCCACCGCATGACCAAAAGTGTGGCCGTAGTTCAACACTTCACGGCCCAGGGGTGTATCAAGGGACTCGTGCAAATCGTGGGCGACGACATCAGCCTTCACCCGGATCGCGCGTTCGATCACCTCACGAAATTGCGCGGTGGTGGGATCGGTACAGGCCTGTGGGTTCGCTTCGAAAAGCGCGAGAATCTCGGTGTCGGCAATGAAACCGGCCTTGATGACCTCGGCGAGACCGGCGACCACATCAAAGTGCCCGAGGGTCTCTAACGCGGACAGATCACACAACACTCCACGCGGTTCATGGATCGCGCCGACGAGGTTTTTCCCCGAGGGCGTGTTGATGCCGGTCTTACCGCCGATGGCAGCGTCCACCATGGCCAGCACCGTAGTGGGAATATGCACCACGCCGACACCGCGAAGCCACGTGGCCGCAACGAAACCAGCGAGGTCGGTGGTGGCACCCCCACCCACACTGACGATGGCATCGGTGCGGGTGAAGCCTTCCTGTCCGAGAACACCCCAGCAGAACGACGCCACCTCGGCGTTTTTTTGTTCCTCACCGTCTGGCACTTCCAGCGCAATGGCCTTAAAACCCTGCGCCTCCAAATCCTCTCGAATGGCATCGCCCGTGGCAGCGAGGCCGGCCGGATTGATAACCGCGACCTTGTCAACACGTGGGCCCAACAGCGCAGCAAGTTCGCCGAGGAGTCCGTGGCCCACGATCACTTCATAGGGGGCTGGGGTGCGTACCGAGATTCGCGTCGTGGTCATCACTAACCCTGTTCTACAAGGAGGGATACGACTTCGTCGACAACCGCATCGATCGGGCGACCATCGGTGTTGACACGCACGGTGGCCGCTTCTTCATAGAGCGGCAGGCGTTGTTCCAGGAGAGACACCAGCAGACTGTGGGCGTTGCCGAGCAGCAGCGGACGCGCACCGGTCATGCCCACCCGCTTTGATGCATCAGCGGCACCCACATTGAGCCACACCACACGGTGACCCGCCAGCGCGGACCGGGTTGTCGGGTCCATGATGGCTCCACCGCCCAAAGACAACACACCAGTGTGGTTGTTCAGCGCTTCAGCGACAGCCTGTGCCTCAAGGGTGCGAAAATACTGTTCACCATCACACACGAAGATGTCGGAAACGGTTTTGCCGGCCACCTGCTCCACGATGGCATCGGTATCTAGGAAATCCACGTCGAGTCTGGCCGCCACGTCGCGACCGACAGTAGTTTTGCCTGCCCCGGGTGCCCCGATGAGCACGACAAGAGGTGCGCTGCCGGCCGTCATCTGATTGCCAGGTGGGCCAGGTACTGACTCAAATTTCGTGACGTCTCAGTCACCGAATCGCCACCACATTTTTCCAGTAGAGCGTCAGCGAGGACCAGACACACCATGGCCTCAGCTACCACGCCAGCTGCGGGTACCGCGCACACGTCTGAACGCTGATTGATCGCTTTGGCTTGCGCACCGGTGCTGACATCCACCGTGCGTAGCGCCTTAGGAATTGTTGAGATGGGTTTCATCGCCGACCGCACGCGAAGCGCCGCACCGGT
>Ga0075109_1002526_pt1 | contig 10146 bp, 15 predicted proteins | sample AntAceMetag02UKD_FD_69798 | JGI IMG/M metagenome (GOLD analysis project Ga0075109, IMG submission 69798) | Saline lake microbial communities from Ace Lake, Antarctica - Antarctic Ace Lake Metagenome 02UKD | ecosystem: Environmental > Aquatic > Non-marine Saline and Alkaline > Saline | place...
ACACGTGCTTGGACTTATTCCGTTTCTGAGCGCCTCGAATTCAAAGGTGAGGCTATTTTCGGAAGTTTTTGCTAAATCCCTTTTCCGTTGGCTCGTTTCCGTTCGCTCGTTACGCCCATGGGTAGAAATACGGGTAACGGGAGCGCCAAAGTTCAAAGTATGTTTTCGGCGAATTTGAACTTTGGCGCGCTCAGCGCGTATCGTTTCGTCCTGAATCGGTCCCAGGAATACGCCGCGCCGTACTGAATCGGTAGGAACCGCCCCCCCGCGCTGCCGCGCGAGGAGGCGGCGCATAAACCCTAAACCTTAAACCACAAGCCCTAAACCCTAAAACCCTGAGTCCTAAACCCTAAGTCCAGAACCTCAAACCTTCAAATACATGTTGAATCCTGCTCCTAGCTAGACCCCAAATCCTAAACCGCAAACCCACGCCATAAACCATCGGCACGGGGAAATGGAAACCATAGCTTTTTTACGCTTTTACGCCATCCGCCAAACTCCATCAAACGTGAGCGTGCACGGGTTTCTCGCTCGCGATGGTGCGGCGCTCATTCGGCGTCGAGACAAAGGGGCGCTATATCCTCTGGACACGGCCTTTATACGACCCTTGTCGACGTTCCCAGATACTCAGAATGCGCCGAGCGTCGAGCAAGCGCGCTTGCGCCGCCTCCTCGCCTCCTCGCGCGACGGCCGCTTTTCTGTCTGGTCGCCAATGAAAAGTGTGTTCCGGCACACACAAAACGGTTTACAAACGCACCTCAACGGACGCCACCGGCATCGCATCGGCTCCACGCATCAAAATCTAAGGGATTCCCGACCGCGGCGACCTATCGCCAATTAATATTATATAGCCGAAGTTTGGGCGGTGGCGGAGCCGACGATGCCAATCGATACTGTACACATACTGTCAGACTGTAGTGTAGTGTACTTCGTTCTGTGGCATGTGGTGCTGGTGGGCGAGGCTTTTCTTGAGCACCGGTCTTCGTTTCGGTCAGTCGTAGTCGATGCATTGGTAATGAAAAAAGGCCCACTAAGAGCAAAAGATATCGGAAGCAGGTTTCGATCCTGCGACCTGTGGGTTATGGGCCCACCACGCTTCCACTGCGCCATTCCGATGATGAATGCACTTTCATCTTGTACACAATATCCCTTTTATAAGTATATAAACCACACATAGCTCTAGAAATTAATTTTCCAAATAAAATAGAACACGACCGCGACAATTTCTTATCGTACGCCTCATTCTCTTTGGGAGGCAGGCACCCAGCACTGTGCGACAAACCCGACTGTCCGAGAGCTGAGGGGTCACAAAATGAATCCCCTGCGCCTTCTCGCCGATACCTCTCCTCACGCGCACAAGGGGTGCAGCCCTGATGATGCGCACGGGGAAGTACTCGTGAGTCAGCACGAGTGGGAAGGAATCGAAGCAGCCTTTCGGGAGGCGAAGAGAAGGCGTTGCCCTGGTGCAAAGGACGAACACGAGGGGAGGTCGCCCACGTCCGAGACGCAGGCAGCCCCTGTGCTGGTGGAGGTGGAAGACTTGGAGGATGTCGCGGGTCCTGCTCTTCCGAGGACGAGAATGGCGCGGCACCGACGTTGGGGCCTCAAGGTGAGTGCGCAAACGTCACTCACCTTCCTTGCTCGAAGATACATCTTTGGGGTTTTTTGGTACGGACGCTCTCAGCTCACCTCCACTCGCTCCTCCTCCCATCCCAGGTGACAGACCTCGCAGCCCAGGAGTGGTGCGAGCAGGAGCTCGCGTTCACCCTCGCGCACGGACGTGTCGAGACCACGGCGATGGCCAAAGGCACGGCGCGGCATGCACAGCTGGAGGCTGAAGTTTTGGTTCCCGTCGATGTCGAGGTGACGACGCGGGAGGACAAGTGGTAGACCCCGAACCCTAAAACCCTAAACCCTAAACCCAAACCCTAAACCCTAAACCTAAAACCCTAGACCCTAGACCCCTATCCCCACACCCTGAACCCTTAACCCTGAACCGTAAACCCTAAATCGTAAACCCTAAACCCTAAACCCTAAACCCTAAACCCTAAACCCTAAACCTTAAACCTTAAACCCTAAACTGTACCCTAAACCTTAAACCCTATACCCTAAGCCTTAAACCCTATACCCTAAGCCCAGAATTCTAGCCCCTTTACCCTAAACCCTGAACCCTGAACCCTATTCCCTAAATCCTAATCCCCAAATCCTTAACCCTCAACTCTAAAGGGCGCTGAGAGCGTTGAACTTGCATACCGGCTTAGCGCAACTCAAGGCTCAGGGCATGACCCGCGAGTTGCCGGTGTTTGGATGGATACTCGACGAACGGGGTGGCGGCTCGTGCAACGACTCCTTCGCCGTTGGCATCATAGATGAGCTTTGGCTCACACCCGCACCCGACGGCGGTGGTGGCGGCAGCGTGAGAATCGTGGACCATAAAACGCGCGTCCAAGCAACGTTACCGACCGCCGCTCAGACTCGAACCACACACATGCAGCTCATGGCTTACAAGAAACTGTACGACGGGGTTGTCACGATGGGACTGGACCCACTACGACGGCAGGGTGGAGCGGCGGAGCCTGGTGAACGGGTCAAGACGGAGCCGGAGGCAGCGAGGAGGGTGGAGGTGCCGGGCGCGGGGGAGGTGCGGAAGCCGTGGGAGGGGCGAGAACAGGAGCCGTATGATGGTGAGGGGGCGGACTGCAGCGGGAAACGGCTCGTGTGCCTCCGCCTCGGATTGAACCCGGATCAGCAGCTGTCAGATCCAATCGTAGCTCACGCGGTTGCGCTAGGTCTCCTTGAAGAGCGTGGCGGAGACGCGAGGCTCACCTTGGACCTCGGAGCTGGCAGCGGCGACAAGGACGGTGGCGGTGGTAGTGGCGTTGGTGCGGACGCTCGCCCTGGTGAGAATGTCAGCAAGAGTGGCATCGACAGCGGCGGCGGCGGCGGTACTCAAATTAGCGGCGGTGGGAACGTTCAAAAGAGCGACGACAGAGATTCTCAGTCGGGCGACGGCGGGGGTGGGATGCTGCGTCCGCTTACACTGGGCGATGTGTTCGACGCAGTATCCCGGGCGGCAATGCTCCTACCCCCGTCATCCGATACTCTCTATGTCGAGTACGAGTGGCAACGCAACGGTTCAGTGATTGGCCAAGATTCCTTCGCGCACGACGCTCATTGGCTGGAGCGACGCGTGGAGCGCCACCTGGCATTCTGGAACGGTACTCGGCGCGACGAGGAGGAGGAAGATGGAGAAAATGATGGAGCCGCCGCCGCCGCCGCCGAGGGAGGCGACGCGCACATGAAAAACGGCGTTTTTGGCGTGAGCGATAATGAGGCGTGGAAGTGCCTGAGGTGTCGCTTCTCGGGAGACTGCCCGACGGCGGCCGTCTTTGCCGAGCGGTGGCGCGCGACGCATCAACCACCCCAGATCTGACGACAACGCGCTTAAAGGCCTACTATATAGCTTCAGAAATGTACATGCCTGGGTCTGCACACGCAGATCAAACAAACCTACGCCTCACACACATCACTCGTAGCACTGTACGTGTTGCCACGACGCCGGGAGCGTGTTGAGGCTGTCTTATACCAAAAGGGTGGTTCGATGGCGGAACAATCCAATTCTCCCGCTCTAAACCCGGCGTGATCTATCTCGCGAATGCAAATGATGCCGGTCCGGGTGAGCCTGTTCAAGGTATGAAAGGCATCCTCCGATTGACGCCTTGTGCTGAGTGAGAGCAAGTGGTTGGGTGAGGCGCGGCACAATCGAGCACGCAACCGTGGGGAATAGAATAGTAGTATATGGTAATTAAGTATAACACGTCATCGACTACAAGTACAATAATAGTGGCGATGAACTAAAGCAAAGGGAATAAGGTTTCAGAGTTTGGAACGTGCTGGACACGAAAGAAACCTTCCCGCCCACTCCACTGCCCTCTCTCTCGGCGTACGAATACCTCGCGATTTTCGGAGGTGTGCAACGCAAAACAGCGTCCGAAGGCTCATCTATCGCCGCGCACTTTCTGCGCAAACTTGGACGAGCCCAAGTCGGAGGAGCCCGGGTACGCGCCAAAGGTGGTGACGCGCGGGATCTCCCCCCCACCGCGGACAAAGGCGTACTCTACGTAGGGCGGGTTGCGGTCCCCCCCTGTGTACGGGTTGCCCCCCGGTATGCAGTTATCCGTCATGGCCTTAAAGTTCTTAATGATGGTGACGGCGGGGGCGGGCCCGCGCGCGCCCAGCTTGCGCTGTGACTCGTACTGGTCGAGCACAGCGCGGTTGGTGCCATTGTCAGACACTGCCACGACCCCCTTTTGCGCGTCGCCCGCGTACAGGTAGGGCGCAAACATGCACAGCTGATTGGGCCCCATGCCCATGCGCTTGAACCAGTTGCTGAGCTCGTCGCACGTGGCGTCCTGCCCCGGGACCAGGCCCTCGGGGTCCGCGGTATCGGAGTCCGCGCGCCCGAGTCGAACCGCGCAGTAGGGCGCTGTGGCGACGCGAGGCAACGCAGTCAGCGCAGTCAGCGAGGCATCGTGCGCACGCCACGCGTCATCAAGGGGCAGGTAGACAGACGGGGGGGGGAAGGGCGTGGCTTTGTGAAAGCTGGGTGGCGCTCAAATGGTCATGGTGTTGCGCGCGTAGTTTTAAACGCACCTACACAGCACGGCAGCGGCTGAGCACTGTACATTCTGAAAGTGCAAGTTTATTTTTTGTGCAGACGGTTTCATAGATGAGGATCACGCGGTGGAGGAGACGGGACTGTCTGACTGCACGTGCGCACGTTTCGCCGAGGCACAGGAAGGACGGGACGCCGCATCATTGGCCGCCCGATCGCGGTCCCTACCCTGGCGCCGAGGTACGGGTTGGTGCCCACGAAGAGGATCTCGAAGTTGGGATCGTCGGCGCCCATTACCGCGAAGTATTCCTCGGTGAAGGACTTTCGCGCGGCGAAGTGGGGCGTGATCGCGATGATGTCGGCCCACGTGATGGGCTGGGTGACCTTGGCATCGACGGCAGCCTTGATCTTCGCGATCGACGCGAACGCCTCCTTCACGTCCTTGTTCTCGGGGCGGTCGAGCTCGAAGCGGATGGACCCGTTGGCGCCGTTCTTCTTGCCCACCACCGAGAACGTCCCGGCGTCGTGCAGCGCCAAACGCATGTACTCGCCGAAGGGCAGCTCGAGGTTCTCCTTGATGATGGGCTCGATGAACTTGATGTACTGCAGCTGCGCGCGGCTCTTCTCACCGCCGTTGACCGCGGGGTACCCTTCCTCGCGGCTGACGGGCTCCACCTTGAGCGGGGGAAGGTTGATCTTGCGCTTCTCCTTGACGTCCACAGGGGCCGGGGTGGGCAGCGACGGCAGGTTGTCGAGGAACCCGGCGAGCGCGGGGGAGGCGGAGGCGAGGCCGCCCACGAGCGCGACGCCTGCAGAGAGCGCCAGGCGTCGGCTCACGGCGGCGGCGGAGCCCTCAACGTCACCCGACCGCGCCGGCTGCTGCGCGCGAACCGCCACTGCGCCTGCGCCCCTATGGGTGCGAGGCTTGGACGGGGCAACATTGTGCCGGAAGGTGCCCACGGCGGAGGCGGCGGCGAGCGATGAAGCCATGGCGTGCGGAGGGGCGCGGGGTCTGTGGGTCTCGGGGTCTCGGGGGCTTTGGGTCTAGGGTGTCGGCGGGTTCGAGAGGGCGTGCGCGGGAGACTGGAGATCAACGGAGAAGGCGGCCACCTAAAGGAGCAATCGGAGAGGACGAGGAGGCGTCCGCCGGCGCGTCCTAGTGGCGTGACACGTTGGCTTCTCTTTTGAAAAAGATTCGCAAAGAGTGGCTGTGACAAAAGAAAAAAGGGGGATAAAAACCATGCCTAGCGCTAGCGCAGCTCAGCACTTTAAAACTCTCAGTTCCTCTTTGCATCCCAAATCCCGGGGGACGTCGGTCACCCGTAGACGAGCCACGGCCCACTACGCCGACTGTGTACCGCCACGCATCATGGCAGCAACGGCGATGTCGTTGTCGACTGCGCGAATAGGCGTGCGAACGGGGGCTCCTGGCAGCGCAGTGGCAGGGAGCTCCGCACCCAAGCGGATGGCGATTGGTGGGCGGTCTTTCTCGCGAAGCCCGCGCGACGCGGGGTGTGCGGCGGTGATGGCGTCGTCCGCGACGGGCGCCCCAGGACGGAAGGAGTCGCTTTCATCGGGTGACGCACGGCCAAACGGCGTCTGGAGGGCGAAGAGGGCGCGGCGAGGGACGGTGCGTAAACGCCCGAAATCCGGAGAGCGGAAAACAGCACGGCTTGCAAATCCCCCGGAAAAAAACCTGCAGAAAAAACAGATAAGGGCTCACCACGCACGCTCTCCTCCCCATCCCCATCCTACCCGCACAGGTGATTATCGAGGCGGCGGAAGGCATAGGTCCCTCCCCTGTGGACCAGGACGACACGGAGCCGGAACCTTCTTTCATCGAGCTGTTCTTCACGGAAAGCGAGAACAAGGGCAAGGTGCGTGTCGGGTCGGTTTTTGCGTGTCCTTCTAAACCCCCCTCCGTCGTGAAATCTCGTGTGGAGGTGCCCACATCGCTCGGAACGGTCCCGGCGGAACCGGTCGCCGTGCGGTGCCGACGCGTGACACCGGGCGTCACCGATTCAGGAACGGCGCGCCACTGTTCTCGGTGGCCTCGGTGCCCAATGCGGTTGGCACTCGTTCGCGAGGATTGAGGCACTTCGCTTTGTGGAGCTTTGTGAATATTCACGTGACGTCGCTACTCGTACATACTCGTATGTACCTCGACCTGAAAAGCTTAGCTTCTTGTTCTCGCACACGCGACGCTGATCACGTTCACACCCGACCCTTCTCCTCCTCTCCCTGTGCGCGCACACCGCCCACGAACAGGACTTCGCGCCCTGGTACTACCGCATCTTTTGCGTTATCGTCTACCTCATCCCGGCGATGGGCGCCATTGCATTCACCGGCCAAGCATTCATGCAGTACAACAACACGTTCTCAATCGCTGTCGGCATCTCCCCGCTGCTGCAGATCTACTACTCCAACAGCTTCATCCCCTTCCTCGCCTTCTTTGGCCTGTTCCTTGGCGTGGTGCGCAACATCAAGATGAACCACTTTTTCCGCTACAACGTCATGCAAGCAATCCTCCTGGACATCTGCGTGATGCTCGCCGGCCTTATCATGCAGTACATGCCCATGTCAATCAGCTGCTCTGTCATTGGGGACATGATAGAAATCTCAGTCCTCGTCAACGCCCTCTACGCCATCGGATACTGCATGTGGAACTCAATCTTGGGCATTTATCCAGAGATCCCAATCATCACCGAGGCAGTATACGCCCAGGTTCGCGACGTCAACTAGAGAACAAAAAAACGAGAAGAGGAGCGCGCCGAGGCGAGCGTTTGCCACTGACAGCGGCAGCTAGTGTGGGAAGAGACGCCGATACGCGTGGACAAAGCACCTGGCGCGCGGCGCGGCAATGGATAGCATGTGAGTGGATGCGCCAGCCGAGGAGGTGAGGCAGGGACGGTTCTGCACAGTGTGTGCTGACTGTACCCCCCCTCATCAGACCCTGGCCATGGCTGCGTGGAACGCGGAAGAAGCCCTGCCTTCGCTTGATAGGTCCCCCGTGCCTCTTTCTTTCTCATCGTTCTCTTGTTCGTAGCATCCTCGCACTCATAATATAGGGCAGTGTGTGGATGAATCACACGAGGACACCATTCATATCACTGCCGCATTACGCGTGTGAAGCTGTGCGCCGGCATGGCACGGCATGACGTCGACCACGGCTCAGTCGCAGCAGCCACAGCAGCGGCAGCGCGTATCGGCTCGGTATCATCTGTTGTTTCCTCGGGCAGCGTTACAATTTAGCATAACTTGTCGTCTGTGTTGGCTATACACATTTTTAAAAAATATACAAGGGGAGAAGCAGCGGCTGAAGGCACCTGATGTGCGTGGGTTGGTGTGCACACCCGGCCGTTATGATCACCGTCGGGCAGGTCGTAGTGTGCTTCGCAAGCCCGCCCACAAAGCTGGCGGCCCGGAGCACTTCGGAACCCACGCCCCATCATCACCACACCCTTCTTCATCTCCGCGCTTCCTGTTCTCTCTTTCTCCCTCACCCTCTCAACAAAACTCACGGTACAGCTCCCTTCCTCCTCCGCGCCGTCTGGCAGCTGCAGCCCCTCTCTGTCGCCTTCTACCCCCTCCTCTCCCCCCTCCCTCGCCCTTGTCCTCGCCCCAACTTACGGCAGTGCGGGGAGGTGCGGGGCCGGGCGTGTGCCTAGCTCGGCGCTGGGTACTTGGACACCTGCGCCTTGACCTTTTTATCGTACTCTGCGCGGTCCTGGGTGAGCAGCATGTACGCATCGCTCTGCGCGGGCGACGCCGGGTTGGGAGTGTCCAGCAAGTCCTGGATGCCCAGCAGAATTTGCTTCACCGTGATGGACGGCCCGTGAGGAGGGAGCCGTGGGAGCCGTGTGCGCGCGGATGGTTGAGCGGGATGTGTGGGTGCGAAAACTGAGGCTCGAATGATGGGGATGAGGGCGCTCAGAGTTCAAGGTATTTGAATAGGAGTTTCGGGTTTGGGGCATATGACGCAGGTTGTGTCGACGTGAGGTTTAGGCTTTGAGCTTTTGGGTGTCGGGAGCTCGAGATCGCGGGAGCAAGCAGTGTACGACGCGTGCTATGCTGTGCCGATACCGTTGGAGACTCGCCGCTTTGGTTGTGGCTTCATGGCGACGCGCAAGGTGAACTTCTTGGAGGCGATGTTCTTTCATGCATGGGTGCATGGATGAAGCGACAAGGGATGCTGTGTGGGTGCGTGAGTGCATGGATGGAGCGACGGTGGTCGGTGATACGAGAGATATACGCCGAGTGATAGCAGCAGCTGCTAGCCCTTGACGCTTGCGTGTGTTTGGGAGGAGCCCTTTCTCAAGCAGCTTTGAACTTTCATTCCGTCAAGGGTGGTTGCGGTGTGGTGCGCGAGCGGGACCCGCGGGCCGCCGCCGCGCCGCCGCCGCCCCAACCTCCAGCCATCGTCTTCGGAGAGGATGCTGAGGCACACGGTCCCAGAGGGGTAAATGTTGGGGTGGAAGAAGCCAGCGGGGAACTTGCACTTGGGGGGCTTGCTGGGGTAGTCCTCTGAGAACTCCATGGTCAGGGTGTAATGGCCTTGGTCCCACAGCGTGCCCACCTTGCCCGGAATCGAGCACTCCCACTTCAGCAGGTTCACCGCGCGGGAAGGAGGGACGGCGGAGGGGGCGCCATCGTAGGGGTGCGATGTGTTAGTGAGGGACGTGGACGAGCACCGCCGCCGGACACGCGATGCGTCAGCGAGGTGAGGTGAGTAGCGCGGCATGAGGAAAACGAGGTTTTTCGACTGGGTACCCAAGCCCTGAACAAGAGAGTTTGTTAGGTCGATAATCGTCCGATACACACGCGGCTTTTGAATGTATCACACACAGGGTGGCGGGGCAGGGTGGCGCGCGAGGGGTTTATGTTGTGTGTGGCCGTACCGGTCCAACATCTCGGGGCGAGCGAAGAAGCCGTGCGGGCGATCCTTGCGCCAAACTGCGGTGGGAGGAGCGGCGAAAAAAAGCGCATGGAGAGAGAGGGGAGGGTACGAGTGAGAGGGCAGAGAAAGAAATAAAGGTCTCGTATGAAGGAGCGGCCGAAAACTATAGCAGGGGGTCACGCAGTGAACGGGGGAAGAGGTGCACGCCGGCATGTATCCGTTGAGCTCACCTTTACGCTCCTCCGCCAATCTGCTGCGCGCGATGCCCGACATTTGCACGACTCAGACCCTTCAGGCGAAAATTCTTGACACCCCTCCCCCTTTACCGGATCGCACTCGCGCCGCCGAAACGCCCGCTGGACTCTGGGATGGGCTGGAGTGGGCAGTGGTAGAGGCGCGGCGGCAACGAAGGAGGCGAGATGCCCTTGCGCCCGTCGTCACCGGGTGAAGGCGTGACTCGCCCCTGCTTGGGTCGACCACTTTTGTATTTAGGATTTTTAAGGGTGCAGAGTTTTTAACTATAGCGTAACGATGAGCTCCTGCAGGTTGGATTTTTCTCACAGTGAAAATTTTGCTTCTCGAAAACCTGCCTTCAGAGGGTTGACCTTGCACGTGCTTTTTGCAAATCCAAGTA
>Ga0075109_1002527_pt1 | contig 10143 bp, 8 predicted proteins | sample AntAceMetag02UKD_FD_69798 | JGI IMG/M metagenome (GOLD analysis project Ga0075109, IMG submission 69798) | Saline lake microbial communities from Ace Lake, Antarctica - Antarctic Ace Lake Metagenome 02UKD | ecosystem: Environmental > Aquatic > Non-marine Saline and Alkaline > Saline | place...
CACGCCAAGAGACATCGTACAACTTGTCTTACCCTCAGCAGAACGGCTGGACGTGACCAGGAGACTTCGCGGCGCGCCGTGCGGCGTTGTAAATTCAAGCGCTGTCTTTGCCCCATGAAAGGCCTCAGTGATCGGCGATCTCGGGTTCGCCAGGGCCGATATGATGAAGTCCTTCTTGCGCGATTTCTTCCCTTTCACGCGCGGGATCACGCCCACCGTTCCAAGACCGAGCTTCTGCTTGACATCTTCGGGCGTCTTGATCGTGTCATCGATATAATTGAGGCCAAAGGCTATCGCGACACCAAGCCCGAGGCTGAGGATCAGCGCTTGAATAAGGGAGCGCCTGAGATTGGGTTCAAAAGGCATTCCCGGAACGATTGCGCGGTCGACGATTGACAGCTGGCTTGCGCCGACGCCGCCGGAAATACTGACCTCCTTCAGGCGCTGGAGGAGCGCGTCATATTGTGTGCGCGCCGTGTCGACCTGGCGCTGCAATATCGTGTATTCGATGCGCCGCTCGCGTTCATTCTGAAGGCTCGCCTTGAGCGCGCCGACGCGCCCCGCCAATGACACTTCACGCGCTTTTGCCGCGTCAACACTGGCCTCTGCCGCCTGCTTTATGGAGTCAATATCAGCCCGTATACCCGCGTCTGTTCTTTCCAGCCTGTCAGACAGCCTCAGCATGTCAGGATAATCAGGCTTGAAGAAGAGGCGCTTTTCCTCATACGCATCGACAAGCTCCGACCTCAGGGTACGCAGCCGCGACAATTCCTGACTGTCAAGGACATCCACATTCTCAGCATTGAATGTGATTTCTTCATATCGTACTTCTGCGGCAATTCTTTCGCTTTGGGCCTGCGTCAGGGCGCTGTTGAGCGCCAGCAGGGCGCCGGCATCCAGATTGTTCCCCCCCTCTCCGTTAACGTCGAAAATGTCTTCCTGACGGGCATAGAAGACAAGTTGCCGCTCTGATTCCTCAAGCGTCGCCTTCGCCGTTACAAGGCGCTCCTCCAGGAACTGGAGTGCATATATTGTCGAATTGTAATTGCGCTCGAGACTACTGGCGATGAAGCTCTCGACGACCGAGTTGGCCACCATGGCCGCCTTGTTGGGGTCAGGGCTGACAAAGCTCACCCTGACCACCCTACTGCGACCGGCAGGTGCAACCGTCAGATTACCAAGCACCGCACCTGCCGCGCCCAACACGCGGGCCTGCCGGCTCGATGACAGGTCGACATAGTCGGGGTCGTCTGTAAGGTTGAGCATTTCGACGACCCGCTCTGCCAGCGCGCGGCTCTTGAGGAGTTCGTATTGTGTTGCCATGTAATCGGCGTCAGCGATGATTGCAGGATCGACATCCGCCCCCTCCATGATGCGCATCCCCTGGCGCTGGAACTCGAGCGTTGCCGTTGCACGAAAGAGCGGCGTCTGCCTCAGCGTTAAAAGCAGCGTCCCCGAAACGCCAAGGATCACGATCGCGATGATCATGAACTTTCGCCGCATCAGCGTTCGAAGGATTGCCCAGACGTCGATCTGGTCTGCCCCGTCTTCCCGGTCAGAATATGTATCGGCCAACGGATAGGACGCAAGCGCCTCTGCCTGCGATCTGGCAAGCGCGTTTTGGTCGGATTGTGAACGCGCAATCCAGGGCCGGTTAGTATCATCAGGCATCAGGCCTCTCCGTTTATCTATTGAAAGAGCGCCTCTGCCCTTATGGCAGCAAAAGGAACGTTATGAGAGGCAGGGACCTCAGGATATCGCCATATGTCCGGCGCGCCTCTGAGCCGTCCATAACAATGAAATCAAGCTTAAAGTCCAAATGCCACTGTCTCAAAGTCGTTGACACGTTCCGCCCCGAAGGCGGACGCGAACGCTGGTTTGCTGTCAGGACAAAGCCGCGATCAGAAGACCTCGCAGACCACCACCTCAGGCGCCAGGCCTACGAGACCTTCTATCCGCGCATCCCACGGCATGTGAAACACGCCCGCAAGACCATCCTTCGCTACCAGGCCCTGTTTCCAGGCTATGTCTTTGTCCGGATCGACGCCTCCCACCAGCGCTGGCGACCCGTCGATTCGACCCTCGGCGTTGCCAGTATCGTGAAGTTTGCAGGCGCGCCTGCTCCCCTGGCGACGGGCCTCGTCGAGGCCCTGATGGCGCGCGCCTCCGATACGGGCGAGATCAGGCTGCTCGGACCTGACTTCGCGCCAGGCCAGAAAGTGCGCGTCATCAGCGGCGCCTTCAGCGAGTGGATCGGGACCGTGCTCGACCTGCCCGCTGCAGACCGTGTCGCACTGCTGACCGGCATGATGGGCAGGAGCGTCAAGCTCACGCTGCCGAGAAGCGCCGTCATCCTCTGCCAGGACGAGGCCTGCGCCCTTCCCGCCAGCCCCATCGCCAGAGCCAGCTGAGCCATGACATCGCTCGCAGATCGCCTACCCTCGCCAGATGATAATGCGCGGCCCGCCGCAACCGGGCAAAAACTTTCCCGCTTCCTCCTCAAAGACCGGGTGCGCCTGTCGGCCAGCCTGATGGCAGGTATCGCCGGACCATACTGGCTCGATCAGGGCCCGGCGCATGCTGGCCTGGTCGACAACCAGACGCCTATCGGCCTGGCAATCGCCATCAGCCTCGGCTTCCTCATTCATACCCGGCTGGCACGCATCCGCCTGCCCGGAGACCTGACGAATATTACGGCAGCCTTCCTGGCCTCATACACGGTCATTGCCGCTCTCTTCTTGTGTCTGGGCCTTGCCTTCACAGGCGCCGAACTGGCGCTCAGCTTCCTGCTCGCGACAGGCGTCTTTGCCATGTTCTCTCAGCTCGGGGGCAAGGGCAGGCCGCCCGGCCTATGCCTATATACCGCCAGCAAACGGCAACCTGCTTTCCCAGCCAGGCTATGCCGACTGGATCGCGGTCAATACGCCAGACGAAGCCTTGCGCCTTCAGGACCTGCCGCTTGTCGCAGACCTCGATGGCCAGCAGCTTGACCGGGCCTGGACCGACTATATCGCCGAGGCAACCGTTTCGGGCCGGGGCGTGTTCACGCAAAGGCAGATCGCCGAAGCCCTCGAAGGCAAGGTGGAGATTTACAACATATCCGAAAGTCAGTTCAGCCACGCGCTGAAGGAAACCCTCTACACCAAGCTCAAGTCATCCATTGACAGGATCAGTGCCCTTTTCGTGCTCGTCATCCTGTCGCCCTTCCTGCTTGCCTTGTGCGCCCTGATCCGGATTGAATCGCATGGCCCCGCCATATTCCGCCAGTCAAGGGTCGGACGCGGTGGCAGGACGTTCACCATGTACAAGTTCCGCTCCATGACGGACGCCCACGCTCTGGCGCCGGGGGCACAACGCGACATGACCCTGGACCAGGATGACCGTATCACCCGGATCGGCCAGTTCATCCGCAAGACACGGATCGACGAACTGCCCCAGCTCATCAATATCCTGCGGGGCGAGATGAGCTGGATCGGGCCAAGACCTGAGACCGAGAACCTCAGCGCCCTGTACGAAAAGCAGATCCCCTTCTATCGCTTCAGGCATGTCGTGAGACCAGGGATTACCGGCTGGGCGCAGGTCAACCAGGGCCATGTCAGCAGCGTCACCGATGCACATGACAAACTGCGCTACGATTTCTACTATATCAAGAATTTCTCCATCTGGCTGGATATCGCCATCTGCCTGCATACGCCGCATGTCCTGCTCACAGGTCGCGGCGCACGTTAAGTCATCGCCCAGACCGTCTTGCAAGGGGCCCGGGCATCTGATGTCATTTCAGGTCGCATGGCCAGGCATATGACAACAGGCGCTCGCACATCGATGCTCCACAGGCCTGAATGCAGCGCCAGGTTGAGAGCGCGGCCGGCCCCCTTGATCCTTTTCGGAGCGGATGACGTGCGAAACCCAGGGCCGCAGGCGCATGCCAGACCGCATGCGACGTGTTGCCAAGGCGCGCCGCGATTGGCAATACGCCGCAAGGCCTCAACGATGCGCGTTGAGCGCGATGACTTATCCAGGCATTACAGACAGAGACGCCGCGCGATGTAGCATCGAACGCGCGGGCGCCCTGCCAGGAAACGGCCCGCAGCCTGCCTGAGGCAAGGCTCAATCGGTCACACCAGAGGGCGGCTGGACAAGGATCACAATGTCCTCAGCAAGGTCCTCAATGCGATCGGCCCTTGAAGCGGCGACGCCATTGTCATGCACCGCCTGGGCGCCCTGGCCTGGCGCAAGGCCCCCGAAAACCAGGCCCTGCTCAAGGCCCCTCTCATCGCGTGCACCATGAGACAGGATGCTGACAAGCTGGCAGGCGTCAGGCGACGGGCTCCAGACGCCCTCCAGCGCCTCTACCGGCGCGTCCATGTCCTGCGGGGCAAGACACCCGTATTGGCTATTGGCGGGCATATCGAGGCCGAGGGCGGCGAGGCGACCTTGCAGGTCGCCTTGGGCGGAGACCGGCGCCTCTATGGCCAGCGGCGCCGTGCGATCGAGCGCTTCGCCAGCATCACCGGGCCCTGCCGTCACCTGCGCAATCTGGCTGATGCCAGCTGCGACCTGCGGCGCCGAAGCGCCAGGCTGGGCGGGGCTGCCCTGACCGAGCTCGCAGCCACCGATCAGGACGGTCGCGAGCGTCAATGAACAGACAAATGCCGGACGCGTCATGTGATATTCCTAGAATGGGGATTGAATGATAATGGCAGATGCGCCGCCAAACTGGGTCACAGCCATGACCAGCCCATCACCCAATTGCTGATGGACGAGGGAATTGTCATTCCCGATCTGCTGCACAAGTGACCGATTCTCGGCGCCAGACTGATCAATCGACGCCCTGTTGGACTCGCCGGCCTGAACCGTGAAAGAGAGATTTTCGGTTCCCGCCTGGAACAGGTCGAGATGATTGGCCTGGCGCGTGGCGTACTGACTGGCCGCTGCATAATTCTGCTGCCCCTGCTGGGTCAGCTGGATGATGCCAGGCTGAAGACCAGCCTGGCCCACCATCATGATATTGTCGCGCCCTTCCTGCCTCAGCAGGACCCCCCGATGGGTTTCCGGAGAAAGCGCCTGAAGAAAATCGCTGTCATCGATCAGGACCGATTCTGCGGACTGGGCCCCTGCCGTGAGGGGCGCCCCCAGCGCAGCGAAAAGGCTGAGGGCGACAATGCAAGCATGACTTGTCTTTTTCATCTTGGTTGTCGCCCTCTTCCGGTTACTGGTTAACAATCGCCGTCATGTCCATGCCAGACTGGATGACATCTGACTGGGCATAGTTGGCTGCCTGATGGACACGTGCAAAATTCGCGCCGCCATCCTGGACGATCGTGGCGTAAATATCAGCGCTCATCGAGCCCATACCCGCCTGGGTCACGTCGGCAAGATTGTCGCCGCCGAGCCCACCGACATCCTTCTGGACGATATCGACCGAACCGGACCAGCCTTCCTGGGCGATGAATGTGCGGCTTCCAACATCCGATGCTTCCTGCAGGATCATCGCGGAGTTGTCGAAACTGCCTTGCGTCGACACCGATTCAACCAGGCCATCCGTGCTCAGCTGCGTGACGTCGACAGTGTTGAAATCACCGTCCATCCGAACCGTGATCCGGCCATCCATGGCGTTTTCCAGAATGTCGGCCCGTTGGTCGAAACCAAACTGCTCGACATAGATGTCCGGACGGACACCAAGCGAATTGACCACGGCCCGGGAATAGTTCGTCTCCGGACTGTCACCATCCTCGCCGCTGAAACGGCCCTGGAATACCCTGACGCGACCTTCCTCGCTTTCCTGGTTGACGACCGCGCGGTTCGACACGCCGTTCTGTTCCACCCGCGCGAATGGCAAGAATGCAGCACTTTTCTGTCGAATGATGGCCGTGTTGTCATCACCGCGCTGGCGAAGGACAGCATCGGCATCATCGCTGCGCTGGATGATCGTTGCCGTATTGGCACCAACCGATCCGTAATCGTGGACTTGGCGAATGACCGCCTCACCGCGATCGCGCAGCTGCCGGATTGTTGCGGCATTGTCGAAGTCACCGCTGACAGGGCTCGTTACCGAACTCTGATGGACAATGGCGTCGTTTGCATCGCCATTCTGTTCAACGCTTGCCAATGCCTGCCCGTTAAGGAGCCCGCTGACACGCTGGTTGATCAGGGCGGTGTTGTCGCTGCCCGACTGGGTGACCAGAGCCGAATTGTCCTGTGTCATGGACGGTTCGAACTCTACCTGAGCCCAGGCCGGTGTGCTGATCAGGCTGAGCAGCAATGCTGTTTGTACTGTTCTTTTCATAATCCTATCCTTTTGTCTGAAACAATTTCTACTGCATCACTGTCGCGATATTGCCCGACCCGGTCTGGTAGACATGAGCCACCGCATCGGTCGACATTTGCGAAATCGTGATTTCATTGTCAGAGCCACCGCCCTGGACGATTTTCACGAGGCCGCCAGCGCTCATCTGGTCGACATCGATTGTGCTTGACGAACCGGTCTGGTCGATGTCGGCAATATTGTCATAGCCTTCCTGGAGAAGGTCGATGAGATTGTCTTCACCCGCCTGGAGAACCGTTGCGTCATTGTAGCCGCCGACCTGCGTCACCGTCATGGTACCGACATCGGCCTCGTTCTGGGTGAGATCAGCGATATTGTACTCGCCATCCTGGCTCAGGTCGATGAGGCTGTCATAGCTTGTCTGAACGACGTAGGCACTATTGTAGAAGCCGATCTGCGTGACATTGAGGTTGCTGGCCGTACCGGCCTGGAAACCGTCGAAATCGTTGTCATCACCGGACTGGGCGATATTGGCCGTATCACCATAACCCGCCTGATTCAGCATGGAGATATTGTAATTGCCTTCCTGGAAGATGTTGGCAACATTGTCCTCACCAGACTGGTAAACTGTCGAGATAGAACCGTAGGAGCCAGAACCGGACGGACGCCAGGCAGACGGCTTACCCTCTTCTTCGTCAGCGTGCTCCTCGTCAGCGCCTTCCTCGTCAGCGTGCTCTTCGTCAGCGCCTTCTTCGTCAGCGTGCTCTTCGTCAGCGCCTTCTTCGTCAGCATGCGCTTCCTCAGCACCTTCCTCGTCAGCATGCGCTTCCTCAGCACCTTCCTCTCCGGCATGGACCTCCTCGCCACCATGGCCCTCAACCGGCACCCAGGCAGACGCGTCGGCTCCCTGGTTGACGGTAACCGTGCCCTCGAGGCCATCCTGCAGGATGTAGGAATCGTTCAGTTCGCCCATCTGGGTGACTTCAGCCACGTTACCAAGGCTGGCCTGATCGATTTTGGACGTGTTCGCGCCAAGCTGGTAGACCGATGCCATCAGGTCGGAACCGTCCTGGAACACGCGCGAGACGTTCGCATCTTCTGATAGGGCGTCCTGGACAACGTCTGCAATATTGTCAGACCCGTCCTGGTCGATCAGGCTGTCATTGGCGACCCCGTCGGAGGCGGTGTCAGATGCATCAATCTGTTCGACAAATGCCGTATTGCTGACGCCTTTCTGCGTTGTCACAGAATATCCTGCAACACCGCTGGCCTGGTCGACTGTCGCCGTATGACCGATCTCGGTCTGGGTAATAAGCGATTCATTTGCGAAAGCCGGCGCGGCCGCAAAGATTGCCGCCAGCGCGGTGCTGGCAAGTAATTTGGTATTCATGATCGTTCTCTTTCTTGGAATATGGACCGGAACCATTCCGGCCTTTACAGTTCCCCTGCCACATGACGTGGCGGCGGGGGTGAGTTTGCGGGGCGAACTGCCCCAAGCTAATTTTGGTTGTGTGTGGCTTGCATGTGCATCGCCGCACGGGTTGAGTTGTCCGCGTCTAGCCAGCTGGCTTACGCGCTACGATTTGCATTCCAGGCGCCTACCTCCTTCCCTTCACCCTCATTTTGTTTCGACTGGCCAATGGCACCGGACGGGGGCCCGAAACGCCGGCCACGCGCGCTTCTGGCGCATCCGCCAGGGTATCGAACGCATCGGCCGGGATCTCGCCATTCTTCTCGAGACGGTAGCGCTCCAGAAGGGATGCCGACTGGCTGGCATCGGCAAACTCCCAAGCCCCGATCTCAGCTCCGTCCAGGATCAGGAGTTCGACTGCCTTTTCGATCGCCTGGCGAAGCGCCAGGAGGTCTGGCTCATTCGACGTCACGCCAGAATCGAACTCAAGAAGCTCTTTGAAGCTGACATAGCGAAAGGCATTTGCCGACAGGCCGATTGACGCGATCTTTTTTGTAGAGACCACTGATGTGATCACCTCGCCCGTCTTTACACTGACAGCACGCAGGTAGACCGTGACCTTATCCTCACGATACTCTGTCGTTCCACCAATCCCGAGAAACCGCGCCCCTATCCCGCCGGTCAATGTGTTGGAATCGTAACCAATGACACCACCTTCAAGCAGGATGCCCGCGAACAGCATGGGCGGAAGTGTATCAGGATCGACCGTATCATCGCCGAGATACTGACGATGCATCTCCTTGATAATCTGACGTTCCTTGAGAAGATTATCGAGATTTTCACGCTCGATGATCGTGAACCAACGTCGGTCGCCTGCTTCCTGGAGCGCCTTGAGCAGGACAGACGTCGCGCCTTGCGTCACAGCCTTCGACAGGGTCTGTCCCGAATCTGCAGGCTTGAATTGGCCGGTCTGGTCGTCAAAACCATACACCGCGACAGCGAGCTTCTGGCGAGGCGCCGGCAGGTCGCTGAGAAATTGCGCGGTCTCTGTGTGCGCTTCGGCGCGTGCAGCCGGGCTCATGACGTGATCAACACCTGCGCCGAGCTGTTCATAGCCGGTATCAAGGGTCGAGCACGCGCCAAGCGACAGGGTTGCGCCCAATGCCAGGCCGATCATGGATGTTCTGAGCTTGATCACAGGCCGTATCCCGACTGGAGACCCGACAAGGATCCGCTGAGAAGATTGCCAAGCGCCGCATCAGAAAGAGAATCTGGCGAAATGGCAGCTGGCGATGACAGGAGTGAGCCAAAGGTGGTGGCGGCACTCGTCGCTCCGTCCGTGAATATCGGTATCTCGATTTGTGTGACACCCCCGGTGTCGCTATCTCGAATAATCAGGGTAACGCTTTCGATACCTCTGGAAAATTCGATCGTCTGCGCACCGAAAACGATGGTGCCACTTTCCTGGGGATTGTCGCCAAAGATCGCATCCGTCACCTGACCTGCAAGCGACGACAGGAGCCGGCTCTGGAGCTGACGCAGAAAGAGATCAGTCTGCGTGCTTTCACTCGACTTCTGTGCGGGATCCTTATAATCGTTCTGGCCATTCGCAATGGCCAGAAGGTGTGATGAGTTGAAGCTGTCTCCGCCAAAAGACGGATTAACGGGCTCGTAACGCATATCCTGCGCAATCGCGGGCCCTGCGCATAGCAAGGCCAGGAGGGAAATATAGGCTATTTTGATCACTTCATTACTCCGCATCATGAGTGATGGTCCATTGACGGATCCATCTTCGAATGCAGGTCAGAGTGCACATCAAATGCCATTGCACATGCTCGCGGCATAACCCTTATGGGTTAAAAACCAGCTCCCCTGGCAGGCGAAAGCCCGGGTTTCGGCGACCCGGGCACACCATCTGGCCGATTTTTGCACCAGATCGGGTCAGTGACAGCCTTTTCACTCGCGCATGCAGAGAACTTTCTGAGCGCTTCGGGCTTTGGACGGTGGCCGCACCGCTGCACGGCCTGTCATTGCCATCGCCCAGGACGTAAACGGCTACATTTCTATTTGCACGCCGCGCAGAGGTGGCGCCCCATTGGATGGCGCGCTTTCCAGGCCAATCCTATGGCAAGGCTACCGCGGGTGCTGGCAACACCAGGAACGCACCTGACCGGTTTGAAATTGCCAGTCCCGCTTCGTCTGGACTTTTCCCTAAAAGGCTGGCTACAGATCCTTCCCGACCAAGCGAACAAGTCTACAGGTCTAGGTGAGCTGCGCCCAGCTCGCCTCCAGCAAGCACCTGCCCGCGAGGCGGAGCCCTCCGGTAATCATCCCCGAAATTAAGTGACTTGAAAACTGGACTTTTCCGGCTTTGATAAAGCACGGAGACGACCATGAAGAAATCGAGATTTACTGACGCGCAGATCCTCGCAATCCTGAAGCAGGGCGAAGGCGGGGTGCCTGTCGC
>Ga0075109_1002531_pt1 | contig 10133 bp, 8 predicted proteins | sample AntAceMetag02UKD_FD_69798 | JGI IMG/M metagenome (GOLD analysis project Ga0075109, IMG submission 69798) | Saline lake microbial communities from Ace Lake, Antarctica - Antarctic Ace Lake Metagenome 02UKD | ecosystem: Environmental > Aquatic > Non-marine Saline and Alkaline > Saline | place...
TGACCGTATCTAGCGGACCGCCTATATATCCTGCCAAGAGTCCAGAACTGACACCTACTAGCACTGAAAATAGAACAGCGGAAAAACCAACGACGAGCGACACGCGACTGCCAAACATAATGGTCGAAAAAATGTCACGGCCTTGGTCATCTGTCCCGAGCAAGAACTTAGATGTCCCGTCTTCTATCCACGCAGGCGGAGTAGACGCTTCCATTAAGTCTAGAGATGCAGCGTCAAACGGATTATGTGGCGCCAGCCAAGGGGCAAATGCCGCGCCAATAAAAAAGATTAATGTTACTACTGCAGAAAGGACAACAATTGGGTTCCGAGTGAAGCTATAAAACAGATCACTATCCAGAACCCTAAACCAAAAATCATTTGGTTTTTGTAAAACGGAATGCTCTTCAGCCACGTTAGTTTCTCCTAGTTGCCTGCAGAGATCGTTTTATTTACGCGCAACCTTGGGTCGACAACGAAATACAAGATGTCGACGAACAGATTGATCGATACAAAAATTACAGCCACCAAAACTAAGTAAGCGGCCATTACAGGAATATCAGCGAAGCCAACTGCCTGAATAAAAAGGAAACCCATGCCTGGCCACTGAAAAACAGTTTCTGTAATGATTGAAAATGCAATCAACGACCCGAGATTGAGGCCAACGATCGTGATGACTGGTACCAACGTGTTTTTAAAGGCATGACCAAAATTAATCATCCCGTTTGGCAACCCACGCGCACGCGCAAATTTAATGTAATCTGTTCGCATGACTTCCAGCATTTCAGATCGGACCAAACGAAGAATGATGGTCATCTGGAAAAGTGCTAAGGTAACCGATGGCATAATGATCGCTTTCCAGCCTGACTCCGTTAACAGTCCAGTAGACCACCACCCAAGTTGAACGGCTTCGCCACGCCCAAAGGATGGCAAAATGCCCAATCCAACGGCAAATATGTAAATTAACAAAATTCCAATAACAAAGGTCGGCAACGTTACGCCGATTAAAGACGTGACCAAGAATGATCGACTAAGCCATGAATCAGGTTTAATTCCTGTATACACACCCATTGGGATGCCTAGAAAAACAGACAATATTGCTGAAGCGATAACCAACTCAAGAGTAGCCGGCATCCGCTCTGCTATTAGGTCCGCAACGGGGCGTTGAAGGCGGTATGAAATTCCAAATTCACCCTGTGCTGCATTTCCCATAAACCTGGCAAACTGAACTAAAAATGGGTCGTTGAGGCCCAGGTTATCTCGCATGGCTACGCGTTCTTCATACGTCGCTTCCTGCCCGACCATGTTATCTACAGGGTCACCAACAAAATTAAACAGCATGAAGGACACTAGAGAGACAACAACCATTACGGCTACCGCCTGCAACGCTCTTTGAATTACATAAGCTATCATGGTTATTCTTACAAAAATTCAAGCGCCCCAGACATGAAATTATTGCACGCCTGAGGCTGACTTGTATTAGATCAGTTTATTATTTTTTGAACTTTGTGTAAATAAAACGTACACCGTCATCTGCAACGATTGGGATATCAAGTTTATCACTCATCGCCCAAACAATGACCTGGTGATGTAGTGGCAGGTACGCGACATCGTCACGTAGTTTTTTCCAAACTTGCGCAATCATTGCGTCGCGTTTAGGGAAATCGACTTCCTTTTCAATCTGCGAAATCAAATCATTAATTTCAGGATTGTCAAAGCCAGTTCCGTTCCAGCCTTTTTCCTGTCCTTTGACGAGGAAGCTGAAAACGTAATGGGAGTCGAGCGTTGGAACACCCCACCCAAGCATGTAGAAGTCTGTTTCCCGATTTTTAATTTTTGGAAAATGGATTGTCTTAGGGATGGCGGATAGCGTTACTTTAATACCTATTTTTCCGAGCATACCTACAACAGCTTGGCAAATGCCTTCATCGTTGATGTAACGATTATTTGGGCAATCAAGCTGAATAGAAAACCCGTCTGGATAGCCAGCGGCAGTCAGTAGTTTTTTGGCAGCATCTAGATCATACGGACGACGCTCGTTTAACTCTTCAGTATAACCATGAACGGCTGGCGGCGTAATTAAGCCAGCAGGAACAGAATATCCCCGCATAACTTTTTGCTTAATCGCTTCAATGTTAATGGATTGATACATTGCTTGGCGCACCCGCTGATCGGCGAGCGGGTTTTTACCTTTAACATTTGAAGTCAGGAGTTCCTTTACACCCTGGTTCATCCCAAGAAAAATTGTACGAACCTGTGCCGTCTGCTCAAGGTGTAGGCCAGGGGTGCTCTTAATCCGCTTCAGGTCTTGTAATGGCGGGTCAAGGATGAAGTCGAGTTCCCCTGATAATAATGCAGCAACACGAGTGGCCTGGTTAGCGATCGGCGTATAGATGATGCGATCAACTTCGTGCGGATAATCCTTCAATCCCCACCAGTCATTATTCTTAACCAAAACAGTTTTGATGTCAGGCTCGCGCAATTCCATTTTGAATGGCCCGGTGCCCATCGCATGGCGCACGGCATAAGTCTCTTCTTTGCCTGCGCGATCCTGTGGCATCATGACATTGTGCTTTTCGGCCCACGCCTTCGACATAATGAAAACGTTGGTCAATTGGTTGGTTAGAATTGGATTTGGTTCTTTCGTGACGAACTGAACCGTATGCGAATCAATGATTTTTACTTCTTGGATACTACCTATATCGCTTTTGAGATCTGAAGTCGGTGATAGTGCACGTTCAATCGTAAACTTCACGTCTTCAGCAGTAAAATCTGACCCATCATGGAATCGAACGCCCTTCCGTAAGGCAAACTCCCATGTGGTTGAATTGATCAGCTTAAACCCAGTCGCCAGCCAAGGCGTTAGCTTCATGTCTTTGTCATTATAGAAAAGGACGTCGTAGACCTTCCGCGATGCTGAATGAGTCGGAGATTCATTTGCTGCATGCGGGTCTGAGGTTAATGCATCACCCTGACTCGCCCAGCGAATGACGTTTTCCGCCAGTGCAGGTGTCGCTGTTAATGCCGTGGCCATCACAACGACGGCAAAGACTGATGTAAGTTTGTTCTTCATAATCATTTATCTCCCTAGAAACCTATGGAACTTTAGTTCGATCACATCGCATTGCTTGCGATGCATTTAATTTGATTAAGCCGAAAATGAGCTTAATCGGATCGAATAGAGAATGTCCATTTTTTATGTTATTATTATGATATGCTAACTAGGTATCATAATAATAAATTTAACGCTCAAGATAAACTTGTTGTACCAAGTTTATGAGTTGTCATTGCATCTGTGACGCTTAATATTTGCTTAGATGATGGTGCATTTTCATAATACGTCAATGATATCATCATAAAAAAACATAGGGTCAATATTCACATGGTCCATCGCGATACTGAAAATCTAATTCTGGATGCCACTGAAAAACTACTCAGTAAACATAGTTATGTGAACGTCACGTTCCGTCAAATTGCTGATCTCGCGAAGGTTCACATAAGTCAAATCACCTATCATTTTCAAAATAAAGACCGTTTACTCAAACAAGTCGTTGAACGGCGTGCTACTGAACTCAATGACGAGCAGTTGAGTATGTTGAACACCTACCAACGTGTGGTCGGTAGAGATGCTATGGAAATTGAGCCTCTCGTTCGCGCATTTTTTGACTCCTATTTTGATAAACTTATTCATGATGAAGATGGGCGATGGCGAAGCGATGGCGCTCTGATTGGTAGGAACGAATCTTTGGTCATGCGAAAGCAGGGAAATGCGGCGTGATTAAACAAGCGGTCAGTTTGCCATTTGGTGTCTATTTTTTCCAATCCGGCGTCGTTACCGAACGAGCATGGGAAATTTGAGATGAAATGGTTGATCGAAACTTGTAAATACTAACTGACGCTGCAAGTTAAAAAGACGGCGCAGAAACTTTGACACTCAATACAACGGGAGAATCTATAAGATGCCGATTATTAACCGAGTTGCGGATTTTCATGAGCAAATGAAAGCATGGCGTCATGATATTCATGCCCACCCTGAAATTGCCTTTGAAGAGCACCGGACCTCAGAAATTGTCGCTCGTGAACTGGAATCGTTCGGCATCGAAGTCCACCGCGGACTTGCAAAAACGGGGGTCGTTGGTGTCTTGAAAAATGGTGACGGGCCGTCAATTGGCCTGCGTGCCGATATGGATGCGTTGCCAATTCACGAAGCGAATGACTTCGATCATCGTTCTAAACATGATGGCAAGATGCATGCCTGTGGTCACGATGGCCACACATCAATGCTTCTGGGAGCTGCTAAGTATCTCTCTGAGACACGGCAGTTCAAGGGCACCATTAATTTTATTTTTCAACCTGCCGAAGAAGGTGAGGGAGGTGCCCGTGTGATGATTGAGGAAGGTCTTTTCGATAAATTCCCCTGCCAATCGGTATATGGTGTCCACAATATGCCAGGGAAGGAAACAGGAAATTTTGAACTTCGCACAGGGCCTTTAATGGCGGCTTATGATACCTTCCAGATCAAGGTGCAAGGACGTGGTTCACACGCGGCCATGCCACATTACAGCATTGACCCTATTATTGTTGCGTCACAGATGGTCAATGCTTTGCAAAGCATTGCCAGTCGTAATATTGACCCTTTGGAGTCTGTCGTCATCAGTGTGACCCAAATTCATGGTGGTGATACCAATAACGTGATCCCAGATAGTGTGTGGATGGAAGGAACAACGCGGTGCTTTAAGCCTGAAATCAGGGATTGGATTCAACCTACGATGCAGCGCATTCTTGATGGTGTCGCAGCGACGTACGGGGCGTCGGTTGAACTCGATTATTTGCGCCGTTATCCGCCAACCATTAATCATGAAGCAGAAACTGCAATCGCCGCACAGATTGCAACTGAAGTGGCAGGCGCGGCCAGGGTCAACACCAACACAGCCCCCGTCATGGGTGGTGAGGATTTCGCCTTCATGCTGGAAAAAGTCCCGGGATGTTATCTGTTTATCGGTAACGGTGACGGCGAAGGAGCCTGTATGGTCCACAATCCCCATTACGATTTCAACGACGAAATCCTGCCTGTCGGTGCGACTTACTTCTCGCGTCTTGTGGAGACAGTTCTGGCTGCCTGAACCAGATTAACGGTCCAGAATTTGTTCGACAATCTCTTGAACGGACAGGGCGGCGCGCAACGGTGCCATCGTATGCACGTCGCCTTTGAGCATGCTGAGAAAATTATTCAACACCCGCATATATCCATCCTGGCGCGGGTCTTCTACATGCTGGAGTTCGTCAACCCATTCATCGCCCGTTGTCGATTGGAGTTTGTTCCAGTCCCGCAGGCGGTATGACGATTTCGATCCCCAAACGGTATACTCCACCCGGTCAGGTCCGATTCCGCCGACACCCCCCGCAAAGGAGATCGGCGTGCCGTCGCAATCCAGCCGAGCCAAAAAATGGGTTTCACATAATTTCGGGTCGTCCTGATAACGAACGGATGCATTAATCAAGGATACCGTCCCAAACAGTTTCTCGGTCAGAAATACGTAGTGAGAGCCGACCTCGCGAACAAACCCACCTTCCTTACGTTCAGACAGCCATGACGCTGAATGCTGCCAGCCCCGCGGCCAACTGGAAAAATGAAGCCGCAAATCGACGCCGGATACATCGCCAACTGACCCATCCGCCAACTTGGCCTGAATCAGATTGACCGCTTGTGCGTCAACAAAGGGAAAGTTTACGGCATTGAGAACCCCCGTTGCTTCAACTTCCTTTACCAAGGTGCGGCTTTGCGCGACATCAACGCCTAGAGGTTTCTCGCAGTATACAACTTTGCCTGAGTTTGCTGCGAGCCTGGCATAGTCCAAATGAGACTGTGGCGGGCTGGCAATATAAACAACGTCCACATCTGGTGCTGTGATGATCTGTTCGGCAGATGAGCCAATCCTGATCCCGTCATATTTCTTTTCAACAGCTCGACAAGACTCTGGGTTAGGATCCCAGGCCCATGCGAGGTCGAAACCGCCATGTGTTGTCATGTTGGTCAGCATTCGATGCCCCATGACACCCAAACCAATAAAGGCAACTGATGGTTTCATATTCTCAAGCCCTCCCTTACACAATCAAGCTAATTTGTTCCATAGGCGCTGACGTTAGACACTTTAGTGTTTTAAGATGTAGATAAATTTACACTCAGGCCGTGTGAGGATAAAGCCGCTAACATGGGTAAGCGTCAGAATGGGCCAAGGCGCGAGGCCTGCAGCGGGCCCAGAAAGACGATCTGTCCAATTGGCAAGCCACATAATAACTTTTGCCGTCCAGTCTCCGGCACGAACGTCCTTTGCGGTACAGGCACGAATTGCGGCACCTTTACCTATGATACGCTCGTCGATCATCGCGTCAGGAATACCTCCGATATAGCCCAAGCACGCGACTTGCGCCAATTCGGACGAAATGCGGGCACAATAGGTCAAAAGCTCTGCACGTCGGCTTATGACCCAAAGCAGAACTTTCAATCCCCGTTTTAGGCCTGGCAACAGATGCTATAGCGATCGAAAATCTTCACCTATAAGGAGGGGGCTTATTTAATATGCTGACGGTGGGAATCGGACAATATGCTGTCGACGTGATCGAAACCCGAGAAGTTTTATGACACTGTAAAAAAAAATAATTGAGGCGTACATTGGTTCTTCTTTCAAAAAAACCGGTCTCTAATTTAGTACCGTTTGTTAATCCTTAGAATGAATAAATCAGAGCGGCGAATGCTCCGAACTGATCTGGGCTGCCCTCGATTTTCACAAGAGGACTATCAGCGGCATCGTTAGTCAGGCGCGTGTAATCCAAGCCACTGTTCAACATCCAGTTCTTTGTGATTGTCCAGTCAAGGCTAACCCCTAACCCTACGGATTTCAGGCCGCTTTCCGTATCGAATTTATTATTGGCCGATGTACGCGCTTGTTGCTGGCTTACGCCAAAATACGTTTGCATCTGCTCATCGTCGGCCCATGTGGTATGAATAGCGGGCGTAATAACCAAAGTATCGCTTAAAGGGTGGGCATAACCAATTTGTCCGGCAAGCCCTGAACCATTGTCTTCGGAACCCGTATAGCGGAGGCCATATTGCCAACCGCTGTCTTTGGCCTGGAAATTAATACCCACGGAACCGGAAAAGTAAGCATCTATATCACCCATACCTTTTAGAGCAGCGTTGTCGTTTGCATCACGCCCTGCATCGTATGAAAGCCCGGCACTGAACCTATATATACCTTCCGGGCGATAAAGCTTTGCAAGGCCAACGTCCAAAGATTGCGGGAGATTGAGCGTGATGTCGTGCAAACCCAGTTGCAAGCCTGTTCCATCACTTGGAACATCAAGATCTGATTTCCAACCCAAAGATAAGAAAGGCATCCCTCCCACTTCATAATCATCCGACCCTTCATAGTCAGGGGAGAACGACGCACCTGCGCCAAGGGCAGCGAAATATGTTCCTTCAGCTGCTTGAACCGTATCCACTGCACCAATAATCAAAGCCGTAGCCGCGCCAAAAAGTGCCAACTGTTTGATATTCATTTTTATAACCTTGAAGTTAAGAGAAACAATACGGTACCCTTGGGTACTGATAGGGTGATTATCTATAGTACCTATCGGTACCCAAAAAGAGTAATTGTAACACAGCAGCCATGCGACTAGCGCATGCAAGGAGATCTTTTGAGAACAGTGAAACCACGAAGAGGAAGACCAAAGGCTGACCCAAACATTCAGCGCAATAAAATTTTTATAGCGACGATGGAAATTTTACTGCAATCGGGTTATCAAAAGGCCACAACCCTGTCGATTGCCAAAGCCAGTGGGATTTCGAAAAATACTCTCTATAGCCACTTCCGTTCAAAAGAAGTGCTTTTTACCGCCCTTATAAAAAATCGTATGACTGCCGTGAATGACTTCTTGGCCGCGGCCATAGAGGATACGTCTCTGGACCTTGAGGAAGTTCTCAAACATTTTAGCCGACTTGTGTTGGGTCAATTGACCTCAGAAATCTCGGTTGCCATGAACCGAGCGTGCATGACTGCTGCAAGTTCACAAGGCTTAGCCCTATCAAGGACCTATTTCAAATATGGCCATGAACCGATCCGAGAGAAACTTAAAGCAATATTGGAACGCGCACGCACCAACGGAATTATTACTTTTGACGATATTGACGAGGTTTATCAGACCCTGTTCGGCTTAATTTACGGAGACCTGCATATGCGGCGTCTTCTTGGTATTGCGTCCATGCCTGATAAAAAACAAATAGAAGACAAAGCTGAAAAAGCAATTGAGAAATTTATGAAGCTTTTTACGCCTTAGGATGAAAAGTCGACATACGCTATATGTCCCCTCCTGACCCTTAGCCGGAATTAAGGCCTTAGCGTCAGATTTTCGATCAGCGCCTTCGATACACATTTCACCTAGCAGATGTAATCCGTTCTAATTCAAAAAAGCACAAGGCATCAAATATTTGAATTTTATCTCAGAACGTGAACCGAGCACGGCGCATGTCTCACGACCCGCGCTGATGTCGAACCCAGGAGAAAATCTCTCAGTCCAGGCTCATGAGATCCGATGACAATACAATCGGCCCCAACCTTCCTAGCATAATCCGTTATCGCCCGCCCAGAATGGCCCTTAATGAGTTCTGATTGTAGGTCGGGATGATCCCCAACACGTGCTGCTAGGGCGTCTTTGGCGTGTTGTATCGCATTATCTACAGCCTCTTTAGAGACAAACGTGCTCGCAGAACCCTGAAGCGGCTCATAAACATGAATTGCGATAATCTCTCCACCATCATCTTTCATAGCACGTGCCGCCTTGATCGCTTGGTCTGAGATGCCATGCTCAAGTGATAAAGCTACAATTATTTTCTGATACATAGTCGTTCCTCTGCAATATGCGGCCCGCATTTATAACGGGGAAATCCTAATTTAATCGGTCGCCGTTAAATCAAACGTTTCGTCAGGGAAGTATTTGTAGAGCCGTGCATCTGCTGACCGAGCGTGGCCTTCCATCCCTTCCAGTCTCGATATTCTTGCCGTTGCTTCAGCAACCGGCTTTGCACCATCGCGAGTTGCTCGTTGCCAAGTTACAATTTTCATATACTTGTGGACCGAGAGGCCACCTGTGTATTTTGCCGATTGAGATGTGGGAAGTACGTGGTTCGTCCCAGAAGCCTTGTCTCCAAACGCCACCGTCGTTTCTTCTCCTAAGAAAAGAGACCCGTAGCATTCCAGGCGGCCTAGCCACCAATCAAGGTCTTCGGCCTGAACCGTGAGATGTTCAGGTGCGTATTCATCTGATGTCGCAGCCATTTCTTCCCGGTTATCACAAACAATCACCTCGGCATAATCTCTCCAGGCAGCAAATGCGTTATCCCGATTTAATTGAGGCAGATCCTCAATCAATCCTGGAACGATTTCCATGACTTTCTCAGCCAGTTGATGATCATCGGTCACAAGCCAGACTGGCGAATTATATCCGTGTTCCGCTTGCCCAACCAAATCAGTGGCAGCAATAAATGGGTCAGCCGATGAATCGGCTAAAATAAGACTGTCTGTAGGACCCGCAATCATGTCGATACCAACGCGCCCAAACAGGATACGTTTTGCCTCGGCAACAAATTGATTCCCTGGGCCCACAAGGATATCTGATTTAGGTAGCCCAAAGAGACCAAACGTCATTGCTGCAACGCCTTGAACCCCGCCCATCGACAGGATTTTATCAGCTCCACAAAGATCGGCCGTATAAATGATGGCAGGCGCTACACCTTCGACCGGACGTGGGGGCGAGCACGCAGTAATGTGCTTGCAACCCGCGACTTTGGCCGTTGTTACTGTCATAATTGCGCTGGCGATATGGCTATAACGTCCACCTGGCACATAGCAACCTGCCGCTTGGCAAGGAATCGCCTTTTGACCTGCAATCAAGCCAGGCACGATCTCAAGTTCAACGTCTTGCATTGTGCTTTTCTGCGTTTCCGCAAATCGGCGCACATTATCGTGGGCAAAGGCGATATCATCTTTCAATCTCTGTGGCACCTTTGCGGCGGCAGCGGCAATTTCTTCTTCACCCAGTAGAATTGGGCCGTCGTATTTGTCTAACTTCATGGCGTA
>Ga0075109_1002534_pt1 | contig 10125 bp, 11 predicted proteins | sample AntAceMetag02UKD_FD_69798 | JGI IMG/M metagenome (GOLD analysis project Ga0075109, IMG submission 69798) | Saline lake microbial communities from Ace Lake, Antarctica - Antarctic Ace Lake Metagenome 02UKD | ecosystem: Environmental > Aquatic > Non-marine Saline and Alkaline > Saline | place...
TTCTGCCCGAGCGCTCATTGAGAGTTCCTGTTCCATAGTCGAAGGGTGTCACCAGTAGGCGGGCAGTTTTAGATGAGGCACCGGGACCCCTACGCGGGCAAAATAGGTGAGGCACGTCGACGTTTTGAGATAATCTGTTTTTCTATGTATCGTAAATTTCATAATCTGAGTGCTGTGCACGAGTCCGGTGTCGTGTTAATCATCCGCCTCGACTCCGCTACCGAGGCGCGCGACGTTGCGGAAGCCGCGATCGCCGGCGGTATCCGTGCTCTCGAGGTCACGTTGTCGGTGCCCGGTGCGCTCGACGTGATCGAACAACTCGCCGCCCGGCACCGGCACGAGGGCGTCCTGATCGGTGCCGGCACCGTGCTTGACGAGCACTCTGCGTACACTTGCATCAACGCCGGTGCTGAATTGCTCGTGAGCCCGCAGGTCAATCGCGGGATGATTGCGCTGGCCAACCGCTACCAGGCCGTGAGCATGGCCGGGGCCTATACCCCGACCGAGATCGTGGATGCTGCGACCGCAGGCGCGGATATCGTGAAGCTGTTTCCTGCTGAGATCGGTGGGTCCGCCCTTGTCAGAACCTTGCTCGCTCCCTTGGCGCACCTCCCCCTCGCGCCAGCGGGAGGGGTCAACATCGACAACGTCGGGGACTGGTTCGACGCGGGCGTAGCGTGCGTCGGTGTCGGTAGTTCGATCACGAAGGCAGCGCGAGAATCTGGCGACTATGGGCACGTGACCGCAGCAGCTACTGCTTTTCTAGCCGCCGTCGCCAAAGCTAGGGGGTGACGTTTTCCATGAATCCGAGCGCCCTACTGTTCATTGGTCACCCGGGATCGGGAAAGTCGAGCGTGAGCAAGGCGATGGCGGCTCGGTATCGAGCCGCCTACATCGACAAGGACATCGTTGGCTCCGGGTTCATCAGACTCTTGCTCGAACAGCGGGGTGATGCCGGCAACGAGCGTGAGAATAATGAATTCTACCAAGATTCAATCTTTCCGATCGAGTACCGCACGGTGATGGCCATCGCAGCGGACAATCTCCGACTCGAGGTGCCGGTGGTGATCGACGCGCCGTTCAGCCGATACCTCGACCAGAAAGACTGGCTCGAACGGGCCAAAGCGGAGGCCGGCTGGCCCGAAACCGAGACGTTGGTGGTTCATGTGACCGCAAGCGAGGAGAGCATCAAGCAGCGGGTCGTCGCCCGAGCGAATCCGCGCGACGAATGGAAGCTCGCTAATTGGGATGAGTTCTGGACAGCGGCAACCGCCCGCGAATGCCGCTGGCGCGGGACTGAGCACGTCACGGTCGACAATGACGGCGCGACACCAAATCTCCAAGCGCTGGAGACCGCGCTCGCGGGCAGCCTCTGACGCTGCGGACGCTGTCTAGCTTCGCGCGTGACTCGACCATTTGCGGCCGGGATCTTCCGTGGTCGGTAGACCTGCAGCTTGGAGGATGCGGTCGATCAGCAGCTGCGTCTCTGCGGCCTCGCGCCCTGAGGTAAGGGGCGCTGCGCGGTCGTGCACCCGGTCGATGAAGTGATCAACGGCTGCGCGGAAGCCAAACGTCTCGGTGGCGGTCGCCCACCCGAAGGCCTCGGAGCGCATCTCGCGGCTCGTCATGGTCCCCGATTGCATGACGTCGATCCTGTCGGGTGCGGCGACGTGCACCGACATCGAGTTTCCGTACGCGTCAAGCATCTCCTCCCACCCTCCAGCCATACGCGCGGCCACAAGTACACCTGTGTTGCCGTTGTCGAACCGCACTGTCGCGGTCAACCCGTCCTCATGCCATTGGTCGTCGCCTACCGCGTGCGCGCTAACGTCCACCGGTCTCCCACCGCAGTACCATCGAATGAGATCCACCATGTGGATCGAGTTTTCGAACGTCGCGCGGTACTCGGACCCATCTCGGTTCTTCTGTGCGATGCAGAAGGCTGAGCCGCCAGGACCGAACGCCGCTTTGCCTTCGACGTACGCGGGCGCGAATCTTCGATTGAATCCGACCATGAGCACCCGGGAGGTCTCATCCGCGAGGTCGGCGAGGCGCACAGCATCCGCGGCGCTTGTTGCGAGCGGCTTCTCGCAGAAGACGTCGACTCCTGCTCGCAGGCCGGCCTCGACGGCCGTGAAGTGCTCCGACCGCGGCGTGAGCACGAAAAGCGCGTCGAGCCCGCAATCGAGTGCCTCCTGAACAGAGGAGACCGCCCGGCCGAATCCCCATCGCCGCACGATCGCTGAAGGATCCTTCTGTCGCGAAACGAGCACTGACAGCTCGACGTCGTCGCGAGCCAGCAGCGAAGGTAACTGTGCAATGGCGGCTATGTTGCCAGCGCCCACAACACCGATTCGGAGCGTCATGCCGACCCCTTTTCGCCGGCCCAGTCCGCGGGGCCAACAAAGTTGGGTGGCGACTCCACGCGAGACCGGTCGACAAGTTCGAGCTGCAGCCCCCACGGCGTCAAAAAGTACGTCCATCGGTTGCCTGCAACGTGGGGGCTGTCGCGCCCTACCTCTTTGACCTCACCCAGGATGCGCACTCCCGGCACGCGCGCGAGGTGCGCGACAGCGGCATCTACGTTATCCACCACAAAGCACAGGTGGTGCCCACCCGCGTCACTGGCTCGTGGTGGATCGGCGCGTCGGCCGTTTCCTGACCATTGGAAGAGCTCGATGTTCATGTTTGGCGGGAGGCGCAGCATGCTGAGCGTGAGCGACGCATCGGAATTAACCGCGAAGTTCGGGGGCATAAATATGGTGTCTGGCCCGCGCTTCGACCGATAGAGCTCTTCAGCGCCCATCTGCTCAACGAAGAATGCGACTGCCAAATCGAGATCCGGCACGGTTAGGCCGATGTGGTCAAGGTGCTGGAGTCCCGGGGTACCTGCCAGATGATCGTGCACCGCCATCACACTCTCGGCCGAGAGACGGTCATGCTCTTGAGTCTCGGCAGCGGTCCCCTGCCCCAGAGCTCAAGCTGGGCCAGGTCGTCAGGGTAAGAATAAATATTAAGGTGCTTGACCCAGACATCCACTTGCGCCCGACACTGCGCGAGGACTTCGTGAAGCGCGCTGAACATGCACGAACGGTCGAGGTGCTCCTCGTCCCGCCCATCGCTGAGCGCCTTGGCCGCGAACCAGTGCTGGATGCGCTGGGCGGCCTTCGGGTCATCCTCCGTCAGATGAAGCCATTGTCCAAGCCGAAGCCCAGGCACCATCTCGTCGGGTTCTCGCGCCGCCCCCAGTAGTGCCTTGTGCACGAGATTCAAATCGTTGGCAACTTGTTTGGGGTGCGGACTCAGGCGCGAGAACCCGCCTTGCATCTCTAGGTGCCGTCGCTTGCCGTTGGGGGGTAAGTCGGGCTTCTGCACTAACTGCTCCCCGGTGACCCGCCTGCCTCCCCCGACCCAGAGGAGCATTGGCGCTAGTGATGGCTCGATCTGTAGGTGGTTGGGATCGTAGAACTTGCCCTCGTAAGTGATGGTCTGACCAGTCATGAGGTTGTGGGTGATATCGGGCACCTCGTCCGGGCGAGCTCCGCGGTGTTTCAGCAGCAAGCCCAGGGCCTTCACCTCGGGGCGGAATCGTCCCGAGCCCGCTCCGAGGGTAAACCGGTCGTTTGGCAGCTGCTGCAGGCTCGACAGCGTCTTGGCCAGTAGCACCCAGCAGCGCAACGCCAGTAGCAGCGCTCCTATTCCAAGGACAATCTTGGAGGTGACGGCGACCGCAAACGTAGGTGTAGTGAGGGGTTCAATCCACTTGTACGCGCGCATGTCCCTTACGCGAAGCGGGTGGTCAGTGACCCAGATGAAGTCGAAGCCGAGCGCTTCGGCTCGGATGCACCACTGGCGCAGGCGGTCGACGGGGTCGATGCCGTCACCACGAGAGTAGCCAAAGCTCGGGAGGTAGATGCAATCTTTTAGACTCGTCATAAGTTGTTTGTTGTCTTCTGGTTGAGGGGGGTAAGTGTGCGGGAGCCCGAACGCAGTCATTGACCGTGCAGTGTGCGGCGCAAACCCTCTTCGAGCGAGAGTGCCGGCTGCCAAGCGAGCTCTTCGCGGATGCGACGGACTGCGAGCGGGGCGCGTTGTACGATTCCAGGCAGGGTACCCGGTGCGGGCTCGGTGGCCCAGGAAGGGGTAAGTCGGCGGATCTCATCGGCCACTTGTCTGAGCGACGACCCGACACCGGAGCCAACGTTGTACGCGTCGTGCCTAAGTGCCTTAGCCTCAACAAGAGCGACGATCGCAGCGACCGCGTCGTCTATATGGATGAGGTCGGCCACGTGGTCAGCTCCAGCGGTCGTGGGCGACTGTCGCCCCCGCATCGCGTCATCGAGCCACGGCTGCGGAGGCCGGGTCCTCGGGAACCCCCGTCCGTAAACCCAGCTGAGCCGCGCGGCGACGTACTGCACGCCGTCGATTGTGCGGCCAAGGAGCTCACTCGCTGCCTTCTGCGCGCCATAGGTCGACACTGGAGCGAGCCGTGTTGTCTCGACGATGTCCTCGCCAATCGCATCGCCGTATACCTCTTCCGATGAGAGATCGATGATGCGATTGACGCCGCTGGCACGGCTCACCGAGAGCACAGCAGCCGTGCCGCCGACAGTAGTCATTGTCGAGGCGAGGAGGTCGTTTTGCACCGCATCCACGCCCACAGTCGCCACAGTATGAACCACCGACCGCACATCGTGGGAATCGAATATGGCGCGGAGCTTCTCCACGTCACAGATGTCGGCGAGTAGGTGTTCTCCGACCGTATCGAGTCCGGAAGTCGCGTCATGGACGACCCCGCCCGGCGCAATGTCGATCGTGACAACGCGATTTCCTCGGCGAGCCAACGAGCGGGCCACTGCCGCGCCGAGAAATCCGGAGCCACCGGTGACGATGATCGTCACGAGCGCTGTTCCACCGTCGGTAGACCGGCTGACGAGAGGATGAGCTCCATGAGCTTTTGGGAGCGATACGCCTCAAACGCGGTCGTACGCGGCGCGCTGCGAGTGCGGACGCACTGAAGGAAGTGCTCGATGGCGGGCCGGAAACCCGCTGTGCGACCGACGTCGGCCCATCCGTTCTCGATCGAACGCATCTCAATGACCGAGGTCGTGCCGCCGCGGGTCACCGAGACCGAGTCAGGGGCGATAACCCGCACGGTCGAGAGCTCGCCGTAGGCCTCAAGACGCTCATCCCATTCGCCTGCGCACCGTGCGGCGAGGAATAGTGCCGTCGAACCCGTGTCGAATCGAATGAGCGCTGCAGCTCCGGCCTCGCGGTAGGGATCTGCGGCATCCGCCCCAGCACTCACTTCGACGGCTTCACCACAGAACCACCGGAGCAGGTCGACCATGTGGATGCCGTTCTCCAGCGTCGCACGGTACTCACTTCCCGGACGGTTCTTCTGGCCGACGACGAAACGCGGGGGCGCTTCGTCAAACTCCGCCTTCGCCCGCTCGTAGACTGGAGCGAACCGCCTGTTAAGTCCGACCATGAGTAGCCCGGCTGCTTCGTCCGCGGCGCTCACAAGGTCCGCGGCATCCTTGAGCGTCGAAGCAAGAGGCTTCTCGCAGAACACATCCAGTCCGGCGTCGAGCCCAGCCCGCACGAATGGCGTGTGCAGGTGCTTGGGCGTCAGCACGAACAGCGCATCGAGGTTACCGCCGTCGATGAGGTCATCGACAGTGTCGTAACCGCGCTCAATCGGCCAGCTGGAGAGATTCTCCTCGGTCTGGTCGGGCGACGCGGTCACAAGACCCGCAATCGTCACCCCTGCGCTCCGGCTAAGCACCGGTAGCTGCGCCAGCTGCGCTACCGCACCGCCTCCGACCAGCCCTACACGGATCGGGCGAAGATCTGCAGCTGTCATGTTCTTGGTCATTTCTCCTGTAGGACGCCGAGTTGCTTGAAGATGGCATAGATCCTCGCCGCGTACTCGGCGAACGCGGCTTCATCTCCCATCTGCACAGGTCGTGGACGAGGCAGGTCGATGGCAATTTCTTCGACAATACGCCCTGGCGAGGGGCCCATCACGATAACCCGGTCAGACAGCCCGACCGCCTCTTCGACGCTGTGCGTGATGAAAAGCACCGACATTGGCCGTTCCATCCAGAGCGATTCTAGGTCAATCCGCATTTGGGTTCGCGTGAGCGCATCGAGAGCACCGAATGGTTCGTCCATTAGCATTACAGATGGCTCGTGGACGAGCGCTCTCGCGATAGCGACACGTTGCCGCATGCCGCCGGAGAGCTGGTTCGGATAGCGCTCCGCCGCGTGTGACACGCCTAGCTGGGAGAGTAGCTCGTCGGTGCGGCGCTCTTGCTCCACGCGCGACAGGCCGCGAATCTTACTCTGCAGCAGAACATTTTCTCTGCTGTTGCGGAAGTCGAGCAGTAGGTCGTCCTGAAACACAATCCCCACATCGGTGAGCGGCTCGGTGAGTTCTTTGCCGTCGATGATGATTGAACCGGATGTCGCGTCGAGCAAACCGGCGACCATGAGCATGATGGTGCTCTTGCCGCAACCGCTCGGACCGACGATGGTCACGAACTCACCGGGAGCGATGTCGAAGTCCGTTGGTACTAGAGCTTGGTTGACTCCCGCCTTGGTGACGAACTGCTTGGATAACCCGCGGGCCGAGATGGCCACCCTTTGCAGGGCAGCCACCTCCTCGGCAGCCGACAAGTCGGCGTTTCCTAGCACGCTGGCAGTTCCTCCGGGAGATAGTCCTCGGTGTAGTAGTCGCTGATCGGCTGGTCATCGGGCAGATCAAGGTACTGCACGAGCAAATCGAACGTTATCTCCCAATTGTCGGCGGGGAACATCCCGAGCGATGTCGCTCCTGGCGAGCACAGCAGTGGAATGTCGACGTTGAGCTGTTTCACGAAGGCTTCCTGTGTTCCTGAAGCCGGGAAGGCGGCGAGGGCCGCAGCTGCAGCCGCCTCTGGGTCGTTGCGAGCGTCGTCCCAGCCCTTGAGTGACGCGGACACGAAGGCTTCGACGATCTCGGAGTTGTTCTCCGCCCAGCTGCGTTGCACGATCATCGATAGGCCGACGGTAGGTACTCCCGCGTCCTTGTAGAGGATCTCGTTAATCGTCGCGCCCTGGTCGCGCAATTGCACGCCCTGGCTATCTGCTCCAGCGGTGATCGCATCCACTCGCCCCTCGAGCAGCGATCCGACCAACGCCGATGGATCGATGTTCACGATATCCACATCTGACGGATCGACACCGTTGGCCGCTAGGACCGCGTTAAATAGATTGGACTGCGCGGTTCCGGGTTGCACGCCGACGCTCCTGCCGACGAGATCCTCGACATCCAGAATCTCACTCTGCTCGAGCGACATGATCGAGAAGCCGTTGGTCTGCAGCACAGGTGCGATGATGACGAGGTCGCCACCCTGAGACATGACCTGCATCGCTGCAGGGCCGTCCGCGTAGCCAAAGTCCGAGTTGCCTTGCGCAACGACCGATGCAGTGGTCGCCGAGCCTTGCCCCTCCTGAATCTCGACGTCGAGTCCGACCTCCTCGTAGTAGCCGCGCTCATCAGCGAGCATAAACCCGGAATTCGGTCCACCTGCGAGGTAGTTCGTTGTCAAAGTAACTTTCGTGAGCTCCTGAGGTCCATCATTCGGTTCCTGAGGTCCATCATTCGGCTCCTGATTTACGCCTGCGCAACCGGTCAGTACGAGTGCTGTGGTAGCCACCAGTCCCAGTGCTCCCAGACCGAAGCGACGCTGCTTAGCATGATTTTTCATTTATATTGTCCTTTGTTAGGGGTGTTTTCTTTGCCATTGCATAACAACTTTCTCAATCTCTCGTTTATATTGTCCTTTCTTAGCGGTGTTTTCTTTGCCATGGCGCAACAACTTTCTCGAGGAACTCGACGGCGTAGGTAAAAACCAGACCGAGGAGGCTGAGAACTACGAGTACGGCAAAGATCAGTGGGGTATCGAGCAGGGAGGATGCCCGGAGCAGCAGGTAACCGAGCCCTCCGCTAGATCCGATGAACTCTGCGACGATGGCGCCGGTGACCGCCATGACGACAGCGATCTTTAGCCCAGAGAAGATGAAGGGGATGGCAGCCGGTACGCGAACAAACTGGAAAGTTTGCATTCCTGTGGCACCCATCGACTTGGTGATGTAGAGCAGTCTCGGGTCTAGTGCCTTGAAGCCGGTCATCGTGTCAACCAGGATCGGAAAGAAGCACAACAAGAACGTGAGCAGCACTTTCGGCAGCATGTCGAATCCGAACCACACAATGAACAACGGAGCGATCGCGATCTTCGGCACGGTTTGCAGCACGATAATAAGCGGGTAGAACGCAATCTCTACAACTCGCACCGATGCGATCGCGTATGCGAGCGGGATGCTGATAATCGCCGCGAGCAGAAAGCCTATGATAACCTCCGTGCCGGTGATGAGCGCATGAAACCACAGCACCTCAACATTAAAGATGAGGCTCTCGAACACAGATGAAGGCGCAGGGAGGACGTACGACCGGATGTCGAACCCCACCACCGCGAGCTCCCAGATCGCGAGGGTCGCCATAAATGTGACTATCGGCAGGACGATCCTCACCGAGCTCCGCTCAGAAAACCGCACCCGGTTGGGTGCCGATGGGTAAGCCGACGGATCTGTCGCGGTGTCGTAAGTGGTCATTGGTAAGGTCATCGGAATTCACCCTTTCGAGCGACAGATCGGATGTAACTTCGGATGGCGTCGGCGCCTCGTCGGAAGCCGTCGAGCGGGTCAGGCAGGTCTTGCGAATGCCACCGGTACTCGTATTCGAGCGAGATTGCGCCGCCATACCCGCCCGAGAGCAGTCCCTCGATGATGCCCGCCCAGTCCATTTCACCATCACCGATGACCCGAGAGCGCACGGCCCGCTCGTTAACCGCGACCGTCGCCACATCGGAGGACGAAAACGGACGATCTCGATCGATGAAGATCAGGTCCTTCGCGTGCACGTGGCGGATTTGCCCACGCTGGAGTTCAAGCGCCCGCTCGGGTGCTTCTCCATGGGTAAAGGTCAGGTTGGCCTGATCGTACAGGATGCCGACGGCCGGGTGATCGACCGCGGCCACAAGATCAACGGTCTCCTGAGCCGTGCTCGCCATCGTGTTGAAGTGGTTCTCGACCGCGAGGGCGACGCCGTGCTCGTGCGCGATAGGCGCGAGTTCTCCAAGACTGGTCACGAGGCGTTGCCACAAGGGTTCACGGGCACCCGACTGGTCGGGTGCGTAGGCACCCGCGTAGACCCGGACCACTCCCGCACCAAGGCTCTCAGCATCACGGATACACGAGACGAAACGTTCAACGTCTCGCACTCGGGCCGACTCGTCGAGGGAGTTGAGCGCCGTCATGTAGGGAGTGAGGCCGACAACAGGCAGCTGGAGCTCGTCCCGCACCTCGCGGACCTCAGCAAGCAACTCGCCGTTGTCTGATTCGGGAATGCCGCTCCGGTAGCCGCTCTGCCAGATCAGCTCTACCGCATCGAGCCCGGCGGCAGAGAACAGCCGCATCGCGTCAGCGACACCCTGCTCCGGCGTGCCCAGCGTGTGGCCCGCGATTCGAAGTTCGCGGTCATTTCCAGTCTTCATTGACATCCTATGCAAGCGTCAGCAGCAATCGATTGTAAAATCGTACGATAACCCGGTTGTTCACGCAAATCGAATTAGGACGAGTCATCAATAGTGCTCGCGAAATGGGGTGCGTGCCTCATTTCATAAATTTTCGCGGAGGTGTCGGCCGTCATGTGGGTGTTGCGGTGTGCTCGGCGGATGGGTCAAACATTGTCGATGAGTGCACGCCGGGAAATCACAGAAGAGCATGCCACGAGTATCGGAAAGCCTCCAAGAAAGCGAAGGGGGTGATGTTGGATCAGGTGGTCGAGGGCGAACGCGAGGCGGGCGTTGACTGCCGCGAAAGCCCGGAAGAGACCCGCGAGGGCGGTCACACGCACACCGCGGCGACCGACGTATGGGTATGACACGGTGACACTGTTGAGTCAGGTGTGGAATCTGGCGGGCAGGCCTTCTGGGAAGTACCTGGCCGCGACGATGGGGATCTGGGTGCCCAAGCTCGAGCAACATGGTGAGCTTGATACGAAGCGCCTGAGCGATCACA
>Ga0075109_1002537_pt1 | contig 10112 bp, 12 predicted proteins | sample AntAceMetag02UKD_FD_69798 | JGI IMG/M metagenome (GOLD analysis project Ga0075109, IMG submission 69798) | Saline lake microbial communities from Ace Lake, Antarctica - Antarctic Ace Lake Metagenome 02UKD | ecosystem: Environmental > Aquatic > Non-marine Saline and Alkaline > Saline | place...
ACCCATGCCAACTGCGGTTTGGATTAACCCACCGATTGAGGAGAAATGTAGCTAGAAAAAAGACAACCATGCACATTAATTTTAAGATGAAAGGTGTAGCAAAGTCATTGACACGTTCCGATGGTCATTCCAGGTTTATTAAGTGATACCAAGAGACTTTAATTTGTCAGCAAGCCCGAGAATATCGACGGTGCTTTCTCCCGCTTCGATACGCTCGCGTATGCCGTCTTCTTTGGCTTCGCGAGCAGCAGCAGAAGCCAGGGTCTTTTGTGCGTCAGCGGCTTTAACGACCACAACGCCATCACGATCACCCATGACAATGTCTCCCGGTGACACGGCGACCCCGCCACAAATGATGGGCTGATTCACTTTGCCTGGTTGTGCCTTGTTGGTTCCTTTGATCGATAAGCCTCGGCAAAAGACTGGGAACCCCAGATCAAGAATCGTATTGGAATCTCGGACGGCACCGTCAATGATTAAACCTGCAATACCGCAGCGCATGGCCGCTAACGTCAGCAAGTCACCCCAAGGGCCAGCTTCCATAAAACCTTTGGCGTCAACAACCAGAACGTCACCTGGCTTGGCTTTGGTGAGCGCGAAGTGAATCATTAGGTTGTCATCGGGTCTTGTGTCGACAGTCAAAGCTCTTCCGATTAAACGGCAGCTGGGATCAATGGGTTTGATGCCGTGAGCCATCGCACCAGTTTGATCTTGGGCTTCATGGATGGTGGCTGACCCAAGGGCTTTGAGTTGGTCGAGAGTGTCTTGTGTGACTATCATTAAAGTGTCTCCGGCAGTATTAAATGAAGTAAAGCAATATCTGTAATAAGCAGCATTAAGAGGTGGTGACGCTCAAAGCGTCTGGGTGTGTTTGTTGAGCCAGCTGAGTCAGTATTTCCAGCGCCCGCTCAGCAGTTGGTGGTTCGGGCGTTGTGGCGCGATCGTGCAAACGTTCAGTCCTTTCAAATACAGCCACAACAGCAGGCAGCATTAGGCTGTCAAGTCCCAAATCGTGTAGTTGTTCATGGGCACGCTGAACTTCTTTTTTACGACGAGCGGCGTGGACTACGTGAGTAGAAACCAACATTTCTAAAAAGGTAGGTAAGTGGGTCTGATCAACATCAGACAGCACGTCATACAAAGACTGTCGAACCCCAAGGTGCTCGGCGGCTGCTAGGCATTCGGTGGTCAGTGCTTCGAGGCCTTTGGTGAAAATGCTTCGCAACAACTTCAACGAAATCGCGTCACCGGCTTGACTGTTTGCAATCGTCTTAATCATAAGTCCAGCCGCTACCAAACGCTCGATGGCTTTTTGGCTGGGACTATTCGGCGCAATGCCTGCTGCAATCATGCTGGTTTTTTCGGCGGTCAGGGCAATGGCACCCATGATAGCCACATCTACGTACTCAATGCCTTTGAGGCTAAGTAAAAGCGAGGCTTGTTTTTTGACATTGGCTGATGCTGTGGAAAAGTCCACTAGTACTTGCCCTCTTCGACCATGCTCACTGACCATTCGAGTGATAACAGCAGCGGTCTCTCCTTCGACGCAAGACAAAACCAAATCGACATCAGGTAAAAAACTGCACGCATCGCTTACCGTGCGTGTGGGTTGGCCCTTGGTGGCTTGAAGGGCTCGTTTGCTTAGGTTTTTGTCCGCTACATAGGAAAAGGATAAGCCAGCTCTTTGCAGAGCTTCATACAAGGTACAGCCAACCTCGCCCATGCCGATAATTGCGCTTTGCATACCAAAATCCCTTTTAAAGCAATTTTTGATTTTTCTTAAATTTGTACTTATACTGTTCTTTTTTATTCTTGACTAAAAAATCACATTAATCAATCGATACTGCAAATACTAGGGATATCCATGAATAGAATTTTCTTGCCCTACCTACGACCTTCGTGTTTGTATACAGAATAAACACAAAAATATAAATTACTGGTGCTGTTTTCCCCTAAAGGAGCGTTTAAAGATGAGACATTTAAAGAAGCTAGTAACAGCCGGTTGTATTGCCATGCTTGGTGTGAGTGGTGCGGCTTTGGCCCAAGCCAATTACCCCGATCGTCCTATTCAGATGATTGTTGCGTTTAGCGCTGGTGGCGGCACTGATATTGCCGCTCGGACATTGGCACCTTTCATCGGCAAGTATCTCAACGGCACAGTGACTGTCGTCAACAAACCAGGTGCCGGTGGCGAAGTGGGTTTTACTGAACTTGCACTGGCTAAACCAGATGGCTACACCATTGGTTTCATTAACACACCTAACTTGGTAACTATCCCAATTCAGCGCCAGACCCGTTATCAGCTTGAAAGCTTTACGCCGGTCTCAAACGTGGTGAACGATCCGGGTGGTGTTCAAGTTCGGCCAGACAGTAGTCTGAAATCAGTGGCTGAATTGGTGGCGTACGCAAAGGCAAATCCTAACGCAGTGACATACGGCACGACGGGAATAGGTTCTGATGACCACTTGGCCATGCTTGCACTTGAGCGTCAAGCTGGTGTCAAAATGACGCATGTTCCTTTCCCGGGTTCATCAGCTGTGCGCTCAGCGCTTTTGGGCGGACACATCACGCTTGGTGTATTCAATATGGGCGAAGCGGTCATGATGCTCAAAGAAAAGCAGATCCGTTCATTGGGCCAAATGGGTGAAAGCCGTTGGGCAATGGCGCTTGATGTCCCCACGTTTAAGGAGCAAGGCTTCGACATCGTTCAAGGTTCATCGCGCGGCATTGCAACACCAGCGGGTGTGCCTGATGCCATCGTGCAAAAAATTGCTGAAGCGGTGAAAAAGTCGATCGAAGATCCTGAGTTTCAAAAGAAAGCACTTGAGCAGTCCTTGCCGCTTGATGCCGCAGGACCCAAGGAATACGCTGAGATGCTCTACAAAACACGCGCGGGTTACGTTGAGCTTTGGAAAGCCCAACCATGGGTTAAAAAGTAAGGCAACACAGTGGGTGTATTACCCATGAGTGGTACCGCTCGAAGGAATCGAGCGGTACCACGACTCAAACATAAGTTGGAGTGCTACGCCATCATGATTTCCAGAAAAGCTTCGGCCGAACTGGTCACTGCGATAGTGCTCATGGCGCTTTCTCTGCTTGGCTTAAGTTTTGTTTGGCACTACCCAGATGCCTCGCGCATCATGCCTGTCGCCATCATGATTACAGCCACTGTTCTATCCGCTATTTGGGCGTTGCAATTGCTGCTCAGTGGTCGCTTGCATATTCAAGAGCGACCCACTATTGATCGTGCTGTCTTACGCCGATTGGTTGTTATTTTTGCTAGTCTTTTCTTGATGTTGTTGGGTATTTCGACCATTGGTTTTTTCTCAACCTATGTGGTGCTAGTGCCTGCCACCGCTTGGTTTTTGGGGTATCGAAACCCCAAAGGGTTGGCCATTGGCACGGCCATCTTTTGTGCCGGATTGTATTTGGTCTTTCAGGTGCTACTCAATCGTCCGCTACCCCGCGAAGTTTGGATGTTGGGATCTTGAGTCATGATTGACAATATATTGCTGGCGCTACCGTTGCTGTTTTCCTTTGAAGTCATGCTGTGGATGGTGGTCGGTACTGTGGTTGGTGTGGTGATTGGTGGTCTGCCAGGCTTATCGACAACCATGGGAATTGCTGTTCTCATCCCATTGACTTTTACGATGACACCTTTGGCCGCATTGGGCATGATTGCGGGCATCTATAACGGTGCCATGTATGGGGGTGCCATTCCCGCAATCCTATTGCGAATACCAGGCACTCCAGCAGGTATTGCGACGGTTTTTGATGGCCATCCCATGGCTTTGCAGGGTCATGGTCGACAGGCCTTGAAGATCGCGCTGTACTCATCGGTGATCGGTGGGGTTGTGAGTGCTATTTCTTTACTGTTGTTGGCGCCTCCATTAGCCAAAGTTGCATTGAAATTTGGTTCGGCTGAAGTCTTCTGGTTGGCAATGCTTGGATTGACAACGATTGCTGTCGTACTGTCATCCAATGCCGTTAAAGGACTCCTCAGCGCTTGCTTTGGCTTGGTTATAGGGTTGATCGGCATCGATCAAATGACGGGTAATGAGCGTTTCACGCTGAACTACATTCACCTGACAGGTGGCATTGGAATTTTGGTGTTGCTAACGGGACTCTACGCCATACCACCCGCTATTGATTTGGCGGCCAAGGCCCTATTGATAAAGGCCGAAGACCTAAAGCGAGGCAACACTGGTTCAGATGAAAGCCTACCTTGGCGACGATTGGTACCCACTTGGGCCAAGTCATCAACGATTGGTGTTTTGGTCGGCATCGTGCCCGGTGCGGGGGGCAATATCGCGTCGTTGTTGGCATGGAGTGAAGCCCGTCGCAGCGCCAAAGACCCAGATCGATTTGGGAAAGGGGCACCCGAAGGTGTGGCAGCGGCTGAATGTGCAAATAATGCCGATAATGCTTCAGCCTTGATCCCGGCTTTGACGTTGGGCATTCCTGGTAATGCAGTGGCAGCGGTTATTTTGGGTGGGCTCTTGGTGCACGGGCTGCAACCAGGTCCTGCCTTATTCAGAGATTCAGCACCCGTGACCTATGGTTTCATGTTGTCGATGCTAGTGACCTCGATACTGTTACTTATTGTGGGTTCGCTGGGTGCACGGCTCTTCATCAGTGTGCTGCGTCTGCCCGCACTTTTGCTAGCACCGATGATTATTGGCATGACATATCTGGGCATTTACTCCATCGGTAATAGCCTTTTCGATGTGGCAATGGTGACTGCGATTGGGATCGTGGGCTACGCCATGGAAAAAATGGATATCCCTTTGGCTCCCGCTGTTTTGGCAGTGATCTTGGGGCCAATGGCTGAGACTGAGTTGCGACGATCGTTGTTGATTTCGCAGGGTGACTATGGCTTTTTGTTTTCGTCGCCGATCTCGCTGGTATTGGTCGCACTGATACTGGTGATGCTGCTTTCACCTTTGGTCAAAAAACTCATAAAGCGCAAGGCCAGCCCGCTGATGCCTAAAGATCTCGCCAGCCAATATAACAACGACTGATTCTAAATAGATGTACAGCAAAGTAACTGAAAATTGACAAGATGGAGGAGTAGCAGCATGCAAACAAGACGTTTATGTCCCGCGATCGGCACCGAGATTGTCGGTGTAGATTTGTCCAATCCAGTTAGCGATGAAACCTTCGAGCAGATTCGCAAAGTGTGGCACGATTCGAATGGCTTGGTGGTTATTCGTGACCAAAAGCTAACCGAAGAGCAGCAGATCGCCTTTTCAAGGAAGTTCGGTAAGCTACATACGTTGCAAGGGCATACTGTCACTAAATATTTGCACCCAGACCATCCTGAAATCTATCGCGTCTCCAACAAGGTAGTGGATGGAAAGCCTCAGGGTCGTAAAGGCGCGGGTACTTATTGGCATTCTGATCAATCGTACGAAGCGACACCAGCTCACGCATCGGTACTCTATGCCAAGGAAATTCCACCTGTTGGCGGTGATACTATTTTTGCCAGTACTCAACGGGCCTACGAGGCGCTTTCGGATACCTTCAAGGCATTTCTCTTGCCACTTAAAGCCGTGCACAGCTTTGCTAACGCATCAGGTGGTGGTTTTCGTAATGAAGTTGTCACCAAAGAGCAGCTCGATGCCACACGGCCCTCAGTGCATCCGATAATTCGTAAGCACGCTGAGACAGGCAAACTCGGTGTATTCGTAAACCCTGGTTTCACTGCTTATATTGATGGTCTGGATCCGGCAGAGAGCCGCGCAGTGTTGGGTTATTTGTTTGAGTTGGTGACTAAGCCAGACTATCAATACCGCCATCGCTGGTCACCCAACGACATGGTGATCTGGGATAACCGTTGTACCTTGCACTACGCTGTAATGGATTATGACGGCAAGGGCGATCGTTTAATGCACCGTTGTACGGTTATTGGGGAAACACCACTGCCCGCCTCGGTGTAACCCAACCAGTGCTTGCTGTTACCACCATGGAGCTGTCGCTTTGGCGACAGCTCTTACCGTTTCTTGTTCTCATCATGTGGGTTGGGGAGTTTGGCAGCCTGTTATTTGGATTCACGCTAGGTCGCCACATTGCCGCCAGCATGGCCGCGTTGATTGCGGCCATAGCATTATTCACCACACAGGGCACCCCCCGTAAAACCCTAATCATATTTGGGGTGCTAGTTGCCTTATTGGTTTTTTATACCGGGGCGTGGCGTTCCGTCTGGGCTGGGTTTGAACGTGCTGCTCTATTTGCCAGTTTTTTGGCCTCGCTTTTCGCACTCAGTGCGTTGGTTCGGCTGTCAAACCGATTGGTGTTAATCCAGCAAACCTTTGATGCACAGCGCGACACCCACCGAGCTGGCATGCTGCAGATGCTGGGATTGTTGTTTGCGATTCCACTAGCGGTTGGGGCCGTGGGCGTGGTTGCTCCACTCATTTCTGAGCGCGTTCAGGGCAAGCAACGCTTGACTGATGCCAGCTGGGCAATGAGAGGCATGGGCTTGGCAGTATTGTTCTCGCCTTTTACGGTGGCCATGGGTGTGGCGATTGAATCGTCGATGGATAGTTTGTCAATTGGTTGGCTAATGCTGACCGGTTTGGCGCTAGCTTTGGGGTTGATCGGGGTGTCTTTTTGGCGCGGTGATTGCGCGTTACCTACGCAGTTGCCAAGGCAGTTTGTGACAGATTTGGCTTTGATGTTGGGTCCCGTGGTGGCTTTGGTCGCGGTTGATTTGTTAATTGTTTTTTGGGCAGGGTACACACCCATGCAAGCCGCTGTCATTACCGTTATTCCATGTACAGTTGCCTTGGCGTTATTCAAGGGCAAAGAGGCCATCAGTCGAGTGCATTCAGACGTTCGTTACGCGTGGCGCTTCTTTGACGGCGAAGTCGCCGTGTTTGTGGCTTCGCTAAGCTTTGCTGCCATCATTGCTCAGATTTCTGCAGTCAACCACTTGGTCGCCGAGTTCGCAGCGGTTACTGGTCCGACCGCGTTGATTGTTTTAACAGCATTGCTAATTGTGGGATTTGCAATGATTGGCGTTCACATGGTGGTGACCGCAACCTTATTCGTGACGGTTTTCAGCCCACTAATGCAAACGGAGTGGCAGCAGATATTTCTCGCATTAGCGGCCTTATTGGGCTGGTCATTTGGCACGATGGTAGCACTGGGTTCGCTTGCATTTGTGGCAGCTTGTAAGGTACTGGCGGTTGTGCCCACACAGGTGGCTATGGGTATCAACCTTCGATTTATGGCTATGGCCGTCGTCTTCTTTTCAGCATTAGCCGTCATATGGCCCAGTTGACGGCTCGGATTGGAGTGGCTGTCGCCGTACCCTAGAGGCTTCAAAGGTACGATAGGCTGATCGCAAGTGCACGCGCATCAATTCCTCAGCTAGCAATCGATCACGGCGTTCAATGGCTTGCATGATGTCTTCGTGGTGCTGAGCCGAGCGCCGCACATCGGATTTTTGATAAAGATAAAAAGAACCGATGATGATGGGAATATCAACAAACGCTGAGGCAGTTTGTCGCAAACGCGGTGAGTTACTGGCCTCAAGTAGCGCCAAGTGGAGTTGGCTATTAACCCGCTGTAAATCCGCCGCTGCCGTTTCGCCCTTGAGCTGACTTAATCGGGTTAACTCGTCAGTTAAGATTCGCAAACCAATCATTTGCTCAGGTGTACTGTTTGCCGCCGCTAAGCCGCAGGCAGCAGACTCCAACATGATTCGGATTTGAAAGACTTCGGCAATGTCCCGCTCAGTCCAAGCAGCAACAAAAGCGCCACGCTTGGGGCCTTGTATCAGCAAGCCATCAGAGATCAGCTGTTGTATGGCCGCCCGAATGGGTGTGCGGCTCACACTCAGGTTTTTGGCCAAGTGCTCTTCTTTTATTTGTAGTCCAGGCTCCAATTCGCCAGACATGATTTTGCGGCGAAGCGTGGCGTAGACTTGATCGGAAATTTTGCTCATGTTTGTTAATTATCTTTTGCGCTATTGTACTTTAGCCTTGTCAAAAACTTCTACTCCAAAAAGCCCTTGGGCAGTGACCGTGTTCGGATATTTCATGAAAGTTGGCTCTAAGACAATGCCACAATGATCGGCCCCCAAACCGCAAAGAGCACGTTAGAGACGGCATAGCAAACTGTAAAGCCGATGACCGGTGTTTGACTGCCTGACTCTTCAATGATGGTGTTCATGGATGCCGCTTCAGTTTGCGCACCAGCGATGCCACCCAATAAAATCATAGGATGTATCTTGAGCAGGTAGCGACCAGTGTAAAGTGCCACGAGTGGTGGCACCAGCGTTACAAAGATACCAGCGACAACCAAGGATAAGCCATGCTCTTGCATGGCTGTGATGGCTCGCGGGCCGGCCATCAAGCCGACCACGGCAGCAAACGCTGTTAATCCCAACTCAGAAAATGCCCATTGGGCGGCTGGTGGCACCGGCAAGTCATCGCTGGGGAACGTTGAAGAAGTGTCACTGGCTGTTGGCGCCGGTTGAATACTGACCACCTGGGGGTGCAGCCAAAAAGTTGGACTACTTGGAGGTAGTTCATGTACTCATACGAAGACCGTATTCGCGCAGTTAAGCTTTATATCAAACTCGATAAACGCATTGCAGCGACCCTTACTCAGTTGGGGTACCCGACAAAGAACGCACTCAAGGCTTGGTATCAAGATTATGAACAGCGACAAGATGTTTCAATGGGTTATGCGCGATCTAGGCTGAAGTATTCTGCGGAACAAAAGCAGATAGCCGTTGATCATTACCAAGACCATGGGCGATGCATTGCCAGTACTCTCAAGGCATTAGGGTATCCGTGCAAGGGTACGCTCACAAGCTGGATCGATGAGTTATCCCCTGAGACTAGAAAACACTTAGTCAGTAAAGGGAGCGGGGTTGTGCATTCTGAAACCTTCAAGAATGCTGCCGTAATTGATCTGTGCATGCGCGCGACAAGCGCTCAAGTATCCGCTCAAAAGTTAGGCGTTGATAGGACAACGCTGTATAACTGGAAGAATAAGCTACTCGGCACTGAGGCACCTGCATCCATGAAAAACCAAGATGATCCGCAACCGTAGCCTGACCGAGCGGAGTTAGAAAAAACCGTCGAGTCGCTTAAGCGCGATATTCACAAGTTGCAGCTCGAGCACGACCTTTTAAAGATGGCGGCTGAACTGAAAAAAAAAGGCCTGGGCATCAACCTCGTTCTTCTGAGCAATCGGGAGAAGACACTGATGATTGATGCCCTCAGACAAACGTATGCAGTGCCAGAACTCCTTGTCGAACTTGACCTTGCTCGCAGCTCTTACTTTTACCACCGAGCCCGTCTGCTAAGCCCCGACAAGTATGCTGAGGCCCGCCTGGCAATCACTGACGTCTTTGAGGTCAATCATCGGTGCTATGGATATCGACGCGCACGGGCATCGCTGCACAAGCGACATCTGCAGATCTCGGAAAGAGTTGTTCGACGTTTAATGAGGCAGGAAGGACTGACCATTGCCACGCCGAGACGTCGGCGCTATCACTCATACGGAGGAGAAATTAGCCCCGCGCCGGATAACATAATCAACCGCGATTTCCATGCTGCAAACCCTAATGGAAAGTGGCTCACGGACATTACAGAATTCCATATCCCAGCAGGTAAGGTTTACCTGTCGCCCATGATCGACTGCTTTGACGGCATGGTGGTTAGTTGGTCAATTGGTACGCGACCTGACGCTAAACTCGTGAACACGATGCTCGATGCCGCGATCGACACAATTGAAAAAATGCCATAGCAGGCCTGTCGTCCATTCGGATCGTGGGGCTCACTATCGATGGCCAGGCGGGTTAACTCGGATGGGTGATGCCAAATTCATTCGGTCGATGTCGCGCAAAGGGTGTTCACCAGATAACTCCGCCTGTGAAGGCTTCTTTGGTCGCCTGAAAAACGAGTTGTTTTACCCTCGTAACTGGCAAACAACAACCATTGAGCAATTTATTCAGACCGTTGATTCGTATATTCATTGGTACAATGAAAAACGAATCAAGATGTCCCTTGGATCACGCAGTCCTTTAGAATACCGAGAAAGTCTCGGACTGGCAGCATAAATCAGTCCAAGTTTTTAGCCGCACCTCCAGCTGG
>Ga0075109_1002538_pt1 | contig 10110 bp, 10 predicted proteins | sample AntAceMetag02UKD_FD_69798 | JGI IMG/M metagenome (GOLD analysis project Ga0075109, IMG submission 69798) | Saline lake microbial communities from Ace Lake, Antarctica - Antarctic Ace Lake Metagenome 02UKD | ecosystem: Environmental > Aquatic > Non-marine Saline and Alkaline > Saline | place...
ACTTCAAGGAATGGCGTTTCTGTCATGACAGAGCATCCCACGAAGATGGGTCCGGCTGCATTTCATACCACATAGTTTCACGCTCATACGCACGCCCAACACGGTACAATGTTGCTTCGTCGAACGGTCTTCCGACAAATTGAATTGAAGAGGGCATGCCCGATTTGGTAAATCCAGATGGCACACTCAAGCCCGGCAATCCTAAAAAGTTCACTGGGCGTGAGCAATGACCAACTTTGGACAAAAGCTCGCCCGCACCTAGTCCAGCACGTACATCAGACTCTTTGATTGTTGGCACATCCATGATCATCATCGGTGTCATTAAAACGTCCACACGACTAAATACCATATCGTTAAAAGCAGACAATAATTCAGTACGTAAGTTCAAAGCTTGTATATAGCGCGTCGCTGGCGTTGATAACCCGCCCGCAAGCCGTCCAAACGTTTGAGCGCCATACTCGCCACGTCGAGTCTCGAGCCAGTTTTGATGCAATGCCGCACCCTCAGTTGCGGTAATTAAACTGGTAAGTGCGTTTGTGTGAAGTATGGCGTCAGGCAAGTCGACATCAATAATTTCGGCACCGGATACTTTCAATATATCAACTGCAGCCTGGAACCGGTCTCCCAATTCAGGCGTTATCCCATCCATAAAGTGACTGGTAGGCAGGCCGATCTTCAAGCCCTTCATACCAGCTTCGATACTACCTAAATAGTCACCGACCGGGATATTTGCTGATGATGCATCATCAGCGTCATGTCCAGCGAGGACAGATAGCATCAATGCATTGTCTGTCACCGTTCGGGTTAGAGGCCCAATGGTATCCAATGTATGCGACAACGGCATTGCGCCGTATCTGCTGACCCGCCCCATTGTGACTTTCATACCGACAACACCACAGCATGCAGCAGGCAATCTCACAGAGCCACCTGTATCCGAGCCAAGCGCACCAAAAGTCGCACGCGACGCGACCATCGCACCAGAACCGCTTGAGGACCCTCCGGTCATGTGATCAGGGTTCCAGGGGTTGTGGACATCACCTGTAATTTCATTGTGCCCTGTCACACCAAAGGCAAACTCAGCCATATTGAGACGCGCGATATCCATAGCACCAGCATGATCTAAATTCTTTAACGCTCCAGAAAGTATCTCTGGTGAAAATCCTTTACGCACCTTTGAGCCGCATTCGGTCAAACGGCCTGGCCTATAAAACATATCCTTATGAGCAAGCGGTACGCCCGCAAGTGCGCCTGAACTAGTTGAGCCATCAGCGGCTAAAGCCAGGCGACGTGCATCTTCTATATCTATCCCCGCAAGGGCGTTAAGTTTACCGCCAAAGTCTTGCAGGCGAATGCACGACGCTTCCGTTACTTCAACCGATGAAATCTCTCGTGCGTTAAGTGCCGCTGCGATCTCTGTTAAAGATGCGTCGCAGGGATCCGCTGGCAGTTTAGTCACTGCACACTACCCCTGCCGACAAATCACGAAGCAATTTATAGTAGCATGCAGGCTCCGTATCAAATACATGGCCACCACCAGCGGCTTTAATAATGTCACCAATTGGCAGACTGGCCCGAGCAGGGTTTAAGATATCTCTAGCCCCCAAGTTTGTCGCTTGAACTGTCTTTAGCCAGTGCGCGAGCGCATCATTATCTGCAGTCATGGCTTTCGCACCCAATTCCCGTTTGCGTCTTGAACAAATTCACCCGATTCAGCTCGTTGGACCGCTTTTTCAGCAGCAAGGCTTTCAACAGCATCGAGAGGTATCCCGTTCTTACGTGCGATATCACGATAGAGTTGTCGTCTTTTCAGGTTTGTATCATCCACGAGCCTAGCGATACCCGGTGCATTTTTCACAATGCCAATATAGCCATCAGTGCGTTCACCAACCAAACCTTGAGCCTGGGCCTGCTGAAGTGTCGTTGATTGCGCAAGCGCCGGCATCGACATCGAAAAGCTAATGATCACTATGAAAAGTATTAAACTTCTGAAACTTGTCTTCATCGCACGCACATCCCTAGAAAAGGCCTGGATTGTTTGATAACGCTTGATCGATATCTTTCTCAACCTTAACCCGCACCTCATGCTCAATCTTGACGTTAAGATTGATCACGATTGGCTTGTCTGGCGCTTGCATCTGGATCTGAGGTGTACAGGCAATGACGAGAGAAGATATCATCGCCGCGGTGAGTACAGTAAATAAATTACGGTACGACATATGTCGCTCTCCGTCTGTTTGCTCCTCCTACGGCTTCCCGGAGGGACCCTGCACACGGTCCCGAATGGTTTCCGGAAGGTCTCTAAACACGCTAGCGCTTTGCATCAAATCCCGCAAGGCACCATGAAGGTTAACATTCAATTCGATCTTCTTTCCATCGTACAAATCCGGGTTCGCCCCTTTGATTTTTGCCGTCGCTGTAATATCTCCAGATAAAGGTCCATCCAATGACACATCGATATCGGAATATTGAAAATTAGCCAAAGCTTTAGCTAGCAACTCAGCCATCTCACCACTTTGCTTAAGAGAACTCACGGCAGCTTCAGAACGAAACCTGAGCACACCAGGGGTGTTCGTCCAAATTCGCGCATTATCAATCACGGGTCCAGTGTCAGTAATTCGAATTGGCACGCTACCTTCAAAGTTACCTTCCGCCTCCAAATCCTTGATATCAATCGATCGCGCGATTTCCTTTGCATCTAATGATTTGATGGTGGCTACAAACGATGAAGGCACCGTATCAAACGGTATATTTACGTCTCTAAAACTAATTGTTCCTCCTGCCAACGGCCATGATGCAGTCAAAATCTTCAGCGAACTGTCACCAGGTAAGTCGAAACGCACATTGCCGGCCCGAAGCGGCAGCCCCGCATCAACGGATCCTATCTTAAGCGTTTGCTCCCCTTTAGATTTCAGCTTTAAAAGATCGTCAAAAACAACAGTTCCATTGATGCCCGAGAATGCGGCTGGTGTTGTTCCAAAACCAACATTTGCGAGCCCGATAGATCCGGTTGAGGTCATGCGTGCGCCAGACCAATTAATCCGTGCATCAGCCGTTATCGCACCAGAGACATCTGTAACATGACCTCGGAGTAAAGGTATGAGGTCTTGTGGTTGAGTTTTTCCCGTTAGAATTGTCCATTGCGGTAACTTAAATTCAAAATGACCTCGTCCATTTTGATAACGATGGCGCACGTTAACCTGAGCCTCTGGTCCGCCATCAAATCCAACATGCCCTTTAAAATCAATCGAGCCTGATCGATGCCCAGCCAACCCGCGTACGGCTATTGGCGTAAATCGCAGCGGTCGACGATGGTCAACAATTTTCCCTTTGGTCAGATTAAATTTTGCTCCAAGTATTTTCTCCCGGCCTTCAAAGCTTAGAACACCCTCCAAGCCTGCAATAGCAATATCAGGTCCTTCAATTCGAATATCTCCACCCTTAGGCAACGCCTTTGCCCACCACGTCCCTCGCGTAGCATCAAAACTTCCAGTACCTGCAAAGCTCGGTGAGGTCCCAGATAATGAATATTCTCCAACGCCCTTTACCTCAAACTCAGTTGCTTTGAGGAGGCTTGCAAAATCAATGCGCTTTAAGCCTTCAGGACCCATGATTGCATGGAACAAGGGGCCCCCGTTCTCATCTGGGCAAAGAGCAATCGGCCCCGGCCGCAAGATGGCGTCATTGATTATCAATTGTGTAGCACGAACGTTTGCACACCCCTGAGGGTATACACGGATACCGTCCTTTCCATACCCAATCTGACTTTTCAGAGATATAGATCCGCCTCTTATTTTATAACCTGACAACACCTCACCAGACAGGCTTGCATCCAGACCAGCCGTTAAAGAAGGGTTTGATGCTGTCCCAGATAGCCGCAAAGTCACAGCTTCTGTTGCAAATTCAAGTTTTTGCAATCGCATCTGCCAGGGATCGAATCGAATAGCAAAATCTTCAAAAACAACCCCGTCTGTCGTCGATGGCCATATAATTCCTCCGGCATCACCGGAAAACGGCAACCAATCAGCAAACACCCCGTCAAAGCCCATAGCAATGCGTAAAGGGTCGGTACGGTTTGGACCTCCGATCAGGAATGGCGCGCCATCAATAGTCTCAAACGTGGTCTCTACTCGTCTGTAGGCGCCTCTTGCAGCCATGCCAGCATCAAAATTGATGCCTGCAAATGGTTGAATTCGCCACCCCCGCTGATCAATCAGCAAAGACGCTTTACCATTTATCGTCGCATCGATCTCTCGCTCTGGAAGATTGATGCCGAGTTGAGATACATCAATCCATCCAGACACGTCACCCGTTGTTCGAACAGCACCAGATTGTATGCGCCCAGGTAATATTTGAAGGTCTTTTCGCGCCCCTTTGATATCGAACGCTACGGCACCGACCAAATCTATATTACCTGGCAGTTTAAACGGCCCTTTCAGACCATCCGTCGCCATCTCACCAGATAATCGCAATAGAGATTGCGGATCGATCAAATCATCCGTCTCTGCACGCAGTTGCAACGACAAACCAGTGCCGGCACCCCCCAATAGAAATTCTGCTTCTGCAGCTCGACCTTTAATATCGCCGACCAAATCAACGTGACCAAAGTTCACACCTTCAATGATGACGTCTTTTAGACTTAATGACCCGCCTCCACTCAACGCTGCAGGAAAATAGCCTCTAATGTTAATTGCACCGGCCATTTCTGCAAATTGTATTTCGGCTTCACTTGCAGCGTCTTGAATATCGAGCGTCAACTGCAGCTGATTTGAGGCATCTAAAATTCCACGCAATCGCCCACTGACCCGCGCTTTTGGATGTTGTAACGCGAATTCAATGTGTGCTTGTGAGCCAAGGCCGTCTGTTAAGAGCAAGTCGCCATCAATTGCGGCAACAACCTCACCCATAGGACTAGCAATCCGCAACAGCCCCTCATTGATTTTGATCGGGCCTCGCACTTGAAGACCACTTCCCTCACCTTCATCATTTAAAAAAACAGAAAGTGGCCCTAGGTCAACACCAGAGATATTCAGGCCGATTGGAACTTCCAGCTCATCGATAGCAAGACCATCAATCGTTCCCTCGAATACACGTTCGAGTGCATAATCAACCGTTAAAGACTTCGCGCGAATGCTCGAATTCGAGCCCAGATCAATATTTTCAATAACTGCACGAGCAAATCCGACGGACTTAACCTCAAGTTTGGCGCCATGAAAGCCTTTGTCTGCCAGGACGTGCTTGGCGCCAATACCTACAAGCCAAGGCACACTCATGTACGCTGCGCCAAAACCTATTAGCAAAACAGCGAGAAAACCGGTCATCAGAACGGATTTCTTCATACGGTGACACGCTCTCAATTAGGGATTAAAACGGCTCTAACGTGCTTAGACCATGCGTCTAAAAATCGTCAATTTCAATATGGTCACGCGAACGTTATCTATGGTCAAGTACTGGCCTATTTCGAATTATTACACAGTGACGTAAATTCGGTGCTGACTATGGAGGGTTTTTGATGATCGATAAAATGAACGATGTTGTCGAATACTGGTTTGGTACGACAGAAGACGGCTCTCACGTCGCGCCACAAGCCTTTTGGTTCAAGTCTACTCCTGAGCTTGACGAAGAGATTCGGTCAAAATTCCTCGCCCTTCACGACGAAGCCCTCGCTGGCACTTTCGACGATATGATCGAAACTTCGAATGACTATCTTGCTATCCTCATATTGTTCGACCAATTGCCCCGTAACATGTTCCGAAATACGCCTCGCGCTTTCGCTACTGATGACAATGCAAGAATTTGGGCGCGTAAAGCGATTGAGAATGACATAGACACATCACAGTCGTCGCCGCATCGCCAAAGCTTCTTTTATTTGCCACTGGAACATAGTGAAGAACTCAGTGATCAGAATGAGAGCGTTCAATTATTTAAAAACTTAGGCTATGATAATTATACGAGGTATGCCATTGCACACCACGATGTCATTACATCGTTTGGACGTTTCCCGCATAGAAATAAGATACTTGGCCGAAAACCGACCGCCGAAGAAACAATATATCTCAATAAACCAGGTGCTGGATTTTGATGAAAACAGAAAAGTATAAAATAATGTCACGATCGATTGTCATGAACACGTTCCTAAGCATCCTGGTCTTCGCTGTCACAAGCGCATGCGTCACAACGAAAGATCGAACTGGTACTTTTCTTCAGTTATATGATGATCAAGGAAAGATCGAGACGAGTGCAGCCATGTATTCTGGCATTGCACCACTCCGCATCCAGTTCTCAGATTCCCGCGAAATAGAAGAATATGTTTTATACCGTGGGCCGAATGGCCAATCAGAAATCTTGTTTGCAGAAACAACCCCTTTCAAAGCACACAATACGGCCTTGGATTTTGACAAACTGATCGCAGCGTCTGCAAACATGTGGCGGTTCAATCAAAGCCAGAACCTGGTTTTTGGTGAGAGTGTCTCTGTCAAAACAGATATCGCCATGTTCTGGGCACAGCCATATCAGCAATCATCTAGCGGTCGGCAATGTGTTGGCTTTTCAAGCCAATGGGATATCCGTGACGATGACCCCCAGTTTCGACCCAGCAAGATTATGTTTGGCTATCATTGTTCTCCAAAGGGCCAGTCATTTAATGCCGAAGATGGCATTGCTTTCGTAAAATCAATTGATATCCGAGGTATTTCTGTCCCAAGCGCCATTAAATCGGCCTATGATTTACAGAAAAGTACCGCGCCCGCGCCTACGCGTGACATTCAAGTTTCTAACCTGGTTCTCGCCCAAGATGGTGGCGGCGGTGGAATAGCTGGATTGCCAAATTTTCCACTCCTAATAGCACGATCTTTCCATGATTTTGGTGGCCCATGTGCTTCGTGCTGAAGGCTAGAGATACCTTATACTTTAGTCATTCAGACGAATTGTGATTATGGTACGAGGTTCCAGAACCTCAAAGCCTGCGTCGTCAAAAGATGGTGGTGCAAAAAACACCCGTGCATCATTGGAAAAGCCATAATCCTCGAGAGGCAATCCAAGAAATCCCTGATCAAAGCTATGGTTCCCGTTGGCATCGTGATAGATAGCGACGGCGTATCGCCCCGGGTCTAAATCTTGAAAAACCATCACTGCCCGCTTTTCACTTATAGATACGTGCGTTTCAGTGATCATGCCATCTGAGTCTGGAAATTGTTCTGGCGTATCGTAGACGGCAATATGCACATCGCCCTCATCACTGGATAGTCCAATGACTTCGACCACAAGGTCTGCAGCTAGTCCAGCATTCGTTGTCAGAAGAATAATCGAGAATACCGCAAGGGTTATCCGTCTCATGACACTTCAATCAAATACGAATATTAAGATAATAGCCCCTGGGCGCACCCTGCTCTAATGGCGTGCCTTGATTGAGCAATCCGTGCAGTCGCTTCAACCCTGCTTGCTCTTGCGGAGATTGGTTCTGTTCAAGGAATTGCGCGCGAGCTTGCACTTCGCGAACTTCCTCAGATTGATAGCGCGTGCGGGACGACTTTGCCGCCTCCAAACTGCTACCCGTTATATTTAACCCGTCCGTCATAAAAATAACGTAGCGGCAAAGTGGTTAACGGTTGATGAATCAATAAACCCAACAATGTGGATAACTCATCAAGGGCGGGAAAATATCTCGAATTTTGGGTGTATACCTTCTCGGAAACTATTTAACGCCCAATTTACGCTTGGGAATGCCAGTTCATCCCAAGGTATCTCATCCCACGAAAACAATGCAGCTTCGAGACTTTCAATACCCGGCGCCAACTCAGCGCTACGCATCTCTGCATGATAGATCATATATATCTGGGAAATTCGGGGGATTTCAAACATCCCCATGAACGTCTTTATCTCAACATGAGCACCAGATTCCTCTAGCACTTCCCGGACAGCGCCGTCGCTCACCGCCTCGCCCAGTTCTAAATAACCAGCGGGCATCGTCCAATAACCTATACGAGGCTCAATAGCGCGCTTACACAAAAGAATTTTATCTTCCCAAGTACACACGGCTCCCGCCACAATGCGTGGGTTATCGTAGTGTACAAACCCACAATCATTGCAAACCATGCGTTCACGGTCGTCGCCATCTGGAACTTTACGAACAATGGGTCCTTTAGGTGGTGTCATAAACAAGCCTAATCTATTTTAGATAACTAATTGTGTCAGGAACGTTTATCCACTGCAAATGCGGCTGCAATCCTGATGACAAGTGTTATAATCTGTATGAACAACTTGAGGATGCCAATGGCAATCCACGCACAACGCGAAGAAGATGCCGAATTTGACCTGTCACCTGTAGGGTCTCGTGACCGGACTTTTCTGGGTGGGCTAAGCCTAGGCGCGCGGTCTTGGCTGTTTTTTCTGGCTTGCGTAATCGCAGCTGCTGCATTGGGCAGTTTGTATCATCACGTTGATCAACGCCTTAATGACGCCTTACAGCAGATGCAGCGGGCATCACGTATCGACGAGTTGGCCAACGCCGTTGAGCGTGGGACCTATAGCTTACAAGCTCAACAACGGAAATTCCTGTTAACACGTGATACCGCTATCGCCGATGGGTTTTCAGCCGATCTAACGGACACGTCATCAGCACTTGATGAATTGTTTGCCTATCCAGATGCACAACCGCTCGCGCAACACGTAACAACCATCCGTGATGGTTTGGTACAATACGACCAACAGTTCCAAGCATTTCTGACTGCAGAACGTGAAATTGGCCTTGAAACAGAAACAGGTTTAAGCGCGCAACTACAGCGTACATCCGCAGCATTACGTGCTGCGTTCCGAGATAACGGCAATGCTAATTTAATCAATCAAGTTGAGCGCATCGATCAGCAAGGTGAAGAAACGGTTCTATCGGGGTCAAAAAAAGGCGTCGAGGAAATCCGCAAACGCTATGATGCGCTCGCCGCTTTTGTAAATGTTGTAGAAATTCCTGCTGAGAAAAAAGCCGAGCTTGAAACGCTGTTAAAAACTCACGAGACGCAGATGCTCTCAATTATTAATGCCCGGTTTGAGCTTTCAGACCAGACACGGAACTTCGAAGAATTATTCGACTATTTCATTCCAAGCCTTACTGGCCTTGCAGGATTTGCGGAACGGCTTCGCATTCAAGCCTCTGCAGAAGTTCGCAATATGCAATTGTTTGCGCGCTATACCGTTCTCGGCGGATCAATGGCGATTATCCTATGGTTATTGTTTTTTGGCCTATTGCTGATCAAAAGCCTTAGCAGTCCGGCGCGTCAGATTGCGAGCGCTGTCGAAAGGATCGCGCGCGGCTCAAACCACGTCACAGTGCCTGCGCAAGGAAACAAAGATGATTTTGGCCGGATTGCCCGCATGCTTGATGGCTGGGCGGATACAATCATCGAAGCAGATCAACTACGTTCAGATTTGGAGCGAACGCGTAATCGAATAGATCAGTCTGTGCTGGATGCTGAAGCAGCTTCTGTGCGCGCAGCGAACGCCGAAGATCGCGCAACCCGCGCCGAAGAAAATGCTGAGACAGCTAAGCGCGAAGCAATCAACGCAATTCCGACCCCCGCGGCAACAGTCCAGCCAGAACCTTTGACCCAAGAGCCAACACCTCGATCACCCGCAGCTCGTGTGATGCCGGAACGGCGTCCACGGCCGAGTGCCTTCGATCACTATGATGACACATCTCAAGATGTGAAAAGTGGTCCAATCTCGTCCGTTTCACAGAAATTACAGAACTTCACACAATATGTCACCGCTGCAGCAAACGATGTTGAACGCACCGAAGCGTTAATAAAAGGCATCGATCAAATGACGCAGCTGGTAGATGACATCGGATCTCTTGTTGTAACTATTCGTGACCAAAGCAATCTTTTGGCATTTCGCTCACCAGCAAAAGATGCGTCACAAGGGGCAGACGAAAATCTCATTCCGTTCGCTGGCGAAGGACGTAGCAACGAAGCCGAGCGTGTTTATGCGCAGCGTTTCGATCAACTCCGTGAAGCGACTGACCGAACGGAACATACAGCTATTCGGATCAAAGATACGCTTGAGCATGTCAGCGAGATTGCTCGAGAAATTGCTGCGACAGCGTCACACCAAGCGCTAGAT
>Ga0075109_1002539_pt1 | contig 10110 bp, 9 predicted proteins | sample AntAceMetag02UKD_FD_69798 | JGI IMG/M metagenome (GOLD analysis project Ga0075109, IMG submission 69798) | Saline lake microbial communities from Ace Lake, Antarctica - Antarctic Ace Lake Metagenome 02UKD | ecosystem: Environmental > Aquatic > Non-marine Saline and Alkaline > Saline | place...
CCTTTAAATTCATGGAAGATCGCCTGGAAAGGCTTCGACATGACGTTCGCTAATACGTTTAGACGGCCACGATGTGCCATGCCCAAAACAATTTCTTCAACACCGAGCTGTGATCCGCGCTTAAATATCTGCTCCATCGCCGGAACAAGGCTTTCTCCACCATCAAGGCCAAATCGCTTGGTACCCGTAAATTTCTTATCTAGAAACTTCTCAAAACCTTCGGTTTCAACAAGACGGTTTAAGATTGCTTTCTTACCCATTGTCGTGAAATCGGGCTGATTTCTAATGCGTTCGATGCGTTCTTGGATCCAAGATTTTTCATCCGGGTCCTGAATATGCATGAACTCAACACCGATTGAGCCACAATAGGTTTTCTCGAGAACACGCATAATATCGCGCAACGTCGCCTGCTCGAGACCCAATACATAATTGATGAAGATTGGGCGGTCTAAATCTTTGTCTTGAAATCCGTATGACAGAGGGTCGAGTTCAGGGTTTTCCGATTGCTCTTGTAGACCAAGTGGGTCCAATTTTGCGCGTAAATGCCCTCGCACACGGTATGCACGGATCAGCATGAGAGCACGGATACTATCTAGTGTGGCATCACGAACTTGACGCCCACTCGCCACGGGTTGTGCATGCTGTATTTGTGCACCAGCAACTTGCTGTCCTGCACTCATTTGTTCCGATAGGGTTTCCAATGATCCTTGGCCTAATACGCTCGCATCCGAAGGTGCCCAAGATGCACCACGAATTTCGGCAGTCAGTTCACTCGCATCGTCCGCAAGCTCGGCAAAGAATTCTTGCCAGCGCTGATCAACAGAATGTGGATCATCAAGATACCGCTCATAAAGCTCAGCAACGTAAACTTGGTTACCTGAAAACAGGAACTGTGTCGGGTCCATTCCGTCCATGTGCATCGCGCCTGCTCGGCGCCTCCCTACTCTCTGTTTTGCCGATCCATTTTATGCATTGCGCATCGGCTTGTTTTTAAATGGCCCTGTTGGAACAGAGTCTCATTGCTTCAACTTATTTTCGCCAAAATATCTTCAGATGTATGTTCTGTTGGCTGCGGCGTCATTGTTAATACAGTCACGCCAGTTGGTGCGTTGAATTGATGCCAACACCCACGTGGGACAACAGTGACCATACCCGTCTTCATATTAAGGACAACGGGCACATCTTCGTGAAGAACTGTTAGCTGAGTTTCACCGCCAATAACTTGCACAAACTCATCCCCGTTTGGATGACGTTCCCAAGCACTTTGACCTTCAAAACTACCGGTGAACACGCCGCCATTCTCAGTCGTCGCAATCGTTGCAAATGCCATCGCCGCCTCAGCGCTCTCAGTTTTAGGGGTTCGCCCCTTCAACAAAGGCAAAGACGCGACGGTTGCATGAATATCGACAGCTATGAGCGTCATTCCGAGGCTTACCCCTTAAGGGCTTTCAACATTGTTTCACCAATACCAGCAGGACTGTCAGTAACGAAGATACCAGCCGATTTCATAGCTTCAATCTTATCCCCGGCACCACCTTTACCGCCCGAGATAATTGCACCTGCGTGACCCATACGACGGCCTGGGGGCGCTGTTAACCCAGCGATAAACCCAACAACCGGCTTCTTGATCTTGCTGTCTTTTAATAATTGAGCGCCATCTTCCTCGGCAGAACCGCCAATTTCACCGATCATCACGATGCTCTCGGTTTCGTCGTCACCCAAGAACAATTCCAGACAATCGATAAAGTTAGTTCCGTTAACTGGATCGCCGCCGATACCGATGCATGTTGTTTGGCCGAGGCCAACAGCGGTTGTCTGAGCAACAGCTTCATACGTCAATGTGCCTGATCGCGACACAATACCGACTGAGCCTTTACGATGGATATGACCTGGCATAATACCAATTTTGCATTCGTCTGGCGTAATTACACCTGGACAGTTAGGTCCAATAAGGCGGGTTTTTGATGTTTCCAGCGCACGTTTGACGCGGACCATATCAAGGACGGGGATCCCCTCTGTAATACAGACGGCAAGCTCCACCTCGGCATCAATAGCTTCGAGGATTGCATCAGCTGCAAACGGAGGCGGTACATATATAACCGAAACGTTGGCGCCCGTTGTATCGACGGCTTCTGCGACCGTGTCATAAACAGGTAAATCCAGGTGAGTTGTTCCACCTTTTCCTGGCGTCACACCACCGACCATCTTCGTGCCATATGCAATGGCCTGCTCTGAATGGAACGTGCCTTGCGCGCCAGTGAAACCCTGGCAGATGACTTTCGTATTCTTATTTACAAGTACAGACATCAGGAGGCCTCCTTCACGGCTTTGACAATTTTTTCGGCGGCATCACTAAGATTGTCACCTGAAATAATAGGAAGACCACTATCAGCCATGATCTGCTTGCCCTTCTCGACGTTTGTGCCCTCGAGACGAACCACGAGCGGTACAGAAATATTTACTTCCTTTGCCGCTGCAACTACGCCTTCTGCGATCACATCGCATCGCATAATGCCACCAAAGATATTCACAAGAATACCTTCGACGTTGGAATCAGCCAGAATAATTTTAAACGCTTCAGTGACTCGCTCTTTTGTCGCACCACCACCAACATCAAGAAAGTTTGCAGGAGAGCTACCGTACAACTGGATAATATCCATTGTCGCCATCGCCAGTCCTGCGCCATTGACCATGCAGCCAATCGAGCCATCGAGCTTGATGTAATTCAATTCGTGCTTGGCTGCTTCGAGTTCAGCTGGATCTTCTTCGTCTTCATCGCGCATTTCCTCAACATCTGCATGTCGATAAAGCGCATTGTCGTCGAAGTTAACTTTTGCATCGAGTGCGATAACATCACCCGCACCAGTGACCACTAGCGGATTGATCTCAACCATTGAACAGTCAAGATCATTGAATGCCTTGTAGAGTGCCATAATAAGCTTTGATGCAGATTTAACCTGAGCACCCTCTAAACCAAGCGCAAAAGCGATCTGGCGAGTGTGGAAAGGCATAATACCTATCGCTGGGTCGACTGCGACTTTGATGATCTTTTCAGGCGTGTCATGGGCAACTTCTTCAATCTCCATGCCGCCCTCAGTCGATGCCATGATCGTTAGCCGCGATGTCTCACGGTCCAACAACATGCCAAGATAAAGTTCACGGGCAATATCACAGCCTTCTTCAACATAGAGACGCTTCACCTCTTTGCCCGCTGGGCCGGTCTGCTTTGTGATCAGTGTATGTCCAAGCATTTCCTTGGCATTGGTGCGCACTTCGTCTACAGATTTAGAGACACGAACACCTCCTTTGCCATCAGGCTTGCCTTCAAAACGACCAGCACCACGTCCACCTGCGTGTATTTGCGACTTAACGACGCAAATACCACCACCTAATTCTTCAGCGGCCTTCGCAGCCTCATCAGCTGTATACGCAACGTGCCCCTTCGGAACCGCAACACCATATTTTGCGAGCAATTGTTTGCCCTGATACTCGTGAATATTCATGACCTGTCCCCGTTTTTATCCGCCCCCAGATGCCCCGGGAGTGGTGTTTCTCTCGGTCTATTTTACTTGTTACTTCTTCTTCGCAGCTTTTTTTGCTGGCGCCTTCTTAACCGTTGCTTTTTTAGCTGGCGCTTTCTTAGCAGGAGCTTTCTTAGCAGATGTCTTTTCTGCCGCTTTCCTGAGATTGTTTGTTGTCGTCATCAAATCCTGCACAGCCTTTACAGACTTTTTAAACATGGCGCGCTCTGACGCATCAAGTTTGATCTCGACAATTCGCTCAACACCCTTGGCGCCAATAACCGTTGGCACACCAACATACATACCTTTAACGCCGTATTCGCCGTTCAAGTAAGCCGCACAAGGAAGCACACGCTTTTTATCTTTAAGATAACTATCCGCCATTGCTACAGCTGAAGATGCTGGGGCGTAAAATGCAGAACCTGTTTTCAAAAGTGAGACGATTTCGCCACCGCCCATTCGGGTGCGCTGCACGATGTCATCAACCTGCTTTTGGGTAATCCACTTCATCTTAATCAAATCTGGAAGTGGAATACCTGCAACTGTTGAATAACGCACGGAAGGCACCATCGAGTCACCATGGCCACCCAAAACAAATGCGGTGACATCTTCGACGGATACGTTCATGGCATCAGCCAAGAAATACTGGAATCGCGCACTATCAAGAACACCAGCCATGCCAACGACTTTATTATGCGGCAAACCAGAAGCATTGCGCAGAATCATAACCATTACATCAAGTGGATTGGTGATACAGATTACAAACGCTTTAGGGGCATATTTTTTGATGCCTGCGCCTACCTGCTCCATCACACTTGTATTGATACCAATCAAGTCATCACGGCTCATACCTGGTTTACGAGCAACGCCAGCCGTCACAATAATAACATCAGCACCTTTAATCGCGCTGTAGCTTTTCGCGCCCGACATCGCGCTATCGAAACCTTCAACAGGTGCGCTCTGCGCGATATCAAGGGCCTTCCCCTGCGGGATACCATCAGCAATATCGAATAAAACGACGTCACCAAGTTCTTTAAGTCCAATGAGATGCGCGAGCGTGCCGCCAATATTTCCTGCACCAATCAGCGCGATTTTATTTCTAGCCATTAATCTGTTCCTGTAGCGTTTCTATGAATGTCAGTGGGCATCTATTAAGCCCATACTATGGATTCGTAACGCCTTTACAAAAGCAGAGCAAGGATTCCTCCACATTTCGGACCAACAAGTCCACAACCTTTATATATCAAACATCAACACGCATGCAGCGGTGTTTCACTTATGATTGAACGTCCTATCGAAGTGCAAACATGAACACGCTCGAAATTAGAATAATTACCGCAACAACGACTAAACACAGGCGATCCCACAACCTGATATGAGAGGCCTGAGAACAATGTTCCGAGCAATTGGCTACGGCATTTAGAAAACCTAGATTAACACCCACATCATCGCGCTCAGAAACAGCAAGAACGAGGTACGAATGAACAGCGAATACTATGCCAAACGACACCAACAAATGCGCAACCATTTCTGAGATCACGTTAGGTTCATTGATATAGATGTCTTCGATGCCGCTAATACCTCAGAAATTGTTTCGGGTTGCCAGTGCCGCCGGGTTTGTTGGATCAAATCCCATGCAGCCCAAACTCATACAACTATTTATAATGTGGGAGCGCTATATATTCTAGCGATTGCATTTCCATAAGCCGAGATACTGTGCGCTCAAACTCAAAGGCTCCGTCACCTTTATTGTATAGTTCCATCGGAGGCACCGCCGCTGAGCAGATAAAGTTCACTTTGGCCTCGTACAAAGCGTCGACCAACGTCACGAAACGCTTTGCCTCATTTCTGTTCTCTGGCCCAAGGCGAGGGATGTTGCGCAAGATAACTGTATGAAATCGGATCGCGACAGCCAGATAATCGCCTGGCCCCAAGGGCTTCGCACACAATTCCTCAAAATCAACAAAGGCGACACCTTCTGCCGTCTTTGCAATATCTACAATGCGTCCGTTAACTTCAAACGCCGCCGCCGCTGCAGTAACACCAACGGTCAATGAGGCAAAACTATCTTCAAGTTTTCCGTCAGCTTCAGGTCCTGATGGCGTGATATACGCATCCATGCCTTGTAGTCGTTCAAGCCGGTAATCACGCTCGGCTTCCACTTCCATGATATCCATTCGACTGATGAGAATATCGATGAACGGTAAAAACCGATCGCGCTGCAGTCCATCCTTATACAAATCTTTTGGATGTCTATTTGAGGTTGCGACAACGACAACTCCTTGCTCGAACAAGCATTCGAATAAGCGTCCAAGTATCATCGCGTCGGCAATATCAGTAACATGAAATTCATCAAAGCAAAGCAACCAAGCTTGCTCAGAAATGACCCGCGCCAATGCAGGAACGGGATCTTTTTCATCAGAAACCTTTCCCGCTTTCTGCGCTTCGCGGAAAGCATGAAGACGTCGATGAACTTCTTGCATGAATGCGTGGAAGTGGACACGTTGCTTCCGTTTTATTGGCACATGCTCGTAGAACAAGTCCATAACCATTGATTTGCCGCGGCCGACGCCACCCCAAAGATAGAGGCCTTTTGGAGGTGTGCGTTTTTTTTTGCCTATACCAAGTCGCGCAGCCCAACCTTGCTTACCCATCTGGTCGCTATATTCATAAAGATCATCCCCGAGACGGCTTAGGGCTGCCATCGCGCGCGATTGCGCCGGGTCCGCGTTTATCGCGCCGCTGGCAACGAGTTCTACGTATTTAGTTTGAGGTGATGACATATATTTAAAACTGACCTATCGCCTAAGCTGTACCGCTGGTTGATGTAGTGTGTGATGTTGCAATTGTTGCTTCCATCTCACGGCGCGTACGGTACGCGACACTATCAATAGGAGCTTCAACATCTGACCAGCATATCACCGCATCTTTCGGCAATGGATGCTTTAATGCTATCCCATGAGCGAGTCCAATAGGAACGGCGTCCGCATCACGTGAATCACTTGCAGTCATTAGACGCCCCCAAACCGTATAACCACCCTCGCCATCCAAAGTTTCACCCGCTTCAAGGTCGCACTTTGCTACAGCAACAACGTCTCCGTTCCAAGCTCGAGGCGCACCTGTCGGCAAGTTCAATAGTCCTGCCCAAGCGACACTCACACCAAGTTCAAGTCCAATAAGATGGTACGGGCGCCAAAGTGCAGCATACTGCCCGCTTGGGTCCGTCAACAATCCATAATCCGCGAAACAACGTTTCACATATTCTGTTGGTGCTTCAAAAGTTACATATACACCCCATCTGAGATCGTCTGGTATATCGATACCTTCGCGGGTTCTACTCGAAACGACTTCGACCATACCTTTACCATCAAGGATTCCTCCCGCCGAAGATGGAATGAGTGTCGATGCTAATTGGGAGGTGCTGCATGGCGGGAACGCTAACCCTCCTGCCGGAACATTCAAATCGCATGCATTCGCAACAGCCGCCATCTCGATAGCTGACTTCGTGCCATCCAAAAAGGAATTGAACATTTTTGCATTCATGCCACTTGCCGCAGCACGCTCTGCCGTCAATCCGTAATAATCCCAAACCGTATCCGGGGTCGATGCATGGAACTCAGGCATATACAGCGTACCTTTGCCCGCAGCGACGACCTCCAGCCCGATCGCACGTGCCCAATCAACTTGTTCTGCTATCAGTGAAGGTTGGTCACCGTATGCTAACGAGTAGACAACCCCAGCTGCATCTGCTTTCTCTTTGAGATAGGGACCACAAAGGACATCCGCCTCAACATTGACCATCACCACATGACGACCACGTTCGAAAGCGGCCAGCGCATGAATGATGCCCGCCTCGGGAACGCCTGTTGCTTCAATCACAACATCCAATCCACCAGCGTTGATGAGCGCGTCGCTATCCTCTGTAATCCAAGTTGTTCCTTGCGATAAAGCCTTAGCCGCTGAAGTGGCCGAGATTTGTTCTGGAGACCAGCCAGTCTCAATAAGCGAAGCCTTGGTACGGACGACATCAAGATCAGCCACGCCTAATAAATGCATGCCAGGCGTTAAACGAACTTGCGATAAAAACATGGTACCAAACTTACCTGCACCAATAAGTCCCACGCGTAATGGGCGGTCTTGTACGGCACGCTCGTTCAGCAAATGGCTTAGATTCATAAAAGGCTCCCCCGTCAGCGAAGAGACTTTATCATTCAGTGCCAGCGCATGAAACACCGGCGACAACAGACTGATTATTGTATACTAAGGCTAAACTTAACTTAGCATTACGTTGTCGGGCTAATATTGAGGTCTTGCATCATGTTGGCTGTCGCTTGATCGCTCTGGCGCTCACTCAACTTGAGAGCCGAAACTACGCCCGCAACATCATCAGCACTGCGATTCTGGCTCATCTTAACCTTAATTTCGTAACGTGTGACCGGTATCTCAAACGCAACAATACCTTTGAGTTGGCGACCAAGATGACCTTCAGGCAACTGATCCATAGACCAGTTACCCGTTCCGTCATACTCAAATGCCGCGACCAACAGGCGCAGAATTTCCTCAGCACGAATATCATCCGTGACAGCAACGGGCACTCCATGCACATGAACAGCCGCGTAGTTCCATGTAGGCACCAGCGCCGCGTTGGCGTACCAATTTGGCGAGATATAGGCATGCGGGCCTGAAAAAACTGCAAGTGCTGGGGTTTTACTGTCAAAAGATTTCCAGTGTGGATTTGCCTTTGCGACATGCCCAATAATGCGGCCATATTCAGTGCCATCATCTACAAAAATCATCGGAATGTGACTGAGTTCTGGCGCACCTTCTTGATTGCCTACAGTTGACATCAAAAGGCCAAAGGCATTTTCAGCAATCAGATTATGTGCAAAATCCAAGTCTTGGTTAGAAAAATGCTTAGGTATATACATTTTGATATCCACTTATCCGTTATTGTCGGCAGAGCAACACGCTCTTATATATACAAGAGGTAACTATTAAATTATTGAATGGATGGCTTTGTGAACAGAGCCGTTATCACGCCAACCGACGGAACCATTTATTTTACTCTAGGAGACATCAAATGGATGAAGACGTTTTTAATATGCAGGTGCGGAAGTTTCTCAAGAATGTTGGCGTCACATCGCAGCGTGAAATCGAGAGTGCGGTGCGGGCTGCCGTTGAAAGTGGTAAATTGACCGGCGACGAAACCATTGAAGCAAAAGTCACCCTCAGCATAGAAAACCTTGGGTTAACCGCTGATATCAATGGATCAATTGATCTAAAGTAACGCCTTATTGATCGGCACCAAATTGAAAATACCGCAGATCACTAGGCGCACATTCAGCGTCGCTGAACGAGTGCCTTTTTGATTTCTACAATCGCACGCCCAGGATTAAGACCCTTAGGACATGTATTCGTGCAGTTCATAATCGTATGACAACGGAACAAGCGATAAGGATCATCAAGATCGTCGAGGCGTTTACCTGTCGCCTCGTCTCGACTATCTGCGATCCAACGATACGCTTGTAGCAATACAGCGGGGCCTAAGTACCGGTCACCATTCCACCAGTAACTGGGACATGATGTCTGGCAGCAAAAGCACAAAATACATTCCCAAAGGCCATCAAGCTTATCGCGTTCTTCTGGGCTTTGCAGGCGCTCAGTCGTTGGCGCTTGGGTATCTGCCTGAAGCCACGGCTCAATCGAGCGGTATTGCGCATAAGGCACATTTAAATCAGGCACCAAGTCTTTGATCACTGGCATATGTGGCAAAGGATAAATCTTCACATCGCCTTTAATCTCATCAATCGACTTCGTGCACGCAAGTGTATTGGTGCCATCAACGTTAAATGAGCACGACCCACACACACCTTCACGGCATGAGCGACGAAACGTCAATGTCGGATCAATCTCGTTCTTAATCTTGATCAACGCATCAAGGACCATGGGACCGCACTTGTCGAGATCCACTTCAAAAGTATCCAGACGCGGTGTATCCCCGCTGTCGGGATCCCAACGATACACCTTAAACGATTTAATATTGCCGCCACCCGTCGCCTTAAAGGTTTTCCCTTCGGTGATTTTCGAATTGGCCGGCAGTGTAAATTCAACCATGTCTCAAACCTTCCTCAGTAGACCCGCGCTTTGGGCACAATATATTCAACTTCATCTGTCAGCGTGTACTCGTGAACTGGGCGATAGCTTAATTTACAGCCACCGTTCTCGTCGATCCACGCAAGTGAGTGCTTCATCCAGACCTTATCATCACGATCAGGATGATCCTCATGCGCATGGGCACCACGACTCTCATGACGCGCCTCTGCTGAGTACATCGTCGCTACAGCGTTAGGGACCAAGTTGGTCAATTCAAGCGTCTCGACTAAATCAGAGTTCCAAATCAATGAACGATCATGAACTTTAACGTCCGTCATTTTGCCAGTCACCTCATCAAGCTTCTCAACACCTTCTTTGAGAACCTCAGCCGTACGGAACACAGCTGCATTATTTTGCATAACACGCTGAAGCTCATCGCGAATTTTTGCCGTCGGAATTTCGCCGTTAGAATGACGAACTTTATCAAAGCGCGCCA
>Ga0075109_1002543_pt1 | contig 10103 bp, 8 predicted proteins | sample AntAceMetag02UKD_FD_69798 | JGI IMG/M metagenome (GOLD analysis project Ga0075109, IMG submission 69798) | Saline lake microbial communities from Ace Lake, Antarctica - Antarctic Ace Lake Metagenome 02UKD | ecosystem: Environmental > Aquatic > Non-marine Saline and Alkaline > Saline | place...
GTTTTTTCATTAGTAGTATGGGTAAAGATATGATACTACGAAAACGGACATAGTCTATTGTGAAAAATATTTCCCCTGTAATTTAAGTCGCAACTTGCTCTACAAATTCAATTTCCGTCTAGATTCCGTCGTTATAGTAGTTTGTTAAGTTTTTATATCGATTATTATTTGGATGCACTAGCTTTTGATAAAATAAACAATACTCATTTGTTCATTTAAATTCAATAAAAATAATGATTTATTTCGAGGGCTTTTTTACTGTCTCACTTTTAGCTAAAACCTTTGTTAGTAAGCTGCTGTAGACGTTTCCCATAAGGCATATTTACTTCTGCTATTTCTTAAAAAATGGGCTAAGATGTTATTCGGATATGATTTTTGCAGATTCTGAATTACGCACTTCATTGTCGTCCTGAAAGCATTCGCGGTTCAGGGAGATGTTCTGGCTAGAGTTTTTCAAGATTAAAAAGTCCCCGTGTCAACTATTTTACTTCTGTGTCTATTCCCCACTAAAATCAAAGGGCTCATGCTTATTAACCAAAAGCCAGTTATTGATTTGCTTTTCCACATAGCGCTCAAGGGTTTTTTTCTTGAAATCAAACCAGTCTTGTCGGTAATAGGAGTTATCTACTAGGCGTTTGAAATTCTGAAAAGGCTTCTTATTGTTGAGAGAATGCTGTAGTTTTACTTTGAATTCAAGATCTTCCACTGACTCAAAAAAACCTTCCATAATCTTGAACGACTTGGTCGCCATTCACAATCTGGTCAAATTGTTCTTCAAAAGCCTCTCTAGCACTATCTTCATCTGCACTCATTATTTGCTCACCAGGTACAACAATAAGCTCAGCGGTCTTACTATTGTAACAGGCATGCATTCCTGAATCAACTTATTGAGCAATATCGTTAATCTGTTGTTTAATTGGCTTAACCATGAAGTAGATGACTCTTATGATAAAACCTACAAAAAGCTTAATAAACTCTTAGAAGAGTCTACTAAAATTGCTAGAGTAGGTGGTTGGGAAGTTGATTTAATGAACAATAACCAACCCGTTTGTTCACAAGTTACCCGCGAAATTCATGAAGTTCCCGAAGATTATATCCCAGATTTAGCTGAAGCCATTAATTTTTATAAGGAAGGATATGATTGTGATCTTGTTCAGAGAGTGGTTTCTGAAGCCATGCAAAACGGTGAGTCGTGGGATATTGAATGCAGGATAGTAACGTATAGAAAAAGAGAAGTTTGGGTACGATCTATAGGTAGAGTGCAAATGGATAACGGAATCTGCGTCAGATTATACGGTGTTTTTCAGGATATTGACCGTATTAAAAAAGTAGAAGATGAGAAAAACGCTATTTCTGAGCGTTTGAAGTTAGCCACTACTAATGCAAGTATTGGTATTTGGATATATCTACCGGAATTCTGGCTTGGGATGCTAATATGTTTGAGCTTTATGAAATAAAGCCTGCAGATTTTGGTGGTACTTATACTAGCTGGGCTAAGTCTTTAACGTCTGAAGATAAAGTGCATGCCGAGAGTAACTTCCAAAGAGCGATTCAAGGCACAGGCGATTTTGATGTAACTTTCTCTATAAAATGGCCTGATAATAGTCAGCGATTTATTAGAGCTACGGCTTATGTTCTACGCAACAAAAAGGGACAAGCCGTACGGATGTTAGGTACAAATTGGGATATTACAGAGGAAGAACAGCTTAAGCGAGATTTGCGATTCAATAATAGCATTCTAGAAGAAAGTAGCGCTTCAAGCGCTTTGGAGGCGGTTATGATTCTATTGAAAGAGCCGCCCTTTGATTTGCTTATTACAGACTATAAAATGCCTTTAGTTGACGGCTTAGCATTTGTTATAGAGATTCGGGAAAGTATGAAAATATCAGAAGATGAATTACCCGTAATTTTGGTGCACAGTTCATCTGATGATGCGTCCATAATTGATAAGGCTAAAGGTCTAGGAATACGTTTCAAACTCACTAAACCGTTAAATACCGAAGATTTATATCACAAAATATCTCGAATTCATTCAAATTTAGCTATTGAAGCCGTTGAACTAGTTGCTAAAGACTTAAAGAATACTTCTATAGATGATGCGGCAAGGCCTAAAATTCTTATTGCAGAAGATGTTGATCTAAACAGAATTCTGATAAAAGCCCTACTTAAAAGATATCTTCCTAATGCCAGTATTTTTGAAGCATTAGATGGAAAGGATGTTGTTGCAAAGTTTGAAGACATGCTACCTGATTTAATTTTCATGGATATTCAAATGCCTAAGCAGGATGGGTATGTATCAACAATATTAATTAGCGCATTACAAAAGGATATGAAGAGCTGTGGCGTTAGAATTGTTGCGTTAACGGCACATGCAATGAATCTTGACAAGCGTAAAAGACTTGTCAAAGGTGCCAACATTAGTTGGTCTGTTTATCAAAGCCTATGAAGAGTTACTGCATCATCGAAATGAGATTGAGCTGATGTTAAAGTGAGTTAGCTAAGGCGCACTTATGCTTTTCATACAGTAAGCGTTTACCTATTTAACAGCTGCACTTATGCTATTGTTTATCAGCGCTTTAATATGCTAATTGACATATACATCTAACGTTTTATTAAGGCCTTATGCGTTCTATTATTTATACATTTGGCTCATTTTTAGCTTTCTTTCTGTTTGATTTCTCATCAGTTTCAGCACAGAAATCTGCTAATGAGCCTCTAAAATTCGTTATCAGGGTCGATGATATTTTATCTCGCAATACCTCCATTCTGCCTCGTTCAATCCTTCCCCTACAAGACAGTATTGCGGCCCGTGGTGCTAAAGTAACTTGGGGCGTAATGCCGCATCGGTTTTTGGAAAATCCCAATTTAGACGGCGTGCTCGCTAATGAGTTAAAACAATCTGTAGCAGCAGGACATGAAGCTTCCCAACACGGCTACATTCATATTTGTCAGCGCTGTAACCGCTCTAGCCATGAAATGTATTGCACCACATTCAATACGGCTTTTGCTTCGATAGAACAGCGTAAGTTAATTGATGATGGAATCCAATTATTCGAGCAGTATGTAGGCATTAAGCCTACTTCATTTATCCCACCAGGGCATGTTTCGGACGCCACTACCTATCAAACACTGCAAGAGTTAGGCATAAATGTATTCTCTGATGATACAGAAACAACTTATTTAGGCGAGCAAATTTTTAACCTCCCCATACAAAATGAATACACATGGGCACTTACGGAAGCTGATTTTGATGCGCAATTACAAAACGCTTTATCAGATATTAAATCCACGGGCGAAGCACAGGGCTATTTTAATATGATGATGCACGATCCATTTATTCGTTTGGGATACAATAACGGCCTTGTACTACGTTGGGTTGGCGCTCTTTTAGACTCATTAAACGCATATTATGGCCCAAATATTGAATATTTAACGCTCACTGAAGCCGCAAATACTATTAAATTTAACTATACCAATACGGCGGTAGACGATGATAATACCTTAGTTAAGTCGTTTTCTTTATCGCAGAATTACCCGAATCCGTTTAATCCAAGCACCTCACTGCAAGTGCAATTGAAGACTATAGAAGTGATAAACCTACGTGTTTTTTCGATTCAAGGTCAGGCCGTAGCAGAACTGGCAAATGGTCGGTTTAATGCGGGAACACATTACTTCGAGTTTAACGCCAGTAATCAACCAAGTGGCCAATATATAGCAAGATTGACCACTGAAAATGGGTCGTCCTCTATCCGGAAGATGTTGTTGATAAAATAATAAAGCAAGATATTTAACTATTATGCGTAAGCCTCAATCGGGATACAGCTACAAACCAGGTTACGGTCGCCGTAGGCGTCGTCAACTCGGCTACTCATAGGCCAAAATTTGCGTGAACTAATCCATGGTAGTGGATAAGCTGCTTTTTCACGAGAGTAGGGGTGTTCCCACTTATCGCCTAACAACATTGCTGCGGTATGTGGTGCATTATTTACTACGTTATCGCCTTTTGGCATTTCTCCACGTTCAACTTGGGCAATTTCTTCGCGGATGGCCAAGAAAGCATCACAGAAACGATCTAGTTCGCCCTTAGATTCAGACTCTGTAGGCTCAATCATTACGGTACCAGCAACAGGGAAACTCATTGTAGGTGCATGATAACCGTAATCCATTAGACGTTTTGCTACGTCAACCGCTTCAATTCCCGCTGCTTTAAAGCCTCTAAGGTCTACAATAAATTCATGTGCTGAACGGCCATTCTTTCCCAAATACAAAATATCATAGGCGTCTTTGAGGCGGTCTTTCATATAATTTGCGTTGAAAATGGCCATTTTGGTAGCTTCTGTTAGTCCTTCAGCGCCCATCATTCTAATGTAGGCGTAAGAAATAGTTAAGATACTTGCGCTTCCAAAAGGAGCAGAAGAAACGGCTGTAATACCTTGATTCCCGCCTGTTTCAATAAGATTATGCTTTGGTAGGAATGGCGCTAATTTTGCATTTACGCCAATTGGGCCCATTCCAGGACCGCCGCCGCCGTGTGGAATACAGAAGGTTTTATGCAGGTTTAGATGACAAACGTCTGCGCCAATTAAGCCAGGTGAAGTTAAGCCAACCTGAGCGTTCATATTAGCACCATCCATGTAGACAAGCCCACCATTGTCATGAATTAACTCACAAATTTCACGAATATCTTCTTCAAAAACACCGTGAGTAGATGGGTAAGTAACCATTAGTGCCGCAAGATTATCGCTGTGCTTTTCTACTTTTTCACGAAGATCAGCTAGGTCAATATTTCCAAGTTCATCACATTTAGTAACAACGACTTCCATTCCCGTCATTACTGCAGAAGCTGGATTGGTACCGTGAGCTGATGAAGGGATGATCGCTATTTTACGATGATTATCGCCTTTGGCTAAATGAAATGCTCTGATTGTCATTAAACCAGTATATTCGCCTTGCGCACCAGAATTTGGTTGAAGAGAAACGGCATCAAAGCCGGTAATGTCGGCAAGCCATGCTTCTAATTCCGTAAATAATTGGGTATAACCTTTTGCTTGATTAACAGGGCAGAATGGATGAAGACCGCCAAACTCTGGCCAGGTCAACGGAATCATTTCGGCCGTTGCATTTAATTTCATAGTACAACTACCCAGCGTAATCATGCTGTGAACCATGGATAGATCACGATTCTCTAGTTGTTTTAGATATCTAAGCATATCATGCTCAGTGTGGAAGCTGTTAAAAACAGGATGCTGCATGAATGAATCTGTACGAACAATAGCAGCAGGAAAAGCCGTTTCCAAGCCTTCTTGAAGCTTAAGTAAGTCAACGGTATTTGGTTGCCCTAATGCCTCAGTAAAAACGTTTATTACCGCTTGAACATCTTCCAAACCCTTTGCTTCATCAAAACTAATACCGATAGTTCCGTTAGCATGGTAGCGGAAATTCATTTTATGCGCTTCAGCTATTGTGCGTACTTTTGCGGCTGTTGCGATATCAGTATTTATGTTTAATGTGTCAAAGAAAGCTTCGTTATTTCCCGATAAACCTAGGCTTGTAAGTGCTTTTTTCGTAAGTAAAGCTAATCCATGAGTTCGTAGAGCAATATTTTTCAATCCATCAGGTCCATGGTAACAAGCATAAGCTCCGGCTATTACGGCAAGTAAAACTTGAGCGGTACAAATATTCGAGGTAGCTTTTTCTCGTCGAATATGTTGCTCACGGGTTTGTAGTGCCATTCGGTAAGCTGGTTCGCCTTCACGATTTACCGTTACACCGATAATTCGTCCTGGAATATTTCTTTTATAGCTATCACGAGTTGCAAAAAATGCTGCATGCGGTCCGCCATAACCCATTGGTACACCCAGACGCTGTGAAGTTCCTACTACCACATCTGCGCCCATAGAACCGGGAGATTTTAGCAGAGTTAAAGCCAGTAAGTCAGCCACACAAACATTAGTTACATCATTTTCAGCAGCGGCAGCAAATAGCGCACTAAAATCGGTTACTAAGCCGTTGGTATTTGGATAAGAAACAACTAGTGTGAACACATCTTCAGCGGTTACATCAAACGCGCTTACTTCTTTAACATCAATAACTAAGTCCATTGGCTCAGCACGTGTTTCTAATAACTCAATAGTTTGCGGATGGCAGTTTACATCTACTAAAACTCGGTTTGCATTTTTCTTCGTTTTCTTTGAGCGGCTACTGTGCAACATAGAAACGGCCTCGGCTGCTGCGGTTCCTTCATCTAATAATGAAGCATTAGCTAGATCCATACCAGTTAGTTCACTAACCATGGTCTGGAAATTAATGAGGGCTTCTAATCGGCCTTGTGCAATTTCTGCTTGGTAAGGAGTATAAGCGGTGTACCAACCCGGATTTTCTAGAATATTTCTCTTGATTACATTTGGGGTAATGGTATCATAGTAGCCCATTCCTATGAATGAGGTGAAGACCTCATTTTTGGAAGCCAATTTCTTAAACTCTTTCAGGAAATCTTGCTCGCTCAGGGCCGCCGGTACATTAAGTGGGCGCTGCATTCGAATACCTTTTGGCACCGTTTGATCAATCAGTTCATCTACGTTAGATGCACCAACCGTTGCTAGCATTTCTTTTAAATCAGATTCAGATTGCCCTAGATGGCGGTTTTTAAAAGATTCTCTTTGAAATGAAATTTGCATGAGCGTAAAAAATCAGCTTAAAAGATTAGTGGATAAACGATGTAGAAAGACAGTATTTATTTAAGTTTGAACAGTAGCATATAGCCTTGCCGTTCAAGTTTAGCCCACAAAAATAAGGAGAAATTGCCGATTAATTTTCTGCAATATTATAAATCAGCAATGGTTTTTTGCTGATTTGAGGTCTGTCCGTAGTACAACTCTTCTTTTTTTCGAAGAAGTTTGAGCACGTCTAACTCAATTTCTTCTATATCGCTTGAGCTATAATCCATTAGTACCAACTCATCAAAGGTGGTATCAAAATCTTCGCTTAACAAATCTCGCATATCTTCAGACATATAAATATATGGGCTTAAACTGCTTAGCTTAAATGCAAAGCCTTTTTCTTCAAGCTCTTCAAGGAATACAAATTCGAAATGTGTAGTAAGTTGGTTTATTGTCATAGAATAAAGCTAACGAAAAAAGTAACCAATCAAGCCTAATGTGGGTAATTTCCGTTTATTTTTTTGCCCTTTCTAGTATCCATGTATGAGGTTCAGCTTCGCCTTCAATGCCTATCTTTTTGCGAATACGGCTTCTGGCGCCTCTTAAACTAGCTTTTTGAATACCGGCATATTCAGCAATCCGGTCGTTATCTATGCCAACCATCATCATGCTTAAGTACTTGAATTCTTTATCACTAAAGCTATAATCAGCAGCTTCAATAAGTCTTTTCCAATTTGGATATTCTTTATCAATAAAGCGATCTACCATTTCCCACAGCTGTTCAAAACCTGCCTGTTCTTTTGCCTCATCTAGGGTTTCAATAAAGCGAGAAGAAAGCTCTGCAAGATCTTTCTCGGCAACCTTTGGTTTGATGGGCGTTAAATCAGCCATATTTTTTTGTGAGCCTATACTATCATATTCCTTTTTTTCGACAATGGGTTGAGGCTCGTTTTTTTCAGCAGCTTTCTTTTTATCAGCAGCCACATTTAAAACGGTATCGGCTACAACTTTTGGTGAAGCTTGATAGCGGTTACTTACTGTAATGCTCTTTTGGCTCTTTTGATGAGCTTCTACAATTGAGGTAGCAGGCCTTAGTATGGTTTTGGCTTTAGCGCTACTAGTTCTTAAATCTTCGGTTGCTTCGCCTTTTTCGTCAGGAATACTCTGAGCAGGATTTTCCTCTCTACCCCTATTTTCTTCTCTATTTCTGTTTATGCTAGGCTCAACCGCAGTGCTTGGCATTTCTTGATTCGATGAAGGCTCAGATAGATTACCTCTACTTTTTCTGCGAAAACTCAGCACAATAATTAGAACTACGCCAATACCTAAAGCAATTGAGACAGGAAGGGAAAAAGGCCAAAAATAACCTGAGTTTGAGGTTTTGGCTAGCATAGCTTTTTGTTCAGATTCTATAATTTGCCATTCAGTTTGCTTCACTTTAAAGCCGTGAACCCAATTTCTACTGGCTTGTAAAGCCGCATTATTCGGAGCTAAGATGCTTCCTAAATTCCAATTAAACCTCTCTGATAACTGCACTAAATAAGGCGCTAAATTCTCCATTTCTGCTTGGGGAAGCATTTTATTTATGGCGCTAAAGGCAGCTTCACCTTTTTGTTGGGTTTCCGCATAAGCAACTCTTTGTTGCATCATTGCCGCCGCCGTAATCCATTCGCCAGTGGGTATAACAACAAAATCTAGGCCTTCATCAAGTTTTTTTGCTACCAACAAGCCTTTGAGCCATGTATAAGGCGTATTTTCACCTGCAATAGCTTTTTCAAACAAGCTAAACCATGGCTCATCACTTCCTTTGTATTCGTTAGTAAACCCGCTATAAATTTTAGCATACTTCTCATCACCTCGCAACCAATAAATTAGCGCGATTCGGCTATTTGCCCATTTTTGAAAAGCGGGATCTTCTGCAGTTTCGGCATAAGCAGAAATTGCAAAGAGCATAGATTCAGTGGCCATCCAATCAAACTGAAATAACTGTCTCTGAAACTGCCACTGCAATAAAGTTAGCCTTATAGGTGGGGGAATTAGACGCATCTTAGCCGGATCAAGAAAATTCTTGAAATCTTCATCTGTTAGTAGGGATTGTAATTTAGCTTCATTCAAATAAGCTATTAACTGCTCCCAATCTTGTTCATATCTAATAGACTGCCCATTTTGCAGCATGATATATGAGCGTACAACCGAAGTCGGTATTCCGTCTACTGCGTGCAATGGCGTTGCAGTTAATAAAAGGGTGCTTAAAAAAAGAAAGGGTAAGAAATGCTTCATACTGTAAAAGTTAGCGAGCTTTCAGGAGGCAAAATGCCAATACCTAAAATTACATAATAAATCTAGGATGTCGATTTTTGATTTTTCCGGCTTTTATAAGAATTAATCCAATTTAAGTATAAAAACTCAATTGCCACCGACTCATAATTTCTCCAGCTTTTGGTGAGTTCTAAGAAATCTTCTTCTGTGGCGGTATTAGCATCTACACCATATGTCAATAAAATCCATTTGCGTAGGCCCTGTTCTTCTCCGCTTTTTTTTGTGCTTGGGAAAGCTCCATCGGTTCTGTCTCTAGTAAGCACCAACTGTTGAGCTGCACTGGGCCCAATACCTTTAATTTTAATCATGCTGTTTACAAAGGTGGTTGGGTCTGCTTTAGTATCTAGCCAGTTAATGTCTAGGCTACCTTCCACAATCTGCTCGGCCATTCGTATAATATATTCCCCTTTTCTAACGGTAGGCCCACATGCCCTAATATGTTCAGGTGTTGCATCTTTTAATTGATCTGGTCTAGGCCATGCAGCAACGGTTCCCTCACTAGTCATTATGGCATTTCCGTATTTCTCTCGAACCTTATACATCATTTTTCTTGCAGTGGGTTTGTGGGAAAGGTTCATTTGCACAATCCTGTTTATAGTTTCTTCAAAAAGACTGGCTCTGCTAATGCGCTTGAGCCCGTAATATTCATTTAAGTAAGGACCCAAAATTGGGTCTGAGGCAGCGTGTTCGTATAAAGGTCTAAGGTCGAGATTGGTGCCTAAAACCCGAGCTAGTTGTACATTTGCTTCTGTAATTTGCTCATTTGTTAAGCTCTCGTTACACGTTATGGCAAAAGAGGGCGCTTCAACTTCACCATTAAATTGAATATTAACAATAACCGAGTTGCCGTCGGCCAAGTTTAGCGGTCTATTAAAGCCTTGCTCGTAAATGCTTTCAGGGTTGTGTTCAAAATCCCAGTAGCTATCAATATCTAAGCATAAGTAGAAATCGTGGGGAGCAATAGATTTTAAGACCCAATTTTTAGGCATAACAATTTTTTGAAGAAAGTTTGAAGAAGGAAGGAAATGGCGATTTTGAGTAGTTTACAGTTACGAATCAAAAAACAAAACAACAGAATGAATAATTCTTATCGGTGCTTGTGGTCCACAATCATCTGCGTTAATC
>Ga0075109_1002547_pt1 | contig 10097 bp, 5 predicted proteins | sample AntAceMetag02UKD_FD_69798 | JGI IMG/M metagenome (GOLD analysis project Ga0075109, IMG submission 69798) | Saline lake microbial communities from Ace Lake, Antarctica - Antarctic Ace Lake Metagenome 02UKD | ecosystem: Environmental > Aquatic > Non-marine Saline and Alkaline > Saline | place...
AACGAGTTTGAAAATATCGACCAGAGATCCGTTTGTAGTCATTACGCGCTTTATGCGAGCTTACACTAATCCGACGTGGCTTAAAAAAGAAACTCCACACTTGCTTGAAATCCAGAATACTCGCCGGTTCCAGCTGTCTGTTTTCTCATTCACGCAAGGCGCAGGCGCGGTGCAGAAAACTTTTCCGAGGAAGTTTTTCTCGATGTCTTGAAGTCAAGGCATACACAGTTAGAACAGTGAGTGGAAGAGTGTGGAGTTAACAGCCAAAAACTTTTTTGGAATCGTAAATTTGCGACTTTTACGATTTACGATTTTACGATTGTCACTATTACCTTGACTTCTCTTGTCAAATACAAAATACAAACTTCGAAAACTTATGAAAGTGTTGCCGCTCCAAAAATTTCTAAAGCAGCGCGTCGGCTATGGGTAATCAGTCACAGATCATTATCATCAGGTGGTCAATTTGGACCGCCGGATTTACGGCGTTGCCTTTGCCTATATGACCGATTCCACGACTCAGTGTGCCAAAGAGTTACCATTGGGAGTTTCTTAGAAGTTTCCTTCTTGAGTTATAATTTTTTATTCGCCAAATTTTAAACTTGCGCACGGTTTAGAATGTTTACCCATACAAAACGGGATATCGTCGTAGAGGGTTGCACGAGCGGTGGATTCCTGTCGACAAAGAGGGGATGCTTCTTTTCCCCGAGGGAGAAGCGTTTCCTCGACGCACAAAAAGATTCTGCCGTTCGTGCAACCACAAAAAAAACTCCGCTTGGGATTGAACCGACGACCTATGGGTATAATTTCAGACCCATAGTAAATTTTCGCGGGGAGGCTGGCAGACTGAATCGCAGAACCGGTCAATAATAAGACTGACATCATTAGTGTGTGCCAAATATAAACCGTTTTTGGCCGAATGTCGAAAACATTTTGGCAAACGCCAGAATCTTTCTTGATTCCTTCCCTCGGCACAAGATTCTTTTTGTTCTGATCACCCGATTGATGCGATAGTGCTGGTATGTTGATCGTATAATGAGTCTAATCTTAGTACACGTACTAAAAGCCCCAAAATCGACGTTCTTTAGGGTTGAAGAGGTCTGGATTTTATTATTTCCCTTATGATTTTTGCCGTTTCCAAATTCTCAAGGTATAAAGTTACATACTGTTACACATGCCACATATATACATTACGAGGCTGGGCCAGCCGGAAACCGCCCGAGAGGTGAAACTTGAATTTCTAAACTCGTTACTGGGTCAAATCGCACGATCTTAATATCGACAGGACGGCTTGATAGGGGCAAGACCATTGCCGGGCCCCGCTGACCCGTCGGCGCACTCACGCGCGGCGCACAGCGCAAAGAACTGAACAATGATTCCAAAAATCGCGCCTTGGTATCGAAACAATTTTCACTTTTGCACTCGTTTCAGTGGGCGCGAGGGTCCAAAAACCCTGCGAGCACGCGCCCGTCGGGGCGCAACCCCACGCAAAGTTAGGACTGGTTTCGGAATCCCAACGACGAGCCTCGAAAGGCAAATCTATGCATGTTTTGATAGGCCTTCAGGATCGAGCGCTATAACACTAAACCCTAATGAAACCCCGAATTGCCCGAATCGGTCCTGAGTTATTAGACCTTCAATCAGTCATTTTTTTCGGGAGCTTCACCTCTCGGGCGGTTTTTAGCTGGCCTATCCTCGTACAAATTAATGGTATTCGTAACAATATCTTGGATACGCTCCCCTGCGGATGCAGTGCGGAGAAATGCCTTTCCTGCGTGCTCTGTCTTTGCCTCTTGCTCCTAACACCATATTCTAACGTTTATCTTGCCGAAGCACAGATGCGCACACTGCGACCCGTGCGTTTCCTTACCCAGAAATGAAGCCAACACGGCTTTCTTTCTATCTCGTCGGGGGAGATGCGTTTCGTGCACGCGCTCTGTTGTGAGGACGAAACTAAGGGCCAAATCTTTCATTGTTCAGAAGTCTTTTTAGAATTTGATGGGGGTGCCACGAGCAATTGGTTTGGAGCCGAAATGATCTGGAGGCGCTCAAAGAGAATCCTTTAAAGAATCGACGATTTCCTATGCCGGGTACCAAATACCGAGGTATACGTAGGCCAAATTCATTATGTTCCCTCAAAACATCCAAACCTTTTCGGTCGCCAAAGGCCTGGTCATATACGCCACATCAACGATACCCCAGGGACAGTGGTGGATTTGTGCCGAAGATCGTGCAGTGTGCAGTGCACACATTATTGCAGTGCACACATTATTTAGCTGAGCAACACACTCTGTATAGGGTTTGGTGTGCATAAAGATCCGTTTTTCTCCCCTTCTTTTCCTTTCTATATTTACCAAATAGTTCACTCTTTCACACCCCCCCGCCTCCATATTTCCTTTTCACCCATGCGATATGATTTATAATGAAGGCTTCACGGTTTTTCCTTTGTCGTAGGAGAGTGCGTGCACATGATGTGCAAACAAAGCCCCAGAGCATTTATAACTCGAAGGGTTTTTCGGGAATTAATTGGGGGTCAAACGAGCAATTAGCATGAAGCAGGACTGATCTGGAGGCGGTCAGATATGTGGACAGGGCAAACAGCCGACGACTCCATGTGTACCGGTACAAAATACTGAGGAGTTAACACCGCACAGAGCCCCAAGTTTTGAAATCATTAGATCCATGGGTTTCCTCTCAGGGAGCAGGGAAGGATTAAATTGTATGCTTTTACTTACCTGCTGGTATCTGCTCCATCCTCTCTGATTGATAGCCTATTTCTCAATCATTAATTAATGGATGCCTTTAGATGGATTGTACACGTATTCACCCTTTGGATGTTCACGCTCACAATGAATAGAATCTAGTTGAATATCCGCGAGAGGAAAAATCTAAGAAGGGAGATCAAAACTTGAATGGTTGGAGAACGAGGTCCTTGATTGTGTATTCTGTATTTCAATCAGGTATGATGGCGCACGATTGCTTATTGTTTATTTAATGAGGCTTGTATTCTGGATTTCAACTGGGTGTGGACGCTTAATATTATTTAATATTACCGAAAGAGGTAACGGGATCGGAAAGTGCGTCAAACCTTTTTTCGCCGTTAGCACTCTCGATAATGTTAAAACCCGTCATTTAGGGGCTAGTGAAAGTTTGAAATCCTTGGCCGTTTTTCAGTGTGCAACTCACAATGGATTGAACAAATCGAGCCAACTATTTCCTATCCTGTTACCTCTTAGTTCGGTAATATTAAATAATATAAAGTGTCCACACCCAGTTGAAATCCAGAATATAAAGGTTTATATTACACCCTAATTAACGATCACTCACCTTCATCATTTTTGGCGCTCGAGCAGAAGAAGCCATCGGTCCTCAGCAAACCTGGATGCCTAAATCGACAGGCTGATTATAATCGTGTAATGTGGGGTTGAAAACCTGGCCAACAACTATGTTTTGACGACATAAAACGTAAATGACCTATGTGAACATTGCAAAGCTGCGGCGCCGTGTCGGGTCGCAATATAGTGATGCTGAACGAGGGCACATGCACGACGTCACCATCTACACCCTCTGCTAGTTTGCTTCTCCAAATCCTCATCAACGCGCGTGTCCCGCCTTAATTTACCTGATGGCCTCGCACGATTGCCTATGTTTTCTAGCCACTTTCGCACTCAAAATGGGGAAAAAGTCGCTCCCCTGTACACATATAGTGCAAAGAAATATCAAAATTACAGCATTTCGATTAAGGTTTCGAAGTATGATATGTCATGAACGCTTAAGCGCTCAATCTGTTCGAGCTAAGCTTCCAAATCTTTTTTCAAATAGGTTTTAGTTGCCATGAAGTTCCGCCGTCAAAGGAGAGCTAGGGTGCATACATTGTTTCCGCGCTCCAAGTACATCCACGTGCTCCACGTATATCCGCTGGGATCGACGTTCCACGTTGCGCTGCTGGTAGAGTTGTGCACGCAATCATCTTAATTGCTGCCACATTCAGCAGCTGGAAAAACGGACCGCTCGCCCAAAGCAACTGTTACCATAAATCAACCGACAATCACGCACGAGTCGCCGCTGCGCCAATCCACGGACCGGGAAAAGCCACCTGTCGGTCTCTGGTGGCACTAAAATTCTCGAATCAAAGGATCAGAGCTACCCCACTCTCCAGCAGGATAGAAAGGTCGAATGAGAAGGAACGAGGGAAGATAAGCTGAGAACAAAATATGGAAGAATCACCCTCTAACACATTACTTTACTTCGCGATACACGGCAAGGAAATTTGCTGCTATAACGATTTTCTTCGTTTAATTGTGCCGCGCCCCTTCATAATATGCCCTCTTTGTCCACCGTTACGTTGAAATCTTTTGCCGAAAGATCAAGCATTTGGTGGAGGACTTATTCGCATAAATGAAGTCAACATGCCACCAAAGCCGCAAAACACTTTATTTTCGGTCTTTTTTTGATGTCATATATGTACTATTCCAACTCATCGTTGAACCGATGCCGGAAAGAGAAAAATAACCAAGAAGGAAATATAATTTTAGTTTTGATGTGCCGTAAACATACCGTCGAATCATATGTAAGCATCTAGTTATCCGAGAACATGGATAGTTTTGGGGGGATCTTGGGGACGGAAAATAAGTGCTCGCTCTTTGTATAAGATCGATTTCGCGTCTCAATTATTGCCACGGTTATTTTTCCTCGTTACAAATGTTATAAATCAATCTAATTGATCAGTGTGTGTTATTGAGGTTGATCGACCGAGTGATGCTCTAATCGGTCGGGTGAGGTGTGGTGCCTGGGAGGGCTAGTTGTCGATGACATGCATTCATCTGGTGCTAGCTGGCCTGTCCAGTGATGTTGTGTTTCCCCACTGTTAATATCGCGCTTTCGATCCTGTGTGCTATTTATTGTGAACCCCATGCTTGAAAGCTTCCATCGAAAACCTGAGGAAAAGTTTCGAAGCTGTGTCAAACGTAGTGATACAAATCTGAGCGGCGTCGCAAAATCTGCGGAAAGTATTGTGGTTCGAGGAGACGCCTTTCGTCCTTGAGCGGAAGCCGACCCAATCCTCCGTTGCAGAACATTTTCCGCAGATTTTGCTACCTACGAAATTGAGGAACAACACTCAACATGCAACCAACCGCTGACCTACATATTATGTGCTCGGGTCGTTGATTAACGTCCCAGTCCCGCTTGACTAACTAAAATGTTTTTTCATTTGGACGAAACTTAGAGAAGCTCGATCTAGGCCTCCAAGAAAAATCTGAATGAACCTCACGGTAAAAGTCCTCGAACGTTAAACCTTACCGGTAGCTCTGAACACATTGATGGGTAAGACAGAGGAGACAATCAATTATATGGTCATTATTAATAGCTTAGACGGCAGAATTTGGTGACGGCCGGAATTGGCACATGGTAAACAGACGATGACGCCAATAGGTGTTCTCAGCCGGAGTTTACAGTGTGACGTGACATGCGAAGCCGAAGTGCCTATGCGCTTCAGCGATGAGGTCTTAGATGTCATTGGGATTTTTCTAACCTCAGCGCTGTGCGTCCCGTGTACCGGTACGTGGTTTAACTGAAGGCGCGATTTCAAATGATTAGCCCAAACCTCCCAAAATCGGCTCCACAGTGGCCAAAAATCCAATGAAAGTTTGGTAACATCTCCCAATGACATTTGAGTCCCCATTGCAGAACTGCACAGTGGAGTTCAAGGGGAGAATTGAGCATTGTTTCATATTTCAGATTTCCTCGTTACCTTTTGACTCGAGTCTAGCTGCTACGTTGCTCCCAAATCTTCGAAATCTGCTACGAGTATGACATCGGAACTGAAGGCAGTACCGGTGATTGTCTTCCGAAAAAGTTCAAAGGCTTTAAAAAGCTTATTACAATTTTAAAAACCTTTTTTTTACCCTACTTCCTTGCCTTATTTATACCCGTGAAAACTTACTTTTACTGTGTATCGAACATTTTAGATATAGTAATTAAGCAGATAATAAGCAACACGCGGCTTGGGCTCGAACCGATGACTGTCTGTGGGTGTTTAAATTTTTAAACACGTGCTAAAAATTCTCCCCGGGGCTTGCAGTGAGTCGCGGAATCGGCCACGTAAAACACCTTATTCACATCACAATCTCCTCGACGTAGCTATCTATAAATTCCCTCTATTGGAACTTCTCGATCCCGACTGATCGCAGTGTTTCGATTGCAACTGATTGCATCTTGCATCGCAACTCGCGATATGGTCCTAGTAAGCTCTTTATGGAACCTCATAAATAACACTGTCTGTACATCACAACCCCCAACTTCCCGAACCCTTGACCTAATTATTACCGAACACCAAACCCTTCTGTAACCATTACTTTGGAATCCTATGATCATAAATCTCAGGGCTATGTATAGGCAAGCCACAAACTTCCCAAATCGTTTCGTCCCGAGCCAAAACATGACTGATTGACTGTGTGGTGTATTAATTCAAGAATCATCAAAGTCAATTCGTGGTTTTATCAGGGCAAAAAGAATGTGCGTTTGAGCGCGTCGGTATTGTCTTACATTTCATTTTGACCTATGTCCCAGGGATCGTATGCTGGTCATAATTCACAGTGGGACTGAATGTGCGTTGGCGCGTGGTGGCGGCACAGCGACTTGAGGTTCTCCCAAGATTTTGTTGTTTTTTTATTTATTTCTTTTTTTGCGGTAAGGCCGCGAGGATGATGTGCGCTCGGATGAGCTCGACGCGGCAACTAATGGAAAATAAGACAGTCAGTCAAGCTCGTGACTATGTTACCCGGAAAACATACTTTAGAGCGTGTCTTAGCGCGTGCAGAGCGCTATGAGAAAACCAACGAATTAAATAAAGGCTTGATTTTGAAAAATCGGTATTTTTTTGGTCTATTCAACAATTATCATAAGGCCTGCGTGAGCAGTTTCATGTTTTCAGCATTCAAAAGGTTTTTATTACAAAAAGTGCATTTTTGGTGCCCATTTCGATCGACAGTTTTTTTTTAACCTGGTGAATTTTCCTTTCCCCCAATGGCGCCATACGCGACCTACGGAGCAATCAGCGTACGCGTATCGAGCTGGATGGATAGTTTATTTTATCGTACGGGTTGAAATTGTGATAACCATCAATTGAGAATGTGTGGCTTGTCCCACCCTCTGTATAAATACCATTGAATCTGTTTACCTCTTTCTTGCTACGAGTACTGAATCTTAACTCAATCCCCCAAATCCTCTCTCCCCCTCTACTGTTAATATGTATAGGTATGAATTGGCATTTATAAAGTGTTGACAAAGTGCTCGGGACCCAATATTTTATTTTTGCAAGTTACTATTTAGATAGAGGAAGGCGACTCGCGATCATTTTTGATCTATATATCTTATATACACTATTTTAGCGTTTCTGTGTCAAAACCGGTACAGGCACAGGATGTTTTTTGATAAAACTTGCACTCGCAAAACTTGAAAAATGTCTCAAACACTTTGATTTGTCATAACATATTGCGGGAAAACACGCTGGCACAAATAGGCTGTGCCGACGCGTTGTCTGGGACGGCATACGAACTCAGCTCAGATCGAGGCTGCTTAACGAGTGGATGACAGACTGCTACGAGTAGTAACATGTTACAACTAGGAGAGGGACTTGGATTTTTGTGCTACAACAGAAACACTTTACAAGGAAGGATATGGATGACGGTCTCGCCTGAGGTGTTCTTTATCATTTCTACTGATGCGCGGCAAGCTCTCACACAAAACGCTCTTTCTTACAAAGTTTTACACTCCTAATCGTCACATATATAAGGTCAGATCATCTAAACTTCTGGGAGTTCTTTCCTTCACCTAGGAATATCTCGGCCAGTGTCGACAAAGAGAAGCTCATGGTAGGTGGCAAGGGTCCAGAGGTTGGCAGGGCACTCGCCCTCGACGTCGTCGACAATCTTGCGCACTGCAATCATTGTTTCCAAACGGAGGACGCGACAGAGTTTGGCAGCTTCGAAGTTATCCGCCGCTGCGTGAATAGCTGCCATCGCCGCCTTGAGTTCGATCACACCACTCTGCATGGCGGTGCTGTCCATGCCAGCAGCTTTGGCGGAGGGGATTGCATGCTGGGTGATCATGTCGCACATGCAGCCAACCTCCATCTCGATGGTCCCAACGTAAGCATCCAGCAGGATGGACCTGCGTGCCTTACACTCCTCCTCGGTAAAGACGCTCATGGAGGAGAAGAGCTCGACATTCTTTGGGTCGACGAACTTATCGATGGCCTCAACTCCAGAGTCGATGTGGTGGAGGCCGAGCGCGTCAGCCTTTGCAGGCCATTCGGGATCGTAGCCGTTGCCGTTGAAGACGCTCCGGAAGTGCTTCTTCAGGAGGTCCTGGGCCACCTCGACAGCCGTTTCACCGGCCTCGATACGACTGGAGATGTCGGAAAATACCTTGGCAGTCATAGCATTGAGGACGACGTTCACCAGTGAAACGTTTTGGGTTGAGCCTACAGCGCGGAACTCGAAACGGTGGCCACCGAAGGGAAAGGGCGAGGTGCGGTTGCGGTCCTCAGCAGGAGCCTGGACGACGGGCAAGATATCCACACCGAGATTGACGGGGGATGTAGAGGGCTTGTACTCATAGACGTTGCCGTTCATGAACTCGGTGAGATAGTCGGTCAGCTGGCCGCCAAGGTAGGTGGAGATGACAGAGGGGGGAGCCTCCATCGCGCCGAGGCGAAAATCGTTGCCCGGGCAGGCAACAGAGAGGCGCATGAGGTCACCATATTGGTCAATGGCAGCCACGATAGCAGCCATTACAACCGGGAAGATTTCGGAGTTTCCGGACTTCTTGGTGAGGTCGCTGGGGTTGAGCAGCTGCGCGCCACAAAGTGTTGAGATAGACCAGTTGTTGTGCTTGCCGGAGCCGTTGACGCCGGCAAAGGGCTTCTCCTGCAACAGGCAGGCGAGGTCGTGCTTGGTGGCAACCTCCTCGCAGATCTGCATCACCACCAGGTTCTGGTCCGTCTGCGTGATCACAGAGCCAAACAAAGGCGCAAACTCGTACTGGTTGGGCGCCACCTCGCGGTGACGAGTCTTGAGCGGAATGCTAAGCTTGAAGCACTGGTGCTGGATCTCCTTCATGCACGCGAGGACCCTACCCTGAGTGTAAATCGGGGCCATCTAACGGTAGGGATCGCGGCCGATGTCACATGCACGACATTTTCAGACTTGAACCGAAAGAACCACACGATTGGGGAAACTGAACAACGTGAGAAGCAACCAACAGGAAAGCGAGAGCAGGAAAGCGAGTTGAGGGGAAGGAGAAGCGCAGACGATATGGTGGACTGACACGGAGAGGACCTTACGTAGTGGTCGCAGCCCTCTTGGCCACGGGCAGGCATCCTCCCCATGACGGTGCGGCCAGTGAATTGCAGGTCCAGTCGCCTTTCGTACGCCTCACGAGGAACGAAGAAGATCTCCTGTTCGAGGCCAATGTTGTTGACCATACCATCGATCTCCATGCCCATGTGCTTGAAGAGCCTGGCACCCTCCTTGGACATGGCCTGGTGCGCGCGGTGCAGAGGGGTTTTTTCGTCGAGAGCCTTGCCATCGAAGGAGACTAAGCAGGCGGGAATGTAGATGCAGTCGCCCCGTAGGAAAACGGGGGAGGACGGATCGATGGCCAGGTAGCCACCCGCAGTGTGGGTGTCGCGCATCCCGCCGTTGGGGTAGGAGGAACCGTCCGTCTCGCCGAAGAGAATGTTCTTACCCTTGAGCTCGAAGGTGGGGGTGCCGTCATCGTTAAACTCGAGCATGGACATCTGAACACAGCCGGTGTCGCCGTGGCGGAAGGTGGACGCCATGGGCTGGAACCAATGGCAAAAGGAGGTTGCCTTCCTGTCCAGCGCCCAGCACATCATCGCCTTGGCAATCTGGTCGGGCTTGGCCTTATCGTTGATCCAAGTGTAGTCATCGAGGTCCTTGCAGGTCAGACCCTGCTCCTTGAGATACTTGTCCGCCACGGCGCCCTTAAAGACATCCTCGCCGTAGCCCTCGGAGAGCGAAGGCTGTTGCGTGACGAGAGGAAGGGAAAGGTCAATGCTGTTTGCCAAAAAAAAA
>Ga0075109_1002548_pt1 | contig 10092 bp, 7 predicted proteins | sample AntAceMetag02UKD_FD_69798 | JGI IMG/M metagenome (GOLD analysis project Ga0075109, IMG submission 69798) | Saline lake microbial communities from Ace Lake, Antarctica - Antarctic Ace Lake Metagenome 02UKD | ecosystem: Environmental > Aquatic > Non-marine Saline and Alkaline > Saline | place...
GAGGCGGTGATAGGCTCGCATTCGTGTTCCTTTACTTTCGACGGTGAGAAGCACTTGGGCATCGCTGCCTCACGCATCATACCGTGGGTAAAGTTGCACTGGCGAGTTGAATCCGCGCGCCGTTGTGCCGTATTAGGCTTGCCCCATATCCACGCGCATTTCGGCACCAATCCCGCTTCTGTCGCCAATATCATGCGGGCAATGGGTGGGCCGACCTACAGCTTTACGGTCCATGGACCAGAAGAATTCGACGCGCCTCATGCGCTTGGTCTTGACCTCAAGATCGCCGACGCCGCCTGCACCATTGCCGTCAGTTCCTTCGGTCGCAGCCAACTCTGCCGCTGGGTCGATCACAGCCATTGGGGCCGGATCAGCATCGTCCATTGCGGCATTGATCCAGCAAAATTCTCGACCGTTGCGCCGATGCCTGCTTCGCCTCCCCTGAGGCTGGTGGCCATCGGACGGATGGTGGAACAAAAGGGCCAGATGGTATTGATCGACGCGTTGACCCAGTTGCAAGACTGTGACGTGCATATCACGCTTGTCGGCGACGGGCCGATGCGTCCGCAGATCGAAGCCGCAATCAAGGCACACAAGCTGTCCAGCAAGATCACGCTGACCGGCTGGGTGGATGAGGCGCGGGTTCGCGCGGAACTGGCCAATGCCCATGCGCTTGTCATGCCCAGTTTTGCAGAAGGACTGCCCGTCGTGATCATGGAAGCCATGGCCGCTGCGCGTCCCGTCATTGCAACCTATATCGCAGGCACGCCCGAACTGGTGCTACCGGGCGCAAACGGCTGGCTGGTTCCAGCCGGAAGCCCCACCGATCTGGCCGATACACTCTTGAAAGTGGCCGCACTACCGACGGCTACGCTCCAAGACATGGGTACATCCGCGCGAACGCGCGCGCTGGCACGCCATGATATCGACATTGAAGCAAGCAAGCTCGGGGCGATCTTTCAGAAAATAACCCAATTTGCCTGACCATCAGGACCGCATCCAAGACACCTTTCAGCTCTCCAGCAGCTTTTGCATTCTCCTGCCTTTCAAGCGGGTTGAATTTTGACTGTCGAAAAAAGGCAACACAGTGTTTCATTTCAGTAAAGACAAAACCTGCGCGAACACCGATTTATAGTCAGCGGGCATGCAGAATGACTGTCTTGGTCCGCCATACCAGATTAAGCAAAGGGCACTTTTTTCCAACTTATCTACACCTGTTAAACATCTGGAAAAAAACAGTAAAAAATCAATATTCCTGACAAGATCCTGTGCCCGACGGCAAATTGAATCATACAGCGACGCTGCCGATTTCGGCTCTGGGGCATCAATCTACGACAACAGGCATTCTCGCTCCGGACAAATGCCACATTTGCGTCAAGCTATCGAACGTATTTTTCGCATCTAAAGGGTGTTTACTCTTGATCTGATAGCCGTTTAAGGTTCTCCCCAAGCTTTGGCTTACTTGGGGATTGCTGCCGCTTTCCATCAACAGTTCTTCGTCCGGGAAATTGATTGACCTCGTCAATCTGTCTCTGGGTATAGCCTTGTGCGTCATAAATTGGTCCGGCCTCGAAGCCAGACCGAAAACCTGGATGTGGAGACGAATATGCGCAGATTGATCGGTTCATTGGTGACAACGTTGTTTCTTGCCGCTTGTACGCAAGGATTCACCGAGTTTCCGATCAACGAGGAGCGGCAGGCAAATTTGCCGCCGAATGTTGTCGTGACACGGCTGGATGCCAATAACGTGGGCAGCTACTCGCAGCAGCGGCGCGTGCCCGGTTCGCAGACCGTCCCAGATAGTCAGGTCTGGAACTACCAGATCGGCGTGGGTGACATCCTGAGCATCGACGTCTTCGACCACCCCGAACTGACCCTGCCCGCCGGACCGATGCGCAGTGCCGCTGAATCGGGTTTCCGCGTGCAGGCCAATGGCAGCATCTTCTATCCTTTCGTCGGACAGGTGCAGGCATCGGGCCGCGCGCCCGAACAGGTCCGCGAAGAACTCCAGACCCGACTGGCGGAATTCATCCCCGACCCGCAACTGGAAGTCCGCGTGGCGGCTTTCAACTCGCAAGCTGTCGTGGTCTCGGGCGAAGTAACAACACCTAACCGTCAATCGCTGACGAACGTACCACTCACCCTGCTTGAAGCTGTGAACGCCGCAGGCGGTCTGACCGCAAATGCAGATTCATCACGAGTCACGCTGCAACGGCGCGGCCAGTCTTATAACATCAATTTCGACACCTTCCTGCGTGGTGGTCGTCTGACCAACAACCCGATCCTGATCAATGGTGACACAATCTCGGTGCCACGCCGCCGCATCATGGACGCCTTCGTTCTGGGCCAGATCGTTGCCCCCGCCACGATCGATTTGTCAGAAGAAGACATTTCGCTGACCCAAGCCGTCACGCGTCAGGGCGGTCTGGCCGATATCCGCGCCGATGCCCGCGGCATCTTTGTGTTCCGCAGCCATGGACAGATCATCAATGTCTACCAGTTGGACACCAGCACACCCACAGGCTTTGTTCTGGGTACCCGCTTCATGCTGTCACCCAACGATGTGGTCTTTGTGACGCGCTCGCCGCTGGGCCGCTGGAACGACACGATCAGCGCAATCCTCCCGTCGATCTCGGTGGCCGATGGGGTATCAACGCTAGCAGATTGATGCAGCATGTTTAACTCGGTCCTTGTGGTCTGTGTCGGCAATATCTGCCGCTCGCCTCTGGGCGAAAGACTGCTGCGCCAAGAACTTCCCGCGCTTGAGGTAACATCGGCAGGCATCAACGCCCTTGTGGGCAAGCCTGCCGACAAAACCGCCAGCAAGGTGGCCGCTGCACATGGACTATCTTTGCACGGGCACAGTGCACGCCAGTTCACTGCCGAAATTGGGGCGGCTCATGACCTTATTTTGGTCATGGAGCCCGGCCATAAACGCGAAATTGGCCGTGTCGCGCAATATCTGACAGGCCGCGTGATGTTGTTTGACCAGTGGACCGGAAACACAGGCATCGCTGACCCTTATCTGCGATCAGAGGAATTTCACGAAAAGACATATGCCGCGGTCTTCGAGGCCGCACGGGCATGGGCAAAGCGCCTTGCCCCCAAGGAGTAGAGCATGACGACGCCAGAATCTGAAACTCTGCCAGAGGCTTCCGAGGCCGATATGGGCCAAATGCTGCGGCAGGTCTGGGCTGGCAAATACTGGGTGCTGTTGTTTACCGTCCTGTTCGGGCTGGCTGGCACCATCCTTACAAAAAGTACGCCGCCGACATATCGCTCCGATGCGTTGATGCAGCTTGAAGACAACAGCCGCCAGATGACGCTGCCCAACTCCATCCGCGACCTGACCTCCGGCACACCACGCAGCGTGACCGAGATCGAAATTCTCTATTCCCGCCTTGTGCTGGGACAGGCCGTGGCCGACACCCATATGGACTGGATCGCGACACCGCGCCGCCTGCCGGTTATCGGTCAGGCTGTAAACCAGTTGGGCCTGCCGCTACCCGATCTCCCGTTTCTGCGACCTTTCGCCCACGGAAATGAGGCGATCGAAATGGACCTTCTTGAAGTGCCCCCGCACTGGATCGGACGCGCCATCGTCCTGAACGTCGACAACGAAGACGCAAGCAATTTCTCGCTACTTTTGCCTGATGAGCGCGTGATCACCGGCACTGTCGGCCAACAGATCACCGATGGATTGCTGGGCTTCGGAATACGGGTGCGCTCCCTTCAGGGAGAGCAGGGTCGCCAGTTCATCATCGCACAGATCGACGAGGGCGGCGCTATCATCGGATTGCGCAACCGCCTGTCAGTCTTTGAACGCGGTGGTCAATCCAGTATCCTCGAACTGTCCCTGACCGGCAGCGACCCGCGCGAGATTGAGCGGGGTCTGCATGCCATCACGCAGGCTTATCTGCGCCAGAACGTCAGCCGCTCCGCAGCCGAGGCGCAAAGCAGCCTCGAGTTTGTCGAAAGCCAACTGCCCGATGCAGAAGCTGCCATGCGCAACGCCGAGAATGCACTGAATGAATACCGTCAAGCGCAACAGGCGATCGATCTGGGATTCGAGGCGCAAAGCCTGCTCACGCAGGTCAGCTCGATCGAGGTCGAGTTGCAGCAGCTTGACGCGCAGGAAGACGAGCTTTCGCAACGCTACACCACCAACCACCCGAATTATCAGCAACTTCTGGCCAACCGCGCGCGGCTGGAAGAACGGCTGGAACGGCTGCGCCGCGACGTCGGCGAATTGCCGGAAACCCAGCGCGAGGTGTTCAACCTCACCCGCAATCTGGAACTCGCCCGCGAGGTTTATGGCCAGCTTCTGAACCGCACACAGGAATTGCAGGTGCTGCGTGCCAGCACCATCGGCAATGTGCGAATCGTCGATGTCGCTCGCGCCTCGCCCATCCCCATCGCACCACAGGAACGCCGCACGATTGCACTCAGCATCATTCTGGGACTGATGGCGGGTGTCGGTTTCGTCTTTCTGCGGCTCTGGCTAAGGCGCGGCGTGCAGAGCGCCGAACAGATCGACGCACTGGGTCTGCTGGTTTTCGCCACCGTCAACGTCGCACCGCAGGCCGAAAATGCCCATAAACGCAAAGGGGCCATCCCTATTCTGGCTCTGACCGATCCCGGCAATCTGTCGGTCGAAGGATTCCGCTCGCTCCGCACCAGCCTGCATTTCGCGATGATGGACAGCCGTACAAATTCCGTGGCCCTGACAAGCCCTGCGCCCGGTGTCGGTAAATCCTTCACCGCCGTGAACCTTGCCGTGGTCGCAGCGCAGGCGGGTCAACGTGTCTGTCTGGTGGATGCCGATATCCGGCGCGGCTATCTGCGGCGCTATTTCGACATCCCCAAGGATCAACAAGGACTTTCCGACTTTTTGACCGGAGACGCCAAGCTGGACAAGATCCTGCTGCCCGGTCCGATCCCGAAACTCTCGGTCATCACCACGGGCCATTACCCGCCCAACCCGTCCGAACTGCTGATGTCCTCCAGTTTGCAAGACCTCATGCAGCAACTTGACAGCCGGTTTGACCTGATCATCGTCGACACGCCCCCTGCCCTTGCTGTCACCGATCCGGTGATCGTGGGCCGTCAGGTGGGTGCTACCATCGCCGTGGCCCGTTTTGACGTCACGCCGTTGCGCGAGATTGACGCGATGCACCGCCTGCTCCGCAGTTCCGGCGTCAATGTTGCAGGTGCCGTTCTCAACGGGTTCGATCCCGCCCGCGCCAAAGTGTCCAGCGGCTATGCCTATAGCGCCAGCTACCGCTACGAATACAAAAGCGCCGGAGAGTAATGACCGCGCCAATGATCAACCGCTTGAAACTGAAAAGCTCGTCTTTGGTTCTGTTGCTGCTTGCAGGTTTGGGCTTGTCACGCTGCGACACGCCAAAGCCGCTGGACCCAGCCGCTTATGACGCGCTTTACGCGACACCCGCCACGATTCCGGCAGGGCCGCAGCGCGTTTACCATCTGGGTCACAGCCTTGTCGGGCGCGACATGCCCGCGATGCTGGCGCAACTGGCCGGTGACGGGCACAGCTATGAAAGCCAGCTTGGTTGGGGCGCTACCCTGAAATCCCATTGGGACCCCGACGTGCCGGTGAACGGATTCGAGACGGAAAACAATCACCCCCGCTACCGCGATGCGCGTGAAGCCACCGCCTCGGGCGATTATGACGCGCTGATCCTGACCGAGATGGTCGAGATCAAGGATGCTATCAAATACTTCCAAAGCGCCGACTACCTGCACCGCTTCGCGCAGGCCGCCATGCAAGCCAATCCCGATAGCCGCGTCTATCTCTACGAGACATGGCACAACCTGTCGGATATCGACGGCTGGCTGGAACGGATCGACCGCGACCTTCCGGAATATTGGGAGGGCGAGATCCTGCGCCGCGCCCTCGCCCACGACGGAATGGACCGCCCGATTTATCTGATCCCCGCAGGTCAGGTCATGGCGCGGATCGTGCGCAAGATCGAAACACAACCCGACGGCATCGAAGGTCTGAGCAACAGGCAGGATCTCTTCTCGGACGACATCCACCTCAACGATCTGGGCGCCTATATCATCGCCCTGACCCATTTCGCTGTAATCTATCAACGCTCGCCCGTCGGCTTGCCGCATGAATTGCGCAAGGCAGACGGCACAGCGGCGCAAGCCCCCTCGGCGCAAGCCGCCGCGATGATGCAGCGCATCGTCTGGGATGTTGTACAGTCCATGCCGAAAACCGGTCTGCCGCAGGGATAAAGGCGCCGCGCGTCAGCTTCCGCTGACGCCGCTTCCCTCATATTCCGTCACAACTTTCCACACCAGTTCCTGCATCCAGCGCGCCTGCTCGGGTGTGGGCGATGTCGGCATCCCCAACCGGTTCGGCAACCCGCGCGGATCGCGTTCATATATCACTGCAAAATGCGCCAGCGCGATAAAGTAGGCCCCCAGATCGTTGAGGTGGATATCATCCTTGAACAGATCAGAGATATCCGTAAATCTCGGTGCCTCCCCCGCCTCGATCGCATCATACATCGCCGCCATCAGCAAAGGCCCCGGTATCATCCGCATCGGCGGCGACTCTTCCGGACGGTTCGCGTTGACATGATCCTGAATCTGCTCCCACATCCCCATCTCTCGCGGCAACCGCTCGCGGAAGGGGATGTTGCCATCCGGATCTTTATACGGGTTCTCGGCATCCGGCCCGCTATCGATGTTCACCCAAGTGGCATAAAGAATTGTCTCGGCCCCTTTGCCACCGTTGCCTTCGGTCCATGCATGCGCGAACCAGCGCAGAGCTTCATCGGGCGAGTTATGCCATGGAAAGGTTCCCGAAAGCGAAACACGCTCGGTCGTCACTAACAGATCATAATTGCCTATATCCTTGCGGGCGTCATGTGGTCCGTTACCAGATTCGTTTTTCCATCGCCAATCCATCGGACTGCCGGGAATGGTAGAGCGCGTGATGACAACACCCCGATGGCCTGAAGCAACAACCATTGCCCGCAGCGGATCAAAGACTGGGTCGGTCAGACTATGACCCGACTGGATGACCCGAATGGTCAATGGTCGGTCTTGCGCTATCGTATTTGTCGCTAAGACAACGAAAAATGCACAAAGTATCGTTCTTAGAACCAAGCCGGTGGAAATCGGAAAATTGGCCGTTTTAGGTATAAAGGTCATGATTCTACCTCAAAATTCTCGTTTCAGATGATTTTGACAGTCTAACTGATCAATGCATATTTTCCACGATGGGACGAATACAACGTGTCGTCACTTGATGGTGACGGAATAAGGACAACGATCCATTATGTCACACAATCCCTCTGAACAGTGTACATCAATGCGACACCAAGAATCGCTAATTTGGAAACATAAAACGCACATAATTTTCTGGTAAAGTATTTTTTTACTAGTTTTCAATATCTTTAGCAATATTTTTCTAATTTTCAGTCTCGTCTACAAGCTCTCTCCCCACGGTATGACTCATGCCAATCCAGTGATGCTCCACTAAACTTCACGCCATCCCCAGAGAATTTTGATGAAATATTCTACTATTTTCTTCACAGACCTGCAGAAAGAACAACCTCAGGTTTTTTTATATCATATCCAATCACAAAAGGTTGATAGAAAGGATGGTTAGAGGTAGCATTTAGTACAGTTATCTGAACCTCCTTTGAAAACAGGCGCACAATGGCACAAACTGTACTACCTATTGATCCGGATACATTTTCTCTTCGATCCTCCGCCGCGAAAGATATCGCCACTCAGTATTCTGCTGAGTATCAGGGTCGTGAGCCTTACCCCTATGGCTCATTTGATAATTTTCTACCTGAAGAAATTTTAGAAAATGTTCTGAAAGAGTTGGCGCAATTGCCAGAAGCAGAGTCCAGTTTCAATAGGGCCCAAGAAAAACTTAAATCTGCTTATTCACCAGAACGTTTACCGCCTTACACCCGAAATCTTTTCTACGCCCTGAATTCAAGACCATTTCTGGCATTTTTGGAGGAGCTCACTGGCATCCCGGGACTTATCCCCGATCCCTACTTCATCGGAGGCGGCGTTCATATTACCCAGAATGGCGGGCACCTGGATATCCATGCGGACTTCAACCATCATGGCAAACTAAACCTTGAGCGCCGTTTGAATGTCCTCATCTATCTGAACAAGGATTGGAAACCGGAATGGGGTGGCGAGTTTGAAATCTGGAGCACGGATATGACTGAGAAAGTCAAATCTTTTACTCCTGTTTTCAACCGCATGGTATGTTTTAATACGCGCTCCGACACATGGCATGGCAACCCAGAGCCCGTAAACAACCCCAATGGCGAACCACGCATGTCCCTAGCGCTGTACTATTACACTGCTACTTGGTCAGAGACTCGAAAAGGCCACACGACACTGTTCAAACCGCGGCCCGGTACGATAGACAAAGCTGACCGTCAGGTTGCCAGACATGAGTTTTTGCAAAATATTCTTCCTCCGATTGTCTTCCGCAAAGTCATTGGTCGACTTGCACGTTTCGGCTTTTGAACATATTACCCCACCAGAAAGATTTCAGGTGGGTTGCACCAATTTTTTGCATTAGGCTCCACGGAGCCTAATTGTCAGCATCACGTAAATCAGTCACTTTTTTTGATTATCAGCACGCCTTCCCCTGCTACCCTCACGAGTAAACGACGCCCAACGAGAGAGAGAAAATGGTTCGTTCGGCACATTCTAGAAAGAATGGCCTTTGGCCATCGCAGCAGCCACGTGGCATTCTGATTTTTGCACTTTTTTTGCTCGAACTTTTTACGCTCGTGATTGTCCATCAGTTTTTTGTTACCTTCGAATGCGGCGACACAGACTCGATGGCAACATGTCGTTTTCTGCGTAGCTTCGTCGCCCGCAGTCTTGTGGTTTTTGCAGCCTTCAGCGTTCTTTACTGGGCACGACCAAAAGCCTTTTCCGACTTTGCCAACGCCTCGGCCCGCCACGCAGGCCGCAGCTGGATGGCTTTGCATCTCGTCGGATTGGCTTTGATCTGGACCCCTCTGGCTCTGACAGGTTCGCAGGAGCTTGGTGCAAACTTCGATATCTGGGCCCTGCTCTGGGGCGCAGGGTCTGTCCTAGCAGCCCTTGGTGGCCTGTTCTGGATCGCGCCGCCCCGCGCGTGGGGGAATTTGCTGTCGCAAGATCACTACCTTCCTTTGGCAGTCCTACTCACCGCCGCCGTTTTGCCCGATCTGGCAGACCTGATCTTGCCGATCTGGGATCTCAGCATGGTCACAGAGGTTACATTCTTTGCTGTTTACCAACTCCTCAGCCTCTTCAACAGCACAACCTATGCCGACCCTGCCACCTATATTATCGGGGTTGAACAGTTCGCTGTTCACATCGCGCGCCAATGTTCGGGTGTCGAGGGAGTCGCCCTCACCACCGCGTTTGTTCTGTTTTACGCGCTTCTTTTCCGCAAGGATATCCGGCTGACACGCTACTGGCTTACAGTCCTGCCGCTCGGCATCCTCTTCAGTCTTGTACTCAACGTCATACGCATAGCGGTTCTCATCCTGATCGGCGCACATATCTCGCCCGACCTCGCGGTAAACGGATTTCACAGCTATGCGGGTTGGCTCTTTTTCACCGTTCTCGCCCTCGGGCTGATCTTTGCGGTGCAGAAAGTCAGCTGGCTTCACCGCGATCCGGTCAGCCGCAGGCCTGCAGAGCCGATCAAGGACGATCCGCTGGCCGCAAGAATTCTGCCTTTTGTTGCCTTCATGCTGGCAGGTATCCTGACGCAAGCGCTGATCCCTGTGCCATCGCTCGGCTATCCGCTGATCGTACTGGCCCTTGGCATCGCGGTGTGGACCTTCCGCCACCATTACCGCAGCCTGCCCTGGTCGCTTGACCCGCTTTCCATCGGCGCCGGCCTGATCGTTGGACTTGGCTGGGTATTCATGGCCCAAACCGGCAATACAGATGCATCCCCCTCCGTGCCAATAAGAGTGAGACAATTGAGTGGCTGAAGTTTACACTTGAGGGTGTAGGAGAACGTACCCATGGTTATGCCTTCGAAGACACCGCTTTCTGACGATATTGTGTCTG
>Ga0075109_1002550_pt1 | contig 10090 bp, 9 predicted proteins | sample AntAceMetag02UKD_FD_69798 | JGI IMG/M metagenome (GOLD analysis project Ga0075109, IMG submission 69798) | Saline lake microbial communities from Ace Lake, Antarctica - Antarctic Ace Lake Metagenome 02UKD | ecosystem: Environmental > Aquatic > Non-marine Saline and Alkaline > Saline | place...
CATGCGACCACGGGACCTCGGAGAATTGCTCGTGAGGCTAGCCACGGCACAGCGCACGGCGCGAATGCGGTCAGCAGCGCCCGCGTGCGCGCACCCTCTCACCGCCAGCGCGGGACGTCACATCGCGCGAGGAGGTATCGGAGAACCCAAAACCTTAATCCATTATACCTAAAGCCCTGCACCCTGCACCCTTAACCCTCAAGCCAAAAGCGCGACACCCTGAACCCTCAATCTAGCCACCCAAATGATATGCCCTAAACCTTGGATCCTAAACCCTAAATCCTTGACCCTGAACCCTGCACCCTAAACCCTAAACGTTATACCCCAAACGCTTACCCTAAACCCTAAACCCTAAACCCTTAAACCCTACACCCTTAACCATAAACCCTAAACCCTAAACCCTGAAACCTAAACCCTAAACCCTAAATCCTAAAATTTGAGCCATAGACCGTTACCCCTAAACCCTAAGCCCTAAACCCTAAACCTTAAATCCTGAACCATAAATCCTTAACCCTAAACCCTAAACCCTGAACCCTGAACCTAAACCCCAAACCCTTGACCCTAAACCCTCAACCCTCAACCATAAACCCTCAACCCTAAACCCTTAACCCTGAATCCTAAACCCTCAACCCTAAACCTTAAACCCTCAACGCTGAACCCTAAACCCTAAACCCTAAACCCTAAACCCTAAATCCTAAACCCTAAACCTAAAACCTCAAACTCTATTCTCCAAACCCTAAACCCTAAACCCTAAACCCTAAACCCTAAACCCTAAACCCTAAACCCTGAACCCTAAACCCCAAACAATAAACCCTGAACCCTAAACCCTAAACCCTAAACCCAAAACCCTACACCTTGAATCCAAAACCCAAAACCCTAAACCCGAAGCCCTAAACCCTAAACCCTAAACCTGAATCCTACACCCCAAACCTCAACCAATAAATTTTATGCCCTAACACCTATACCTTGAACCCTAAACTCTAAACCCTGAACCTTAAACCCTGAACCCTAAACCCTGAACCCTGAAACCTAAACCTGAAACCCTCAACCCTCAACCCTAAACCCTGATCCCTAAACCCTAATCCTGAAACCCAAAACCCAAAACCCCAAAACCCCAAACTGTGAATCCTGAACCCTGAATCTCAAACCCTAAACCCTTCACTCTAAACTCTGAACCCTGAGTCCTAAACCCTACACTCTAAATTCTAAACCCTGATCCTTAAACTCTCAACCCTTAATTTCCAACTTTTTAAACCTTTAACCCTAAACCCTAAATCATGAATCCTAAACCCTGAGGCCCTGAGGCCCAAATCCTAAACCCTAAACCCTGAACAGTAACCCTTTACCACAGACCATATACCCTATAGCCTTTACGCTCTATCCTACACCCCAGACCCTAATGCCCAAACCCTAAATCCTAAACCCCAAACCCTAAATTCTCAACCCTTACCCCTGAACTCTAAACCCTTAACCCTAAGCCCTAAACCCTAACCCCATAGGGCCAAACTCTTGGCCCTACACCCTAAACCCGAAACCCTAATCCCTACACCCTAAACCTTGAACCTAAAAACCCTCAGCCTAAACCCTGAACCCCAAACCCAAACTCTAAACTCTAAACCTCAAAAACGCCAAACTTTCAACGCCAAACCATAAACCCTTTTACCCTCAATCCACAAACCCTAAACCCTAACCGCTCAACCTTAAACCTCAAAAACCACAGGAACGTCGTCGTCAAACACTGGCAACACTGGCTTCTATCACCCTTGCCAACGACAAAGACAGCATGGCACGCGTCGGGGGCTCGCGTTGACGCCGAGCTCACACCGTGACCTCTGCGTCCCAACGGTGGCGATGGCGGCCTCTCATTGGCCGGCGGGTCCAGCGGCGGCTTCTCATTGGACGAGAGGGGGGGAGTCAGCGCTGCATATTCAATCAGCGGCGGCGACGTCGCGGACTGTGACGGCACGGGCGGCGGACCAGACCGGCGGACCTCGCACTAGTCTCGATTCAGGCGCGTCGCCAACGCCGCTCCCTCCCTCTCCCTCGCCCTCGTCGCCGCGCGAACGCGCAGTTCGGTGGGCTGCGAGGATCGCTGGAGACTCCGACCCCTCGAAGTCTGCGGCTGAGGCGGGTCGCCTGGCGCGCGAAATTACGGCGCACGACATTCGCTACTACAACGACGCAGCGCCGCGCGTGTCGGACGCCGAGTACGACGACCTGCGGCTGCGCCTCGAGGCGCTAGAGGACGTGTGCCCCGCGCTCCGCCGCAGCGACAGCCCCACGCAGCGCGTCGGCGCGCCACCGTCCTCCTCCTCGTCGTCGTCCTCGAGCGCCACCGCCTGGGCAACGCTCCCGTCCGTGCGACACTCGGTCCCCATGCGGTCGCTACAGAACGCCTTCAACGCCGACGAGGTAGAACTCTGTACCTATAGTCACTGAATCTTTTTCTTTATTCCCTGAGATCCAACCCCTAAATCTTATACCCTAAATCCTAGATTCTAAACCCTAAACCCTAACCCCTAATCCCTGGACCATGAGTCCCAAACTGTAAACCCCAAGCACTAAACCCTGGACCGGACCCTGACCTATCAACGCCGATGCCTAAGCCCGGAGAGCGAAACCCTACACCCTAAACCCTAAACCCTAAGCCCGAAACGATGAACGATAAACCCTAAATCCTAAACCCTAAACCCTAAACCCTATACTCTAAACTCTTACTCCGAAATCCTGGATCCTAAACCCTAATGCGCACACCCTGTACCCTAAATCCTAAACTCTAAAGCCTAAACCCTAAACCCTATTTACTTAACCCTAAACCCTAAACCCTAAACCCTTAACCCTAAACCTTAAACCCTAAACCCTGAACCTTAAACCCTAAATTATAAATCCTAAATCCTAAACCCTTAAGCCTAAATCCTAAACCCCTAAAACCCTGAACCCTAAACACTAAACACTGAACCCTAAACACTTAACACTGAACCCTAAACCCTAAATCCTGATTCCTAAACCCTAGACCCGAAACCCGAAACCCTAGACCATAAACCTTCAATCCTAAACCCTGAACCCTGAACACTAAATCCTGAATTCTTAACCTTCAACCCAAAACCATAAACTTCAAACCCTTTACCCTTAACCCAAAACTCAAAACCCAAAATCCCAAACACTTAATCCTAAACCTTAAGCCCTACACCCAAACCTCAAACCTCAAACCCATTAATCTAAAATCCAGAATCCTATATCCTAAACCCTAAAGCCAAGACCCTAACCCCTAACCCCTAAACCCTCAACCCTAGTTCGTAAATCCTTTACCCTACACCCTAAACCCTGAGCTCCGAAGGTGGCCGCGTTCATCCTCCGCGCCCGGCGTACACTGGGCGGCGAGTATGCCGTCCCGCCTCCGCCGACGACAGGGACAACGCAGCAGCACCCAGCGACGGAAGCTTCTCATTGGCCAGCGGATACCAGCTCATCACCTCTCCGCCAATCAGGGGCAGCGGCTGCGATGGATGAGACAGCCATGGAGGCGACGGGGACTTCGCATCGGATATCGGACGTCAACTCAGCACCTCTTAGCCAATTAGCGGTGGCGGCGGACGTCAACTCAGCACCTCTTGGCCAATCAGAGGCAGCAGCGGCACCTCTTAGCCAATCAGAGGTGGCGGCGGCCGTGGATTTTCTGCTTCCCTTCCAGATGTGTGCCGAGCCGAAGATCGACGGCGCCTCCGCGGCAGTGCGGTACGAGCGGGGCGTGCTGACTCGCTGCGTGTCGCGTGGTGACGGCGAGACGGGGGAGGACGTGACGCAGCAGCTGGCAGGATGCACGGGGGTGCCACTCACCCTGACCGGCGATCCTGGCACCTGGCCCGAGGTGCTGGAGGTACGAGGCGAGGTGCACATCCGAAACGCCGACTTCGACGCGGCGAACGCGGCGAGGGAGCTTAAGGGCCTGCGGTTGTTCAAGAGCGCTCGGAATGCGGCGGCAGGGGCCATGCGGCGGCTAGAGCGGCCCGCCGGGGATGGCACCGATGCGGGCCCACTTCGATTCCTTGCTTACTCGTGGGGCGAAGTGAGAATGGCCGCCATGCAATCTTCCTCTGCTGCCGCCACCGCCGGCATCGCCTCCCCTGAAAACGGCGGCGACGACGACCTCTCATTGGCCAATAGACGCCAGCTCAGATCCTCCCAGCCAATCAGCAGCGGCGAACTCCAAGGAAACGGTGGCGACGACGACCTCTCATTGGCTAATATACGCCAGCTCAGATCCTCCCAGCCAATCAGCAGTGACGAACTCCACGATAACGCGCACGAAGCACCGCCCTGGCCGTCTCAGTCTGCGTTTTTGGCCGCTTTACCCGCATGGGGGCTGAGTCCAGTTCCCACACTCGCAGTCAGCGACTCCACCTGCGTTCTCATGGCCGCGCACGCACAGTTGGCGGCGCGGCGGGACGCGCTCGGATACCACGTGGACGGTGTGGTGTACAAGGTGGATGACACGTGTCTACAGCTGAGGCTCGGGTCAGACAGCCGCGCCCCCCGCTGGGCCACGGCGCACAAGTTCCCGGCGGAGACAGCTGTCACCACGTTAGTGGCGGTGGACGTGCAGGTGGGCCGGACTGGGGCGCTGACCCCAGTGGCGCTGCTGCACCCGCCGGTGACGCTCGGCGGCGCCACCGTATCACGAGCCACGCTGCACAACTTCGGCGATATCGCACGGAAGGGCTTGACGGTGGGCGCCCGTGTGGTGGTGGAGCGGGCAGGGGACGTGATACCGCGGGTCGTAGGCCTCGCGGGGTCTGCCGGATGGGATGGCGACGACCCCCCCGAGGCGGCAAGCGTAGGGGTCGCGGCGGCGGCGGCGGCTCCTACCTGCTGCCCCGCGTGTGGATCCGCAGTAAGACGCTCTCCGCTGGGTGCGGCGTCTCGATCCCGCCCGGGGTCGCCGAAGAAGAAGCGCGGGAACGTCGGCAAGGGCAGCAACGATAGAGAACGGTTGGCAACGGCGATGGAGGAGGATGGCGCCGTTCAGGCGGCAGCGGTGGGGAACGACGTTGGGATCGACGGTGTCGCGCCGGACGCCGCTCACGTGGATGAGACAGGGAGGGCGGAGGCGGCGGAGTGTGGAGATGATTTAGTGGCGGGCAAGGAGGATGAGGAGATAGAGGCGGCGGCAGAGGAGGCTGCGGTTCTCCGGTGCACAGGGGGACTGAAGTGCCCTGCGCAGGCTGTCGAGCGCATCGTGCACTTCGTCTCCCGTGACGCGCTCGATATCCGCGGTCTGGCCCGGCAACAGATTCAGCAGCTCCACGACGCCGGGGTGGTGTCTTCCCCCGCCGATCTATTCACCCTCAAGGCTCGGTTTCAACACCTCGGCGTCGACCCCGACGCCGCCGTCGACCCCGCCGCCGCCGCCGACCCCGACGCCCCCACTGACCGCGACCTTCGGACGCCCACCGCCGCCGCCACCACCGCTGAGCCCGCCAGGGATGAAGCCGATAGTGACCCGGAGCTCCCCGCATTCTGGCTGTACACCTCCGGCAAAGACAAGGTATGGGACCCCTTGTAATGAACTCATACTTCTCGAGTGAATGGAGTCCGTATGAAAGATGAACCGCCCATGTATAGAATTATCGTCTTAGGATATAAATATACAATATGGGAGGGGTCAACCACTGTCACTCACACTACTATCTAGGTGGGGAAATACCGTCTTTGGATCATGATCATGAGGAATAGACCACCTGCCCTACATCGGCTCAGGGAAAAATCTCCTATTATACAGATAATTTTGGGCCTCGTAGGGGCTCTTTCATTCTACAAATGGCCCCTCTGTAAGGGTTTTTACCCCCAGCCGATATATAGGACAGGTGGTCCATTACGCCCCTGCTGCTAGCAAAAAATATTGCCGTTTTATTGGGGCCCAGCCTGACGGCGCAGGGCATGGGTATCTCTTAGCCAATCATAGAGCTGATTTTCCTCATGATTATCAGAATACGACAGTTCAACAGATGCCAGTGTAAATGACAGTGGTTGCCCCTAGCCTGCCAAACTATACCGTATAACTAATCCTCTGGGGCCGCATACCAGGGCAAGCTGAAGCGTTCGACGAAGAAGCTGTTCATCGCACTTGATGATGTGGCGGTCGGCGTCCCGCTGCACCGGTTCATATTCGCACTAGGCATACCGCAGGTGGGAATTACCACGGCGAAGCTGCTGGCCGGAAGGTACGGCTCACTGGAGGCCTTCAGGGCCGCCGCGGTGGCCGAAGTTGACGCGGCGGCGGCGGCGGCGGCGGCGGCGGTGGCGGATACGAAGGTCGACGAGGCGGAAACAGTGGCACTGGTGGCGCTGGCAGTGGACGTGAGCGTGGTGCCTCCTGGTGATGATGACCTTGCTACAGAGGTGGCGGCAATATATCCGGAGGTGGAGGCGATGGAGGAGGAGGAGGGGCAGGAGAAGGAAGAGGCGATGACCGATATTGTCGGCATCGGTCCCGTGGTGTCAGCCACGGTGGGTGAGTTCTGGGCGGAGCAGGCAAACGCAAGCGTCGTCGATGACATGCTTGCCGCTGGCGTCGTCGTCCTCTGCGCCGCTCACGTGAGCCAGAAACCCCGCGAGGAGGAAGACGCGGGGGTCGGCGCGGCTACTGCTGCTACAACTGTAGCGGCTGCAGCCTTCATCCGTGAGGGTGACGACGCTGGGGTTGACGAGCAGCGGATGTCTGATGAATCTTCGACGGGGAATCCATTAAAACCGACCCGTTCGGCACCTCTTGCCGGCATGCACGTGGTGGTGACCGGTACAGTTCCCGGCATGACACGCGAGGCAGGGCGTTTAGGGTTTAGGGTTTAGGGGTCAGGGTTTCCGGTTTAGGGCTTAGGGCTTAGGGCTCAGGGCCTAGGGTTTAGGGTTTAGGGTTTAGGGTTTAGGGTTTAGGGTTTAGGGTTTAGGGTTTAGGGTTTAGGGGTTAGGGCTTAGGGCTTAGGGTTTAGGATTTAGGGTTTAGGGTTTAGGGTTTAGGGTTTAGGGTTGCGCCAACGCAAGTCGACCACGCTGCGCTTTACCTCGTTCGAAGTTCAACACCCGCAAAGCTTAGGTGTGTCGACTCGCTTCTACTCACTCAAGTGTGTTGTGATTACTTAGCTTGCGAATGCAAAATGGGCTAAAATTAATATCATCGACGCTACGAGCGGGAGGCATTCGAAGCCGTGGTGGCGGCCGGGGGAACGGCGCAGAAAACTGTGAGCGGCAGGACGGACCTTCTGGTGTTTGGGGAGGGCACGGGGCGGCGCAAGGCAGAGGCCGCGGCTGTGAAGGGCGTGCGAGTCATCGACGCGGCCGCCTTTCTGCGCATCCTCGTCGGCGAAACAGACTCGAAGGCTGAATACTGAGGACTGAAACAACATTTATTTCTACATTAGCCCGTGCACACTCAGCAGCCCGCCCATCTGCCGCCGTGTTGTCGCCTAGATAGACTTACCACTAGGGAGGTCGTTCCGTTCCAGGTGGAGACAGGCTTTCCATCATTTACTCGTTTCTGAAATAAAATGTCGGTCAGCTGTCGGTCAGTCGTTTGAATATATTGAAGGAGATGCTAACGCTAGCAATGCACATGCCCACGGCGCACGCTCAATGCGGGACTGATCCCTTGCTGTCCGTGCTACACTGGTGAAGCACAGGCCGACTAAAGGTAGAGCTATTCGGTCCCTTGGACTCAGACTTGGCGCATCGGTCGCTTCTGACGAGGTTAGCGCCCCCTCTTTTCGGAACGTTGAACCGTTCACCTGGGTGCTGGGTCAATTGATGTCCAGCCCATCGTACAGAGGGGTAATCTTCGTCCCCTTCACGAGCAATTCGTCCGATTGTCTCACCAACAGTCTTCGAAGGCTGAGTATGTGACTGTCTGACGGTCAGACTGTGCCGTTTATAAAATAACGCACGAGTACCGGGTACAGCCACACAGTCAGACAGTTGTAGGCTTCTGACAGTGGGTCTGACCAACAGTCTGCACACACTTGCCCTCATGCAATACCACGTACGATGCGCCCCACCGTGGATCTCCGTAAACACTTTATCACGAGTATCCCCGGCACGAAATGCGGAAGCCCCCCAAGGATGTCCTCTTTTCATATGAATGAAAGGTAAACACTGTCTCCGGCTGGGTGGCTAAATCCCCCAAAACGTAATGGCGGCGCCGCGGCGCTCAACCTGTGCATGCACGTTAACCCCGCGCAGAGTCCACATGGAAACCCAGTTAAACAGATCGTATCTCCTAGCTCGAGGGCGCATATAGAGCGATTTCGGAGCGCCGCCACCATGAAAGGCTTGAGCCTCCGCGAGCAGGATGGCCCGTTTCCAGACTGGAAAGGACAACAGCTATAAGATAGATCACTTTTCCAGACAGAGACCTCGCTGGTGGAGCATCATGCCAGCTAAATGCAGCATCTATGTTGTTAGACTGATGGACAGTTGCTCGTCCCACTGCCGGGTGCACTTTACTGCTCGTGCCATGCGACAACTTGCTACCTTGCGCAGCGTGTCGACGCTCTTGAAAAGTGTTCGGGGGCCCAGTCATTCAACTCACAGGTTGGACTACTCGAGCCGAGCCCCTGTCTTTTCGAGCGATTAAGGATTTGACCCCAAAAAATATGGTTTATCAGATTGCACTCTGATAATCGGCTTTTTGGGGTGCCAGCTGGCTAATGTCCAAACGCTAAAATGGTATACCAATCTTCCGACTGACCGCACAGTTTGACAGTGTGAAATGGCCAAATCCTTTTAGTTGCTCGAAAAGACAGTGGCTCGGCTCGAGTAGGAGCAGTATCCATAGCCTAAAGACATTTTTTTCTTTACACATACTACTGGTGGACAAGTCGGGTTTCCCCTAATGGTGCATCGTGTCGCAACTACCTAGCCTAAAGACAAACAGTTGCCTCAGACACGTAGCTTGCTACCAGCGGCAGGGTGATGCATGCACTTGCATAGGAATGGGCTCCTATTTCCTAGAGCTGAACTCGACGGAGGTGTTGTTGTTTGCGTCATTATCACTGTCTCGACGCCCGGGTTCCATCAGTGCATCTCCTCCGTCGCTGTATACTGCCTCCTCGCCCGAATAAGATGCTCCGCGCTCGACGTGTCATCACTGAGAGACGACCTACAAGTGACGCGGGGAGGAGGCGTGGCTTAAACAAGAAGGTAACGTACTAACGATCCAATCGCTTCCTCTTGTCATGGCGCTACGTGTCACGACCGCGATACCGTCCGGCGCGACCACAGCACGACCCCCGGTCAATCTTCCTCGCGCGGCGGTACTACGGCACCAGTCTCGCCCGTGCTCCCGTCTGCATCGCGTGCAATACAACTAGCGTAAGGCAGTGATCACCCCAATTGCCGGTTCCATAGATATCCTGTGCAGATGCGGCGACCTTGGTGGAAGACACGGCAGCGTTCCAAGTGCGCGGCGACCCCTGGGCGACTTCCATGTCGTGACAGCTTAATTATGAGCCAAGCCTCAAGTAGCTTCAAAGAACGAGATACCACCTCTGCTTGAAGCGCACTCGAGGGCGCACGCGAATCGCACTGTCCCTACACCCGTCTGGAAGCCGTTACCCATGCTGTTGACATTTAAGAGCAGGGAATGTGAGCTGTTCAATGAGAGTGGCGCGGAGTCTACTTGCTGAGCGGTGGGAGCTGGCGGGTGTATGACAAACGGACTGGCAGACTGGGACCAGTCACGTAACTTTTGTGTTCGGGTAAGGAATTTTGTGTCCGTGTTAGGAATTGAAAATTTTGATCGATCTAAAAAAGCAGATCTATAATAGCAGATATGCTCGTAGTCTTCAAGTCTTATAAAAGTCTTCAGTCTTCAAGTCTTGAAGTCTTGAAGTCTTCAAGTCTCGAAGGACCTATTCGAGATCTGCTTTTAGATCGATCAAACTCGCCATGCAATATAAAATTCCTTATAACTTTCTGTTATGACAAAGTGATTGGGACCATGGATGAGTTTGTTTCGAGTTTGCGAGTTTGTGAGTTTGAATCGATCTAGAAACTTTGCGAGTTTGCGAGTTTTGGGGGGGGAGTCACGAGAAAAAAT
>Ga0075109_1002555_pt1 | contig 10080 bp, 7 predicted proteins | sample AntAceMetag02UKD_FD_69798 | JGI IMG/M metagenome (GOLD analysis project Ga0075109, IMG submission 69798) | Saline lake microbial communities from Ace Lake, Antarctica - Antarctic Ace Lake Metagenome 02UKD | ecosystem: Environmental > Aquatic > Non-marine Saline and Alkaline > Saline | place...
TTCAAAATCCATGGTAAGGGTGCAGAAGAAAAGAAGCAGGACTTCCCTCAGGGAAAGTGTCTGTTTTTATAATCTAAACAATAATTAAATGTCTGGTGCATTAATACAACTTGTGTCAAGGGGTGTACAAGATGTATATCTCAATAGTGAAGAGGGACATTCTTTCTTTCGTATGAAGTTTACGAGGCATACAAACTTTTCTCAAGCCCCAAAGTTTATCAAGACTGTTACAGATAAAGATCCTGTTTTTACCGTTCCAGTTTTAGGCGATCTCGTGAATTGTTTATGGTTTGAGGGTGTTGATAAAAACTCTAACGTATCCTCAAATCTTCTTTACAACTCCACGATCGATCTATTTATAGGAGGTCAGAAAATAGATTCTCAACACTATGACTATTACGCAGATATATGGCCCAACTATCTCGCAGACACGTATACCAAATCTCAAGAACTCACGAATAAGACAAGTATTTCACATAGAAACTTCCAACCCCTTCATTTCTTTTTCTGTGACCACGGAGCATTTCTACCCCTTGTATCATTGGCACATCATCAAGTTGAAGTTAAAATAAATTTTGATCCGAGTAGTTTAGATGGCTACAGTGAAACACAAAAGCGTATCAATGTATATGCAAATTATGTATATCTAGATAAAGATGAAAGAGAGTCCATGGTGGAGAGGCAGATGGACTTTGTAATTACACAGACACAAAAGGTGGAATACCCTCTATCTAATGTTTTCAACAATGATATTGAATCCGGTGGATACAACGATTTGGACATATCGTACTTCAATCACCCAGTTAAATCTATATTCTTTGGATACAGTGCGACCGCTAGTGATCCCACGAACGATCGTTTTACATTTAAAAATGCAGACATTCATATGAATGGAACACCTCTACTCGAAAATATGTCACCCACTTATTTTCACACAGTCCAAAACTACTACAAATCTAAATATGGTGTATCAGATTATAGGGTTGATACCGAAGATCTTATGTACACGAGATATTTCGTATACCATTTTGGTCTAAATGCATCAGACTACAACCCCTCTGGTAGTTGTAATTTCAGCAGGCTCGATAATGCAAAACTCATATTGAGGGGTGTGGAGAAGGGTAGTCTTAGAGTAGACCAAAATGATATCTGTGTGTTTGCTGTGAACTACAATGTTCTCAGGATTAAGGATGGTTTGGCTGGAATTTTATTCGGTAACTAAAGTATAAATGGGTAGAACAGCTAGGTTTGATCAAATCTATGTTGCAAGTCTTGAAGCAGAACCCGTTGAGAGTGAAACACTTACAGGTGTTAACAGTATTTTAACTAGGGAAATTGAGGCTAATGAAATTAAACTTGTAGTGAATGATGGAATCAAGGGGCGTTTAGCTCTGGCAAACAATGTACCAACCAAACAGTTTTCTGTTGGTGAAAAGCTTTTTATTGATAAAGATGATACCATCGTATTTGATCTCCAAGCGCGTGGTAAGGCATCTCGTTTCTTTGTGGATAATCAGCTCGCTGTGGGTACGACGAATCCCACAAAGGCTTTTCAGGTAAATGATGGTGATACTAGGAAGGTTGACATTGATTTAACTGGTCGTAACCTCATGACGGTGAGTGGTAACCTCGTGGCTACAAATGTTATCGTTGAGGACCAACTCACTTTTGGGTCAAAGCTCATTATTGATGGTTTGGCTTCTAACATTATTACTGTGAATGGTGGTATGAAAACGGAAAAACTGAGCGTTGGTTCTAATGTAATAATAACTGATAGTGACGCGAATGGTGGTAGCACCGAGTATCCCAATAACGTAGCTGTGATCACGGGTAATGTCACAGTTGACGGGGGTATGTATATTTACGGTAATACACGGATGTATGGTAATCTTTTTGTGGCTGAACAGGTCACGTATGAACGTATTGTGAACCTTCAAATTTCCGATACAACTATCACATTTGGTACAGGTAACGATGGCGCAAATGAGCCAATGCTTTTGTTTACACATGATCAAGATGAGTCAAATATTGCTTTTGGATTTAGAACTGGAGATCGCGGAAAAGAGATGGGTTTGTTTAGAACTGAAGGTGGACCACTTGATACAACATTTACTCTAGATGATACTGTGAGTACAAATCTCCACGTATTCGGTGATATTTATACTTCAAATGCAGTGGGTGTAGCTAATATTTTTCCTACCCACGACCTTTGTGTGGGCTCCAACCTCTTCGTTGAAGATACAGGTTCCAATGTATTGGAGGTACATGGAAACACTTTTACGGAAAACTTAAAAGTTGGTTCAAATATTACAGTTGGTAACGATGTAATTGTAATAGATCCAACTAATAAAGATGTTGCTACAATCAGCGGTAATGTGAAAGTAGATGGTTTACGCACTACAGGTACAAAAACTTCAGGTATATCCAATGTGGTACCCACTGATACCCTCTCAATTGGATCCAGGGTATACGTCAACCTTACAGCTGCAAATACACTCACAATTTTTGGTAACACCGTGACAACAAACCTGATTACACAATCCATTAGTTCAACTTCCAAGATAACGATTCACTCCGATAGATATGGTGGTGATAGTCTTCTAGATCCACTTATCCTCAAATCCGGACCAACTTCCTCAAATGTAAGTTCTATTGAGATATACGGTGCGAGTACATCCAATACTCATCAAAACATTAGATTCAAAACCAGAAATCATGAGAAAATGAGAATTACATCAAACGGTCAAATTGGTATAAATACAACAAATCCAACGCAAAAGCTTACTGTAAATGGAAACGCTTTTGTTATGGGTAGTAACGTGATGATGTTTGGAAACTTGTGGGGAACGACATCAAATACCTCTATGCAAATGTTTTCAAGTCCTAATGTAGGTGAAAACAAAGTTGAGAATATAGTCAAAACTGGTAAGGGTCTCAACTTTTATGCAAGTACCACAGCTACCATGGGTACGCCAAAACTCACCATATTAGAATCAAGTAATGTTGGTATCAACGTCGCCAATCCCATTGGGGCACTTCACACCACTGGTGGTACGGTGTTCATAAATGATCAAGTTACAAGACGTGGTACATATGTTCATCAAGAAACGCCAATGGTGATCACAAATACATCACCAATCGTAAGTACGACTGATATGGGTCGTGTGTTAGATTTGACCCGCGAAGGCGATGGTATAGAACATGGAGCACGAGCCTCATTTAAGTTAGGAAAACACGAGAACGCGGATGGAACTTCTAGATCACGACTTGATCTTTATTTAGCGAGTGATAACTACCAAACTGATGCTGATGTCATGACCTTCCTAAGTTCCGGTAAAGTTGGTATAGGTCACACACAACCAACTGCTCACCTAGAGGTAATGTGTGAAGGTATAGCTGATCCAAGTGAGAATGGCATACTCGTTCACAACCACGATGATGGTGATGCTATCATAGCCATAGAAACCAAGTTAAATGTGGGCAATGCATTTACAAGTTATATACTTGAAGATGGTGGAGCCCTCACAGGTTGGTCGGCAGGTGTAACGAAAGACGATGATTTTAGAATTACAGAAAATTACAAGAGAGTTTTGGATTCTTCTGCAACAGCCCTTTTCATAAGTAGTGCGCAACGTGACGTGGGTATAGGCACCGATGTTCCCCGTGGTAAATTGGAAGTCGCCGGTAATGTTGTGATTGGACATCAACTCACATTTGGGGGTCTTACTGGTGATGAATTTGGAAACACCATTTTTGTAGAAAGGAGTTATTCTGAATCTTTTGATAAGAATGAACTCGTGTTATTCAAGGGTAATAAAACGGACAGTTCTGCAAATGAATCTGGTCCTTCCAGAATTAGACATATTGCGGGTGAACACATATTTCAAACTATAGATAGAGACGGTGAATCTTTCGAAGACACGATTTCCACCATCGGCGAAGGAACGGGAGATGTCCCCCTCTGTATTACAGATTTAGGAACCGTTGTGATAGGTGGTAATCGTGCAGATGCAGCTGCTGCTGCGGGGCGAACAAATACTAAACTCATTGTTAAGGGTGATATTGAGTTTGCGGGAACAGGTACATTTAAGCTGACGGGTTTCCAATTTTTAACGACGACTGGAGTTTCATCACGGAATATTCTCCGAAATGTTTTAAATGGTGTCACACGCCGTCCGTTAACATTTACACACGATGATGGTTTAGGTGAAGATGAAGAGTTTGCTCGCTTTGACGAAGATGGTAGATTGGGTATGGGTCTAACCTCACCAACGTCTAACATACATGTGTATGATACAACACCTGGTGATCATGATATCATGAAACTTCAGAGTACTGGTAATGATAAACAGACGAACCTTCTCATATATACCAATGATGATGAGGGTGGTTTTGTAAGAGGGTTCAGCAACTTGGAAAATAAGACAACTGGTCTCTGTCTAGGTGTAGCTAATACTGTCACCGGGATCACAAGTTCTATTCATCTAATTGACACAAGTAACGTGGGTATGGGAACCCCTACACCTGGACGACAGTTTCATGTTGTTGATCATAGAGATCCATCTCTCGGTTTAACGGGTGTTGCGAGATTTGAGAGTGTATCCTCAAATGCCAGTATAGAACTTACAACCATCGGTGGTAACTCTAACATTTATGCAGACACTACAGGTAATATATATATTCAACCTTCTCAAAGTGTAAATCCTGTGACACATTTTAAGAGTTCAGTTGAGATTGACGGTGATATAAAAGTATCGGGAACTATAGATTTCGGTACTCTTAATATTGGTGGCGAAGGTGGTGCTGGTCTTGATGTTAGTGGTGGTCTAATAAGTAGTTCCGCAGAAGTTACTCGTACGACATATTCTAAAACATTTTCAATTGCTACCGGTCTCGCTAAAGACATTCAATTGATTTTTGGTATGGGTGCATTTTATGCAAAGATTGTGGCTATGTTGAGAAGAACAGATGGGTCAACAGTTGGTGATATAAGTACGATGGTTTTAGAGGTGCAGGGTGGTACGGGTGATGAATCAGCACCAACTCTGGACGTGGCAATAGGCACGAAGAATTTATTCGGTGGAAATAACCCATTTCCATGGAGTCCTACTGTATCAACCGGTACTAGAAGTATACGTTTAATACCTTATAATATTGATTCTGAACGCGCATATACATACGACATTTCAATGGAATTGTTGAGTTCCTGTAATGGTAAAATTACGAAGATTACCCGTGAATCAAATGACACGACAGATCTTGACAATGATACGGGTGGTTCGACAGAAATTACAACTTTTGGTTATTAATCAATTTTACCATTTGGGGAAGACCCAAAGGTAGAATCAATTTATTAATTATGCCCTGATGGAATCAGAGACGGCTAAGAAAAGAACGCCGACAATGAAAGCCATGACGACGTAATTACATTCACTTTCTTCGAGTCCAGTGGGTTCTGACTTGACCTCGGCCTTTTTTGTGACGACGGGCTGCTCACGTCGCATTGGAGGTTCCAGTTCCTCCAAAGGACAGTAACCTATCATTTATACTTTAGTTAGAGATTAATTTCCGTTTTCTTCTTTCTCCGGGTTCTCTTTGCCTTGGATCCACCGACCGAAACCTCCTTGATCTCACCACCAGTGGATTCTCCTGAAATAGAGACAATGTCAGAGACATCGTCATCATCCTGATCATGTACCGAGGCTGAGTTGTTGCTTGGCATGGAAGTGTTCATTGGTGGGGGTGGGGGCATCATCACACCACCCATGAGACTGGAGATGTCAATCCCAGGACCCTGCATCTCATATTGTCCGGTGCCACCAACTGGGGCGGCATCAGCAGATCCTGATGGTGCACGGGTTGTATTTTGAACCGCGGACATCATATTCTTCACGAGGTCTGGGTTCTGCTTGAGAACATCGTTCATATTGGGGAGGGCACTCTTAAACATAGAGTTTGTGAGGTGGAACATCATCGCCGAACCACCTAACATCATGATGAGTTTGACCTCTGGAGCGACGTTCACCTTGGATCTATACTTCACGTAAAGCTCTTCAAAGACACCATCATAGTCGTCCACCCCCTCCATGACAGACTCAGACCAACCTTCTAACTGAATCTCAAAGGGGTTATACCTCTTATTAAGGAACTCCAGACCAGTCACACAGGCCACAAGCATACGACGAGAAAAGCGAACAGACTGTTCAACATCAATACTGTAGGTAATCCTCTTGACTTCTGTACGAAGTTCTTCAACATTTGAGTAGGCATTCAACCTCTTATTGACAGCAAACCCCTTCTTTTCAAGCCGACCCAACTTATTAATGAGGTCCGCTTTCTCTTCATCCACCGAGCTGTATCCCTTGGATGGTGCCTCTTCACTATGGGGTCCTGGACCATCATCAGCATCATCAAAAAACATTGGTTCATCTTCACCGTAATCAATCTCCTCATCCATATGTGGTTGGGTAGGAGCCGACTGTTTGTTTGGGTTGACAAAAGCATCCATAGACTCCTGGTGCTGCTGTTGCACATATGGTTTGTTAGTTACAGGACGACGCACAGGCTGAGGACGGGCGGTGGAAATTTCAATTTCATCCATGAGGGCTTGTTCGTCTGCATCTAACTTCATAACATTTGTAGTTCCACGATCAATGACAATTTCTTCGTCCATCTACTCTCTATATGGAAACTATTAATTAACCTTTAACGCATTTTCAAAAAAATATGTCCGTACATTATAAATGTACACCCTTAACCGTGCCAACCGAAATGCTCTCATCAGTATTTTCAGCCTGATCGCTGTGATCTTTGTTCTTGGTATTTTCAAAACTACCAGCAAGTATCAGCCTAGACCAATTATCATCAAAGCTATCAACGAGAAGTCTCTCTTTGGTCTCGAGGACCGCATCGAATGTGTCCCTGGTCACACCAGTGAGGGTAGCCCATACACCAAGAGCTTGACTCCAGGTGGACTCTGTGGTGCCCAAAAGCTCGTCTCCGAACAAGCGGGTTACGGGATTGAGGATGGAATCGGTGGATCTTTAATCTAAGCTATTATAAATGGCTTTGGTTACTTCTCCCCAAACTATTCCAGATCTTGATTATGAATATCATGTCATAACTGTTGATTCCATTGGTCAAGACAGTGCCAACACTTTTACTTGCCATCTCCAGCAGCCCCTCAAAAATGTTGTTCAGGCTAGACTCCTCGCCGCTCACATTCACTCTAACGTTGTCACAGAACATTGCTATGTTTCCATTGAAGAATTGGATACCATCTTTAATGACAGGGCTTCCAATGTTCTCACTGGTCAATCCCATATGAGTATGATTAGGGGTTCTTTCGCGAGTATCGTGACAGATAGTACTACTCACGAAGACGGTAACTCTCTCATCAGCTTCAAGGACAACTATCCCATCGTTAGCCAGTATGTGAACCCGATCCGAGGAATTGATCGTCTCAGTGTTACGATTAGAGATCAAACCGGTGCTACCATCAAAAACTCTTCGGATGGTGGTGCCAACTTTTTAGTTTTTAGATTTGTGTGTAGAAAACCAAACTTGTAATTTTCTCCCTTTAAAGTAGTAATAAACATGTCTTCGGGTATTGTTCAATTAGTGGCAATCGGCGCTCAGGATGAGTACATCATGGGCAACCCGGAGATATCGTTTTTTAATTCCACGTTTAAAAGACACTCCAATTTTTCACAATCCATCGAGAAGCAGACGATACGCGGAGATGTGAAAAATAATTCAATGTCAAGTGTTCAGATTGAAAGGTCTGGTGATATGCTCGGCTACATTTACCTCACCATAGATGATACAAATCAAGCTGTAGACACTTCTCGCTGGGATCTTCTCATCGATAAAATTGAACTTCTGATTGGTGGTTCTGTTATTGATAGTCAGGACTCTATTTTCACTGAAAAAATTGCGATAGATACATTCGCTCAAAACATTTCTAGGTCTGCGATCGGTACACACCCAGGTGTTCACGCGCGTTCGTATTTTTACCCCCTTCGCTTCTTTTTTTGTGAAGGACCACAATGTGCCCTACCTCTCGTAGCCCTTAATTACCACAACGTTGAGCTGAGAATTCATTGGGGTTCACAAGCTGCCAACTATAATTTTGAAATGTATGCAAACTATTACTATCTAGACAATGAAGAGAGGGGTAACATCGCGACAAGAAAACACGATCTTCTCATCACCCAAGTTCAAAAGAACATTCCAAGTGGTGAGACTGTCCAAGATCTCATCTTCAATCACCCAGTAAAGTATCTCGCTTCTTCGGATACAACTACAGATGGCGCTCTCACTTCGCCAACGAATAAGGTTAAACTGTGTATAAATGGAGTTGAATTGTCAAACTACAAATGGGGTAAACCCCACTTCATTGATGTGATGAACTATTATCACACAAACTTTGTAACCTCTCCAGACTTCTTCCTTTACTGTTTTTGTCTCATGACGAGTTCCCTACAACCCACGGGTACACTAAACTTCAGCCGAATCGAGTCAGCCAAACTCATGAGCGAAACTTTACCCATAAATGACCCAATATATGCAGTCAACTATAACATCCTCCGTATACAAAATGGGATGGCAGGTCTCCTTTACGCAAATTAATTTAGCCTCATATATTAAATGGTGAAGAACTTACCGTCAGTAGAGAGATCTACCCAAATTAGATTTGGTAAGAATGTACCTGATGCTACAGAACAAGCAGAAAATACAATTGTGTTCAATGCGAGTAATGTTTCGTTTGATGTCAGTACTCCCGGTGCAGTATATTTATCTCCAATTCGCGAAAGAACTGACTATACGGATTCGAATGTTGTTCTACTCATGTATGACAAATTTACCAAAGAAATCACAGAATCCGGTGAAGCTGCTACAGATATTATTGAACCAACTTTACAAAGTGCAACACAATTCGGTAACGTTACTTCAAATATCTCCGTTTTTACTGGTTCTGCACTAGATGCACAAAGTATAAGTATTATAACTTCTAATTCAGTCGGTGTAGTAAATACAGCTCCCCAAAACCATACACTCAGCGTCGGCTCTAATTTATATGTACACGATACAGGTTCAAATGTCCTCGTCGTTTCAGGTAATGTTGCAATTCTTAGGAATCTCGTGATTGACGGCAATCTTCGTGTAAATGGAGATACCAGTGTGATTTATACCGAAAACACATCTATCAAGGATGCTCTCATTGAACTCGGGACAAATAATGGAGCGGGTGATACGACGCTTGATTTGGGTATTTTGATGCATAGACCGGATGCGTTATCAAATGTTGTTATTGGCTACCGAGAGGGTACCGATGAATTTGCTTTGGCGTATACCGATGCAAAACCAACTGATAAGACATTTACTCCAAAATTGGATGAAGACATTAATGTCCATGTATACGGTTTAACCCACGTGGATGCTAATATTTACGCACATGAAGATGTTCTTGTGGATGGAAATGTCTATGTCACTGGAAATGTCACGGTGACAGAAGAGTTGACCGTTAGTAACAATGTGTATGCCGATAAGGATCTTGAAGTTATGGGTAACGTCTACGTGGATGGAAATGTCGTAGCCTACAAAGACTTTACACTAACTGGCAATGCCTATGTGAGTGGCAATGTTGTAGCCTCTAAAGATTTTACCCTAACTGGTAACGCATATGTAACTGGAAATGTCAATATCACCGAAGAGTTGACCATCTCCAACAATGTGTATGCTGATAAGGACCTTGAGGTTATGGGTAATGTTTACGTAGATGGAAATGTCGTAGCCTACAAAGACTTTACTCTCACTGGTAATGCATACGTATCCGGTAATATTTCCATCATAGAAGAATTGACAATTAGTAACAATGTCTACGCCGACAAGGACCTAGAAGTTTTGGGTAATGTTTACGTAGATGGAAATGTCGTAGCCTACAAGGATTTCACATTGACTGGTAACGCATATGTATCTGGTAATGTTTCAATTACCGAAGAATTGACAATTAGTAACAATGTCTACGCCGACAAGGACCTAGAAGTTTTGGGTAATACTTATATCACTGGAAATGTC
>Ga0075109_1002562_pt1 | contig 10062 bp, 10 predicted proteins | sample AntAceMetag02UKD_FD_69798 | JGI IMG/M metagenome (GOLD analysis project Ga0075109, IMG submission 69798) | Saline lake microbial communities from Ace Lake, Antarctica - Antarctic Ace Lake Metagenome 02UKD | ecosystem: Environmental > Aquatic > Non-marine Saline and Alkaline > Saline | place...
GCCCGCTGACCGATGTCAAAATACTGCTCCTCGCGGCCCGGCACGATCATGGTGTCGCGTGGGGAGATGGTCTTATCGATTGTTAGATCGCTGAAATCATACAAGGGCATGGGCGGTCAGAGGAGGGGTGAGCCAAGCAGTCGTCAACGCTGACTTGGTCAGATGAACTTCAATTTTCGCGCAGCAAATACGACCATTTTCAAGAGTAGCCATCCGCCGGTCCAACGGTTGATGTTGGTGGTTCCGTAGGTGCGATCTTTGTAGCGAATGGGGATGTCGCGAATTTTTAAGTTCAATCGGTCGGCGCCGAAAAGGAGATCGAAGTCACCGTAAGGATCAAAGTCGCCGAAGTAGGCTCTGTTGGCGGCGATGCGTTCGTAGTTCCGTCGCGTCAGAACTTTGGTGCCGCAGAGGGTGTCTTTAATGGGTTGACCCAGCAACCACGAGAAAATGATCCCGAAGGATTTGTTGGCGATCATGTTGAGGAACCGCATCGCCTCTTCGTCCATCGGATAAACCAGACGGCACCCATTAGCGAATTCACAGCGTCCTTCAATCAGGGCATTGAAATACTTCGGCAGCTCCTCGGGTGGCATCGTCAAATCGGTATCCAGAATCATCAGAATATCGCCCTCGGCCTGAGCGAAACCCTCCCTCACGGCATTGCCTTTTCCCTTGCCACTTTGTTGGGAGATTTTGATGCGATGATTGGGGTAGGCGGCCTGCACCCGCTGAATCTCGGACCACGTGTGATCACTGGATCCGCCTTCTACGAAAATGAACTCGGTCCATTTGCCCATCGCAGGAGTGCGGGTGATGGCCGCTTCAATATTCCCCGCTTCATTGCGGGCCGGGACCACGACACTGACTGAGACTTCGTCGGAGCGCGGCGGCCCTCCGTTGGAGGCAGGACGGCGCGGCGAGGGTCGAGCGACGATGAACTGGGTGAGGCAAAACCAGGGAAGCAGCGGAGCGATCCAGCGATTCACCCGTTTCTCCAACCAGCCTCCCGCATACGGAATTAAAGCGCGGGGCTGAGATTTGACCACTTCCCAGTCGGCCAGACTCAGCAGATTGCTGACATCCTGCCCTGATAACCAGCTATTGGTCGGCTGAGGCGCTCGCAGGCCCAACCGCTGGGCGAGCCCGAACAGCGGTCGCCAGAGCGTGTTGGGGAAATTGATCAACAAACGGGTCGACGGATCACTGAGTTTTTTGATCCGAGCAAAGACGACCTGCACATCCTCTAGGTAATTGATGGTATCCGAAAGGATGACGTATTCAAAATTTTCAGACGGACGCTGGTTCTCCGCGGTCGCGTGTAAGTATTCGCTGGCAGGGTCGTTGATCTGGGCCTGCGTTATTTGCCGCAGCGATCGGTCCAGCCCGACCTTCCGCTGGCAGTGAAGATGTTTCAACAGCTCTCCGGTTCCGCAGCCGATCTCGAGCACCGAACTGTCGGGCGGGAGCAAGGCATTGTAGTAGCGTGCGAGCAGGCGGCGATACGACTTGGCCGTGTTCGATAGGGGCTTAATGCGGTCATCGAAATGAGAACGCACTTCATCGGAGGGATGGACTTGTGGAGGGCGTTCTGACATAGCTGATTAATGCTGATGTCCTCCTCGGAGGAACAACAAGCCTATAGTTATTTGAAGGATTGGTTGACGAGCTGGGAGGCTGCGACGGCTCGCTGATCTGGTCTGCCTAGTCCCGTTTCGGCGTGATAAAATGCCAAGAGTTTATCGGTGCTGCGAGACCAAGAGAAATGGCTGTTGCTATATCGCTGCGCTCCTTCCGCGAGTCGCTGATAGGTCGCCGGGTCTCCGGTTATCAAGCGGATGGCGGCAGCAATACTAACGGCATTCGCTGCCGGTAAGACGTAAGCATCTTCGCCGTGAATGAGCTCATTGCCCAGGTTTGCGGCGGGCAACACGACGGGCCGACCTAGCGCAAAAAACTCCGGAAGTTTGGAAGGGAAGCGATAGTCGTTGAAAGCCCCAGGGGCACCGGGTTGCACAAAAATATCGGCGGCACTCATCAGTTCGGGTAAGTCCTCGGCACGTTTAATGAACCCAAGGTGAATCAATCTATCACCGATCAGGTTCGTGAACTGATCGGCGAACGCTGGAGAATCGCGACCGGTTCGAAGCAGCCAAGTCGGGCGGCCGCCGGTATTCAGTTGAATAACGGCCTCATAGAGTTCGCCCACCTCGGTGAGATTGGCGTCATGGGTGTTGCCGTGATAAAAGATGACGGTGTCGCTCGCCGCGATGCCAAGGCCCGCCCGGAGCTCCTGATTTAACGGCCTCGGCCCGAACGCTGAGCCGGCGGCGGGCCAAAAAGTGGTGTGTCTCGTGCCGGGGGGCAGGAGATCGGCCAACGATTCGTAGATTAGGGTCACGCCTTGAGCTTGCTCAATAAGCTGTCGACTCCGGATCGGGTGAATAAAGTCATCGGTAACCAGATTGTCTAATGCTCCCACCGACATGCGGGTGAGCTTATCGGGATCGATCTGCAGATGTTCGGAGAGTATCGCGAGATCATTGTCCTCCAAGTGGACCACCAACTGGGTATTATATTGGGATTCAATGCTGTCCCAAATTTTACGCAGCCGTTCGCGTGGCGTCCAAAGGTGAGTCACCTGGGGCCCGCGACCGTCGCGAAACAGAATGGGCAGGGAGGCAAGTTCGCTGAATTCAAGGGAAAGGAACCTCGCCCCGGCTTGAGCACCAATCGTCTCTGGGTGATCGGTCACTGCGACCACACAATCATACCCGCGGGCGATGAGTTCGTTCGCCAGCGCCGTGACATGGTAGGCGCTGTTGCCGGTGAAGTCGCCAGACAAAATAAACAGAATATTGCAATTTCCGGGAGGAATTTTTCCGGCCAGCCAGAGGGGGAATTTAGTCGGCAGCGACGCCGACGCCGGTAGATCCCACATGGCGGGCGGGGGACGCGGCGGGGCAAACGCTCCCTCGGAAATATCGGCCGCCAATACGGGGTCGACAAAGTAGCAGCGGCCGCAATGCGTGCCCACTTGCAGACGGATCTTACCTTGACCGCGAGGTAAGTTTTCACGGGTCAAGAAGCCCGCATAACGCGCCGCCGGTTGATCGGGAAACCGGGCGGCGACGTCGGGGCGTTCCAGTCCTTGATCGACGGGCACCTCCACATCCCCCTGGAGGACTACCATGGAAGTGATTTCCAGATCCGGGTGCCAACACCATCCCGCTAACCGGGTGGGCGCGGTGATTTTTCCTTTCGAACCGGCTGGCTCGAATTGCCCCATAACCGGTTGGGGAGTAACGGGCACGATCAGGTCACGGGCCTTAATCCACGTGGCGCCGCTGTCGCCGGAAAACTCGAGGGTCGCGTGATGCACTCCGGTCGGCAGTAAAATAACAAAAAGGAAACCGCTTTGGGCAGCTGCGGGTTCTGCAGGAAAGCGGGTCCCGACATCTTCCCGAGGGAGAGTCTCCCTTGGCGAGTGGGTCGTCTCGTCGATCCGAATACGGACTTGGGTGGGGCTGGTTGTGCCGGGCACAAAGCCCCATCCCTCGAGCCGCAAGTAGCCGGGATACGGAGCCAGCGGGCAGGGGGTTTCCAGTCCAAATTCAGGCGTAATGATGGCTGGCCTCTTCATGGCTTAGGGCCAAACAGCGCCCGCCAAGGGCGCCCCAGTCTCCACCAAAAAGAAGTGTGGATTTGATCCAATTGGCAACGGGCGTCGTCATGTTGCTCCATGGTTGAGCTCAACTCTGCGCGGCTGTGATTTAGTCGGGACTTAGTTTCCTGCAATTCAGCCAGCTTGGATTCCAACTCAACGGCGGTTTGCGACAACGCCTCTTGGCCGGCCTTGAGATGTTCACGCGTCGATTCGTGGAGCGCACGTTCCGCCGTGAGAGTAGCCAGCGTCTTCGTTTTTTCGAGATCAAGCTGGCGGGCTATTTCGTGAGCCTGCCCGATCTCCCGATTCGCAGCATCAAGGCGTTGGCTCAAGTCCCCGATAATGGCATCACGCTCCTGACGGTGGCGGACATCGCTGGCCTGCAGTTCGACCATCGCGGCTCCGCGGCGATCAATTTCGCCCGTCTTGAGATCACACTCATTTTCCAGCTCGCGCACGCGGAGACTCAACGTGCGATCAAGCTCAATGATGTAAGCGATCTTTTCTTCGAGCAGCAGCTCCGCTTGGCCGAGCAACGCGACGGCATCCGCCCGCTCGGTTTCCCGACTCAGCAGCTGATCCTGTAGCTCAAGTATTCGGGTGCGTAAAGCTACGATCTCTCTTCTGAGTAAAGGTAATGGACTGGCCGAATTATTGGTCACAGGGCCGGATGTCGAGCGAGAGGAAGGCATTCAAGAATTGCGGACATCGCCGATGAAAATGGGCATCGGATAAAGTGCCGAAATCATAATACTTGGTTCCGAATGTGAATGTTCAATTCTGATCTTGCAGATAAGGATCCGACGGAGGATCGGATCAATGATTAGGATATTCTCGGATTTTGATCACAAAAAGAAGCGGATGCTACAATTTATGTGTAGCTTTCCGTCGGCGAGATCCGGTTTTCCGGCCAAAAAATTGAGTGAACGAAGCGTCAGCCGATTGTGATATAATCGGAGATCAAGGACGGTTGTAACAGCTGTCTGACTAAGACGGCAATTTCGGTTCATTAGTCATTATTTAACAATGGGCTCCAAGCTAACCCACAAATTGATCGATGCCTTGGGCCAGCGAGGTGGAGGGGCTCCATTCAAGGGAGGCACACAGCTTTTGGTTGTTGAGTATGCTGTCGTGGACATCCCACGCATGAGCGGGTTGGTGATGAGTTGAAATCACTTGACCGGTCGCCGTTTCAATTAAAGCAATCACTTCGGCGATGGTATGCGATTCACCGTGACTCAGATTGAACGTCCCCTGAGGTTTTTGCGCGATCACTAACTCGAGGGCAGTTAGAAAGTCCGTATAATGGAGGAAATCCTTTCTCGCGGTGCCATCACCCCAGACATTGAACTGCCGCCCTTGGCGGGCACTTTCGATCAGAAAGGGAATGATCCCCTGCAACTTGTGATGCGGTGCCGGGTAACCGTATGGGTTGGAAACCCGTAGGATAGTGTAGGCGAGGCCGTGTCTTTCGCCGAATTCGCGGATCAACCTCTCCGCCGCCATTTTACCCTGACCATACCAGCCGATGGGGGCGCATTCATCCTCTTCAACCGCTGGGCGATTCGACTCGGCCGGGCCATACACTGCGCCGCCAGAAGAGAAAAATATAAGATGAGGGCGCGTCTGCAGAGATGCGCTGGTAATACTGCGCAGCAGCTTCGCCAACAGGGGGAGATCGGTCTCCCACTCCGCCCCCGGCTGTTGCTCCGACGTCACCGGCAAAGTGCTCCATGCTAAATGGAGCAAAACATCTGTTCGAGCCAGTAGGCTGGGTTCGAACAAGGATTCCAGAGCCAGATGCTCGTCACTCTCCGACCGGGAGAGCGAAACATAATTTCTCGATTTTGATTCGAGATTTTGCCGAATCACTTGAGCTAGACGACCGCGACCGCCGGTGACGGTGAGGCGGGGGAGAGAAACGGTAGTCTTCACGATTGGGTTAGATTTGCGCCGATGTGCTGAGGCGGCTTGAGTTCGGTCAACGAACGGTAGAACTCAACCAATTTGTCCGTGGATCGCGCCCAACAGAAATTACGACGGGTAAATGCCAGCGCTCCGTTGCTGAGCGTTTGAACCAGCGCGGGATTGGCTTTGAGGTGGATGATCGCGTCGGTAATCGATTGGGCATCGGCTTGCGGTAGAATCCAAGCATCCACGCCGTGCTCGATAAATCTACCCAAATTGGTGGCGGGTAGAATCACCGGTCGACCGATGGAGAAAAACTCCGGTAGTTTAGAAGGGAACCGGTAGTCGTTGAAGGCTCCCGGCCATCCCGGTTGTACAAAAAAATCCGCCATAGCCATGAGGGGGAAGATGTCTCGCGTGTTTCACGAAACCTAATTCAATTAAGTAAGGCTTCATCCGATGCTCCTTGTTGGCTAGAAAGCCCCTTCATAATCCCGGCCCGTGCGAATCAACTGCGTGGGGATTCCAGATCTATTCAAGATCACCACCGCCCGGTACAGACTTTTTACTTCCCGGGGGTTGGAGGCGTGCACGTTGCCGTGGTAGAAAATCACCGTAGTGGAATCATCAATACCCAGGTCCCGCCGTAGTTCCGATTTGCGTGACTGGGGGGAAGAAACACTTGGAATCGGCGGCTGGCCAGATTACCTCGTGGCGCAGGCCGTTCGGCAGGTGCTTGGCCAGAGCATCGACAATTAGCGTGGCACCAGCGGCGGAACTTAGAAATTCGGTTCCCCGGTAAGGGTGAGTCAGACCTTCACTGATCAATGAGTCCAAGGTCTCTATGGGCATGCCTCGAGCTCGGCGTAGGTGGTTTTCAGCTGATTTTCTAGAATCTCCCTTTCATTGTCTTCTTGGTGAACCACCAAGGTGCTGCCGAATTTATCTCGCACGGCAGTGCTAAATTTGGGGTCTTCCCGTTTTAGGGTGGGTAGAGGCGTTTGAGAGGCTAAGAGTAGAAGGCTTCGGCCGCCCTCGACCGGATTGCTGCACCGCGCCACCGTCGTTAACATCAAGGGCGAATCCTACCGCATGAAGGAAAAGCGCTCCACCGGCCTGTTCCCCGGTTCCATCGCACTGCCCGAGCCCAGCCCAAAAGGAGGTCCACGCCACAAGACTAAATAAACCCGCTGTTTTTAACGCGGGGGTGGGTCATTTTCATCCGACCGTTAGTGGGTCAAATCTACGCGGGCGTTGACAGCTTTCAGTTTACCAGTATCGCCTTCACCGAGTTTTTGCAGGATCACTCGATTCGCATTTCCATGGACGGGCGAGGGCGCGCTTTGGATAACGTCTTCGTCGAGCGACTCTGGCGCAGCGTGAAGTATGAGGAAATCTATCGGCGCGAATATGACAACCTGCGCCACCTGAGGGCCTGCTTGGGCGAGTATTTCGAGTTCTACAACCACCGGCGACCGCACAGCTCGCTGGGCGAGCTCAATCCGGCGGCCTTTCACGCCGCCTCTCTGCTACGCGACAAGTCCGCCGCATGAAAGCTCTTGCCCTCCACCGCCTTTGGGGCCTCTGCTCCGACGAGTTGTATGACCCATTCTCGCAGAGGCCCCAAAGGCTCCCGCTACCAGTGGCTCTTTTCGATAGCTTAATTCTCCCGGTCCCGTGTCCAACGTTTGGGGAGCACTTCACACTCAAGGCTCACCTCGGCGGTCTGCTGACTTACTTCAAGCACAAGATCACCAACGCACTGACCGAGGGCTTCAACTCCAAGATTCAAGCCATCAAGGCCGACGCCCGCGGCTTCCGTAACTTCGAAAACTACCGCACCAGAATCCTGTTTTTCTGTGGCAAACTCGACATGATGCCCGTTGTTCATTCCCCCCTTTACCCACACTAAAACGTGAAGATCCGAAGATTGGCCAGCAGTGCCTGCACGTCCGTCACCACATTGATCGTATCGGAAAGAATGATATAAGGGCAATAGTCCGCCTGAAATCGTAGTCGTTGGCGTTGCCCACGATGAAATCTATGTCGGGGGCATTAGTCTTGGCGCAATCAATCAGGTTGTGGGAGAGATCAATCCCGCATCTAGACGAACCAGGAATATATTTGTATAATTCGCCGATGCCACAACCCACTTCCAATACGGACGCATCGACGGGAATCAAGAGCGAGTAATAACGGGCCAATAGTCGCCGGTATGAGAGAGCTAACCGGGAAAGCATAGGAGGGGGCGCTGGCTAATACTAGTATTTGCGGTGGAGCCTGTCGCAGGTTCGCTCATTTGAATAAAAGTGAGGATCGAATATTGATTGGATTCAAAGGTCTAGCCTGGACTGGGCGTAATAGCCTCAGCCCGTAGCTGTCGGCTTGCCGCCAAATACTCTCCCAATATAGGCGAGGCCGCTATCTGCTCAGATTGTAGTGGCGGGTCAAATGAACGTGACCTCAATTCATTGATTTCGGTCTGACCAACACCATCGATATGGGCGCTCGACTTTTGATCCGGGTGGACCCGGAAACACCCTAAAAACTCCGGTATGTGAGTGATCCTCGCTCCCGCAGCTTGGCATCTCAGGAGAAAGTCCCAATCGAGGGCAAATTGGAACCGACAATCCAACCCGCCGACCCTGTCCCATATTCTCCGCCGCCAAAACATTGTTTCTTGAGGGACAAAGTCATTCAGGCTAAGCACATCGTCGTCGTGAGGTGGTAGGAACCAGCGGTTGATCTCCAGGCCCGTGGAATCAACGACGATACGATTTCCATAAATCAAATCGACATCAGGGTGCTCGGCAAAATATCCGCGGACAAAATCAACAGCGCCAGGAACGTAAAAGTCATCAGCATTCAGCCATGCCATGACGTCGTCAGGTTCTCCGGAAGTCTGGGCGAAACCAAGCATGATGGCTTGAGCTTGCCCATCATCGGGGGCGGAGATCCATTTGCGGTGAGGTAAGGGATGGGATTTGAGATAATCCAGCGTTTGGTCAGTAGAACCCCCATCTTGAACAACATGCGCCAATCCATCGGGGAGCAGGGATGAAATCGAATTGAGAGTCTGGGGGAGGAATTCACCCTGTTGGAAACTGGGAGTGACGACGGATACCGACGGCCATTGCGCTTGGCTTCGTGTCTGCGGAAAGGTGGGGTAGGTGATCGTTTTTGGCGGGTGCCGGGCATGCAGTCCAAGCGTGAATGCAAGGTCTCGATTTTCGAAGTTGGCTCGAAATACGCAATCTAACGGAGGAGCCGGTTCGACCTTGAGTTGCCGTGTTTGCAGTGAATGCCAATTCGGTCGACCTTCTATTCTGACTTGGAGATCCACCTCGTATTCTCCCGGCGGAAATTCGACTCTCAACTCGAAGCCCGGCGTCTGGTTCACCCCGTCGGGAAAGGCTTGCAACACATCTGGTCTGGCTTGTTGGCAGCGACTTTCTACGATCCACGAATTCATCTTGATTCTAATGCCCGTGATGTGTCGGTGTGGGGGGCCTAGGCACCAACCCGAAATTCGTATTCGACCATCGTGGGTCCGACTCGGGAAATGACTTTCAATGCGGTAGCGCAACTCAGATGTAATGTCCCGAATGAGACGATAGTCTGCAAAACTGGCATCGTATCTCGGATTCCAATACCCGTCTTGCAGAGCAGTGCTATGAATGGGGAAAGGGAGTTCACGATGTAAACTGCGGAGGGGTAATCGATGAATGGCACGGGAATTTGCGATGACCACCACGTTTTTCTTTTGGCTAAGCATCAATTCAGGTAGCGATTGGCCTGAGTGGTTCGGGTCGCGGGCGATAAGGATTAGTTCATTCCAAAGTGCTGAGCTTGTCACCAAGAGACCTGCGGATGTAGTTCCCACTTCTCTATGACAGCGCAATGATCCGTGGTTGCCGTCGGCATGAGAATCATAGCCGAACATTATCCGGATAAATCTACCGGATGATGCAACGGTGCATCCGGACTCTAATACTTTGCCATCCTGCGATAAGAGGACGGGGGCGGTGAGGGTATTTGGGTTGTCCCCGGCATGGAATAACAGGCGGAGCAGACTAACATCGTCAATAGACTCGATGGCATTCGACTTTAGCAGGACCCATTCATTATCTGGTGCGAGTGGCAATAAACTGGGTTGTTCAATTTGCTTTCGAGAAGCCTCAATTGCGGTGAACGCAGGGAGAGTGTAATCTTCAGGTGGCTCAAGAATCACTCGATGCCCACCTAGACCTCCGGCAATAGCACGACGTGATTGCCTGACTAGTTGGGATTGAACGGCTTTGACCTGTAATAATTCCATGTCCCCCTTGACGTCACCTATTGAGGCGGAGCTGCTAGGTATCATTCGCCACTGATAGAGGGTTTGGGGGAGGTGAACGATTTGGCGGGTGTGCTCAGAAAGTCTGAGCAGGAGTTCGAAGTCCTGAATGCCATTGAATGCCGGATCTGCTCCGCCGACTGAAGCCACT